>Ga0307373_10002336_pt1 | contig 34321 bp, 34 predicted proteins | sample OX2MG_FD_202534 | JGI IMG/M metagenome (GOLD analysis project Ga0307373, IMG submission 202534) | Soil microbial communities from Risofladan, Vaasa, Finland - OX-2 | ecosystem: Environmental > Terrestrial > Soil > Coastal area > Acid sulfate soil | place: Finland: Risofladan, Vaasa | collected...
ACGAGAACGCGACCTGCCATATCGCCTACGGCGCCGCGGTGACCTTCGGCATCGAAGGGACGGACGCACGCTCACCCGACGAACTGCGCGAGCGCGGGATCAACGTCTCGGCCGTGCACACCGACTTGATGATCGGCGGGCCCGAGGTCGCGGTGGACGGGGTGACCGCCGACGGCAAGACTGTGCCGATCTTGCGCAAGGACGAATGGCAGCTCTAGGACTCCCGGCGGACGAGCGTCTCGAGCGCTACGCCGAGCTTGCGGTCCGCGTGGGCGCGAACGTGCAAGCGGGGCAGACCGTCTTCATCCATCCGCAGATCGAGCATGCCCCACTCGCGCGAGCGATGGCGCGGGCCGCGTACAAGGCCGGCGCGCGGTACGTCGACGTGACCTACCGCGACCAGCACGTTCGCAAAGCGATGATCGAGCTGGGCCCCGACGAAGCTTTGACATACACACCGGAGTGGTTGACGACGCGCTTCAAGGCGATCGGCAACGAAGCGATGCTCTGGTCGACAGGCGATCCGGAGCCCGAGCTGCTCGCAGACCTCGACGGCGAGCGTGTCGGGCGCGCGCAGATGAAGGCGATCTCCGAAATCGCGCGAGCACAGATGACGGCACGCACGGTCAACTGGTCGGGCGTCGCCTACCCGAACGAAGGCTGGGCGACCCAGGTGTTCGGCGAGCCCGACGTGGAGCGCCTCTGGGAGGCGGTCGCCTTCTGCACGCGCCTCGACGAGGCCGACCCCGTCGCTGCGTGGCGCGAGCACATGGCACGCCTCGAGCGGCGCGCAGCACACCTGAACGACCTGCGGTTCGACGCGATCCACTACAGCGGCCCGGGCACCGACTTCACGGCGGGCCTGCTCGACAACGCGCGCTGGATGCCGGCGCTCTTCCGGACCGCGTCCGGGATCGAATACGTGCCGAACATGCCGACCGAGGAGATCTTCACCACGCCCGACTGCCGCCGAGCCGAAGGCACGATCAGGTCGAGCCGCCCGCTCGCGCTGCTGGGCGACGTCGTCGAGGGGCTGCAGCTGACTGTGAAGGACGGCCGGATCGTGCACGTGGACGCCGGCAAGGGGGCCGACATCGTCCGCGGGCAGCTCGCAAGTGACGAGCGCGCCGCCTACTTCGGCGAGCTCGCGCTCGTCGACGGCACCTCGCGCGTCGGGCAGACCGGCATCACGTTCTTCGACACGCTCTTCGACGAGAACGCCACCTGCCACATTGCCTACGGCTTCGGCATCCCCGAGGTGTTCGACGGCGAGCCCGGTGAGGGCATGAACGTGTCCACGGTGCACACCGACTTCATGATCGGCGGGCCGGAGCTCGAGGTGGACGGCGTCACGGCCGACGGGAAGCGGGTCCCGATTCTGCGCGAGGACCAGTGGCAGCTACCGGACTGACCGGAGCAGCAAGGCTTGCGCGCTACGCGGAGCTTGCCGTCCGGGTCGGCGCGAACGTCCAGCCGGGCCAGCTCGTCGACGTGGTCGCCCGCGTCGAGCACGCGGCGGTCGCCCGCGCGGTGACGCGCGCGGCCTACCAGGCCGGCGCCCGCTATGTCGACGTCTACTACTCCGACCAGCATCTCCGCCACGCCCTGATCGAGCACGCAGCCGACGACGTGCTCTCGTGGACACCGCCGTGGGTTCTCGAACGCGCCGTCGAGGTCGGCGATGAGAACGCCGCCGTCATCGCACTGACGGGGGATGCGGAGCCGGAGCTCCTGGCCGACCTGCCCGGCGAACGCGTGGGCAAGGCGCGCATGCTGGCACTCGCGCAGGAGAACAACCGCCAGATCAACGAGCAGCTGAACAACTGGACCGTCGTCGGGGTTCCCAACGAGGGCTGGGCGAAGCAGATGTTCGGCACGCCCGACCTCGACCGGCTCTGGGAGCTCGTCGAGTTCTGCGTGCGACTCGACGAGGACGACCCGGTGGCCGCCTGGCGCGAGCATGTGAAGCGCATCGGCGGGCGTGCCCTCGCCCTCAACGAGATGCGGGTCGACAGCCTGCGGTTCACAGGCCCCGGCACGGACTTGACGATCGGGCTGCTGCCGGAGTCGCGCTGGCAGGGCGTCGAGTCGGTGACCGCACAGGGCATTCCGTACGTGGCGAACATGCCGACCGAAGAGGTCTTTACGACGCCGGACTTCCGGCGCACGCAAGGCGTGGTGCGCTCGACGCGTCCGCTCGCGCTCTACGGCCAGATCGTCAAGGGTCTCGAGGTGCGCTTCGACGCCGGGCGCATGGTGGAGGTGACCGCCGCCGAGGGCGAGGACGTCGTTCGCGGCCAGCTCGCCACCGACGCCCACGCGGCGTTCCTGGGAGAAGTGGCGCTCGTCGACGGGACCTCACGAATCGGCAAGACCGGGGTCACGTTCTTCGACACGCTCTTCGACGAGAACGCCACCTGCCACATTGCCTACGGCAGCGCCTACGCCGAGGCCGTCGAGGGCGGGCTGATCGAAGGCGTCAACGTGTCGACGGTGCACACCGACTTCATGATCGGCGGCCCCGAAGTCGCGGTCGACGCCGTCACGAGTAGCGGCACCGTGGTGCCGCTACTGCGTGAGGACGTCTGGCAACTCGACTAAGAAGTCGAGGCCTGCGCCGAGGCGGGCTTCGCCTTCGGGGTGAAGAGGCCGTGCACGACGGCCAGCTTCCCGTCCTGCGAGAAGAACAACCCGCCCTGGCCGACCTGGAGGGCGGATGCATCCTCGAGGTGACCCTTCGCCCACACCGGGACGCTCGGATCGTACGAGAAGGTCAGGCTCTGCTTGTCCTGCCGCAAGATCGTCACCGAGCCGGCGGACAAGGCGGTGATGCGGCCACGGTCGTACTGGAAGGTCTCCGACGAGCCGCCGACGTACAGGGCGTCGATCGAACCGGTCACGGAGCCCTTCCCCGGCCCTTCGATCGCCGACTGGTCGGCGCCCGACGGCGCCCCTTCGCCGCGGAGATTTCGGATGATCACTGCGTTCCCGTCCTGCGAGATGACGGTGGCCGCGAGGCCGGCCTTCAGGTCACCGAGCGTGTAGCTCGCCCCGGCGTTGCGGACGAGCGTCGACGCGGTGATCGCAAAGGTGACCTGGTTGCGATCGCGGCGCGTGAGCGTGATCGACGTGTCGGAGAGCGCGGTGATCCGCCCCCGATCCCAGTTCCACGTCTTCTGGGCGCCGTCCAGGTACGTGATTGTCCCGACCGCGTGGACGGCGCCCGCGAACGGCAGCTTGGGCTGGGTGGCGGCGGCGGCCGTCCCCGCCGCGAGCGCCAGCACGGCCGCGAGCAGAACGAACATGCGCTTCATGGAGTGCTCCTTTGACTGGAGGGAGGTCATTGCCGTCGCAGCGTGAGCGGCCTGCGTAAACCGGCAACACCCGCGGCGTAAGCCCTCCGTAAAACGATCGGGGCCGGCTTAGGCCGGCCCCGAAACGCTCAGAGTCAGTCGTTCGGTGCGATGTCCTCCGGTGGCGCATCGGGCGTCGCGGAGACGCCGATCACCTCCGGGGGCGCGGGCGGGACGACGGTGATCTCGACCTCTTCGTCGTCCTTGCGGGCGACCAGGATCGTCGAGCCCGGCTCGAGCTGCCGGCCGAGCACGTAGTCGGCGAGCGGATCCTCGATGTAACGCTGGATCGCGCGGCGCAGCGGCCGCGCCCCCATCGCCGGGTCCCAGCCCTTCTCCACGAGCAGGTCCTTCGCCTCGCTCGTCAACTCGATCGTCACCTCGTGCTCCGCCATCTGCACGCGCAGCCGGTTCATCAGCAGGTCGACGATCTGCAGGATCTCGTTCTTGGCGAGCTTCGGGAAGACGATGATCTCGTCGATCCGGTTGAGAAGCTCGGGACGGAAGACCTTCTTCAGGTCGCCCATCACGCGCGTCTTCATGTCGTCGTACGTGAGGCCGTCCTCGTTCGACATGTTGAAGCCGAGCGAGACGTTCTTCGAGATCGACGCCGAGCCGATGTTCGACGTCATGATCACGATCACGTTCCGGAAGTCCACCTTGCGGCCCTGCGAGTCCGTCAGCTTCCCGTCCTCGAGGATCTGGAGGAGGATGTTGAACACGTCCGGATGCGCCTTCTCGATCTCGTCGAACAGGACGACCGAGTACGGCTTACGGCGCACGGCCTCGGTGAGCTGACCGCCTTCGTCGTAGCCGATGTAGCCGGGAGGCGAGCCGACGAGACGGGACACGGCGTGCTTCTCCATGTACTCCGACATGTCGATCTGGATCATCGCGTCCTCGTCACCGAACAGGAACTCGGCGAGCGTCCGCGCGAGCTCGGTCTTCCCGACGCCGGACGGCCCGAGGAAGATGAACGAGCCGGTCGGCCGCTTCGGATCCTTGATCCCCGCACGGGCTCGGCGAATCGCCTTCGACACGGCGATGATCGCGGCGTCCTGGCCGATCACGCGCTTGTGCAGCTCCTCTTCCATGCGCACGAGCCGCTGCGACTCGGCCTCGGTGAGCTTGAACACCGGAATGCCCGTCCACATCGAGACGATGTCGGCGATCTCTTCCTCGCCGATCTCGGGCTGCTCGGTCTGCTCCTCGGCGCGCCACTGCTCCTCGAGCTCGCGCTTCTTCTGCGTGAGCTTCCGCTCCTTGTCGCGAAGTGATGCGGCCTTCTCGAACTCCTGATTCTCGATCGAGGCTTCCTTGTCCTTGCGGACCTTCTCGATCTCCTCCTCGAGCTCGCGGTAGCGCGGCGGCGCGGACATCGTCTTGATGCGCATCCGCGACGCGGCCTCGTCGATCAGGTCGATCGCCTTGTCGGGCAGGTGGCGGTCCTGGATGTAGCGGTCGGCAAGGGTCGCCGCGGCCACGAGGGCCTCGTCGGTGATCTTGCACCGGTGATGCGCCTCGTAGCGGTCGCGCAGGCCGCGCAGGATCTGCACCGTGTCGTCGGTGGTCGGCTCCTCGACGCGGATCTGCTGGAAGCGCCGCTCGAGCGCGGCGTCGCGCTCCAGGTATTTGCGGTACTCGTCGAGCGTGGTCGCGCCGATCGTCTGCAGCTCGCCACGTGCGAGGGCGGGCTTGAGGATCGACGCGGCGTCGATTGCACCCTCGGCGGCGCCGGCCCCGACGAGATTGTGGAGCTCGTCGATGAACAGGATGATGTCGCCGCGCTGGATGATCTCCTTCATCACCTTCTTCAGGCGCTCCTCGAACTCACCGCGGTACTTCGACCCGGCGACGAGCGCCGCGAGGTCGAGCGTGTAGATCTGCTTGTTCTTCAGCAGGTCCGGCACCTGGTTCGCCGAGATGCGTGACGCAAGGCCCTCGACGACGGCGGTCTTGCCGACGCCGGGCTCTCCGATCAAGACGGGATTGTTCTTCGTGCGGCGGCTCAGGATCTGCATGACCCGTTCGATCTCGGTCTGACGGCCGACGACCGGGTCGAGCTTGCCCTCTTGCGCCTGCTTGGTCAGGTTGCGGCCGAACTGGTCGAGCAGCTTCGAGCTCTTGCCCTTCTCGCCCGTCGCGCCCGCCGCACCGCCCTGCCGCCGGCCGGGGCCGGAAAGCATGCGGATGATCTCGTTGCGGATCTTCTCGGCGTCGGCGTCGAAGTCGAGCAGGATGCGTGCGGCCACGCCTTCGTTCTCGCGCACGAGCCCGAGCAGGATGTGCTCGGTGCCGATGTAGTTGTGGCCGAGCGACAGCGCCTCACGCAGCGCGAGCTCGAGCACCTTCTTGGCCCGGGGTGTGAACGGGATCTGGCCGGTCGTGACCTCGTCGCCCTGCCCGACGATTCTGGCTACTTGAGCACGGACTTCCTCAACGGTGATGTCGAGCGACTCGAGCACACGCGCGGCGAGACCCTCTTCCTCGCGCAGCAGACCGAGCAGGATGTGCTCGGTCCCGATGTAGTTGTGCTTGAGCGCACGCGCCTCGTCTTGCGCGAGTACGACGACCTGGCGAGCCCGTTCTGTGAACCGTTCGAACAAGTGAGACCTCTCTTCCGCCTGACCGGCGGCGCAAACCGATTGCCGTTTTCCGAGTTGCTCATCGTACTCCCCTACACGGGGGTGCCGCCGAGCCTCAGTTGGGGGATTCGGGCGACGAGGACGGCGAATTCAGCCGGTCGAGCAGTGGCTCGAAGACATCGCCGGCGAGCGCAGCGACAGACGGCGGCAGCTCGCCGGCCGAGAGGTACGGCTCGAGCGCAACGAGGTACGCCTCCCATTCTGCGACCTGGTCGGGCGCAAATTCCGTTCCGTGCAGGGAAAGCGCGGCGCGCAGCTCGACCAGGAGGCCCGGCTGCGGCTCGGGCTCGATCAGCGGCGCCGGCTGCGGTTGGATCATCGGCTCCGGCTCCGGCTCCGGCTCCGGCTGGATCGTCGGCTCCGGCTCCGGCAGGGTGTCCGACCCCGCGGTGTCGGAGACCCGCGCCGGCGGGCGGCGGCGCGTCGCGAGGGCCACGCCCCCCACGCCGAACAGGAGCCCGATCAGTGCGCCCGAGAACGCGTCTGCTCCGGCCGGATGACGTGTGCCGCCGCTTGGGTGCGCCGGGTCGACGACCGTGAGCCTCAGCGCCGGGAACCGGGCCGCGGCGAGGGACTCCAGCGTCGTCGCCGCCTGCTGGACGAGCTGTGCTGCCCGCGCGGCAGACGGGTCGTCGTAGGCGAGCTCGATCAGCGCGGTCTGCGGAACTGCCCGGGCGTGCAGGCGACTCGCGACCGTCGCCGCGGGCACATGGGTCGCCTGGGCGACGTTCGCGGCGACGACCGACTGGCCCGCGAGCGCGACGAGGGTCGGCAGCACCGGAGCGGGAAGGCCCTTGGCCTCCACGGCGAGCGTCGCGACCGCGCGGTGCGATCCGGCGCCCGTATACGCCACCACGAGCCCGGCCGCCCCGCCCGCGAGCGTGCCGGCCACGATCGCCGCCGCGACGATTTGCCCGCGGCTCACGGGGCAGGGCGTTCGCGCTGGGCCGGAAAGAGGATCACGTCCCGGATCGAGTCCTTGCCCGCCAGCACCATCACGAGCCGGTCGATCCCGAGACCGATGCCGCCGGTCGGCGGCATGCCGTACGAGAGCGCCTCGACGTAGTCGGGGTCACCCTGTTCGGCCTCCACGTTCCCGCCGGCGCCCTCCGCGGCTTGCATCGCGAACCGCGACGCCTGTTCCTCGGCGTCGTTCAGCTCCGAGAATGCGTTCCCGAGCTCCATCCCGCCGACGTAGTACTCGAACCGCTCCACGATCCGCGGGTCGTCTTCGGTCACTCGCGCGAACGGCGAGAGCTCGATCGGGTAGTCGTAGAGGATCGTCGGCTCGATCAACCGCGGCTCGATGTACGCGGTCACCGCCTTGTCGACGAGCTGCGACCACGTCTTGTCGTGAGAGACGTCGACACCTCGCGACTCGAGGCGCTGCTTCAGATCGTCGTAGTCCGCTGTCCAGAGGTCGAACTCCTTCAGCTCGTCGATCAGACGGACCCGCCTCCACGGCGCCTTCACGTCGACCTCGTGCCCCTTGAACGTCACCTTGGTCGTGCCGAGCGCAGCGAGGGCGACGAACTCGATCAGGCTCTCGATTCGCCGCATCGTGTCCCGGTAGTCGGCGTAGGCCTCGTACCACTCGAGCATCGTGAACTCCGGGTTGTTCTTGTACGTGACGCCCTCGTTGCGAAAGTCCTTACCGAGCTCGTACACCTTCTCGAGCCCGCCCACGATCAGCCGCTTCAGGTAGAGCTCGGTCGCGATGCGCAGGTAGAGATCCTGGTCGAGCACGTTGTGATGGGTGACAAACGGCTCGGCGAAGGCGCCCCCGTAGCGGGGCTGCAGCATCGGCGTCTCGACCTCGACGAAGCCCTCCGAGTCGAGGTAACGCCGGACTGCGGAGACGATGCGTGCCCGCAGCAGGAAATCGGACCGCACCTCGTCGTTCATCAGCAGGTCGAGGTAGCGCTTGCGGTAGCGCTGCTCGATGTCGGTAAGGCCGTGGAAGGTGTCCGGCAGCGGCGAGCGGATGCGCGAGAGAAGCACGAGCTCGTCGACGATCAACGACGGCTCCCCGCGGCGCGACTTCGTGGGCCTGCCGGTCACACCGACCACGTCACCGAGGTGCACGTCGACGATGCCCGTCCGCGCCTCCGGGCAGAGCAGCTGGATCCGGCCGCTCCGGTCGACGAGATCGAGGAACACGAGCTTCCCCATGTCGCGGCGCGCCATCACACGACCGGCCAGGCGGCGCTCGGCGGCGCCCTCGGCGCCCGGCTCGACACCCTCCGCCTCGGCGTGCACGGCTGCGATCTCGTCCCGGTCGGGGAACCTCTTAGGCGTGTCGCTCACGGCCACTTGACCATAGCCCAGGCGTGCGGCCCATCCTGCGGCGTCGGCCCTTCCGACACCACCTCGAACCCATGCCGCCTGTAGAACGAGAGGTTTGCGGCGCTGTTTGTCAGCAGCACGGCGGGCAGCCGGTCGTCGGCGGCGGCCGCGAGGCCGGGCTGGAGGAGCGCCGCCCCGATGCCACGCCGCTGGGCGGGCGGGTCGACGCCGATCCCGGCCAGATACCAGTGCGGCCCAGGCATGGTGTCGATGCGCATCGCCTCGACAGCCCGGCCGTACGCGAGGAACGGCCCGAGCGCGGCGCCCAGGCGCAGCGGCGTCGTGACAAGCGCGCGGAGCGTCGGGCCGACACGCATCGCCGGACGGCCCGGCGGGAGCCAGCGCGCGGCGCCGAGCACCGGCCCGGGCGTCGCCCAGACGTCGGCAGCCGTGACGTCGAAGCCGACGCGGAAGAGCCACGGCAGCAGGCGGGCGCGGCGTTCCGGGCTCGAGATCAGCCACACCCAGGCGGGATCGTCGTGGAAGGCGCGCGCAAGCACGTCACTCGCCTCACCGAGGCGCTCCCGTTCCAAGCGCACGACGTCCACGGTGCGAGCGTAATGGTGTCTAACACGAAAGTGTCAGACACCTGACCCGTCAGGCGGCCTTGATCTCCATGATCTTGAACTTCAGGGCGCCGCGGGGGGCGGTGACCTCGACCACCTCGCCCTTTTTGCGGCCCATGATCGCCTTGCCGACCGGCGACTCGTTGGAGAGCTTGTTCTCGGCAGGGTTCGCCTCGGCCGAGCCGACGATGTGGTACTCGAACGTCTTCCCGACCTGCATGTCGCGCAGGCGGACATGCGAGCCGATCGAGACGGCGTCCTTCAAGATCTCCTTCTTCGTGATCACGCGCGCCGAGAGGAGCCGCTCTTCGAGCTGGGCGATCTTGTGCTCGAGCATCGCCTGCTCGTTCTTGGCATCGTCGTACTCGGCGTTCTCGGCGATATCACCGAACTCCCGGGCGATGCGAATCCGCTCGGCAACCTCGCGGCGCTTCTCGCCGCGCAGCAGATCGATCTCCTTCTGGAGCTTCTTGTACCCCTCTTGCGTGAGGATGACTTCCTTCAACAACGGCCTCCTAGACCCCGGCCAGAAACGGGCGGGAATGGTAGCCACCGTGTCAAGGCCGGCGCAACCCCACCCGGCTACCCTTCACGCACTGTGAACATCGACCTCAGAGGGCGCTGGCTCCTCGGCGGCGTGGAGATTCCCGGCCGCCTCGTCCTCGCGCCGATGGCAGGGGTCTCCGTGCAGGCATTTCGCCGCCAGGGGCGCCGGTACGGCGCCAGCCTGGTCTGCTCCGAGATGGTCTCCGTGGCCGGCATCCAGCACCGGAGCGAACGGACGCTCGGCTACCTACGGGTGAGCTCGGACGAGCATCCGCTCGCGATCCAGATCTTCGGCTCGAATCCCGGCGCGATGGCGGAGGCGGCGCGGCTGGTCGAGGCGGCCGGCGCCGACATCGTCGATGTGAACTTCGGCTGCCCGGTCAAGAAGGTGACGAAGACCGGCGCCGGCGCGTCGCTGCTCGACGATCCCGACCATGCCTGCCGGCTCGTCGAGGCGGTCGCGGGCGCCACTCCGCTCCCTGTCTCGGTGAAGATGCGGCGCGGAGTCGAGAACGGCTCACGCGCCTGCCTCGAGGTGGGACCACGCCTCGTCCACGCGGGGGCCGCGTCGCTGACCCTGCACCCGCGATCGGCAAAGCAGATGTACACGGGCACCGCCGACCACTCGCTCACCGCAGAGCTCGTGTCGCTCGTGGGCGTGCCGGTGATCGCCTCGGGCGACATCACCTCGCGGGCGAAGGCGCAGTCGGTGCTCGCAACGACCGGGGCCGCCGCCGTGATGGTGGGCCGGGCCGCCCAGGGGAACCCCTGGGCGCTCAGGGAGATCATGGGCGACGACACCGAGCCGTCGCGCGAGGAGGTCGTCGCCGAGCTTCTGCTCTTCATGCGCGAGACCGCCCGCGAGCTCGGCAACGAGCGGGCATCAGGCTTCCTGAAGAAGTTCTACGGCTGGTACCTCGGGCGCGGGCGGTTCCCGCGGCCGTTCAAACAGGAGATCGTCATGCTGCCGAGCCTCGCCGCGGTCGAGCAGCGCCTGCTCGCAGCCGCCCCCGGCGCGCGCTTCATCCTCGAGCGCCTGCTGGCCGAGCTGCCCGATCCGGAGAACGAGGTCCTCCTGGATTCGCTCCCGATCTCGCTCTACGGCGGCGGGTAATCAACGGGGGAAACACGGTTTCCCCCACGTTGGTTTCGCTCCCAGACCAGGCGGAGGCCCTGGAGCGTCAGCTCCGGGTCGACCGCCGTGATCGTGCGCGTGTGCGGGGCGATCAGGTCGGCCAGGCCGCCCGTCGCGATCACGGGAGCCTCGAGTGCGCCGAGCTCTGACCGGATGCGGTCGACGATTGCGTCGACCTGCCCTGCGAAGCCGTAGACGAGCCCCGACTGGAGCGCCGCAGTCGTCGTCTGGCTGATCACGCGATCGGGTGCGGCGAACGGCACCTTCGGCAGGCGCGCCGCATGCACGAACAGCGCCTCCATCGACACCTCGATGCCGGGCGCCAGCACGCCCCCCGCGAACTCGCCGGCGGCGTTGACGACGTCGAAGTTCGTCGAGGTGCCGAAGTCGACCACGACCGCCGGCGCACCGTGGCGCTCGCGCGCGGCGACCGCGTTTGCGATGCGGTCGGGGCCGACCTCGCGGGGATCGTCGTAGCGAATCGGCATGCCGGTCGAAACACCGGGGCCGATCACGAGCAGGTCGGTCCCCGCCCAACGCTCGGCGAATGCCTCGTACTCGCGCACGAGCTGTGGCACCGACGAGCAGAGGACGATGCCGTCGAGCGAGCCCAGGTCGACGAACGCCCGCAGCAGCACGGCGAGCTCGTCGCTCGTATGCGTGCGGTCGGTACCGACGCGGAACTGCTCGGTCAGCGTGTCGCCGTCAAAGAGGCCGAAGACGGTCTGGGTGTTCCCGCAGTCGATCGCGAGCAGCATGGTGGAGTATTGAACCTGGTTTCCGCGCAGCGGAGCCAGGAAGCTCTGAGGCGGTTCGCCGTGTCTCACGCAGCGACCTGGTTCCGGCTTCGCCGGCAACCAGGTTGGATCAGAGATCTTCGATCTCTGATCGTCCCTCGCCGATGCGCTTGGCGAGCGCCTCGGGCGTCAGCGCCGGCTCGTCGCCCTCGCCGCGCAGTTCCTCGATCGTCACGTCGCTCGACGTGTAGACCTCGGCGCGCGGGATCATCCGCGTCGGGCGGTTCTTGTCCCACACCCAGACGTCCTCCATCTTCAGATGAAAGAACGGGTAGGTCGGCTGCGGGACGTACTGCATGTCGAGCCGGTTGCAGAGATACGTCGCATCCTGGGTGAGGATGCAGTACCGGAAAAGACCGAAGACCGCGCTGTACTCCTTCTTCAGGCGCAGCTCGGCGTCGGCCTCGAACTCGTCGAGCTCGTCGAGGTGACTCACAAGCCGGATTGTAGCCCTGCGAGGGCCGCCTGGACCGTGCCGTTTCCGGGGATTTTCAGTGCCGGAACGAGCTCATGCAGCGGTTCGAGCACGAACAGCCGCTCCGTGAGGTGCGGGTGGGGCACGACGAGCCCCGGTTCGTCGAGCTCAGCCTCTCCGTAGAGCAGCAGATCGAGGTCGATCGTCCGCGGGCCCCAGCGCGGCCCGACCCGCTCACGGCCGAGCCGCCGCTCCACGTCGAGCAGCAGGTCGAGAAACGCGCGAGGAGCAAGCGGCGTCTCGACCTCGGCGACAGCGTTCAGGAACCGCGGCTGGTGCTCGTAGCCCCACGGCTCGGTCTCGGCGATCGTCGAGAGGCGGAGCGCACCCAGGAGCTCCGCCGCCCGGCGGACGAGCGCCTCGCGGTCGCCCAGATTCGAGCCGAGGCCCACGTACGCAAGGGTCAAGGGCGCTCGACGATCACGGCCGAGTGCTCCACCGTCATTCCGGCCGGGCTGACCTGCGGCTTGCGGACACGCACACGCACCCGCGCGGGGGAAAAGCGCTCGAGGAGCATGTCTGCCGTGCGCGTCGCGAGTGCCTCGAGCAGGTCGAAGCGTTGCCCGTCCGAGAGCTCGCGAATCGCTGCCGCAACCTGCGTGTAGTCGACAGCATCCGCGATCCGGTCGGACGTCCCCCGGTCGCCGACCTCGAGTTGCACGTCGAAGAGGAACAGCTGCCCGAGGCGCTTCTCATCCTCTTCGACGCCGTGGTGGCCGAACACCTCGAGGCCTGCAAGCTCGACGATCACCCGGTCACCGCCTTCGCCACCGCGAGCGCCTCGACGTGTTCGCGCACATCGTGAGCCCGGAGGATCGCGGCACCACGGCAGTAGGCGGCGACGGCCCCGCCGACCGACGCGGCGGTGGACGCCGTCGTTGCCGCCGGGTCGCCCGTCACCTTGCCGAGCGAGCTCTTCCGCGAAAGCCCGACGAGCAGTGGCCGCCCGATCGCCGCGAGCTCGTCGAGTCGCCTGACGAGCTCCAGGTTGTGGGCGACGGTCTTTCCGAATCCGATCCCGGGATCGAGGCAGACGAGCTCCTCGCGAACACCCTCCCCGACTGCGAACGCGAGCCGCTCTTCGAGGAAGCGCTTCACGTCCGAAACGACGTCGTCATACCGCGGATCGCGCTGCATGCTGCGTGGGTCGCCCTGCATGTGCATCAGGCACAGATAGCACCCGGCGTCCGCGACGACCCCGGCGAGCTCCGGGTCGGCACGCAGCGCCGTCACGTCGTTCACGAGCTCCGCCCCGAGCTCGAGCGCGCGGCGCGCCACGGCCGCCTTGGAGGTATCGACCGAGACCGGTGCGCCCGCGAGGTCGCCCAGCACCGGTTCGATGCGGCGCAGTTCCTCGGCGGCCGTCACCCCGTCCGAGCCGGGGCGCGTCGACTCGCCGCCGATGTCGAGGATCGCCGCTCCCGCGTCGAGCATCCCCCATGCCGCGGTGACCGCGGCCTCCACGCGCAGATGCACCCCGCCATCGGAGAACGAGTCGGGCGTGACGTTGATCACGCCCATCACCGAAGGTGCGGGAAAGCGCTCGGCGATCGGCGGGCGGGCGTTTGACACAACCGAATAATGGCCTCATGGACCCCGGTTGGCGCTTTCTGAACGCCGTCGCCCGTCGACTGCGCTGGACGATCGTCGGTGCGATCGCCTCCGGGCTCACCTGGCAGGGCGCTGCGATCGCGGCGCCGCTGCTCATTCGCAGCGCGGTGGATTCCGGGATCGTCCACGGTCACCGCGCGGCGCTCTGGTGGGCGTGCGCGGGAGTCGTGGCACTCGGCGCAGTCGAGGCCGTCTCCGGCGGGACCCGCCATTACTTCGCGATCCGAAACCGCGCACTTGCCGATGCGAGCGTTCGCGACGCGATCTTCCGGCGCGCCCTCGATCTCGATGCGCGGTACCACGACCGGGTCGGCGCCGGCGAGCTGATCTCACGCGCATCGAACGATGCAGAGCTCGTCGCCAGGCTCTTCGACTCCATCGGCCACACGATCGGCTACATCCTGACGCTGATCGGCGCGTCCACCGTGCTCCTGCTCATCGACTGGAGGCTTGCTGTCGCCGTGCTCGCCCCGCTCCCGCTGCTCAGCATCGGGTTCGGCCGTTACTCGCGACGCTACGCCGAACGTACGAAGATCAACCAGGCAGAGCTCGGCGAGCTGACGGAGCTCGTCGAGGAGACCATCGCGGGCGTCCGGGTCGTGAAGGGCCTCGGTGCGGGTGACGCGCTCGATGCGAGGTTCCGGCGCCGCTCCAACGAGGTCGTGCGCACCGCGCTCGAGGTGGCGAACGTCGATGCGGTCTTCTTGCCCGCGCTCGAGGCGCTGCCCCTCATCGGGATCCTCGTCGTCCTCTGGTACGGCGGTCATCGAGTGCTCGCCGGCGACATCACGGTCGGCACCTTCGCTCTCTTCACGTTCTACCTCGTGCTGCTCGTCAACCCACTCCGAACGATCGGACAGCGCGTCAGCACCGTGCAGCGGGCCGTCGCAGCCGCACGCCGAGTGGCCGAGGTGCTGCGCGCCGAGCCTGAAGTCGTCGAGTCGGCCTCGCCACGGTCGATGCCGGAGCGCGCAGACGTCCGCTTCGAGGACGTCCGGTTCTCGTATGGCGACGGCCGGCTCGTTCTCGACGGATTCACGCTCGACATTCCCGCCGGCACCTCGCTGGCACTCGTCGGCGGGACCGGCTCGGGCAAGTCGACTGCAGCGGCGCTGCTCGCGCGCTTCTACGACCCCGAATCGGGCGTGGTGACGATCGGCGGGGTCGATGTCCGAGAGCTTCGCCTCGACGAGCTTCGCCGGGATGTCGGCCTTGTGTTCGAGGAGACGTTCCTCTTCGGGGACACGGTGCGGGGCAACGTGGGCTTTGCGGCGCCCGACGCCAGTGAGGCCGCCGTCGAGCGGGCCGCGCGACTCGCGGGTGCGGCCGAGTTCGTCGAGCGCCTGCCCGAGAGGTACGAGACGGTGCTGGGCGAGCGTGGGTTTTCGCTCTCGGGCGGCCAGCGGCAGCGGATCGCGATCGCACGCGCCATCCTGGCCGACCCGCGGGTGCTGATCCTCGACGACGCCACCTCGGCGGTGGACGCGACCAAGGAACACGAGATCCGCGCGGCGCTCGCCGAGGTGATGCACGGGCGCACCACGCTCGTGATCGCCCACCGGCCGGCCACGATCGCCTTGGCCGATCGCGTCGCGATCGTCGAGGAGGGCCGGGTCGTCGAAGCAGGACCCCACGCCGAGCTGCTCGAGCGCTCGCCCCGCTATCGCGCGCTGCTCGCCCTCGCCGGGCAGGCGGCCGCATGAGGGCAGTGGGAGCGGAACCGTGACCGGCGGCACGATCGGGCCGATCCTGCGGGCACAGCGCCGTCTGATCGTCATCGCCGGGCTCGCGATGATCGGCGCGACGACCGTGTCGCTCGCCGCGCCGCTCCTCGTCAAGCTCGCGATCGACCGGGGGATCCAGCGCCACGACGTGCACGCGATCGACGTGATCGCCCTCGTGTACGTCGCACTCGTGCTCACGCGCCCGGTGCTCGAGCGCGTGATCGTGCTCTGTAGCGCGCGAGCCGGGGAGCGGTTCCTTGGAGATCTGCGCGTGGCTGCCTACGAGAAGCTGCAGCAGCTGTCGATGCCGTTCTTCGAGCAGACGCGCGCGGGCGTGCTCGTCTCACGACTGACGGCCGACGTGCAGACGCTGACGACGTTCACGCGGCTCGTGCTCGTCGAGGTCGTCGGCTCGGTGCTGCTCTTCGTCGTGTCAATCGCCATCCTCGTCGTGCTTTCGCCCCTTCTGTCCGTGGTGCTGCTCGTGTCGGTGCCGCTGCTCGTCTGGTCGTCGCTGCGCTACGGCAAACGGTCACGGCCCGCGTTCCTCGCACTGCGAGATCGCGTCGCCGACACGATGTCGTCGCTGCAGGAGGGGCTGGCGGGCGTGCGCGTCGTCCAGTCGTTCGGGCAGGAAGGCGAGCGCTTTGCCTCGTACAGCGCACAGTCGAGCGCGCAGGTGTCCGCGTGGCGGCGGATCTCGCTCGTCAACATCGGCTTCTTTCCGATGATCGCTTTCGCGCAGTCGCTCGCGCTGGCCGCCGTGCTCGTCACCGGCGGGTACCTCGAGCGCCACGGCCGCGTGTCGGTGGGAACGATCGTGGCGTTCGCGCTGTACCTGATCTCGCTGTTCGATCCGATCGCGCGGCTCGGCGACTGGTTCAGTGAGTTCCAGTCGGGTCGTGCGGCGCTCGCAAAGATCGCGGCGCTGCTCGAGGAGCCCGTCACGGTGACGGGCGGCACCTCCCCGCTGCCCTCGACCGGCGACCTCGTCGTAGAGGACGTGACGTTCTCCTACGGCGACGAGCCGCCCGCCGTCGCCGGTGTCTCGCTCACGGTGAGACAGGGTGAGCGTCTGGCGCTCGTCGGAGCGACAGGGGCGGGGAAATCGACGCTCGCGAAGCTGCTCGTACGCGCGTACGACCCCGGCGCGGGCCGCATCAGCTTCGGCGGTGTCGACCTGCGCGAGGCGACCCTCGACGATCTGCGAAGCCGAATCGTGTTCGTTCCCCAGGAGGGGCATCTCTTCTCGGGAACGATCGCGGACAACGTCCGGCTCGGCCGCCCGGCGGCGAGCGACGAGGAGACCCGGGAAGCCCTGCAACGCGTCGGGGCGCTCGTGCGTTTCGAGGCCCTGCCAGGCGGGCTCGAGACCGACGTCCGCTCACGCGGCGTGCGGCTCTCGAGCGGCGAGCGGCAACTCGTCTCGCTGGCCCGGGTCGCACTCGCCGACCCGGCGGTGATCGTGCTCGACGAGGCGACCTCGTCGCTCGACCCTCAGACGGAGGCTGCCGTGGAGCAGGCGCTCGCGGCGCTTTCCCGCGGGCGCACGATGATCACGATCGCCCATCGACTCTCGACCGCAGAGCGCGCCGACCGCGTGGCCGTGATCGAGCACGGCCGGCTCGCCGAGATCGCCTCGCACGACGAGCTCGTCGCCCAGGGCGAACGCTACGCGCGGCTCTGGGCGAGTTGGCAGGCCGGCCTCGTCGGGTGACATGATCAGCCATCCACCGAACGGAGGGCGACATGGCCGTGAAGCTCCACCGCTGCTCGAACACCTGGATCAAGGTGGGCGGACATCCCTGCTGGCGGGTGCAGAAGGCACTCGACGACCAGGGAATCGCCTACGAGGTCGTTCCCGGCCCGTGGCCGGGCCGCAAGAGGCGCACCGCCGTGATCGAAGGCACAGGGCAGGCGCTCTACCCGGCGATCCAGTTCGAGGACGGGAGCTGGTACCGCGAACACTCGAAGGAGATGGAACGGACGATCCGCGAAGGCCGCCTGGCCGAGCAGCGCGGCAGCCGGCAGGAGGAGGACTAGTCGTCGGGCGGCCAGGGCGCCCCGATGCCCGGCTCCCAGCCGTCCCACAGCGCATCCACGTGCTTGTGCGGGATGTGCCGCAGGACGACCTTCCACTCGTCGGTCGGCGACTGGATCGTCACGTCCTGGTGGAGGGTGAACCCCTCGGCATCGAGGCTCGCGAACTCGACCGGGTCGCCGGGCGGCGCCAGGGCGACATGCTTCAGCCCGGCCTCGTTGGCCCAGACGTAGACGTTGCCGCCGTGCTCCGCGATGAACTCGCGGGCCTCTTCATCCGCCACGACTCGAACCTCGGCCATCGACGGAAGCCTACGCACAAACCGGTCTTGCGGGAACCTGTGTGCGGCGGAGCCTCCGGCGCGATAACGTTAGGTCTGTGACGACGAGCGCGCATCGCTTCCTTCCGGCCCCGCAGGGCCTGCCCGCGCTCGCCATCCTCCTTCCCCGTTAGGGGATCGAGCGACTCGACATACCCGTCCGCGCTCCCGCACCCCAGGGAGGAGTCCGTCTTCATGTCAGGAGATCCCCGTGCCGATGCCGTACTGGAAGTACCACCCGTACCCAACCGTCGACCTACCCGACCGCACCTGGCCGGACGCCGTGCTCGACCACGCGCCGGTCTGGTGCTCGACCGACCTGCGCGACGGCAACCAGGCCCTCGTCAGGCCCATGGACTCGCCGCGCAAGCAGGCGATGTTCGACCTGCTGGTCCGACTCGGCATCAAGCAGATCGAGGTCGGATTCCCGTCGGCGTCGAAGACCGACTTCGACTTCGTCCGCAACCTGATCGAGAACGATCTGATCCCCGGCGACACGACGATCGCCGTCCTCACGCAGGCGCGCCCGGAGCTGATCGAGCGGACCTACGAGGCAATCGACGGGACGGAGCGTGCGATCGTCCACCTCTACAACTCGACCTCCACGACGCAGCGACGGGTCGTCTTCCGGCTCGACAAGCCGGAGATCACCGGCCTGGCCGTCCGCGCGACGCTGCTCTGCAAGGAGCTCGCCGCGCAGACCTCGACCCAGGTTGTCTTCCAGTACTCACCGGAGAGCTTCCATGCGACCGAGCTCGACTACGCCCTCGAGATCTGCGAGGCAGTGATCTCCGCGTGGGAGCCGACGCGGGAGGAGCCGATGATCGTCAACCTGCCGACGACGGTCGAGGCGTTCCCCCCGAACGTCTACGCCGACCGGATGGAGTGGTTCGGCCGGAACGTCTCGCGCCGCGAGGCGATCGTGCTCAGCGTCCACCCGCACAACGACCGCGGCACGGCCGTCGCGACGGCCGAGCTCGGGCTGATGGCCGGCGCCGAGCGGGTCGAAGGAACGCTCTTCGGCAACGGCGAGCGCACCGGCAACGTCGATCTCGTGACGATCGCGCTCAACCTGCTGACCCAGGGAGTCGACCCGCGCCTCGACCTCTCGCAGATCGACGAGGCGAAGGCGATCGTCGAAACCTGTAACGAGCTTCCCGTCCACCCGCGCCATCCGTACGCCGGCGAGCTTGTCTACACGGCGTTCTCCGGCTCCCACCAGGACGCGATCAACAAAGGGATGATCGCGCAGGAACGGAGCGGCTCGGAGGTCTGGGACGTGCCGTACCTCGCGATCGACCCGCAGGACGTCGGCCGGGACTACGAGGCGATCATCCGCGTCAACTCGCAATCGGGCAAGGGCGGCGTCGCCTACCTGATGGAGAACGAGCACCACCTCGAGCTGCCCCGCGGGCTCCAGATCGACTTCGCCCAGAGAGTGCAGGTCATCACCGACGCGCGCGGAGACGAGGTGACCCCGTCCGAGCTGCTGGAGATCTTCCGCGAGCACTACCTCGCGCACGAGCTGCCCTACGAGCTCGTGTCGTATGTCCACTCGAGTGGCGACACCGACCGGCTCGCCCTACGCCTCCGTGTCGACGGCGAGGAGCAGGAGGTCGAGGGCGCCGGCAACGGCCCGATCGCCGCACTCGTGGACGCCTTCGAGCGCTCGTTCGGGATCAGGATTCGGATCCGCGACTACCACGAACATGCGATGTCGAAGGACACGAACGCGAACGCCGCGGCCTACGTGGCAGTCGACGTGGACGACGAGCTGCTCTGGGGCGTCGGCCTCCACTCGAGCGTTGCGACCGCGTCGCTGCGAGCCGTGATCAACGGCGTCAACAGAGCGGCCTCGGCACGGCAGGCGCTCGAGGCGACGGCCACGTTCGACGGCGTGTAGGTCGGGCTGAACCCTGGACTGCCGGCCGAGACCAAGGTCTCGGCCGGACGAGCCCGAGTCGAGCCTAGCTCGCCTCGGGCTCGGGCGGCTGCATGGCGGCGCCGCCCGGGAGCGGGAACGGCCGCGGCTTGGCGGGAGCGGGTCGCCGCTCCGGCTCCGGCTCCTTGGCGGGCTCAGGCTCGGGCTCGGGCTCGGGGAAGACCGCATCCTCCGCCTCGCCCGCGAGGAGCCGCTGAAACTGCCCGCTGTCGATCGTCTCGCGGTCAATCAGGATCTGCGAGATCCGGTGCAGGTCGTCGAGGTGCTCGCGCAACACCCGGGTGGCAATGTCGTGCCCTTCCTCGATGATGCGGCGAATCTCGTCGTCGATCTCGCGCGCGACCTCGTCGGAGTAGTCGGGCTCGGCACCCATCTCGCGGCCGAGGAACGGCATGTCGTGGTTTCGGCCGAGCACACGCGGGCCAAGCTTCTCGCTCATGCCGAAGCGCATGACCATCTGCTTGGCGGTCGCCGTCACCTTCTCGATGTCGTTCGCGGCGCCGGTGGTCACCTCATTGAAGACGATCTCCTCCGCCGAGCGCCCACCCATCGTCATGGCGATCTGCTCGAGCAGCGCGGTGCGCGTGGTCAGGTAGCGATCCTCGGTCGGCAGCGAGATCGTCAGGCCGAGCGCCTGGCCACGCGACACGATCGTGATCTTGTGCACAGGGTCGGTGTTCTCCAGGAAGTGACCGACCAGGGCGTGGCCCATCTCGTGGTACGCCGTGATCCGCTGCTCTTTCTCGGAGAGCAGGCGCGCCTTCTTCTCGGGCCCGGCGATCACGCGCATGATCCCTTCTTCGAGCTCCTCCTGCTCGATCACCTTCTTGCCTCGGCGGGCGGCAAGTAGCGCCGCTTCGTTGATGAGGTTGCGGAGGTCGGCGCCCGTGAAGCCGGGCGTTCCCGCCGCGAGCGAGTCGAGGTCGATCGCCGGCGCGAGCGGCTTGCCCTTGGAGTGCACCTCGAGGATCTTGCGGCGACCGTTCCGGTCGGGCCGGTCGACCACGATCTGCCGGTCGAAGCGGCCCGGGCGCAGAAGCGCCGGGTCGAGGATGTCGGGACGGTTGGTCGCGGCGATCAGGATGATGTTGTCCTTCATCTCGAAGCCGTCCATCTCGACGAGCAGCTGATTCAGGGTCTGCTCGCGCTCGTCGTGACCGCCGCCGAGACCCGCGCCGCGATGGCGGCCGACCGCGTCGATCTCGTCCATGAAGATGATGCAGGGCGAGGCCTGCTTCGCCTGCTCGAACAGGTCGCGCACCCGGGAGGCGCCGACGCCGACGAACATCTCGACGAAGTCCGAGCCGGAAATCGAGAAGAACGGGACACCCGCTTCGCCTGCGACGGCCCGGGCGAGCAGCGTCTTGCCCGTGCCGGGGGGCCCGTACAGGAGCACGCCCTTCGGGATCGAGGCGCCCAGCGCCTGGAACTTCTTCGGGTTCTCGAGGAACTCCTTGATCTCCTGCAGCTCCTCGACGGCCTCGTCGACCCCGGCCACGTCCTTGAAGCCGATCTTCGGCGAGTCGGGGGCCATCCGCTTCGCGCGGGACTTGCCGAAGCTCATCACCTTGGAGCCGCCGCCCTGCACCTGGTTCATCAGGAAGATCCAGAACCCGATCAGGAGCAGGAACGGCAGGAACGACCCGATCAGCGCCGTCCACGAGAAACCGCCGGTGCCCTTCGCATCGAACCCGATGCCCTTCTTCTGCAGCAGGTCCTGGAACTGCAGGAGCGACTGGTCGCTCGGGTAATGGACCGTGACCGTCTTGCTGTCTGCCTCGGTCGCGTTGATCGCCCGCTTGCTCGGGTCGAAGACGACCGACGAGAACTGCATCGACCCGGCGGCGACCGTGTCGATCAGCTGTGAGTACGTCTTGATATTCGGATCGGCGTTGCTCTTCTTCGGGATCAGGGTCTGACTTGCCAGCCAGACCAGCAGGACGATCACGATGAGCGGGAAAAATGCGCTGCGGAAGAAGCGATTCACGACAGATCTTCGATCAGGGTAGCCAAGTGGATGTTGATGGCGTTATCGGCGTAACCCATCCGTAACCCAAAGGATTACACCCCTTCCGGCAGCAAATCGGAGTTCAGCACCCCGACATACGGCAAATTGCGGTACCGCTCGGCGAAGTCGAGACCGTATCCGATCACGAACTTGTTGGGGATCTCGAAGCCGACGTACCGCACCGGGACGTCGATCTCGTGGCGATCCGGCTTCGTCAGGAGAGCACAGATCTCGAGACTTGCGGGCTCGCGCGACTCCAGGTTGCGCAGGAGATAAGAGAGCGTCAGTCCCGAATCGATGATGTCCTCGACGACGAGCACGTGCCGGCCCTCGATGTTGATGTCGAGGTCTTTGAGGATGCGCACGACACCGGAGGAGTCGGTGGCTGCGCCGTAGCTCGAGATCGCCATGAAGTCGATCTCGCACGGCACGGTCAGGAAGCGCATCAGGTCTGCCATGAAGAAGACGGCACCCTTGAGCACTCCGACCAGCAAGAGCTCGCGCCCCGCATAGTCGACTGACAGCTCATGGCCGAGCTCGCGAATGCGCTCCTGCAGGCGGCCCTCGTCGATCAGAACCTCGCCCACTCCGTGCTCGAGCTCAGTCTGCGACACGAGTTGCAGTCACCCCCTCTGCCTCGACGATCCCCGGGACCGCGACGACTTCCGCGCCGCGCACGACGAGCGGCCAGCCTTCACGGTCGGAACGGGGAATCTTGGCATCGACGAACACATCCTGGATCTTCTTGGCGCGGCCCGCGAGCCGGTCGCCGGGCCGCCACCCACGTACCTTAAGCCCTGGGACCCGCGATTCGATCTGCCACGCCCCCCAGCGGACGGCGCCGTCGAGGTCGCGCGGCCCCTCCTCGAGCCACACCCGATCGTACTCGCGCACGGCCTGGAGCCCGTTGCCGAGGTCGATGCGCTTCGAGCCGGCAGGCGATTCGAGCAGCTCGGCGAGCGCGGGCGACATCGTGCGCCGCTCGTCGAGGACGCGCAGCACGTTCTCGCGAGCCGCAGGATGAAGGCGCTCGAGCGCCGGCAGGATCTCGTCACGGATCAGGCCGCGCAGCGTGCCGGGGTTCGACGAGTCGGTGCGCCAGGCGAGCCCGAGCTCGCGGCAGAACGCCTCGGTCTCCTCACGCCAGACGCCGAGCAGGGGGCGAACCACACCGTCATCGCGCCGCACCTCGATGCCCTTCGTGGTGCCGCGGGCGGCGAGCCGGTAGAGGATCGTCTCGACCTGGTCCGAGAGGGTGTGGCCGGTCGCCCGCAGGAGCTCGGGCCGGAACGAGTAGCGCGTGTCGCGCAATCCCGCCTCGTTCGCGCAGCGCGCGGCGCCCTGTACGACCTCGGCGTCGAAGCGCTCGGCGCACCATTCGGCGTCCGCGTCGGACTCGGCACCGCGGAGGCCGTGGTCGACGTGCAGCGCAGACACGCGGTAGCCGAGCTCGCGCAGGGCGTGGTAGAGGCACGTCGAGTCGGCACCACCGGAGACGAAGCAGAGCACGCGGCCGCGCGGCTCGATCAGATCGTGCCGACGGATGTGACACTCGATCCGCGCGAGCAGCTCCAGGAAGCAATTAGAGCATGCCGGAGACGTCGCAGCCCGCCGCGGCCAGCGCCGGCTGCGCATCGCGCAGGACTTGCCGGACGCGCGCGCCGATCATGTAGGCGAGGTACATCTCGCGACCGGCGTTCTTTCCGGCCGCCCGCTGCGAAACGGCGTTCGCATAGTCGAGGAACATCGCCGGCGCGTACCGGCGGACGAGCTGGAGCGACGAGTCGAACGGGGCTGACGAGCGGACGCTGCGGGCAGCATCCTGGGCGACGTTGATCACGTCCTGGGCCTTCGCGTCGCCCTGCAGATAGTCGGTTCCGTACATGCCGACAGCCTCCAGCTGCACCTGGTAGTTCGTGATGAACTGCCGGTCGGTCAGGCCACACGAGTGCTGCGGGGAGGCGCTGGCGCCGCTGTGACCCTGGAGGAGCAGCACCATCGTGGCCGCGACAAGGACAACCGCAACAATCCCAAAACGCGACATCGCACACGCATCGGCGGCCTCGAGGTCGTCCTCGATCCCTTATTCGGGGCCGGGCATCCAGCCGGGCGGTCGCGCCGAGTCGAGTGGCGCCGGCCCGGCCGGCAACCGGTGCCCGAGGCGCGAGGCGAGCTCGAGCACCGCCCAGCGGGCAACCCACGTGAGAACCGCCAGGCGCAGCAGCAACCTCAAAAGAGCACACTCCGGTACTCGAGCACCTTGCGCATGCCGATCGAGTCGTAGAGCCCGATCGCGGGCGCATTCTCGCTGCGCACGAAGAGCGTCACGGTGGGCGTCGTTTCGAGCAGGAGGCGGCAGAGGTCGCGCAGCCCCCGCGCTCCGTAGCCTCGACCGCGCACCTCCGGATCGACCCAGACCTGCTGGATCTGCACTGCCTGCGGCGTCCACGCGGACGCCTCGGCCTTGAAGCGGACGACGTCGTCCTCGAGCCAGAGCCACGACCGGCCTTCGTCGATCTGCGCGGCCGTACGCCAGCGGAAGCCGTCGGCGTCCCGGGCAAGCGGGTCGATGCCGAGCTCGAGCTCATGGGCGGCAGCACATGCCGGGACGAGCCGCTCGACGTCGGCAGGGGTTGCGGCACGCAGGCCCGACTCGCCCGGCGACGGCGCTTCGTCGATCCGGTAGACGGGCTGGTGCAGGCGATCCTCGCGCGGCGCCGGAAAGCGGTCGCGGGCCGCGTCCCACAGCTCGGTCACGGCGCCTGCCTCTCCGATCAGCATCCGGGAACGCGGATCGCCCGCGGCTGCCGCGAACTCGCCGCAGCCGACACCGGACGGGACGAGGTTCGCACCCACGTGGCAGAGCGCCGTCAGCGCACCGCGGCTCCCCTCGACCGCAAGGAACCGGCCGAGCCCCCGCCGCGCGACGTCTTCGAGGAACACGCATTCGACCGAGTCCCGCGCACAGAACGCAAGCACCTGCTTCCGCGTCGGTTCGACCAGCGTCACACCGCAAGTCTCCCATCTGGACGGCTTGTATAGGCTGCGCCTCCATGCCCATCCATCTTCGCGCGCAGGAGGGAGATTACGCCGAGGCAGTGCTGCTCCCCGGCGATCCGCTCCGCGCCAAGTACATCGGCGAGACCTACCTCGAGGACGTCGTTGAGCGGAATGCCGAGCGGGGCCTTCTCGGCTACACCGGCACGTACAAGGGCAAGCTGGTGTCGGTGCAGGGGACGGGGATGGGCTGCCCGGGCGCCACGATCGTGTTCGAGGAGCTCGTGCAGCTCGGCTGCAAGAAGCTGATCCGCGTCGGCACCTGCGGCGGCCTGCAGCCGCATCATCAACTAGGGGACATCATCGTTGCGCTCACCGCCGTTCCGGCCGACTCGACGGCGATGCACCTGGTCGCAGGCGAGCCCCATTGCCCGACCGCGTCGTGGTCGATCATCCACGGCGCGGTGCACACAGCCAAGGAGCTGGGCCAGGAGGTGCACGTCGGTCCGATCGTCTCGAGCGACCTCTTCTACAACCCGGACGGCGGCCAGTACGAGCGGTGGTCGAAGCGCGGTGTGCTCGCCGTCGAGATGGAGGCGGCAGCGCTCTTCACCGTCGGGGCGATCCGCGGAGTCGAGACCGGGTGCCTGCTCACGGTCAGCGACATCGTCGTCGAGGGCGAGTTCACACGCATCAGCGACGGCGAGCTCAGGGCGGCGGTCGATCGGATGACGAAGATCGCACTCGACGTCGCAATTGCAGGATGACGCCTGGGCGCCGGCTCGCCGTTTTGAAGAGCTAGCGTTTTCGCGTGAGCGAAAACGCCACCGTCTTCCTCGTCAACCCCGCGGCCTCGAACGGCGCGGCCGGGAAGCGCTGGCCCGAGCTCGCGCACCGTGCCGCCCGCCTCGGGCTCCAGGGTGAGACGCTCTTCTCCGAGCGGCCGGGCCATCTGATCGAGCTCGCGCGTGGCGCCGTCGACGCCGGCGCGCGGCTCGTGGTCGCTGTCGGCGGGGACGGCACGCTGAACGAAGTGGTGAACGGCATCGCCGGCCGCGACGTGGAGCTCGCGACGATCCCCCTCGGAACCGGCATGGACTTCGTGCGCTCGCACGGCATCCCGTCGAAGTTCGACGACGCGGTGCGGGTGGCGGCCGGCGGCAACACCCGCACGATCGACGCCGGACGGGTTCGCTACCGCACCTGGGCCGGCGAGGAAGCGGAGCGGTTCTTCGCAAATGTCGGGTCGGTCGGGATGAGCGGCGCCGTCGCACAGCGGGCAAACGGGATGTCCAAGGCGCTCGGCGGGCGGGCGACGTTCTTCTACGCGCTGACGCGCGTGTTCTTCGAGTGGGAGAACACGGATGTGACCGTCCGCCTCGACGGCGCCGAGCGCCACGGCCGGATGCACGACGTGATCGTGGCGAACGGCATCTGGCACGGCGGCGGAATGATGCTCGCGCCGCAGGCGCAGCCCGACGACGGCCTCTTCGATGTCGTCCTGATCGGCGATATCGGCAAGGTGGACTTCCTCACCACAGCGCCCAAGCTCTACAAGGGCAAGCACATCAGCCATCCGAAGGTGGAGGTGCTGCGCACGGCGCGTGTCGAGGTCGATGCGGCAGAGCATCTGCCGATCGAGGTCGAGGGCGAGCAGATCGGTACGACCCCTGCCGCGTTCGAGATCGTTCCGGGCGCGCTGCGGCTTCGCGTTCCTACTTCTTCGTAGCGCTCTTCCTCGCGGCCGTGGCCGCCTTCTTCGCTCCACCCTCGAGCTTCGCGAGCCGCGCTTCGAGCTGTGCGACGCGCTTCTCCATCGCCTCGAGCCCACGCACGCGCTTGCTGAGGTCGTCGACGCGATCCTTCATCTGGATCGCCCCCTGGAGCACACGGTTGGCGGTCGGATTCTGCGAAGCCTTCTCGAGCACGTCCTCGCGGATCGATGCAAGCTGGGACAACGGGTTCCGTGACATCGGCGGTTCCTTTCCCGGTCAGCCGATTTCGGCGAACCGTGTACGTCAACTGATAGCACCCGCGTACCCTTGTTCGCGTGATCGTCGCCCACCTCGATCTGGACGCGTTCTTCGCAGCCGTCGAGGAGCTGGAGCGGCCGGAGCTCAAGCGGATGCCGCTCGTGGTCGGTGGCGACCCCCACGGCCGCGGCGTCGTCGCAACAGCCAACTACGTCGCGCGCGGCTTCGGGATCCACTCGGCGATGTCCGCTGCGGAAGCGCTGCGACGGTGCCCGCAAGCGACGTTCGTCCGGCCGCGGCACTCGCTCTATCGCGACTACTCCCACGAGGTCTGGGCGACGATCCGGGAGATCGTCCCGACCGTCGAACAGGCCGGCATCGACGAGGGCTACCTCGACCTGGGCGAGCTCGCGCCGGCGTTCGACGACGCGCGTGCCCTCGCGGAGGCGGTTCAGGCCGTCGTACGGGCGCGCACGCACCTCTCGTGCTCTCTGGGAGTCGCCACCTCCAAGGTGGTCGCGAAGGTCGCCTCCGACCGCCGCAAGCCCGGCGGGCTCACGGCTGTCCGCCCAGGCCGCGAGGCGGCGTTCCTCGCACCTCTCCCGGTCCGCGTCCTGCCTGGGGTCGGGCCGCGCGCCGAGGAGCGTCTGGGGCGACTCGGGATCGAGACGATCGGCGACATCGCGGCGCTCAGCGACAACGACCTCCGCCACGTGCTGCGGGGCAAGGTCGGGCGCGAGCTGCGCGACCGCGCGCGCGGCATCGACCCGCGGCCGCTCGAGGTCTCGACCGAACGCATCTCGATCTCCCAGGAGGAGACGTTCGAGCGCGACATCGGCGATCCGGAGCGGCTGCACGACGAGCTGCGGCGAATGTCGGAGCAGCTCGCCCGGCACCTTCGGAGCCGCGGCCAGGTCGCCCGCCGGGTCACGACCAAGGTTCGCTACCCGGACTTCGCGATCCGGACACGCTCGACCTCGCTCCAGGCGGGCACCGACGAGGCCGTCCGGATCGGCGAGCTCGCCTGTTCGCTGCTCGACCGTGCGCTGGCCGAGCGCCCCGGACCGCTACGGCTCGTCGGCGTCGGGGTCTCCGCCCTGGCGGAACATGTGCAACTTTCGCTCCCCGCCGTACGCTGAACCTTCACCCACGATTAGCGGGATTTTCACCGTTTCGGACTATTCAACTGTGCATTTGCCGTCTACGCTGAACGTGCAGATGGCCACGAGGCCCCCAACGAACGTCCATGAGCACGTCGCCAAGAGCGTCCATGTGCTCATGCAGCGGGCAGGCGTCCCGTACGAGATCGAGCAGCAGGTGTGCACGGCCTGCGCCCGGGTTCTCGACGAGAAGCCTGTCAGGCGCGCCGCCGCTTAGAAGCCCACGTCGAGCTCACTCTCGGTCGTGCACGGTTTCAGCTTCGCAACAGACGTCCGGGTCCGCTTCGCCGAGACCGACGCCCAGGGCATCGTGCACAACTCGAACTACGTGGTCTGGTTCGAGGTGGCGCGCGTGGAGTACCTCGAACGCCACGCGGGTGGCTACCAGAGGCTGCGCGACCTCGGCATCGAGGCGGTCGTGCTCGAGACCCACATCCGCTACACACAGCCCGCGAAGTTCGACGACCGGCTGGTCGTGCACGCACGCTGCCTCGATGTGAAGGGTGCGCGGTTCCGCTACGAGTACGCGATCGAGCGCGACGGCATGGTGATCGCCGACGGCTGGACATCCCACGCGACGGTCGACGCAGGCACGTTCCGCCCGACCCGCGTGCCGGACTGGCTGCGGGAGGCGATCGCCACGGCGGAGCAGTAGCGCCGCGCCGGGCTAGAACACGAAGAGCTCGACGCCGCCCGAGACGTTCAACTCGATCCCGGTGACGTACGAGGCAAGATCGGAGCAGAGGAACGCGATCGCATTCGCGATGTCCTGCGGCTCGCCGGGACGCTTGAACACCGTCCGGTTGGCGATTCGCTCGTTCATCGAGGCATTCGCCATGTGGAAGGCCTCGGTGCCGATGATCCCCGGCACGATCGCGTTCGCGGTGATCCCGTGGCGGCCGCCCTCCAGCGCAAGCGTCTTCGTGAGCCCGAGAATTCCGGCCTTCGTCGTCGAGTACGACGCCTGGCCAAAACCTCCGAGCGTTCCCGCGACCGACGCCATGTTGACGATGCGGCCCCAGTGCCGTTCCTTCATGTGCGGCCACACCGCCTGCGCGCAGTTGAAAGCCCCGCTGAGGTTGACGCGCAGGTCCCGTTCCCAGAGCGCGACCTGCTGATCCGGAAACTGCCCAACGTGATCGAGCGTGCCGGCGTTGTTGATCAGGATGTCGACCGAGCCGAGCTCGTCGACCGCCCGGCCGACCGCCGCCGCCACCTGGTCGCGATCGGTGATGTCGCACCGAACGGCGAGTGCGCGGCGTCCCATCGCGCGGATCTCCTCCGCGGCGGACTCGGTGCCGACGAGACCCTGCGTACGAGCGACCGTCGCGAGCGGGCCATACGCATCCGTTTCCTCGGTCAGTTCCGACTCGACGAGCAGGTCGGCGATCACGACGTCGGCGCCCGCGCGTGCGAGTGTCAGCGCGTCGGCCCGGCCGAGCCCGCGCGAACCGCCGGTCACGAAAGCGACGCGCCCGGAGAGATCGATGTCGATTGCCATCGTCCTAGCCGCGCGGGAGGAAGATTTCCTTGGCGATCACGAGCCGCTGGATCTGCGACGTGCCCTCGTAGATCTGGAACAGCTTCGCGTCACGCATCAGCTTCTCGACCGGATACTCCTTCATGTAGCCGTAGCCGCCGAAGACCTGCACCGCGTCGGTCGTCACCTTCATCGCCGTGTCGGCCGAGAACCGCTTGGCAAACGAGGAGTAGAGCGTCGCCCGCTCGCCGCGGTCGATCATCCAGGCCGCCTGCCAGGTCAGAAGGCGCGCCGCCTCGATCTCCGTCGCCATGTCGGCGATCATGAAGTTGACGCCCTGGTGCATGGCGATCGGCAGGTCGAACGTGACGCGCTCCTTGGCGTACGCGACCGCGAGCTCGTACGCCGCCTGCGCGACGCCGACGGCGCCGATCGCGGTGCCCGGCCGGGTGTGGTCGAGCGTCTGCATGGCGAGCTTGAAGCCGTCGCCCTCCTGCCCGAGCCGGTTGGCGGCGGGCACGACGACATCCTGGAGCGCGAAGGCCGACGTGTCCGTTGCGCGCTGCCCCATCTTGTCGAGGTGCTGCTCGATCGTCACACCCGGCGAATCCATCGGGACGATGAACGCGGACATGCCACGGTGTCCCTTCGACACGTCGGTCTTTGCGAAGACGACCGTCCAGTCGGCATACCCGGCGTTCGTGATGAACGTTTTCGAGCCGTTGAGGACGTACTCGTCGCCGCGACGTTCGGCGGTCGTCTTCAGGCGGGCCACGTCCGAGCCGGCGTCGGGCTCGGAGAGGCCGAACGAGCAGAGGATCGGCGCGTCGAGGAGCGGCGGCAGCCAGGTCGCCTTCTGCTCGTCGGTGCCGGCGATCAGGACCGGGCCGGCGCCGAGGCCGTTCGCGCCGATCGACGTGCCGATGCCGGTGCAGCCCCAGTTGACCTCCTCGCCGACGAGCATGCCGTCGAAGGTGTTCAGCCCGGGGCCGCCGTACTCCGCCGGCACGTGCAGGTTCATCAGTCCCACCTCGTGCGCCTTGGCGATCACCTCGACCGGGTGGCGCATGTGCACGTCGTGCTCCGCCGCGACCGGCCGGATCTCTTTGGCGGCGAACTCGCGCGCGAGGGCCCGCAATTCCTTCTGCTCTTCCGTCAGGGCAAACGAGACACCGCCCGCGACGGCCTGTTCGATGGCAGTCATGTCAGCGCTCCAAGTGATTGATTGACTCGTCAGTCAACCACTGTAGCGAGCGCCACCGCCGCCGGCAACCGCGAGGCCGAGGCCAGGGGCAACCGGACGGTGAAGGTGCTGCCACCGCCGGCGACGCTCTCGACCTCGATCGAGCCCCCGCTCTGGCCGACGATCCCGTGCACGGTCGAAAGGCCGAGGCCCGCGCCCGCCACCAGCGGCTTCGTCGTGAAGAAGGGCTCGAAGATCCGCGCCCGCGTGTTCTCGTCCATCCCGATCCCGTCGTCGGTGACGGTGAGAACCGCCTCCTCGCCGTCGGAGAGGACGGTGACCGTCAGCGTTCCCCCCTCGGGCATCGCGTCGCGGGCGTTGGCCGCGAGGTTCACCACGACCTGCTCGAGCTGCCGCGGATCGGCGCGAACGATCACCGGCTCGGACGCGAAGCTCGTCTCCAGGCGGATCTGCTCGCCGAGCAGGCGCCGGAGCAGGATCTCCATCCGGTTGACGACGTCCCGCAGGTCGATCTCGTCCACCTGCAGGACCTGGCGCCGGCTGAAGGCGAGCAGCTGCCGGGTGAGGTCGCTCGCCCGCACCGCGGCGTCGCGAATCGCCTCGAGCTTCGCACCCTGTCCCGCGTCCGAGTCGCCTCCGCGGAGCAGGAGGTCGCTGTAGCCGATCACGGCGGTCATCAGGTTGTTGAAGTCGTGCGCGACTCCCCCGGCGAGCGTCCCGACTGCGTCCATCCTCTGGGTCTGCAGCAGTTGTGCCTCGAGCGCCCGCTGCTCGGTCACGTCCTCGATCATGCTCATGCCGAGGCCGTCGTCGAAGTCGAGCACGACGTGGATGCGCGCGTCAAGCGCTGTGCCGTCCCGGCGGAGGTACTGCTTCTCGACGCTGAACGAGTCACGCGCCCCGGTATCCAGCTCATCCTGGGCCGCGCGGGCGTACTCATCTGCCACGGTGATCGCCGAGTAGTGGGTGCGCGCGAGCTCGGCTCCCGAGTAGCCGAGCATCCGCTGCAGCGCCGGGTTCGTCTCGGTCATCATCCCGTTCCGCCCCACCGAGATGCCGATCGGCGCCCGCTCGAAGACCATCCGGAACCGCCGCTCCGACTCCTCGGCGCGGCTCCGGAGCCGGTCGAGCGCACGGACGAGGAACACGGCGCGCACGACCATGCCCCCGATCACGACCGTGCCGCCCACAGCGAGCAGGATGAAATTGGTGCGGCCGCGGGTGAAGTGCTCGACGAGCGCAGCAACCGGCAGGAACACCAGGGCAAGCCCGCCCGCGACGACGCGCCGGAGGGGCACGGCTTCTGCCTTGACGTCCCCTCCTGCGAGCGATCCCATCGAGGGATGAAGGGCGGCCGTAGCGAGCAGCACATAGCTCGAGAGCCAGCAGGCGTGCAGCCAGTCGCCGGGGTGGTAGCTGTTGGTGAGCGCCGGCAACACGTACGACAGGTCGGCAACGAGCAGCGGGATCATCGACGCGAACACGAGCCAGTACGCGGTCGTCCGCCGGCCCGGCGCGATCGCGATCCGGATCAGCAGGCCGATCGCGAAGAGATCGACCAGCGGGTAGGAAAGAGCGACGAGGTGAGCGCCGGCGAAGCTCACCTGGAGTCGATCGTCGAGCAGGAGCAGCCAGAGCGAGATCCCGAGCGCAATCGTGATGAGCAGGGCGTCCAGGTGGCCTGAGAGGTCACGCCAGTCGAATCTCTTGCCCATCAGGACCAGGAGACCCGCAGCAAACAGGACAGAGCCCGTCACGTCGAACGCATCCGGAAGCGCCGGGAACGACGACGACGACGACGGGAACACGTCAAAGACGACGTCACCGGTGGCGGAGAACGTCTGCGCAACGGCGATCACGGCCCAGCCCCGCCAGTTCGCCGGACGGTGGACCGCGGCCGCGGTGGCGATCGCAACCGCCGTCGTGACGGAGATTCCGTCGTACAGCCACGCCGCACCGCCGATCGCGAAGTGCAGGGCGATCAAAGCTATGCCGAAGCCGAAGCAGGCTCGTGCCGCAGTCGATCCCACAGATCAGGTATCGGCGGGCCAGGGCCCGGGGATGCTCACCGCTCCGGGTAAGACCGCCTCACCCGATCGGCGTCTCCCGCCACGCTAGGCTGCAGGCGATGGACTTCGCCCTCACCGACGAGCAGCGCCTGATCCAGGAGACCGTTCGCACCTTCGTCGACGAACGGGTTCTGCCGGTCGCGATCCAAAACGACATCGACCACAAGCTCGACCTGGAGTTGGTCGAGGGCATGGCCGAGCTCGGGATCCTCGGGATCGTGATTCCCGAGGCCTACGGGGGCGCCGGCCTCGACTTCGTCGCCGAGGCGCTCTCCTGCGAGGAGATCGAGCGCGGTGAGGCGGCCTTCCGGACGCTGATCTCGGTGCACGTCGGCCTCAACTCGCTGTCGCTCTTGAAGTACGGGACGGAGGAGCAGAAGCAGCGCTGGCTGACGCCGCAGGCCAAGGGCGAGAAGCTCGCGTGCTTCGGACTGACCGAGCCCGACGCAGGTTCGGACGTCGCCGCGATGCGCACGACCGCACGCCACGAGGGCGATACGTTCGTCCTGAACGGCCAGAAGAACTGGATCTCGTACGCGACCGTCGCCGACCACGCGCTCGTGTTCGCGAAGACCGACCCGGCCGCCGGCCACAAGGGCATCAGCGCATTCGTCCTCGAAAAGGGAATGAAGGGATTCACCGCACGCGACACCGAGAACAAGCTCGGCATCTGGGCGGGCTCGACCGGCGAGCTCTTCTTCGAGAACCTCGAGGTTCCGGCCGAGAACATGATCGGCGAGGAAGGGCAGGGCTTCGAGATCGCGATGTACTCGCTCGACCAGGGCCGCTTCACCGTCGCCGCCGGTGCGTGTGGGGTCGTGCGCGCCTGCCTCGAGCGCTCGGTCGAGTACGCACGCGAACGCGAGACGTTCGGCCATGCCATCGGCTCGTACCAGTTCGTCCAGGACATGATCGCGAAGATGGTCCTCGGCTACGAGACCTCCAAGCTGCTCGTGATGCAGGCCGCGTGGATGAAGGATCAGGGCAAGCGCTCGACGCGCGAGACGTCACTCGCGAAGTGGCACGCGACGGAGTCCGCCTTCGAGGCTGCGCATCTTGCGATCCAGGTGTTCGGCTCGTACGGGTACTCGGCCGAGTACGGGATCGAGCGGTACTTCCGCAACGCCCGCGCGCCGATCATCTACGAGGGCACGACACAGATCCACAAGATGATGCAGGCCGAGCACGCGCTCGGGTACCGCCGGCTGAACGGCCGCGGCGGCGAATCGTCGCCCATCTGCTCGTGGGCCCCGGCGCTCGCGCCCGTGCACCAGACGGCTTAGAGCAACTCGCCGCCCGACCAGGGCCAGGCGTCGCGGGCGGTGCACAGACCTGCACGCACGGGATTGTCGGCCACGTAGGCGCACGCCGCCGCGAGGTGCTCGTCGTCGCGAATCGCGCGTGCGTGGTAGCGCTCTTGAAACAGGTGGCCTCGACGCGAGTAGCGCGTGTTGAACGCCTGCGCGTAGCGGAAGTTGAGGGCGTGCATCCCACGCGACATCGAGTCGCGCTCGCAGAGAAGAACGAGATGGAAGTGGTTCGTCATCAGGCAGTACGCGAGCACACGCCACCCGGCGGTCGTCGTAGCGAGCCGCAGGAGGCGGACGAAACGATTGCGGTCGGTGTCGTCAGCCTGGATCGCACATCCAGCGACGCCGCGCGCGGTGACATGGAACACGCCGAAGTCGGGAAGCTCCGAGCGGGCAGGCCGCGGCATGCGTCAACGGTAACGCGCGCCAGCCGCCCGCGCATCGGCCGTCTCAGTCATGTCTTCGCGCGCCATGTACCGGGGACTGTCCCCGGTACATGGCCCATCCGGGCACAGTTGCCCGTCGGCCGACGCGCTCGCCGCGCCGATTCTTCCGGCCACCCTACCGGGACTGTCCCCGGTACGTGACCCTTCGGGCTAGGTCTCGCCGTCCCAGTAGTC
>Ga0307373_10002337_pt1 | contig 34321 bp, 22 predicted proteins | sample OX2MG_FD_202534 | JGI IMG/M metagenome (GOLD analysis project Ga0307373, IMG submission 202534) | Soil microbial communities from Risofladan, Vaasa, Finland - OX-2 | ecosystem: Environmental > Terrestrial > Soil > Coastal area > Acid sulfate soil | place: Finland: Risofladan, Vaasa | collected...
ACGTGTATCGTAGATTCGATGGCCGCTACACGCGGGGGAAAGGGAACCAGGAGATGAATTGGGAGAACTTCGCCACGGCGGCACCGGAGCTCGCAAAGCTCGCACTGGATCGGTTCAAGGCAACCGAACTGGTCATGATTGGCACTCTGCGCAAAGACGGCTTCCCACGCATCAGCCCGGTCGAATGGTCGGTCTGGGACGGCGAATTCGTTACCGGGGGCATGTACCGCTCGAAGAAGTGCCTCGACCTGCTCCGTGACCCCCGGTGCGTGATCCACAGCACGACCACGAGCAAGAACGGCGAGGAAGGCGATGTGAAGCTCTACGGACGCGCTATCCCCCTCGCTCAAGAGCGCCTGGCGCCTTATTGGGACTACATCTTCGCGACGACGGGCTGGCGCGCCGACGGCCCGGCGCACATCTTCACCATCGACTTCGAATCGGGTGGGTACCTCAGGTTCGGTGATGGCAAGATGCGAATGCTCACGTGGCCGGGCGGGACGTGGTCGGAAAGGCCGAGCTAATGTGTCACGCCGGCTCGCGCCACATCAGCCAGAGCGGCGGGCCGCCGTTCGGCACCCTGAAGACCTCAGTCACCTTGAAGCCGTTGCGCTCATAGAGTGGGACGTTCTTCTCTTTGGAGCTTTCAAGGTACGCAGGCACCCGCTCACGGTCGCACTTTTCGAGCACCGGGCGCATTAGTTGGCTGCCAAGCCCGCGGCCCTGGAACTCAGTGTCGACGCCAAGCTCAAACAGATAGTAATGGGGGACCTTCGGGTGTTTGCTATCGACGGCGTTGATTCCGGCCAGGACTCTGGGCATTCGTGGCCACGTGGCGACGCGGGCCAGCTGCGGCGCGAGCAGCGCCTGCTGCAGCAGGCCCAGCTTCCACTTTCCCGGGGGCTCCCAGAGGGCACCTCCCTGGACGCCGTCGGTGGTGTAAACCTCGCCGTGCGGGGCCGTGATGCGCAATGACAGTGCTATTGCATCGTAGACGCGACGTGCCCGGCGCCTATCCTGCGCAGCCATCCAATTGACGAACGGATCGTCGTCGAAGGCCCGCGCGAGCGCTGACACCAGGGCGGCGTGGTCGCTCGCCTGTGCTTTGCGGACGGTCGCTTCCAGCCGCTCGCGTGTCCCGGTGGGTTGCTCGAGTTGCGTCATCTGACTGTCCTCCTGCGCTTCCGGCCGTATGCCTGGCCCCTGAATCACATGGTACGCCGTGAAAGCAAGCGCCGGCGACCGCCACGGCGGTGTGCTGGGGACACGACCTCTCTGCACCGAACGACTACTATTAGCGGCATGTCAGCGACCTCCACGTTCAACCCACCCACACGCGTGCTCATGGGGCCCGGCCCGAGCGGCGCCCATCCACGCGTCCTGCGGGCGATGACCGCCCCCATCCTGGGGCACCTGGACCCGGAGTTTCTGAGCATCATGGACGAATGCCGCGTGATGCTGCGGCAGGTGATGCGCACCGAAAACGAAGTCACCCTCGCCACCCCTGGGACCGGCACCAGTGGCATGGAGGCAGCGGTTATGAACCTGGTCGAGCCGGGCGATCGGGTGGTCATCGGCATCTGCGGCTATTTCGGGGAGCGCATCGCCCAGATGGCGGAGCGGGCCGGTGGCGCGGTTACCCGCGTGAATGCCGCCTGGGGTTCACCGGTCGATCCTGCAGCCGTCGAAGCGGCGGTGAAGGCTGCTGGGAACGTTAAGCTCGTCGGCATCGTCCATGCCGAGACATCCACCGGCGTGCGCAACCCGGTCGAGCCGTTCGCTGCGATCGCAAGGGCGGCGGGCGCCTTGCTGCTGGTCGACTGCGTGACATCCCTCGGCGGCGTGCCCGTTGAGGTCGATGAATGGGGAGCCGATGCAGTCTATTCAGGCACACAGAAGTGCCTTTCGGCGCCGCCCGGGGTCGCTCCGGTCACGATGTCGGCGCGCGCCTTCGATGCCGTCAAAGCACGAGAGACACCGTGCAACAGCTGGTACCTCGACATGGGCCTGCTGGAGGCATATTGGGACGCGCGGCGTGCCTACCACCACACCGCGCCCATCTCGATGATCTACGCCCTGCACGAGTCGCTCGCCCTTGTGCTCGAAGAGGGCCTGGAGAACCGCTGGACGCGTCACGAGCGAAACGGCCGCGCGCTGCAGGCGGGGCTCGAAGGCCTGGGGCTGGTGCTGCACGCGGAGGAAGCGTACCGCCTCCCGGTCCTCACGACGGTGCGCATCCCCGAGGGAGTTAACGATGCCGAGGTTCGCGGCGCATTGCTCAAGCGCCACAGCATCGAGATCGGCGGCGGCCTGGGTGACCTTCGCGCCAAAGTCTGGCGCATCGGCCTCATGGGCGAGTCATCGACCCCGGGCAACGTGCTCTTCGCGCTCTCCTCGCTCGGGCGAATCCTCCGCGAACAGGGCTACGCCGCCGACCTCTCAGCCGGCATTTCGGCCGCCGCCGAACGGCTTGAACGGGCGTAATGCGCGCACGCGCCCGGGTGGCAGCGGCCTCGGCGCTGGCAGTGATCGCGGTGGGCGTGGCCATCGTCGCATTGGCCACCACCAGCGACCTGCCCTGGCAGTCGCGGCTCCCAGAGGTCGCCCACGACGGGACGTCGGAGCCCGTCGGGACGTCGCCGTCCCCGGCGGCAGCGGCCGCGGTTCGTTTCCTCGTCGCGTTCCCGCACCTCCCGCCAATGGACCGGATGACGAACCTGGTTGAGCTTCCGGGTGCGCGGCGGATGATTGTCACCCTCCAGGAGGGCGAAATCCTGTCGTTCGAAGACGACTCAGCCGCCTCCACCACGAGCACCGTGCTCGATTGGCGATCGAGAACTTCGACCGCGGGGAACGAAGAGGGCCTGCTCGGCCTCGCTCTGGACCCGCAGTTCGCGACGAACGGCTACCTCTACATCTATTACAGCGCGGCTGGCGGCGCGCGCAGGACCGTGCTCTCGCGCCTGCACACGACCCGCACAGACGACAACGTGATCGCCGACCCAGCCAGCGAACTGGTTTTGCTGCAGGTCCCTCAGCCCTTTTCGAATCACAAGGGCGGCCAGATAGCGTTCGGCCCGGACGGGATGCTCTACCTCGGCCTGGGAGACGGCGGCTCCGAGGGCGACCCGAACAGGAACGGCCAGGATATCAAGGACAACCTCCTCGCAAGCATCCTCCGCATCGACGTGCGGAAGAGCGCTCCGGGGCACCCATTTGACATTCCGCCGGATAACCCCTTCGCCCTGTCCCCCGCTGGTGCAAAGCCGGAGACATGGGCCTACGGCCTGCGCAATCCGTGGCGCTTCAGCTTCGACCTGCAGACCGGGCAACTGTGGGCTGGGGACGTGGGCCAGAATGCGTATGAAGAGGTCGATCTCATCGAGAAAGGAAAGAACTATGGCTGGAGCGTGATGGAGGGATTTCATTGCTACCGGCCGCCTTCGGGCTGCGACCAGTCCGGCCTCACTCTCCCCGTGGTTGACTACGCCCACGACGGAGGCGGCTGCGCCATCACGGGAGGCTTTGTGTACCGCGGTGCGGCGATGCCGGGACTGCAAGGAGACTACATATTCGCGGACTACTGCACGGGCGAAGTCTCGGCGTTTCCAGTGGCGGGTGCGCGAGCCGGTAGCCGGCCAACGATCACGGTCCTCCGGCACCAGGGAGCGCGAGTGCTCTCCTTCGGCCGTGACGGCGCCGGTGAACTCTACCTGTTGTGTGACGATGGGAACATTTACCGGCTGGGTCTCTGATCGTTTGGGCAGCCTCCGACGGACGGGCCTCGTTGGGAATGGGATTGCCATTGGATCCCCTGTGGAAATAAGCTACGCGCGAAAGTGCGGGGACACGGGAGTGAGGACATGCATGACACCACCGGTGCTGTGGAGCAGCACTACACGAGCGAACGCCTTGCTGAACGCATCCTGGAGGCAGCGCAGGCGGCGGACGCCGGACCGTTGGCACCGGCGGCCCTCGCAGCCGCCGACGAGTTCCACACCGGCGGCTTGCTCACCACGAGAGAGCTCGCGAGCTTTGCGGACATCCAGCGCGGATGGAAGGTCCTCGATATCGGCTCCGGGATCGGCGGGCCTGCACGAATCCTCGCATCGGAATTTGGCTGCATCGTGACCGGAGTTGACCTGACACCAGAGTTCGTGCGGAGCGCACGCGTGCTTACCGAGCGCTGCGGATTGGCCGCCCAGGTCACGTTCGTGGAAGGCAACGCCCTCGCGTTGCCCTTCGAAGACGGCGAGTTTGATGCCGTGTGGACGCAACACGTTGTGATGAACATCGAGGATCGCGAGACGCTCTATCGACAGGCGTGGAGGGTGCTCAGGCCGGGTGGGGTACTGACATTTTTCGATATCCTCCGCGGTTCAGGGAAAGAGATCGACTTCCCTGTGCCATGGGCGGACGGGCCCGCTATCAGCTTCCTGTACACGCCGTCCGAGACTCGTGAGTTCTTGAAGCGGGCCGGCTTTGAAGAGGTGCGCTGGGAGGACACGACGGAGGCGAACCTCAACATGCTCGCAGCCCAGAGCGCCGCGCAGACGGCTTCGCCGCTATCGCTGCGCATCGTCATGGGGGAAGACATGCCCCAGAAAATGCGCCGTGTGGTGGATGCCGCGCGGGACGGCCGCCTGGCCTATGCGCGCGCGCTCTACCGCAAACCCTGAGTGTTAGGCCGGCGTTGCCGGACGGCCAACGCCGAGATAGCGCACCCCGGAGCGTTCAATCATCGCGCGGTCGAGCGCGTTGCGGGCATCCACAATCAGCGGAGCTACCGCCAGCCAATCAAGCGACTCATATTGCCGGTGAAATGCGTGAACGACCGCGACATCGAAGCCTTCAAGCCGCTGCGCCGGTTCGAACCCGAGAGCCCGCACGCCTTCTTCGCTCAGGAGTGAATCGTGGCCATGGACGATCGCGCCACGCGCTTCGAATTCGCGCAAGAGGTCGACCGCGTTCGTATGCGGCGTAACGGCCACGTTCGGACGGAAGGTGAGCCCAAGGATCAGGACACGCGCTCCTTCCAGGCTGCCGAGCAGTGCCTCCACGCGCTGCACCGCGTAGCGCGGCATGGCATCGTTCACTCGCCGGCCAAGTTCGGAAAGGGCACTCGGGCCCTCCCCCTGCATCAGGAAGCGCGGGTAGACGGGGATGCAGTGTCCTCCGACTCCCGTGCCGGGGACGTGGAGATGGCAGTACGGCTGGCTGTTGGCCGCCCGGATGACCTCGCTGATATCCACGCCATGGACGTCGGCTACCTGGGCCAACTCGTTCGCGAGCGCGATATTGAGGTCGCGGTAGGCGCCTTCCGAGAGCTTGCTCAGCTCGGCCGTCTCGGCATTCGCAAGTTCATAGACTTCGCCACCGAAGACGGTGCGATAGAACGCCGCCGCGCGCGCGCCGGCCCCCGCATCGACGCCGCCGACGACCTTCGGATACTTCGTCAGGTCTTCGATGACGCGGCCCATCAGCAGGCGCTCGGGGCTGAACGCGACGGAGAAGTCCTCGCCCAGCTTCATCCCGTGTGATTCCAGGCGCGGGGCCAGCTCGCGGCGCGTCGTGCCGACGGGCAGCGTTGTATCGAAGATGCAAAGGGTACCTCGCCGCATCCCCTGCGCCACCGACTCGGCTGCCGCGAACAGCGAACTGAGGTCCGCTCGCCCACCAGCGTTGACATCGACTGCGACGGCGAAGAGCACCGTCTCGCACTGGCCGACCGCGGCGATCGTATCCGCCGTTGCCGTCAGGTTGCCGGACGCCACGACCTGCTTCAGCAGTTCGCCAAGGCCCGCTTCATCGGGGATCGGATTGTCGCCACGACTGACCGTCGCAACGCGCTCAGCATCGATATCGCAGCCGAACACGCGATGTCCCTGCGAGGCAATTTTCGCAGCAACTGGCAGACCGATGCGGCCGATCCCAATCACGGCGACATTCACGCCAGGACCTCCAGCGGCTCAACCGTCACCGGCACCCCCGAATTTGCGGAACGCACCAGCGCTTCGACAACGGCCAACGCTGCAATGCCGTCGAGCGCGCCCACCGGCGCAGGGCCGCCGCTCAGGATGGCGTCGCGGACGCTTTCAAGCTCGACGCGCAACGGTTCGCGGTTAGCGATGGGATAGCGGGTCATTGGGCCCTCAGTCACGCTTGCGATCGCACCTTCGCGGGCAATGGCGGCGTAGTTCTCGTAGAAGGCAAGCGATTGAGCCGCGTAATCGACCACGAACATGCCCTTTTCACAGAGCACGGTTAGTGTGCGTTCCTTCGTCGGCGTCAGCCAATTGATATCGAGGATGCCCTGTGCGCCACCGCGAAAGGCGAGCATCCCCGCGACGAGGTCTTCGTTTGCGGTATTGATCTGCCGCCGCGATTCGGCAAACGCCCGCTCAACCTCATCGCCGAGAAGGTAGCGCATGATGTCGATGTCGTGTGGAGCGAGGTCGTGGATGACACCAACGTCGCGAATGCGGTGGGGAAAGGGGCCAACGCGCCGGGCACGAAGCTGGATCACCCGGCCGCCCTGCCCGGCGAGGAGCCGCCGCTTGAGTTCGAGGACCGCCGGATTGAAGCGCTCAATGTGCCCGACGCTGAGGAGCACGCCCGCTTGATTGGCTGCCCGTGCGACCCGCCAGCCAGCATCGAGTGTGGCCGCGATCGGCTTCTCCACGAGCAGGTGCGCGCCAGCCTCGATGACGGCGATGGCGACTTCCTCGTGGAGCTGGGTTGGGACGGCGAGGGAGACGAAGTCCGGACTAACTTCCCGAAGAAGTGTCGCCGCGGCGGAGAACCCCAAGATGGGTCGGCCGCCAATCGCCTTTTGGACGCGCTCGGGATCGGGGTCCGCAACGGCTGCCAGCTCCACGCCGGGCATATCTGCGAGGACGCGCGCATGGTTCGCGCCCATGGAGCCAAGGCCGATGACAGCAGCGCGGAGGGGAGTAGTCATGGACTCGAGGTTATCGGGGTTCGAGGAAAGGCGCATCCGCGCCTAATAAGGCCGTCAACGAGTGGCCACGCGGTTGATCGTCGCGGCGATGTATTCGACGTCTTCGGGGCCCAGTGACGGGTGCACCGGCAGGGACAATACGGCGTCGGCAGCCGCCTCGGCCACCGGAAAGCTGCCTTCGCCAAAGCCGAGTTGCTGCATGATCGGCTGGTGATGGATCGGGATGGGATAGTGCACTGCGCTGCCAATGCCAGCTTCCTGCAGGGCGGCCTGCACTGCGTCGCGATTCCCGGGCAGCCGCACGGTGTATTGGTGGAAGACGTGACGGTCGCCCTCACGCACACGCGGTGTTTCAACGCTCCGGATGAGCCGCGAGAGTGCCTCCGCGTTGGCGATGCGCGCGTTATTCCAGCCTTCGATGTGGTCCATCTGCGCGAGCCCAATAGCGGCGTTCACGTCCTGCATCCGCCAATTCAGGCCGAAGTAGTCATGGCGGTAGCGCTGTTCCTGGCCGTGGTTGCGGATGATGCGGCAGAGTCGTGCTACCTCGTCGTCGTCGGTGGTGATGATGCCGCCCTCGCCGGTCGTCATGTTTTTCGTCGGGTAGAAGCTGAAGCAGCCCGTGCCGAACGACCCAAGCCGGCGGCCGGCATGCTCGGCTCCGTGTGCCTGCGCTGCATCCTCGATGAGTGCCAGTTCGAGATCTTCGCAAATCTCGCGGATCTCTGCGACACGCGCCGGGTGCCCGAAGAGGTGGACGGGCATGACGGCCTTTGTGTTGTCGGTAATCGCGTCTTCAAGCAAACCAGGGTCGAGGTTGAGGTCGAACGGGTCGATGTCCACAAACACGGGCGTGGCACCGCAGGCGACGATGCTCGTCGCGGTGGCGATGAAGCTGAAGGGCGTTGTGATGACCTCGTCGCCTGGCCCGACGCCGTGGGCCTGTAGCGCCACGATGAGGGCGGCAGTGCCGCTGTTCACGCCGATGGCATGCGTCACCCCGATGTAGTCCGCGAAAACACGTTCAAACGCTTCGGTGCGGGCGCCCTGGGCGAGCTGGCCGCTATCCAGGACTTCCATCACAGCGCGCTTTTCCTCGTCGCCAATGAGCGGCTTCGCGATGGGGATAAATGGGCGATGGGCAGCAGTCATGGCAATCCTCGCGATAGTGCTTTGTCTCTGGAGGTTAGCAAGCCCGGCGCCTTTGTGCCGGTTGGCAGGTTGCGTGGGGGCCGTGATGTGGAGGATTCGACTCCGTCTTCCCGCCCGTTGGGACAACGTGTTACAGTGGCTCGCGCACGAGAGGGGACAATTTTGGCAGGCATCACAGGCAGCCAATCGGCCGCGCGCGCCGACGTTTCGAACGCCGGAAGTGCTGACGGACGCGACGACGTCCAGATGCTGGCGTACTGGATCTCGCTCGGTGCGGCGGCCGGAGGATTCGGTGGCGGGCTCATCGGCGGGGTCGGCGGACGTTTAGCCATGTTTTTTCTGCGGCTCACATCCAGGAGTTCAATCCGCGGTCTCACAAGCGACGATGGCTTCATCATCGGCCGCTTCGACCCCGTCGATACGCTCCGGCTCATCGGGCTTACGGCCGTGCTCGGCTCAATCGTGGGGCTGGTCATGGTTGCGGGGCGCCCCTTTCTCCCTCGGCGCGGCCAGTCGTTGGCCTGGGCACTCGCGGGCGGGATCACGGGCGGCGCCTTGCTGATCCACCGCGACGGAGTTGACTTCAACCTCCTTGAGCCGCACTGGTTCGCAGTGGCACTCTTCGTGGCGATCCCTGCCATCGGCGCGGGATTGATCCAGTGGCTGATCGAGAAGTACTCCCGTTTCTGGTGGCGGAGGCGTCGATGGACCGTGTTCGCGTCCATCGCGGCCGTGCCGACGCTGATCGCGTTCCCCGTCGCGGCCCTCGCTACCCTCATTGGCGGGCTGTGGTGGATAGCCCTCCGCCTGCCCGGCGCGCGAAGATTCGCCACGCTTACAGCCACGCGTATCGCTGCCGGCGTCGTCTTTGGGCTCGTCGTCCTGCTCGGCCTCATCGACCTGACGCGGGACGTGCACGCCATCGTGTGAGGGGCGTCGCTACTTCTCGGCCAGGCCCGCCGCCGTCTCCCTGAACACCCGCCCACAGTGCGCGCACCGGAGGTCAGCCGTCAGCCGGTGGGCACACATACAGACCCAGCCCATCGGTCGCGCGGGATTGCCAGCGACCAGCGCGTGGTCGGGGACGTCCTTTGTGACCACCGATCCGGCTGCAACCAGCGCCCAGCGTCCTATCTGCATACCGGGCAGGATGACGGAACGCGAGCCGATCGCAGCGCCGTACCGCACGAGGGTGCGCCCGACCTCCCAGTCGTCTGCGCTCTTCAGCGAGCCATCGGGATTGATGGCGCGTGGGTAGCGGTCGTTCGTGAAGACGACCTCCGGCCCGACAAACACGCCGTCTTCGAGGGTGGCGCCTTCGTACACGCAGGAATAGTTCTGGACTTTGCAATTCGCGCCGATAGCGACATCGGCGCCGACATACACGCCCTTGCCGATGATGCAGCCCGCGCCGATGTGCGCCCGCTCGCGCACCTGCGCCTGGTGCCAGATGCTCGTCCCCTCACCAATCATCGCCGTGTCGCTGACGTCGGCGGTCGCGTGCACACGGACAGCGCTCACGTGGCCGCCCGTGCGCCGGGAAGCTGCTCGGCACCGTCCTCATTACCTTCGAGCGAATACTTGCGGCCCACGAGATGGATGCGGCGGCGGAGCTCGTCCGGGTCGCCCCACTGGATTACGCCGAGCTCATCAACAAGGCGGAGGATTTCCATTTCCGTCACTTCGACAGACGCGGTGAGGCGCATGACTTTCGGATGGTCGGTGGCGCGCATCTTCTCGAAATCGGCAACGAGCTCTTCGCGGAGCTTTTCGCCGGGCCGCGGCCCGGTGAAGATGACCTCGATGTCGTTGCCGGGTTGCAGGCCACGGAGGCGGATCATGCGCTCGGCGAGTTCGAGGATGTTGACCTCCTCGCCCATATCGAGCATGTAGATATCGCCGCGGCCACCGAAGGTCCCGGCCTGGATGACGAGGCTAACGGCCTCCGGGATGCTGATGAAGTAGCGCATCATGTCGGGGTGCATGACGGTGACCGGCCCACCGCGTTCGATCTGTTGCATGAACGTCGGGACGACGGAGCCGCGGCTTCCCATGACGTTGCCGAAGCGTACGGCGGCGTAGCGAGTGTGCTCACTGCCGCGTGCGAAGGCGAGCACGAGCAGCTCCGCGATGCGTTTTGTAGCGCCCATGATGCTGGTCGGACGCACTGCCTTATCGGTGGATATGAGGACGAACGTCCCTGACTCATAGTTCCGCGCGGCACGGGCAACATTGAGGGTTCCCAGGACGTTGACGCGGAAAGCTTCGCCCGGGTGCTCTTCCATGAGGGGGACGTGCTTCAGGGCAGCAGCATGGTAGACAAGGTCCGGCCGCACGAGGCGAAAGATCTCATCAACGCGCGGCTCATCCACGAGGTTGGCTACCCAGAGGCGGATGCTCGTTTCCGGGGACAGTGCGGAAAATTCGAACGACGAGCGAAAGAGGTCGTGCAGGCCGCTCTCGTTGTTATCGACCATGTGCAACTCGCGCGGCTGGAAGGCAAGGATCTGGCGGCAAAGCTCGGAACCGATGGAGCCCGCCGCGCCGGTCACAAGGACGACGCGGTCCGCCACCGACTGGCGGCAGGCGGCGTAGTCGATCTGCACCGGGTCCCGTCCGAGGAGGTCGTCGAGCGTGATCTCGCGTAGGGTGTCTCGCCCGTGCGCGCCAAGCACCCAGTTATCGACGCCCGGCACCATGCGCACGGGGATGTTCTCGCGCTGGCAGGCTCCCACGATCTCGCGCATGAATGCACCGGAGGCATGAGGGATTGCGACAGCGGCAACCTCCACATCATGGCGGCGGCAGACCGAGGCGAGTTCATCAACGGTGCCGAGCACGCGCAGTCCGTGGATCCGGCTGCTGAGCTTCTTGTGGTCGTCGTCGAGGAAACCGATAGGCTGGTAGTTGAGGTCCGGGGTGTTCTGGAGTTCGCGCGCGAGGAGCTGGCCGGTGTGTCCTGCGCCGATGATCAGCAGCCGCCGGGAGGCGGCCGCCCCCCAGGGCATACGATTGAGCAGGCGCGTCCGCATCTTGACGACGGCCATACCCGGGAAGATAAGCTCGCCCGCGATGAGGACCACGGAAAGCGGCAGGTCGCGTTCTCGCACCCACACGTTGGCACCGAAAATGATGATGGTGACGATAAGGACGGGGCGGAAGAGCGCGAGGATATCGCCGAGGCTGCCGTAGGCCCAGACGGTCCGGTAAACACCGGTGAGGAGGTTGGCGGCCAGGTAGGCGACGATGATGAGCGGCAGGACACGGGCGACAAAACCGGCGTTCTTGTCGGGGATGCTGGCATCGAAGCGGAGCAGCAGGGCGGCGGTATAGGCAGCAACGATGACGACGACGTCGAGAAGCATGGCGCCCGCGGTATGGAGCGGGTCGCCACCGAGCAGGCCGTTCAGGTCGGCGCGGTAGGCTCGCCGGCGGGCTGTCAACGGGCACCTTCGCCTGTGGCGACGATGACGGCCGTCCGCCACAGGATGTGGAGATCGTTCATGAGCGAATGATTGTCCACGTAGGCCAGATCGTAGGTAACGATTTCGTCATAGGTCAAATCTGAGCGACCGTTCACCTGGGCCAGGCCCGCGATGCCGGGGAGCACATCGTGACGCCGATGATACGCCTCCGGGTACTGACGCACGATCTCGGGAAGTTCGGGCCGGGGGCCGACGAGGCTCATCTCCCCCTTGAGCACGTTCAGGAGGTTCGGCAGTTCATCGATCGACGTCTTGCGCGCGAACTCACCCCAGCGCGTCAGGCGCGGGTCGCGATATCCCGCCGGGGAGAACACAAACGTGCGCCAGTCCGCGACGTTGCGCTCCTCGCGCGACCCGCCGGTGGCGTGACGCATCGTCCGCAGCTTGTACATGGTGAACGGGCGGCCGTGCAGGCCAATGCGCTGTTGGAGGAAGAACGGGTTGCCGCGCAGTTCGATGGCGAGGATGGCCGCCATCAACGCGACCGCCGGCAGCGCAACCGGCAATAGCAACAGGGTGACGGCAACATCAAAGGCGCGCTTGGCCATCCGCTTCAGGGTAGCCACGGGCGAGGCTAGGAGCGACGGGCTGCGTCCTCCGCTGAGTAGCGGACGTTGGCGTGATGTAGACTGCTCCGCGACGTGAGTGCGGAATTCGGCCCATACACCCCTCAGGTACAGGAATTCTTGAGAAGGCTCGAAGAGTTGAGCGATCAGGAGTGGGATGCGGTAGTGGCAATCAGCCCTGCGTGCGGCGCAGCCTTCGGCGAGCACGACAGCTCCCAAGTTGAGAGCATGCTGCGAAGTTCGGGGCGCTGGGAGTGTAGTGAGGCGGCGATGACCCTCGCCGTAGGCAGGACACAGGTGCGCTTCCTCGGTAGCTCGGCCGCCGATGCGTGGATGCGCTCCTCCATTGCAGCGTCGGCCGTTCTGGCTCTTGTCGGCGGTGCGAACATCCGCAAACCCTGGTTTCGCGCGATGTATGCCCCGTTCGCGCGCGTCATCGAATTGGCCAGCTTACCCGCCAACGACTACCCAACTGTCCCCACGCCTCCCGAGTCCCCGGAGGAACGATTCATTTGCCGCATTCAGGCCCTCACGGAGCCACAGTGGGACACCGTCGGATACGTCTCGGACTACGCAATCACCGCGGTTGGCGAAGAACGGGCAGTGGAGGTTCGTAAACGGGCGATTGACGCAGTGCAGCGACGAATTCAGTTGGATCCTGCTGCGGCACAGGCGTTCGACCGGGCCCGGAGCCGGTTGGAGGATTTCCTTGGGGCCAGCGGTGCTTATTCCGGTTCTCGCGAGATTTGGAGCCTCATCGCCAAACGACTGAATGACGACCGGACCTGGGCAGATCAACGCTACATCGGACATTACGCGAGCAAGGACGAAACTGCAGGACAAACGGCGCGAAACGCGCTCCTCGCAATTGCCGGAATCCTCTTCCTGCCAGACAGCGACTTTGCGCTGCTCTACCTGCCGTTCTGCGCGGTAATTCGCTACGGATCGCTCTCCCCAAAGTAGCGCCTCGCGCCCTGCCCGGCCCTCGGGGAGTACTTCGACAGCCGCTGCGTCCGCCCCTACACCAGCTCCAGCACTTCGCCCTCGTAGCGCTTCGCTCCCCGCCGCATTTCGACGAGCTTCCCCAGCTTCACCGTGCAGTCGCTCACGCCCTTCTCGCCGTTGAGGGCGTCGAAGCTCTGCATGCCGCAAACGTTGCAGCTGCCGTGGTGGCAGTCGGCCACCGTCTCAGTGTTGTGGACATCGCGCCACTGGCCGCGGAGGTAGCTCTTGGTGACGCCGCAGTCGATGTGGTCCCAGGGGAGCGGTTCGTGCGTGTCCCATTCGCGGTGCGCGAACCATTCGCCATCGATGCCCGCGGCGGCAAACGCATCCCTCCAAACCTGTGGATGGAAATACTCGCTCCAGGCGTCGAATTTCGCGCCGCGCAACCACGCCTCGTAGACCGCCTGCCCGACGCGCCGGTCGCCACGGCTGAGGACCGCCTCGATGAAGCTGTCACGGGGGTCGTTCCAGCTGAACTCGATGCCGGAGCCACGGCAGCCCTCGCGCAGGAGATTGTGCTTGGGGTCGAGCTCTTCGGCCGTGTCCTGGCGGGCCCACTGGAATGGCGTGTGGGGCTTTGGCACGAGGTTGCTCGTGCTGACGCGCACACGCGCCCGCCCCCCGACATACTTGCGCCCGATCGCCTTCACCTTCTGGCCCATCTCGATGATCCCGGCCACGTCGTCCAGCGTCTCCGTCGGCAGGCCGACCATGTAGTACATCTTGATCCCGGTCCAGCCGCGCTGAAAGGCGTTCTCCGCTGCGCCGAGGAGGTCCGCTTCGCTCACGAGCTTGTTGATGGCGTTGCGGAGGCGCTGACTCCCTGCTTCAGGGGCGAGCGTGAGCGTGTGCTTTTTGCCCGTGGCGACTGCGTTCGCGACATCGACCGAGAAACTATCGACTCGCGTGCTGGGGATCCCCACTTTGAGGTCCGGGAACGTTGAGGTCAGGCCCTGCACCATGGGCACGATCTGGCTGTGGTCAGTGGTGCTCAGGCTGAGGAGCGAAAGCTCGTCGTAGCCGGTGTTCTGCATCAGTTCGCGCGCCGCCTGCACCACCTCTTCCGGACTGCGTTCGCGCGTCGGGCGATAGATCATCCCGGCCTGGCAAAAGCGACACCCCTGGGTGCAGCCACGCTGGATTTCGACCGCCGCGCGGTCGTGGACGGTCTGCAGGAAGGGCACGATCGGCTTCACAAGCGGCGGTGGCAATGTCTCCATGATGCGCCGCGTGATCTTCGGCGGGGCATCGGAGGTGGTAGGTTCGAGCGCGGCGAAATGGCCCTGGCCGTCGTAGCGAGGTTCATAGAACGATGGCACATAGACGCCGGGGAGCGCGAGCAGCGACCGCAGGCGGGCCGTGCGTGGCATGCCTTCCCGCTTCCATTCGCGCACAAGGTTGGCGATTTCGACCACAGCATCTTCGCCTTCGCCGAGGACGAAGGCATCGACGAAAGGCGCCAAGGGCTCGGGGTTGAAGGCGCCGCTGCCGCCCGCAATCACGACCGGGTGCTCCGCCGTCCGCTCCCGTGCCCACACGGGGATGCCGGCGAGGTCGAGCATGTTGAGCACGTTCGTGTAGGTCATTTCGTACTGGAGCGTGAAACCGAGCACGTCGAAATCAGCGATGGGGCGACGGTTTTCAAGGCTCCACAACCGGGTGCCTTCGCGCCGCATCTCCGCCTCCATATCCTCCCAGGGGGCAAAGACGCGCTCGCAGGCGACGTCCTCGACCCTGTTCAGGATGTCATAGAGGATGCCGAGGCCCATGTTCGACATGCCGATGTCGTAGCTGTCGGGATAGGCCAGGGCGATGCGGACGGCAGTCTGCCGCCAGTCCTTGGTGATGCTGTTCCATTCGCCACCGGTGTATCGAGCGGGCTTGGAAACGCGCGCAAGCAGGGCTTCGACGGACGCAACCATGGGGATCCTCCTCGGACAGCACTGCGGCTATCGGGCCAAGGTTCCATGATAGGGCAGCAGCGCATCGGGGAGAACCGGAGCCTCCCGCCGGCTACAGCGCAACGCCGCCGAATGGTACCGTCGCGCAGTGAACGTCGATGCGGTTATCGTGGCAGCAGGCGCGTCCACGCGCTTTGGCGGTGAGGATAAGCTGTTCGTCGAGTTGGCCGGGAGGCCGGTGGTTGCGTGGTCATTGGCCGCCTATGCCGCCGCCGAGTCGATCGACCGCATCGTCGTCGTCGCAGCGCCGGGAAACATCGAACGTATGCAAGAGCTCGCCGCCACCTGGGCGCCGGTGAAGTTCTTCGGAATCGCACCCGGCGGCGCGCGCCGCAGAGACTCGGTGGAAGCAGGGCTTCGTCTGTGTGGCTCACGTTATGTAGCGATTCACGATGGTGCCCGCCCGCTCACCTCGCCAAAGCTGATCGCGCGCTGTATCGCCGCCGCCGAAGGCAGGTCAGGGGCGATTGCCGCCATCCCGGTGATCGACACCATCAAGGAGGCGGCGAACGGAGTGATCACCGGTCACCCCGACCGCACACGCCTCCGCGCAGCGCAAACACCGCAGGTGGTGCTCCGGCAGGCATGGCTCGACGCCGCCACGATGTCGGACAATGACGAAACGGATGACGCGGCTATGCTCAGCCGCCTGGGCCTCGAATGCGCGATCGCTGAGGGTGATGCCACGAACATCAAGATCACCCGCCCGTTCGACCTCGAAATCGCGGCCCTCATCCTCAAGACGAGCAGTGCACGATGATGCGCGTGGGCATGGGCGAAGACCTCCACCGCGTCGACGATGCGCGGACGCTGGTGCTCGGCGGCGTCATCATCGAGGAAGGACCTGGCCTCGCCGGTCACAGCGATGCAGATGTGCTCCTCCACGCGATCACCGACGCTGTCCTGGGCGCTGCCGCGCTGGGAGACATCGGCCACTACTTCCCGCCGGGCGACCCGCGCTTCGCTCACGCTGACAGCGCAGATTTCCTGAGAGTCGCGCTACGCCTCGCGCGGGATGCCGGCTGGGAGATCGCGAACATCGATTCGACGATACACGCGGAGCGGCCGAAGCTGGCACCCTACATCGAACACATCCGCGAGCGTATTGCGGAGATAGCCGGGGTGGCGACAGCCCAGGTTGGGGTCAAGGCGAAAAGCGGCGAGGGCGTCGATGCCGTCGGCCGCGGAGAGGCGATGGCAGCGCGAGCAGTTATCCTGCTCGAACGAGGGGTGGCTCGGCCCACATCGTAAGTCCGGTATACTCACGATGTGGCGTTCACTGTTTCGGATATCGACGACCTGGTCCGGCTGCTCGCGGAACATCCCGAGTGGCGAGCACGGCTGCGCCCCCTGATCCTTGGTGACGAGATGCTCCAGATTCCCACCCACATGGACCGGGTGGAGGCGGCGTTGGAGCGCTCGACCGAGCGCATGGACCGAATTGAAGCAGCCCTTGGGAACCTCACTGCGGCCGCTGACCGCTCGACCGAGCGCATGGACCGGATAGAAGCCACCCTTGAGGCGGTTGGCCGGAGAGTCCAGGACCTCACTGCGGCTGCTGACCGCTCGACCGAGCGCATGGACCGGATAGAAGCCACCATCGAGCACCTCACTGCGGCTGCTGACCGCTCAACCGAACGAATGGACCGAATAGAAGCCACCATCGAGCACCTTAGCCAGGAAATCTCCAGGCTTGCCGCTGCAATCCTCGACCTCACCAGGCGGAGCGACCGCACGGACGGCGAGCTCGGCAACATCCGCGGCGACCTACTCGAAATGAAATTCGACCGGAATATAGGCAACTGGCTCCGCACGTGGATGCGGAAGCCCCGCAAGGTCGAAATGGACGACCTCGACCTCCTCGATTCTGCCGTTTCGCAGGGCTCGGTCACAGAGCAGGAAGCGGCCCAGGTCGCGGCCCTCGACGCCGTGGTGCAGGGCCGCGACCGCGTGACCATGGCTGAGTTCATGCTCGCCATCGAGATTTCGCAGACGATTAACGTCGATGACGTTGATCGGGCGAACAGGCGCGCCGAGATCTTGCGGCGCGCCGGCTACGACGTGCTCCCCTTCGTGCTTGGTTATCGCATTACGGACCAGGCGGCGGACTACGCACACGGCGTGGGGGCGATCGTGTCGCTCTTGCGGCCGGCTGCGTAGACCACCGGCGCGACGATTCAGGCTCACCTGGAACCAGTGCACCTTCGAGCCCGCAATAAGAAACGGGCCTCCCTTGCGGAAAGCCCGTTTTGATAGACGTTCGCGCGGGCTACTCGCCGGCACCACCGATGATCGGGTCTTCTTCCTCATCCTCGATAGGCAACGCACCAAAGTCGTCATCGTCGAGGACGGCGACGCTGATGCCGCGGCCGGAATAGGCCCCGGCCTCGCTTTCGGCGAGGCGCCGCTCCAGCTCGGCCTCCTCTTCGAGGAGCAGAGACTCAGGGACATCGAGTTCGGCGTAGTGTTCCCGCTTGGCAACTTCGATCTCGCTGCGCGCAGGGATGAGCTTGCCGATGATGACGTTCTCTTTCAGGCCGGTGAGCCTGTCGATTTTGCCATCGATGGCGGCATTCGTGAGGACCCGGGTGGTCTCCTGGAAGGAGGCCGCGGCGAGCCACGAGTGCGTGTTCAGCGAGGCCTTGGTCACTCCGAGAAGCACCGGCTGGGCCGTCGCCGGCTCGCCGCCTTCGGCAATCACGACATTGTTGCGCTCTTCGAATTCGCGCCGGTCTTCGAGGTCGCCCGGGAGGAGGCCGGTGTCGCCCGGGTGGTCCACCTTGACGCGGCGCAGCATCTGCCGAGTGATGACCTCGATGTGCTTGTCGTTGATGTTCACGCCCTGAGACTTGTAAACCTTCTGGACCTCGTCGACCATGTACTTTCGCACGGCGTCACGGCCCTGGATGCTGAGGACGTGTTGCGGGTTGCGGGCGCCTTCGGTGAGCTGGTCGCCAGCGTTCACGACGTCGCCATTTTCCACGAGCAGCCGCGAAGCGGCCGGTATCGGATATTCGCGCTCCTCGCGTTCTTCATAGACGACCTGGATCTTGTTCTTGCCGGAAAGGCGGACTGTGCCGGAGATGCGCGAGATAACGGGTTCGGCGACTGCGGCGGTCTTCGACTCGGGGCCCGTCGCGAGTGTCGAACCCGACACCACGCGGGCACCATCTTCGACCACGAGTTTGCCCCTGGCCGGCGTCTCGTACTCTTCGATCAGCGTATCGACGTTGGTAACGCGGACAATCCGGCGTTCGTTCTCCTGGATGACTTCAACGACGCCGTCGGTTTCGCTGATGATCGCTTCGCCCTTGGGAGCGCGCGCTTCGAACAGTTCTTCGACGCGGGGAAGGCCGCTGGTGATGTCGGCAGCGCTGGCGACGCCGCCGGTGTGGAAGGTGCGCATCGTGAGCTGTGTGCCGGGCTCTCCAATGGACTGGGCAGCGATGATGCCGACCGCCGTCCGGAGCTTCACGAGGTGGCCGCGGCCGAGATCGCGCCCGTAGCACAACGCGCAGATCCCGCGCTCTGCCTCGCAGGACATCGGGGTGCGGACGAAGACGCGCTGGACGTGGAACTCGTCGATCCGGACAGCGACAGCCTCGTCGATCTCTTCGTTCGCCCCCAGGAGCACCTCACCGGTCTCTTCGTTGACGACGGGCATGGCGGTATAGCGGCCCACGATACGGCTTGCCATGCTTTCGAGGGCGTTCTGGCCTTCCTCGCGCTCGATCCAGAGTCCGGCGTTCGTCCCACAGTCGTCCTCAAGGATGATGACATCCTGGGCGACATCGATGAGCCGGCGGGTCAGGTAGCCGGAGTCGGCGGTGCGCAGCGCCGTGTCGGCGAGGCCCTTGCGCGCGCCGTGGGTGGAGATGAAGTATTCGAGCACCGTCAGCCCTTCGCGGAAGGACCCACGGATGGGCAGTTCGATGACCTTGCCGTTCGGGTCGGCCATGAGACCACGCATACCCGCCATCTGGCGGATCTGGGTGATGTTGCCTTTTGTCCCGGAGCTGGCCATGTAGTTGAGCGAGCCATATTCGGGCATGCGCTCCTTGATGGCGTTTTCCACGTCTTTGGTGGTGGCTGTCCAGATATCGACGGTCCCCTGGTAGCGCTCATCTTCGGTGATGAGGCCCATCTGGAACTGCTCCATGAGTTCGTTGACCTTGATATCGGCCTTGCGCAGGAGTTCGGGCTTCTGCTTGGGGACCTGGATCTCATGGATGGCGATCGTGATGCCGCTGCGGGTCGCGTTGCGGAAGCCGATGTTCTTGATGCGGTCGACGACGGCCGCGGTCTCTTCGCCACCAAGTGTGCGGTAACACAGGGCGACAACCTTGCGCAACGCCGGGCGGTCCATCCCGAGGTTCTGGAAGGGGATGCCTTCGGGCAGGATGTCGTTGAACTGGATACGGCCGACGCACGTCTCAACGAGCCGCGCACGGGGCGTTCCGTCGGGGGCGAGCGGAGGCATGTCGATGCCGTCCTTGCCCTGGACGGCGAGGGCCGTGCGGACGTGGATGGTGGAGCGGAGATCGACGTTGCCCAGTTCGAACGCGAGTTTCGCCTCTTCGAAGGAACCGAACAGTCCAGATACGGCGCGGCCGCCTTCCTCGCGATAGGCACCCTTGCCGGTTCGGTCCTCGTCCGTCATGTAGTAGCAGCCGAGCACCATATCGAGTGAGGGGGCGACGACCGGGTCGCCGCTGGCGGGCGAGAGCAGGTTGTTGGTGGAGAGCAAGATCTGCTTGGCTTCCGCCACGGCCTCGCGGCTAAGCGGCACGTGCACGGCCATCTGGTCCCCGTCGAAGTCCGCGTTGAACGCGGAGCAAACGAGGGGATGGAGCTGGATCGCCGAGCCATCGATCAGGACTGGCTGAAACGCCTGGATGCCCAAACGGTGAAGCGTCGGGGCGCGGTTCAGCAGGACCGGACGGTCGCGGATCACTTCATCGAGCACGTCCCACACTTCCGGGCGGGCGCGCTCGACGATGCGCTTGGCGCTCTTGATGTTGTGGGCAAGGCCCTTGGCCACGAGCGAGTGCATCACAAACGGCTTGAAGAGTTCGAGCGCCATCTTCTTGGGCAGGCCGCACTCGTTCAGTTTGAGTTCTGGCCCGACGACGATCACGGATCGGCCCGAGTAGTCGACGCGCTTGCCAAGGAGGTTCTGGCGGAACCGCCCCTGCTTGCCTTTGAGCATGTCGCTGAGGCTCTTCAGCTTGTGGTTGCCACTCCCACTCACGGCGCGACCGCGGCGGCCATTGTCGATAAGGCTATCGACGGCCTCCTGCAGCATGCGCTTCTCGTTGCGGATGATGATCTCCGGGGCACCAAGGTCGAGGAGCCGCTTGAGCCGGTTGTTGCGGTTGATGACGCGGCGGTAGAGGTCGTTCAGGTCGCTGGTCGCGAAGCGGCCACCATCGAGTTGCACCATCGGGCGCAGGTCTGGCGGGAGCACCGGGAGCACCTGGAACACCATCCACTCGGGCTTATTGCCGGAGTCCTTGAGGGATTCCACGACGTTCAGCCGCTTGGTGGCCTTTTTGCGGCGCATGCCGCTTGCCGTCACGATCTCCTGCTTGAGGCGCTGCCGCATGGCATCGAGGTCGACGCGGCCGAGCGCTTCGAGGACAGCCTCCGCTCCCATGCCGGCCTTGAATACGTGCCCGAAGAGGTCGGAGAGTTCGCGGTAACGGCTCTCGGTGAGGAGGACGACGCGGTCATCGCGGATCGGGTCCGCCAGCTCTTCGAGGTCGCGGAGCCGTTCCTTGTATTGTTCCTCGACTTCGTCCCGGATGCCTTTTTCCTTGACTTGCAGCGGGTGGAGCTCATCGAAGAGTGCGGCTTTAGCGTCGTCGAGGGCGCTGTCAGCGGTGAGGGCGACCGCCTCTTTCATCTTTTCCGTCTCTTTGTCGAAGGCATGGAGCTTCTTTTCGCCTTCGCGGTGGACACGGGTGATGGCGGCCTGCGTCACCTTGACGCCGACCTCAAGGATCGGCTCGCCGAGCAGGCTGACTTCAGTTGCGAGCGCGGTGCCCTTCGCAGCCTCCGCCGCTTCCGAAGCGCGCTGCGCCGCAGCCGAGAGGGCATCGCGGGAGATCTGGCGCTCGGCCTGGATCCGGAGCTTTTGCTCGTCGACCTTTGCCTGCAACTCGTCGTTCGCCCGATCGAGCTCCTGCTCGAGCTTTTCGCGCCGTGGGCGGACCTCCGAAACGCGCTCGTCGAGGACGCTCAGCATCTCGGCCCGCAGCCGTTCGAGTTCGCGGTTACGCGCGTCTTCATCGACTTCCGTGATCATGTACTGGGCGAAATAGAGCACGCGCTCGAGGTTGCGGGGCGAAATATCGAGCAACAGGCCGAGCTTGCTCGGTGTGCCCTTGACGAACCAGATGTGACTGACCGGGCTGGCGAGTTCGATGTGGCCCATGCGCTCGCGGCGCACCTTGGCGCGGGCCACTTCCACGCCACATTTGTCGCAGATGATGCCCTTATAGCGCACACGCTTGTATTTGCCGCAGTAGCATTCAAAGTCCTTGGTCGGGCCGAAAATCTTCTCGCAGAAGAGTCCGTCCTTTTCCGGCTTGAGCGTGCGGTAGTTGATGGTTTCCGGCTTGGTCACTTCGCCATAAGACCAGGAGCGAATCTGCTCCGGGCTGGCGAGGGCGATCTTGACCTGGTTGAAATCGTTAACTTCGAGCATTGAAGTACTGTTCCTCCGCTTCGAACCCCGAGAGGTTGATGCCAAGCTCCGGCACATCGGCCGATGTCTCGTCGACGAACGAGACGTTCCCGCCCTCGTCGTTCGAGACTTCCACCGAAAGCCCAAGGCTCTGCAGTTCCTTGACGAGGACTTTGAACGATTCCGGCACGCCGGGTTCGAGCACGTCTTCGCCCTTGACGATGGCCTCGTATGTCTTGACGCGGCCGACGATGTCGTCGGACTTGACCGTCAGCAGCTCCTGGAGGATGTGCGCTGCGCCGTATGCTTCAAGCGCCCACACTTCCATTTCGCCGAAGCGCTGGCCCCCGAACTGCGCTTTGCCACCGAGCGGCTGCTGAGTGATGAGCGAATACGGGCCGGTGCTGCGGGCGTGGATCTTGTCTTCCACCAGGTGGATGAGCTTGAGCATGTAGATATAGCCAACGGTGAGTGGCTGATCGAACGGCTCGCCAGTACGCCCGTCGCGCAGGATCATTTTGCCGAAGAGCGGGGGCGCGACGTGGGTTTCGTTGTAGACCTTCTGGGCCTTCGCCTCGAGGTCCTCGATTGACAGAGCACCGTTCTTGAATGGGGCCGTTTCACCCTTTTCCGCGGCTTCCCGCAGCCAGATCTCGAGGCAGGCCCGCTTGGCCATGCCCGGCTCGGGCTGGATGAACACTGGGCCCGGGTCGTAACCGCGCGCTTCCAGCCAACCCGTAGCCCTGGACTCATCGAAGTGATGGTCACGGGCGTCGATCCATTCGAACGCGCCAGACTCCTGTGCCATCCAGGCACGGGCAAGGGCGTCATCGATCTGCAGGTCCGTGGCGCCATCGAAGACGGGGCTGAGGGCGCGGAAGCCGAGGACGTTTGCGGCCCAGCCGAGATGCGTTTCGAGCACCTGGCCGATGTTCATGCGGCTTGGGACGCCGATCGGATTCAGGATGATGTCGATTGGTGTGCCGTCTTCGAGGTAGGGCATGTCTTCGCGCTTGACGATGCGGCTGATGACGCCCTTGTTGCCGTGGCGGCCCGCCATCTTATCGCCTTCGGAAAGCTTTCGCCGCTGCGCAATGCTGACACGCACCAGCTTGTTCACGCCCGCCGGGAGCGACTCGTGGTCCGCTCGGCTGAACACCTTGAGGTCGATCACCTTGCCGCGCTCGCCGTGGGGGACGCGGAGGCTCGTGTCTTTCACCTCACGCGCCTTTTCGCCAAAGATGGCGCGCAGGAGCTTCTCTTCTGCGGTGAGCTCAGTCTCGCCCTTGGGCGTGATCTTGCCGACGAGGATGTCGCCTTCGCGGACTTCCGCGCCAATGCGAATGATGCCATCTTCGTCGAGGTCGCTGAGGCTTTCCTCTCCCACATTCGGGATGTCGCGCGTGATCTCTTCGGGGCCAAGCTTGGTGTCGCGGGCTTCGACTTCGTGTTTTTCGATGTGGATCGATGTGAACTTGTCTTCGCGGACAAGGTTCTCGCTGATGATGATGGCATCCTCGTAGTTGTAGCCTTCCCAGCTCATAAACGCGCAGAGCACGTTCTGGCCGAGGGCGAGGTCACCACCCTGGGTGCTCGAGCTATCGACGAGCGGCTCGTCCCGCTCAACGCGCTGACCCCGCATCACGAGCGGGCGCTGGTTCAAGCACGTGCCCTGGTTCGAGCGCGTGAACTTCGTCAGCGGGTAGGTGATTTTCCCGAGAGCCGGGTCGTCGTAGTTGACAACAACGCGGTTGCCGGAGGCTTCGACCACCTCTCCGGCGCCTTCCGCGACACGCACGTGGCCGCTATCAACGGCCGTACGCCGCTCCATACCCGTGCCGACCAGTGGGATTTCTGGCCGGACCAGGGGCACGGCCTGGCGCTGCATGTTCGAGCCCATGAGGGCTCGGTTCGCATCGTCGTGCTCGAGGAAGGGGATGAGCGCTGTGGCGACGGAGACCATCTGCTTCGGCGAGACGTCGAGGAAGTCGATGTCCTCAGGAACAACCATTTTAAAGTTGTCGTTGGTGCGCACTTCCACACGCTCATCAACGAAGTGATTCTGCGCGTTGACGTTCGCGTTGGCCTGCCCGACGACGAATTTGTCTTCCATGTCGGCGGTGAGGTAGGCGATCTCCTCGGTCACGATTGGCCGGATGGGGAGCGAGCGTCCGGTAGCCGAAACCTTCTTCGCCGTCTCGGCAGTGAGCACGTCGCCGGCGCGGGCGACCACGTTGTCGTGGTCATCAACGATATCCTCTCGCAGCGTCTGGCCAGCGAGCCGCGGATCACCGGGAGAAAGCTCCTTGAGGACGCGGCGGTATGGCGTCTCGATGAAGCCGAACTCGTTCAGCCGGCCGTAGGTTGCGAGCGAGCCGATGAGGCCGATGTTCGGGCCCTCAGGCGTTTCGATGGGGCAGATGCGGCCATAGTGGCTGTGGTGCACGTCGCGGACGTCGAATCCCGCGCGGTCTCGCGAGAGCCCGCCGGGGCCAAGGGCGCTCAGCCGGCGCTTGTGCGTGAGTTCGGCGAGGGGGTTCGTCTGGTCCATGAACTGCGAGAGCTGGCTGCCGCCGAAGAACTCTTTCATGGCCGCGACAACGGGCCGGATGTTGATCAATGCGCTCGGCGTCGCCTCTTCGGGGTCCGTGATCGTCATGCGTTCACGCACGACGCGCTCCATGCGCAGGAGGCCGACACGGAACTGCTGCTGGATCAGTTCGCCAACAGCGCGGACGCGGCGATTACCAAGGTGGTCAATGTCGTCGGCATGACCGCGGCCATCGGTCCCACCGATGCCGTTGTTCATGCGAACCTGCTCTTTAATGATATCGAGCAGGTCCTGCTGCCGCAGCCACCGCTGGGTCACGTCCTCGGGCATGGCGAGGCGACGATTGAGCTTGTGGCGGCCAACGCGCCCCAGGTCGTAGCGGCGCGCGAGGAAGAAGAGCGTGTTCAGCAGGTTGCGGGCGTTGTCGTGCGTGGGCGGGTCGCCCGGGCGAATCTTCCGGTAGAACTCAAGCAGCGCTTCGTGCTTATTGGTGACGCGCGGCTCCTTGGGCTCCTTGCTGATGGTGGTCGCGATGTATTGATAGACATCGTTGGTGTCTACCTCTTCGAACATCGCCAGGAGACGTTCGTCGGTGCCGAGTTCGCCTTCGAGCTCGCGCAGGGCGGAATCACGCGCCTTGTCCTCGGTGGCTGCAAAGAATTTCGCGAAACGCGGGTTATCCCGGTCGCCGGGCAAAAGCCCCGGGACATCGATGGCGCGGACGAGTGTCGTGACGGTGATCTTGCGCTTGCGGTCGACTTTGACATACATCACCTGGCGGTTGGACGTCTCGAACTCCAGCCAGGCACCGCGGTTGGGGATGAGCTTGGCATAGCAGAGGCGGCGGCCGCTGGCAGGGTCGGTCTCGTTCGTGTAGTACACGCCCGGGGAACGCACGAGCTGGCTGACAACGACGCGCTCGGCGCCATTGATGATGAACGTCCCCTTGTCGGTCATGAGCGGGAAGTCGCCAAAGAACAGGCGCTGTTCCTTGATCTCGCCCGAGTCTTTGATGCGGAGTTCAACGTCAACGAAGAGCGGCGCTGCGAAGGTCATGTCGCGTTCGCGGCACTCATCCATGCTGTGCTTGGGCTCGCGAAACTCGTATTCCCCGAATACGAGGTCCATCTTGGAGCCAGTGAAGTCCTGAATGGGAGAAATTTCGCTCAACAGCTCCCGCAGGCCCTCACGCTTGAACCAATCGAAGCTATCGAGCTGGATCTTGATGAGGCTCGGGATGTCGAGCACGTTGGGGATATGGCCGTATGTTTGAACTTCGAGCGGGGCAAAGCTAGCCGCTCGCACCACGTCGCGCGCAGTGGTCATCCTGTGGCAACTCCTTCAGGACTAGTGGACGTATCGTGCAAAATTTGTGCTGATGAACTGATGGGGGAACACGATGGGCATGGCAAGCCACATACCAAGGTAGCGCAAACCCCCCGGGCCGTCAACCCGCAAATGCTGACGATGCACCATCCTCCACCCGCATCCATGCGGCCGGAGGATGGTGCACTTGCGGGGCAGCGCATCAGCCGACGGCGGCCGGCTCCTTCGCAACCTCGATCGAGAGGCCTTCGGCACCGCTATCCACGACCACCCTGTCGCCAGCACCGAAAGCGCCGCTCAGCAACATCTCGCTGAGCTTGTCTTCGATATTGTCCTGGATGACCCGGCGCAGCGGGCGGGCGCCGAAGACAATGTCATAGCCCTTGTCCCCAAGCCAATCCCTGGCGGAATCGGTGACTTCAATACCGATAGCCTTGGAGGCAAGCTGCTTCTCTACCTTTCGAAGCTCGAGATCGACGATCTGGCGGATATCGTCGCGCGAGAGCGCGCGGAACACCACTGTGCTGTCCACCCGGTTGAGGAACTCCGGCTTGAAGACGTTCTTCAATTCGGTGAGGACCTTGTCCTTCATCCGCTGGTAGCGGTCTTCGGAGGTCTTCAACTCTTCCGCGCTGACGGCAAAACCGATGTTCGAATCGCGCTTGATCAGGTCCGAGCCGACGTTCGACGTCATGATGATGATTGTGTTGCGGAAGTCGACCTTGCGACCCTTCGCATCGGCCAGGCGGCCCTCGTCGAAGATCTGCAGGAGCAGGTTGAAGACTTCCGGGTGAGCCTTCTCGATTTCGTCGAGCAGGATGAGGCAATACGACTTGCGCCGCACGGTGTCCGTCAACTGCCCGCCGTCGTCATACCCGACGTAGCCGGGAGGGGCACCGACCAGGCGTGAGACCGTGTGCTTCTCGCTGAACTCGCTCATGTCGAGCTTAATCATGTTGTCCTGGGAATCGAACATGAACTCGGCGAGGGCGCGCGCGAGCTCTGTCTTGCCGACACCTGTCGGGCCGCAGAACAAGAACACGCCAATTGGGCGGCGCGGGTCCTTGAGCCCTGCGCGGGCGCGGCGGACAGCGCGGGCGACGGACTCGATCGCTTCGCTCTGCCCGATAACGCGGCCCTTGATGGACTCTTCCATCTTGAGCAGCCGGGCACTCTCTTCGCTAGCGATGCGGGCGACGGGGATGCCTGTCCACATCGAGATCACTTCCGAAATGTCCTCTTCGGTGACGACGGGGGTGGCGATGCCTTCCTCGCCTTCCTCCCATTCGCCCATTTCGCCGATCTTTTCCTGGAGCTTCACTTCGCGGTCGCGGAGCTCGGCGGCATATTCGTATTGCTGGGCGGCGATTGCCTGTTCCTTTTCGCGGCGCAGGCTTTCGAGGCCCTTCATCGCCTCTTTGAGCGACGGGGGCGTGGCGGCACGCCGGATGCGGACGCGGCTGGATGCCTCGTCGATAAGATCGATCGCCTTGTCCGGCAGGAACCGGTCGATGACGTAGCGGGCCGAGAGCTCAGCAGCGGCGGTGAGCGCCGCGTCGCTGATCTTGAGCTTGTGGTGCTCCTCATAGCGCGGCCGGATACCGCGGAGGATCTCGACGGTCTCTTCGACCGACGGCTGCTCCACGATGATCGGCTGGAAGCGGCGCTCGAGCGCAGCGTCCCGCTCGATGTGCTTGCGGTATTCGTCGAGGGTGGTCGCGCCAATGCACTGCAACTCACCGCGGGCAAGCGACGGCTTGAGGATATTCGCCGCGTCGACAGCGCCCTCCGCCGCACCGGCGCCAACCAGCATATGCAGCTCATCGATGAAGAGGATGCAGTTGCCAGCACCCTTGATCTCTTCGATGACCTTCTTCAAGCGCTCTTCGAACTCACCGCGGTACTTGGTCCCGGCGACGAGCGAACCGATATCAAGCGTGAGCAGGCGCTTACCCTGGAGCGTATCGGGCACGTCACCGGAAACGATCCGTTGCGCGAGGAGCTCCGCGATCGCCGTCTTGCCCACGCCGGGCTCGCCGATCAGGACGGGGTTGTTCTTCGTGCGCCGCGAAAGGATCTGGACGACGCGCTCGAGTTCATTGGAGCGACCAATGACCGGGTCGAGCTGGTTGTTGCGCGCGGCCTGGGTGAGGTCGATGCCGAGCTGGTCCACGGTGGGGGTGCGGGTTTGCTGGCGAGCCCCCGCGCCCGCGCCCGCAGGTTGTGGCGCGGACTGGCTGAGGATCCGTGTGGTCTCCGCGCGCACGCGCTCGAGGTTCACGCCGAGACTTTCAAGCACGCCTGCCGCAATGCCTTCGCCCTCGCGGACGAGGCCCAGCAAGAGGTGCTCCGTGCCGATGTAGCTGTGGTTGAGCCGGCGCGCTTCATCGACGGCCAGTTCAATGACCTTCTTGGCGCGCGGCGTGAGACCGATTTCGCCAAGGACTGTGCGGTCGCCGCGGCCGATGATGAACTCCACCGCCGAGCGGACCTTGTTGAGCTCCACGCCAAGGTTCGCGAGGACCTTAGCGGCGACGCCGTCGCCTTCTCGCACGAGGCCGAGAAGGATGTGCTCGGTGCCGATGTAGTTGTGGTTGAAGCGGTGGGCTTCTTCCTGGGCGAGGGTCAGGACACGCCGGGCGCGTTCCGTGAACTTATCAAATCGATCGGCCATGTTGTGCTCCAGCCCCTCTGGTTACGCCCAGGGTACGACTACGTGCCGCCAGCGTTGGCATCCTCCCCCGCGGAGACGACGGCATTCGCCTCCGGAGATTCTGGTTGGTCTGCAGCTCCCGCTCCATCTTCCACTACTGGGAGGGCTTCCGTCCCCCGGGTGGAGTCCTGAGTGAGGATCTCCGCAGTGCTCAGTTCCGCCACTGGCGGTGCTTCGACCGGCAGCTCGGCCGGTGTGAATGCGGCCCCGGCCTCGGCGTTTTCCAGCGCCTGCGCGAATGCGTGGGCAAAGGCGGACACCGGTTCGGGATCGCGCGATACGGCGCGCTCGATGGCCTCCTGGGTCGTCCGCGGTTCCTGCCGTGGGCTCGCCGTGGCGATTGCCGCAGCATCCCGGGGAGGCAGGCCAAATTGCTCACGGACGTCCTCGGGGTAGTCGATCACTGCACCGTCGTGGGAGAACACAAAGCCCATCGCTTCGGCGTCGTTGCGTGCCTGCCGGAGGCTGAGACCAAGCCGATGGCGGTCCTTTTCAATGCGGACGAGCTTGACCGGCACCACATCGCCTTCCTTGACAACATCCTTGGGGTGCTGGATGCGGCGGTTGGAAAGCTCGGAAATGTGGATGAGGCCTTCGACCGGTCCCTCCAGCCGCACAAAAGCGCCGAAAGCCATCAATTTGGTGACGCGACCGATCAGGATCTGGCCGATCACGAACCGGTCGACGGTGCTGTCCCACTTCTCGGGCTGCGCGCGCTTGAGCGAGAGCGAAATCTTCTTGGTGTCGTGGTCAACTTTGAGGATGTAGGCCTGGACTTCGTCGCCGACGTTATAGAGGTCCTTGGCTTTCTTCCCACGTTCCCAGGTCAGCTCCGTCATGTGCGCGAGGCCGTCGGCGCCACCAAGGTCGACAAAGACGCCGAAGTCGGTGATGGAAGAAACATGCCCGAGGCGGATGGAGCCCTCCTCGAGCGTATCGAGGATCTTGTCCTTCTGGTCCTTGCGCACTTCCGCCATGGCGGCGCGCTCGGAAAGGATGACGCGGTTGCGTTTGCGGTTGAGCTCGATCACCTTGAGGCGAACGGACTTGCCGACGAGGCTGGCGAGTGCATTCGCCGCATCCGGGTCGTCGCGCCGGACGCTATCGACCTGCGACAGCGGGACAAAGGCGTTGACGCCATCGACGTTCACGAGGATTCCGCCACGGTTGTGGCCGGTGACCTGGGCGTCGAAGATCTCTCCGCTCTCAAACCGCACCGCGAGCGTGTCCCAGCCTTCTTCGCCGCGGGCCCGGTCGAGCGAGACGATCGCGTGGCCCTCTGCCGACGAAGGCTGCAAGACCATCACTTTGACGGTATCGCCAGCCTTGAGATTGGCCGCCCCATCGGCGCCAAGTGAAAGCATCTCACTCTGAGGGATGACGGCTTCCGTCTTGGTGCCAACGTCGACGATGAGGCCATCTGGCGAAGCGCCCATGACCATGCCCTCGACGATTTCGCCGCGGCGGAGATGACTCGGCTGCGCCGCTTCCGAATCGAGGAGCGCCCCCATATCCATCTCTTCGAGTTCGACTGGCTGGGGGTTTGGTTGGGCGATATCAGTTGACAAATTGGGCTCCGTCTGGGGGCGTGATCCCCGGAGAGGGGGATGCCCGGGTTCTAAGGGTATTGTGCCTTTCGATTGTAGCAGCGCCGGATCCTTCTGTGGAAGCGAATGGGAGGCTGCCCATGCCCCGGTGATGGCACTGAGAATCACCCGAAGCGACATCGTTGAGAACGCCGGAAGGGGGCCGCTGGTTACCGCGTCGCAGGCTCCGCTGCAAACCTTTACCGGGGATCCGGGAGACCAAAACGCCGCCTTGATGGCGGCGGGCAATTGCATTGTCCCGGCGGCGGCCTATTTTCCCACCCAGTTGCCCGGGCAGTATCGTCAGCGCTGAGGCGTTTCACTTCCGTGTTCGGGATGGGAACGGGTGGGTCCACCTCGCTCTAGCCACCAGAGCCTTAAGTATGCCACCGGGGCAGCGGAACACGCAACCTGCTCACCCGGCCGCTGCCTGCACGCCAATAAGTTTGCCGATGAAGAACGTGACCGCCGCCGCCGCGATGCCGAAAAAGAGCATACGCGCGGAGGAAAAGACGACGTTGCGGCCGGTGAAGAGGGTCGTGACGGCGCCCGCAAGGACGAGCCCGAAGCCGGCGGCGATGGCACTGGCAACCAGGGCGACGGTGCCGCCGGCGAACAGCCACGGGGCCACGGGCAGGATTGCACCGAGCGCGAACAGGAAGAACGATGTGCCGCCCGCCACCCACGGGTTGCCGACCTCACCCGCCGACATACCGAGCTCTTCGCGGGCCAGCGTATCCAGCGCCGTCTCGGGGTTCTGGACAATGCGGCGGGCGGCGGCGCGTGCTTCCGGCTCGCTCAGCCCCTTTGCCTGGTAGATGAGTGTCAGCTCGGCCTCTTCTTCTTCAGGCATGGCTTCCAGCTCTTCGCGCTCAACGCGGAGCTGTCGCTCGAACGATTCGGCGCTGCTTCGTACACTCAGCCACTCCCCCAGCGCCATCGAGAACGAACCCGCCAGCAGACCCGCGAAGCCGGTCAGAAACACGACGGAGCGGCCAGGGTTCGCACCCGCCACGCCCATCACCAGGCTGACGGAGGAGATGAGCCCATCGTTGACGCCCAGCACGGCGGCGCGCAGCGCGTTGCCCGTACCACCACGATGCCGCCCTTCGATTCGGGCAATGTCCACGCCGTCAGTCGTATATCGCCCGTCTCGGGACATCTGCCGAAAAATGCGGGCGTGAGAACGCTCGTCTTCGGGAAGGCGATGCGCGACAGCATCGGGTTGCCCGTCGTACATGGTTACAGCTGCCAACTCCATGCGCGACACGATCGGCGTGACAGTTCGTGTCCCGAAGCGACGCGCGATGAAGCCCAGGACGCGCACGCGCAGCGATGTCCGGAATCGCGGGACCGGTGCACCCGCTTCGCGAATTTTCGCCTCCCAAAGGGCGATGTGACGGTCTTCACTCACCGCCAACTCTTCAAAGAGCTGCTTGAGGTGGGGCTCGCTTTCGGCATCTGCCAGCAGCCTGTAGAGCGCCGCGCCATCAATCTCGTCTTTCAGGTTGGAGCGGAACCGCTTTATGTCGGCCGCGCGAGAGGTGGGAGGAGGCGATTTCGTCTCGGTCATAGACACCCAGTGTACTGAACAGGCGCACGCAGATGCCTCTCGAAAACCTTACGGCTGAGGTTAGGGAGGGCTAATGTGCCGCCGCCGGGTGGCCCGGCTATTCACCGCGCCGCCGCCAGGAGAGTGCGCAGCCGAGTCCGGCGCAGGCGAAGGCCAGTGCAGCCAGTGCCGCCGCAGCTCTGGCCCGGCTGCCTGCGTCCGGTGAGCCGCTTCCCGTCGCCGGCGCAAGTGGGGTGGGTGCACGGCCGGGCGACACCTCTCCCAGCACAACATCCACCGCGGGCGCATTCGCCGCTGGTGCCCTCGTCGCGGTGGCTGCCGGGCGCGTCACCGGTGGCGGGCTCGAGCCAGCCACAGCCGGCGAAGGGACGGCGGTCGGGGCGACGCCGGTCGGCGCTGGGTCATTCAGCGTAACAGCGGGGCGGCAGGTGCCAGCCCGGCAGCCACTTGCGACGGTGCGTGCGTTCGTGAAGTGCACGTCTGCCGTCCCTCCCGCCGCCACGGTGACGCCCGCCACGGTCGATGGGCCGAGCGGGAAATAGCCGGCGACGGGGCCGTGGACGGAGTCCTCACTGACCACGAAATCTTTGCAGGCGGGGACGGCAGTGAAGCGCGCGACGCCCGTCGTGCCGGTTGGTGCCGTAGCCGAGTAGGCGCATGCGGCCGACGACACGGTGACTCGCCATCCACCCGCATTCTGGTCGGCGATGCCATTCGTCATCGTGGTTTTTGTGACAGTGATTTGTCCCAACGGCCGGTTATAAAGACAGATGGTGCTGGCGACGTGCCCTGCATCGACCGTAACGGTCGGCGCCCCGGTGCGGTCAGGGCCTGGCGGGCAGCTCTGGAGGCTACCAGCCCTGACGGCATAACCGACAAACTCGTAGAAGTCGACCGCGGCCTCCGCCAGCGTCAGCTGCGTTGCCGGGTGATCCGAATCGAATGCGACGGCGACTCGTTCAGCGGAGAGGTTCGTGATTCCAACCTCGAGCGGACCAAACCCGTTGTCGCCGGTCACCGCCACTCGAAAGAGCTGGGAATTGTCCGGGTTGTCACCCGTTATCACCTTGGTGACTGTGACCGAGCCGGTCGTCACGAGGAGCGTCTTCTGGTTCAAGACACAGACGGAGATATCCGCGCCGCCGTTGACGCTGACTTTTGCTGCCACGTACTGGCCGGGGTCGAGCGGACAGGAGGTCTCCCCTGCGCCCAGGACGTGGACCCCCGCACCGGCCGGTGTCCAGCCATTGCCGCCGAAAGTTGTCTCCTGGATGGTGTGGAGACCGGAAGGGACGACCACCGGAGAGGAGGTCTGCCCCGCGGCGATCGCTCCCCAGCCGAGGTCGGGGTCGCCGTCGAACGTGCCGGCAAACGTCGTGGCAGGCTCCGCCGGTGACGCAGAGGTCGCTTGCACCAGCACGCGGATCGTCCCCTTCTCCCGGCGGTTGGTGAAGGTGACGACGCAATTGGCGTCCGGCGGAACATTGACGCTCACCAGGTCGAGGCTCCTTTCGGCTTGCTGGGCAGCGGCGTTGGCGGTCGCCGGGCTGCATCCCGCATCGCCTGAGATCGCGGCAGCGACTGGTAGCCACCCACTGGGGGCGGCTTCAGCGACTTCAACCGGTCCGCTCGGGACAGTCACGGGCAGCCACTGGTCGGAAAGAGCGCCGCCATTGCCATCGCGCTCGGCGGCGGCACCAGCAACGGTGATCACTGGCGGCACTTTCACCGATCCGGTCAGTCCGTTGAGGTCGTAGGCCTTTTTCACTGTGACCGTGCCACGGCAGAGCGAGGCGTCGCCCGGCACGAGGGCCGCTATGGCGGCCGTCGGACTCCCAGGGAGATCCGAACCTTCCGCCAGCCGGCCCGTTGCTGCGTTGGAGACCGTGCGGTCGTGGCACTGCCGGGCGGCAACCTGGCCAACGGCGAATTCCAACGTTGAGTCCGCGGCGATGTGGCAGGCGAGTCCGGAGGCGAGGTCGCCAGCGCAACCGGCGGGAGGGCTCCCGACAATCATGGCGCCGGCATCGGTGAGCACGACATCCCGGGCGGGAAAGTCGAGGCCGCTGTTATCGACGGTAATCGTCCACCGTGCCTGTCCGGTGGCGTAACTCGCGGCCGTCTTGCGGAGCGCTGGCAGCGGGCAGCCGGCCACTTTTCGGGGTATCCGCACCGCCACCGGCCCAGTGGGACTGCCAGCGAGCGCCTCGCTCGAATCGGCGTAGACGGCGATCAGCGCATTGACGGCCTCGGTGTCGTGACACTCCTGCGCGACTTTGCGCGCGACCGAAAAGGTGAGGCTGGAACGGGCGCTGATATCGCACTTGAGGTCACCATTGGTGGTGGTGGCGCATCCAATCGGGACTCCACCCGGTAGCGTTATGTCAGCATCGGACAGGATCACCCGCCGGTCTGTCGTATCGGCGGCCGAGTTATCGAGGGCAACACTCCACGTTGCCAGGCCGGTTGCAGGGTCGTAGCTGCCGGGCTGCTTGCTGACCGCAGCGGCTGAACAGAGGGCGGGGTCCCCTGCGAGCGTGATGGTCTCGCCACGGGCCTTAACCGCAGTGGAGGAACCGTCCACAAACAGCAACGCGGTGTCGTCGAAGTGGCGATCCCGGCAGGTGCGGGACGTATCGCCGGCCGCCGTCACGGAGATTGAAACGGACGAGCCGGGCGGCATACCACAGCTCATGCCGGCGGCGACGTCCGAGCCCTGGCAGGATGCGCCCCCGGTGGTGACGGGCGCCGCGG
>Ga0307373_10002339_pt1 | contig 34301 bp, 29 predicted proteins | sample OX2MG_FD_202534 | JGI IMG/M metagenome (GOLD analysis project Ga0307373, IMG submission 202534) | Soil microbial communities from Risofladan, Vaasa, Finland - OX-2 | ecosystem: Environmental > Terrestrial > Soil > Coastal area > Acid sulfate soil | place: Finland: Risofladan, Vaasa | collected...
CAGCACTTTTCTCCCAATAGCATGCGCGTTCTGCTACCCCTGCTCACAGCGTATCCCCACTATTGCGCCTACGAAACGCTTCTGACAGGCTTATTTTCCATTTCCTCAGATGATGCTCGCCGCCTTCTGCTGGACACCTGGGAGGTCGCCATTCGCCCCATCCGGCGAGCCATCAGCAATCTGGTCGTCAGCCTGCGCGTCTTTGGCCTGTGCATTCGCAACATTCGCGGCGCTGGCTATCTCATCGAGGCCCTGACCGACTAGCTAGCGTACCTGACAGTCGAGTGCCATCCTATCCATCCAGAGGTGGCCCTGAGCAGGCAGCACAAAGACGCTTCATGCCTGCACACCAGCCATGCGCGAGTCACATGCGGTCAATGTACGCCAAAAAGTCGGCGCATCTGCTCCAAAAAATCGGCTACTTCAGGGGGACATTTCCGGTAGTATTCAGGTACACTTGTTCTGGACACAGCTGTGTGTCTGTCCAGTCCTGGTTGCACACCGCCGGGACTGGGCGAATGTTCCTGTCGTGCGTTGCACTCCTGCAGTGGGGCCGACGAACCAGACTCGGCCCCCACCTGTTCCGTTGGCCGCATTCCGCTTCAGCTCAGGTCTGGAGGGTAGCGTTGGCGGGAGGACAGGAGCAGGTCATCTTGTCCGGGAAAGGGCTTGTCATAATGACCGCTATTTCATACGCTCAACCGTGTATCAGTACCCTCGTGAGAGAACTGCCAGATACCGCGCAGTCCCTCTCCTCACTTCCCGCCGTAGGGCTAGTAACGCTCGTACTGCTTCCTCTGGAACCGGCATTCAGCGAGGCCGGAAAGAGAACAAAATACGGTGGCAAGCCCAAAAGCGTGCGCTCTCACCCGTGTTCTGGGAACGCCTGGTGCTACCACTGCCCTGCTGTCGTCCGCCGGTTGAACTGTCGTGCCGGCGAGTCTGAACTGTCGTGCGTTGGATAACGCTGGAAAGTGAGAAACAACCTGATGAACTTGAACCTGACGCTGCACATGACCCCCAATCAACCGCTCCTGCTGCCTCTAGTACCAGTAGCATGGTTACCGTCTGATGACCATGAACAGAGCGATGGCGCGGGTGCTGAAACCCATCTCTGCTATGCACACATTGAGCAAGTCGCGCAGTCACACCGCATCGTGTGCGCAGAACCAGTCGGTGTAGACGAACTGACGGCCCAACTGGAACAGTGGCTGCGCCAAGGCGTCACCCGTATGCTGCGGCTGCCCTGGCATCTGCCTGAAGTCACCGCACAACTGGTGCAGCAAACCATGCTCGCCTTGCACCACACAGGAACCGAAACCGTCTGGGCCTCCTCCCTGCTCCTGACCCATCCCGTCACCGGCGCAGACGTCTCGCCCACAGATCTGCCCGGCGAGGTGCTGACTGCCCCTTCCCAGTTGGACCGCTACGTCGAACCATGGCCCGACTGGCGGCATAGCTCTCTCGTGGTCCGCAGTGAGCAGGCAGCCATGCTGGTCGTCCATACCTGTAGATCTCGTCCCCGGCAACCGGGCAACGAGTCAGCGTTAGACACGCACCACCGACTGCACCAGACGCCGGATACGCACCGCTGTCAAGCACAAAAGGGGCAGGCGCCATCCGGGAACGGCAGAACGGGACAACGGGAAAGCGCTCTATCTACCCGCTCTTTTTCCGGACTGGTGGCAGCCGCGCTTGACGCGCTTGGGTCCCTGCCACCAGTCCAGCAGGACTAGCCGATGCCACATACCGGATCGGTGTCACTGGCTCAGGGACCAGTCATTCCCGGACATCGCGTGCAGCATAGCGACACGCACCATCTACTGATCATTGATGAGACGGTGGTTCCTTGCACGCCCACCGAATATGCCCTGCTGCTGCCCCTGTTAAACGCGCTGGGAACCGTCGTGCCGTTGGCGACTCTGGCTGGCATGACCGGGCGGTCGCCACAGAACCGGCAGACACGCCGCACCCTGACCCAACGCATCAGTCGCCTGCGGGCGAAACTCTGGCCGTTCGATCTCGATATTTATTGTCTCACTGGCTATGGCTACTTGCTCCTCACCACAGCACAGTCAGTCGGTGAAGACGTCTGATCCTTGTCTGTCGCAGGGATTGCTGCCGCACAATGGTCAACCATGGGAACAATGGTTCCTTTTCACCCAATCGCTATCCTTTCTTTGCGTTGTTTTGTCGCAGAAATGAGGTATTCCGATGGTCACATCCTCCCCGCACCATACCAGTTTCTTTCACATCGAGTATGTCCTGAACCACCTGAGAGGCGTGCGTCCATCCATGCATGGGTGGGTGGCGTGCTGCCCGGCGCATCATGATCAGGAACCCAGCTTGAGTATTGGCATCGGTGAGGGTGGGCAGGCGCTGCTCAAGTGCTTTGCTGGCTGTTCCCTGGAAGCCATCGTTCAGGCCATCGGCATGAGCATTGCCGACCTGTTCCCCGGCTCGCCGGTGGCTCCTTCGTCGGAAGGGCAGATGCGTCCATCAGGCAATGGACGCTCGCCATTGTCCCTGCTGGATCTCGCGCAGCACAAACGGCTGCCCTGGCAGTTCCTGTTCAATCTGGGAGTGACCGACAATGACAGAGGTAGCATCGAGATTGCCTATCATCTGGCAGATGGCTCGCTGGCTCCCCGACACCGTATCCGCACCGCTCTGGTCGCAAAAGAAGGGTCGTACTGGAGCAAAGGCACCGGTGACATTGTGCCCTATGGTCTGGAACGACTGAAGGAGGCAAGACAGGCGGGGTATCTGGTACTGGTGGAAGGGGAGTCGGACTGCTGGACACTGTGGTATCACCACATTCCGGCACTGGGACTCCCCGGCGCAGAGATGGCAGGCAAGCTGGATGAGGCCATGCTTGAGGGCATTGAGCGGCTCTATGTCATGCAGGAACCTGATGCTGGAGGTGCGGCCTTTGTCAAGCACATCTCACACCAGTTGGAGTCGTGGCACTGGCAAGGCAAAGCCAGTATCGTCACCTTGCCCGGTGCCAAAGACCCCAACGCGCTGCATCAGCAAGATGTCCAGGCGTTCCAGGCAACCTTTCAGCAAGCATTGGCACAGGCCGAACCGCTGCTCTTCTTTCGCGCAGCACCGGCAACGACAGCAGAAGCTTCCAGCGGGCAACACACCCCGACCATTTTTAGTTTGCAGGAGTTGTTATCCTGGGAGTTGCCGCCAGTGCGCTGGGCTATCCCGGATATCCTCCCGGAGGGCTTAACGCTGCTGGCGGGCAAACCCAAGCTAGGCAAAAGCTGGCTGGCGCTTTCGACGGCGTTGGCGATTGCCGCCGGTGGTGTGGCCCTGGGTACACAACCTGTCACACGGGGCGAGGTGCTGTACCTGGCACTGGAAGATAATGCCCGTCGCCTGCAAGTCCGTTCAAAACAACTGCTGACCTCCATGACCGGTGTCCCACACGGCATTGATTTCGCACTCGCCTGGCCTCGCTTGAATGAGGGGGGCGTCGACTGCCTGGAAACCTATTTGAAGGCACATCCAGACGTGCGGCTCGTTGTCATTGATACGTGGGCCAAGATTGCCCCACGTGCCAGCAACCGGAGCTGTTCACAGTACGCTGGCGACTATGAGGCCCTGACGCCGCTCAAGGCGCTGGCCGACACCTACCATGTCTCGATCCTGGCGGTGCATCATTTACGGAAAATGGGCTCAAGCGACGTGCTGGACGAAATCACCGGGTCGATTGGCATCACGGGAGCGGTAGACGGCACACTCATCCTCAAACGGGAACGCGGACGGCAGGACGCGACGCTGTTTGTCACCGGACGGGACGTGGAACAGGAGCAACACCTGGCCCTCTCCTTCGATGCCGCCACGGCACTGTGGAAGCTGGAAGGCAACGCGGAAGAGGTCAGTCGCACACGGGAACGGCAGGAGATTCTCCACCTGCTCAAAGAACATATGCCTGACGGTCTGTGTCCACGCGAGATTGCTGAGGCCCTGGACAAAAATTATCATACCACGCGCTCCCTGCTCCGCAAGATGGAGGAGGCCGGAGACATCACCCGCTGGAAGAAACACTACATCATCCAACGGGAAGAGCCGCAGCGCAGTTCACCACTGCCGCCATCATCCAGTGGTGATGCCATTGATGACATCGATGACATCGATGACACTGATGACAGTGATGACGCACATGGCAACAATGACAGCGCGGTTTCCGTCTCACCCTCACCAGTCACTGCGACAAAACCAGGTGCTGAAGCAGTCAGCATTGCTCACGAAAGACAGATCATGCGCTCACCTGAATCACACGAGCAGGAAGACCCACGCGGTAGTCAAGCCACACACAAGAGTAACCCCGGCATTGTCAATAATGGGCACCAGCGTAATCAACGTCATCAATTGCTAGATGGAGGACCCCATAGCGAGGGGCAAACTGCGTGTGATCTGACAGGAAACAGCACAGTACAGACAGCACAGTATCCGGTCTCGCGTCACGAGCAACAGTCTTGCCCACATCATCCACGTGCACAACAGGTGCGCTTTGACCCCGCCGGGCAAGCATGGTGCGACCAACTGAACTGCTGGGACTGTTACCGGCTGATGAAGATCGGAGAAGCCCTGCACTATCCCTGTCTGATTGATCGCGGAGGACAACGCCTCATCGAGCAGGGCCAGGCGTCCTGGTCGCACTTTGTACGGACGCAACGAGCGTTCCTGGTGGTCGTGGCGACAGAAGAAGCGATGATTGTCTGCAACCGGTTGCGTATCGCGATTCCCGATCTCTCAGAAGAGGTAGCACGCCTGACGACTATACATGCACCATCTCCTGCACCATGACCACCTCAACTGGTCCCGATCTGGTGGCCTTCCCATACTACGAAACCCAATCGACACCATGCTTTTGCAGTGGGTTCGCTCCCAGAGCTTACTCAATGAAATGAAGCCTCACCTGTGCAAGATCTGAGCATGTCGGGGCAGCGGAAACCAGTTATCAATACTGGATAGTTTATCTTTTTACAAAAAGATGACACTCACCTTCTACCTCTCTCCAATTGTGCAATAGTGTATCAGCCAGTTTATCATCAATGCTCCGTATGGAGGTGTTTACAAGACATAACGATAGGATATATAATAGAACAGTATTGAAGAAAATACCCATTCACAATTATTTGCTGCTGCGCTATTGAAGTAGATATATTCCAAAAGCGAGCAAACTGGCAATGCGGTACAACGTTACAGGTACTGTATTTCAGGGAACGGAGTTGGATGATATGACCACAAACTTGCCTCTTTCTCTTTTCATCAGCAGCAAAATGCAGGAACTTGCAGAGGAACGTCGAGCTGTGCAGGCAGCACTCTCCGATTACCGTATGTACGGGTGGCTGTGGGAGGACGACGCAGGATCCCGCCCTACGCCTACTCGCGCTACTTACCTTAACGAGATCGAATCCTGTGATATCTACATCGGTCTGTTTTGGATTGGTTACGGACCTTACACTCTTGAGGAGTATGAATGTGCTCGTCACTATAACAAACGTTGCCTCATCTACGAAAAACATAGTGAGACAGACAGACGCGATTCGCAATTGACTCAATTTCTAAACGAGATAGAGGAGGTGGGCAACCCATCAGGTTTAACAGTACGTCGTTTCATGATTGCCGAAGAGCTTGCACAGTATGTACAGGAAGATGTCATTCGTCTGCTCACGACGATATTTCGCGAGAATCGCAAACAACCTGCAACTGTACCTCTCGAAACTGGCTTTGCAGGCAGAGCGCTTACACTACTGGAGCAGGTTGAGCTGGTGGACAGGATGCTGAAGTGCACTGCTCTTAGCAATAAAGCGCAACGTGAAGTGGTTCTGGGCCTTCTTCCCGCCGAAATAACACAGCGTATTATCAGAGGGAATACGGACATCACAGATGTGTTACAAATCGTCAGAAAATGTACAGAATACGATGGAGGAATCGAAGAACTCGTCAAGGCAACGCGCTTTATAGATGGCAATACCCGTTCGGTTCAGGCAGTCATGGCATTTTTGAGAGAGTATGCATTCCCATTGTAGAGATCCACTGTGCGGAGTAAAAAATGTTCTCACAGGAAGATTTGATAGTAACACTTTCAGATAAACTTTTAGCATGTGGTATAGGCGATAGCACAACGCGAGAGAGTACTCTGGCACTCCTTCCTGCTGAGATAAAGCAGGGCATTGTGAAAAGCGAGAGCGCTACAGATCGTACTGCTGCTGTAAACATTGTCTACAGGGTCCTGGAGTTCGAAGAGGGAATAGAGCAACTCGCGTATGCACTGTGCCAGATCGCCGGTCGCACAGAGAAATGGCACGAGCTTGATCGATTCATACAAAAGCAATTTCCGGCAGTTGTTACCTATGCCGATCGGAAAAACATGCTCGCCACAGCGAAGTCGATGGAATGGCCCGCTCACGTCTTGACGAAAGCTTACCTGTCGAGCATTCCAGAAGGCTGGCTACGTCCTAACTTCTACGGGGAGTCTGATTTACTGGCCCAAATGTTGAAAGATTTAGCAAAAATTGGGCGTTTGAGTTCTGATACTTTTCCAGTACTTGAGTTTGCCGAACGATTGGCATTGTACGCGCATGAGCAAGAGAATGAGATTGTACGAGACAGTCTACGTTCCTGGGTAGAATGGAAAGCATTTGAGCTTTGTCTGGATAGCGTCCAGTTGGAGCGATTGCATGAGAAAATCAGAAATAACTCCACCCACCATGCTCAAAAGACGCCCTACCTGCTTATTATGCTCGATTCTGATGGCATTGATACAGAGACGAATAGCGGCGCAGGTCCACAAAAGTATCACGTGCAGGTATGGCTACTTGATCAACAGTACCAGGTAGTAGATACGGGAATTACTATAGACGATACTCCAAGAACGCTTGAGGATATAGCGCAATTGCTCGGATATTTACTTGAACACATGCTGAATGTTGAAAGCATGATGGACGCCATCGACGATCTCGTGATTGAACTGCTGCTACCAGACGAATTGCTTACCCATGATTTCTCCCACTGGTCAGTGACGGTAGGCGACGATGAGTTTGTGCTTGGATTACAGCACAAAGTGGTTGTGCGGTCAGCGAGGCGAGCGACAAAACGATTGTACTGGCCTGCCTGGAGAAAAAAGTGGACACAACTTCAGGAGTCGTTCAGAAACGAGAGCAGTTTTGAGAGCTTTGCCTGTATCTGTAACCCGGAAGCGTGCCGGGTACATACCAGCTCTTCTTCTTCTATTCTTGTTTGTAGCCGGGAGGAGTGTCAGGCTCGTGCGCATTTACAGGCCGCGCTACGTGGTTCACCGATTGTTTGTCTTGCGCTTACCTATACGCCGTCCTGTACCCCCATAGACGGCACCTATATCTTCCGCACTCTGCTCCAGACTGGCATGCCTGTGGCTCTTTGGCCCGGAGAGCCTCTCACCAATACTGAGCCTCTGGCATCATTGTTATCTTCCGATGCCTTGAATTCATTGCCAGGGAAAATATGGGAATGGCGTAAGGAAGCGATAGTACGAGGAGAAGAGTATGATAGCGCTCACTCTCTTACACTCCTGTGGGATGACCCATATCGATTACCGCCCACTGTAACCGCACCACCGTTTGGTGTACCTATCAAGAAAGGATAAGCGAGATGATGGTACCAGATGCTACGCAGAATTGGAGAATTTATACGGGTTCAGGAAAGCCGCACGATGCGACTTTCCCGGATCCGCCACCCTGGCGGGAATTCACAGGAGAATTCATTGATGTGCCAAGGCTTGATGCCGAGGACGACCCATACTTGAAACGTGTCCTTGCTCGAGGCGAAGTATTCCAGGTCGGTGACGAGGAGGTTGATTTTATCAACGCTGCGCTTATCTTGAGACGCCCTTTGCTTATTACTGGAAAACCCGGGTGCGGAAAGTCATCTCTTGCCTATTCGGTTGCCCGTGAACTCAAACTCGGTCCCGTTCTACGCTGGCCGATCACGTCACGTTCAACCCTTGCTGACGGTCTCTATCGTTATGATGCCATCGGGAGATTACAGGAAGCTTCTATGGAACGGGAGAGAGCAAAAGAGGTTCCCGTACCTGATATTGGGCAATATATCCAGTTAGGACCTCTGGGTGCTGCTTTTCTTCCCACCCAGAAGCCCCAGGTGCTGCTGATTGATGAGATAGATAAAAGCGATATCGATCTCCCGAACGATCTGCTCAATATTTTCGAGGAAGGCGAGTTTGAGATTCCGGAGTTACGTCGTCTGGCAAAAGACACCAGGGTCGTAGAGATTTATTATGATAAAAGAAACAACTTCAAGGTTCCTATTTCAGAAGGTCTGGTGCGATGTCATGCATTTCCGTTCGTCGTACTCACAAGCAACGGCGAGCGCGAATTTCCTCCTGCATTCTTACGCCGTTGCATTCGTCTGGAAATAGCACTCCCCGATCGCGCCAAGCTTTTACAGATAGTTGAGGCGCATCTGGGCTCGCACGTATCTCCAGTAGCAAATGAACTTGTGGAGTATTTCATGGAGGAAGGGAAGAAAGGATACCTGGCGGTAGATCAATTGCTCAATGTGGTCTACTTTGCCTCGCGAGGTGTAGATATTCGCACCAGAAAAGACCTCTCTAAAGCCCTGTTGCGACACCTTAGTAACACAGGCATTAGTATGCTATGAAGGGGATCGAAAGACTCATTGCGGCACTTGGTGAAGCCGATTTGATTGCCGGATCTCAAGCTTCCTTGATAAAGCTGGCGGCTGAAGACATCGCTGATATCATCTGGCTCCTTCTGTACATTGATCAGAAACAGGGGCGACAAGAAAGAGCGAAATGGCAGCAAGATGAACCGGGGGTTGAGAATACCTTCATGTCGCTCCAGGAAAGTACCCTCGAGCGTAAAGAACCGCGGCCCGTCCAGTCAGAGGAGAAAGTCCATCAACCACTTGAAGCAGAGGCGACCAGACACGCATATCTGCGCTCTCAGCGTTCGAGGCTGCTCCATGAGTCAAGTGTAACGCTCTTTCGTGTGCCAGCAGCTTCAGCCTTGCCGGAGTCACTGGATATTGCAAGAGCACTGCGTCCATTGATGCGACGTATCCCATCTCGTACGAACGCTCTGATTGATGAACTTGCCACCGCACATCGCACCGCTGAAACGCAAAAGAGAATATGGACACCCGCCCTGAAAGCTGCTCCAATGCGCTGGCTGGAGATTGCGCTCGTAATAGATTGTGGAGAATCCATGGCTCCCTGGCGGCAAACTATTGACGAGTTGCGTATGCTCCTGGCACATCACGGAGCTTTCCGTGATGTGCGTATGTGGAGACTGGTGACAGGTGCAAAAGAATCCCTCCAGCTCTATGCGGGAGAGAACGCGAACAACCAGCAAGAGCGAGATCCGAAGGAGTTGATTGATCCGACCGGCCGACGGTTAATTCTCGTTGTCACCGATTGTGTATCACCTGCCTGGCAGAGTGGGAAAGCGCAGCAAATACTGGATCTATGGGGACACAGGAATGTCGTGACCATAGTACAGGTCTTTCCAAAAAGACTCTGGACACGTACCGCACTCCGCAATGCAGATATTGTGCAGGTTCATGCAACCTATTTGAACAGAGGGAACGCCGGTATGATTGTGCGGGGAGATCAAGCCTGGTTCGATGAAAAGATCGGCGATGAGGAATCTGGCACGACATCCTTCCTGCCGATTCCTGTCGTAACCCTGGAACCAAAAGCCCTGGCTCACTGGGCAAATATGCTAGTGGGAACAGAAAATATGTGGACATCAGGCGTGGTTTTTTATCAAAATTTGCCCGCTATGCCAGATGACACGCCTTTCGTAGAGAATCGTGCATTTTCTCCAGGAGGGATGGTACAACAGTTCCGGGCTGTCGCTTCTACTATGGCTTGCAAGCTACTCAATCTCCTCTCCGCCGCACCGGTGAGTTTTCCCGTTATCCGTCTTATTCAACAGGCGATGTTGCCTCAAGCACAACAGGTTCATATAGCAGAGATATTTCTGAGCGGCTTGCTGGAAGAAGTTTTCCGCGACGAGGCAACAAACGATCCTGATTACGTAGAATATGATTTTCTTCCCGGTGTACGAGAGATTATCCGTGAGACTGTACCTATCCCTGACGAATTTCAGGTGATCGAGGCGGTATCAACATTTCTTGGCAGTCGTTATGGTCACTTGCGCGATTTTTATGCACTTGCCGCTACTCCTTCCGTGATCAAGGATGGTGAAATTTCCATGGATAGGGATAGTCGCCCGTTTGCGAAAATTGTCGCAAGTGTATGGCGGCATCTTGGAGGAATGTACGAATCGCTGGCAAACAATCTTGAGCAATACATTGATGAGTTGAGTACTGAAAATAGACAGACCGTTCCCCTTCCAACAGATGTATTCGATACTACCGCTTCCAATCCTCGTGCCGAACATACCGCCAGGCTCAAGACAAACGTGAAAAACGATAGAAAGCTCCCTCCTAATTTTGGCTTACGCGACGCACGCCTTGAACGTGGATGGTCGCAGCAAGAACTCGCCGATTGGGTCGACACAACACCTAAAACTATCAGTCGCTGGGAAAGCGGCGCAACCTTTCCCACACCCTATTTTCGCCAGAAACTCTGTGAGGTGTTTGGACTGACCCCCCGGGAGCTCGGCTTGATTCCAGGAATAAAAGATGCCAGCGTGAAAGATAATAAGGTAGGGATAAAAAACGACAGGAGGGTTCCTCAGAATCTGCGCTTGCATGACGCACGCAATGAGCGCGGATGGTCGCAGATGCAGCTTGCCGAGGCGATTGGCACAACATCCCATAGTATTAGTGGCTGGGAAAGCGGCACGACCTTTCCTTCCCCCTATTTTCGTCAGAAACTCTGTGAGGTGTTTGGCAAAACGCTAGCCGAGCTTGGTCTGATACCACCATCGCCAGGCCCCAGGGTATGGACCGTTCCGGATATGCGCAACCAGTTCTTCACGGGCCGCGAACCGTTGCTGGCCTTGCTGCACAAAAGGCTCACTACCGCGAGAACAGCGGCGTTGATTCAGCCCCAGGCCCTCTATGGGCTCGGCGGCATCGGCAAAACGCAGACAGCAACTGAGTACGCCTATCGCTATGATGAAGAATATACCCACGTATTTTGGATGCATGCCGCCAACCGTGAATCCCTCATTGCTGACTACGTGACGCTGGCGGAACTGCTCGAACTCCCCGAAATAAAGGGGCAAGATCAACAACAAATTGTCGCCGCCGTCAAACGCTGGCTGGCGAGCCACGAAGGCTGGCTCCTCATCATGGATAATGCCAACGACTTGTTGCTGGCACAGGAGTTCCTGCCCACTCGCCACAAAGGTTCTATTCTGTATACGACTCGCGCCCAAGTAGCAGGCGCGACCGCTGCCAGTATCGAAGTAGAGCAATTAAGTGTACCGGAAGGCACGCTGCTACTGTTGCGCTGGAGCAAAATCTTGGGGATGGATATGTCTCTTGACGAGGTATCGGAGATGGATCGTGCCGCTGCCGAACGAATCGTGCGGGAGATGGACGGGCTGCCGCTGGCCCTTATGCAGGCTGGCGCTTACGTGGTAGAGACGGGGTGCAGCCTGGAGGATTATCTCCAACTTTATGCAAGGAATCGGAAAGAGTTGCTGGTGCGGCGCAGTCGCCTCCTGCTTGGCTATCCTGAAACGGTAGCGACTACCTGGTCGCTCTCGTTTCAACTGATCGAGCAGGAAAGCCCTGCCGCCGCCGATGTCTTACGCCTCTGCGCCTTTCTCGCCGCCGATGCCATTCCTGAAGAACTGCTAACGCGAGATGCCGCCAAACCAAGCACTATCCGCGGTATGGTTGTCACCGACCCGTTCCAGTTCAACGACGTGCTGGAAACCTTGCGCAGGTACTCTCTGGCGCGGCGCGACGCGAGTACGCATATGCTTAGTATCCATCGTCTTGTGCAAATCGTCCTCAGAGAAAGCATGGATGAGGAAAACCAGTGCCAGTGGGCAGAGCGCACCGTGCGCATCGTCAACGCTGCCTTTCCAGAAGGCAACTATAGTGCCGTCACACAGTGTCACTATTACCTGCCCCACGTCCAAGAATGCGCGACGCTCATTGCGCAGTACCATCTCCATACAGCAGAAGCAGCGCAACTACTCTACAAAGCCGGAGCTTATCAGTATTTTTATGGTTTTTATCCGCAGTCCCAGATTCTCCATCAGCAAGCCCTGGCAATCCGCGAGGAAGTATTTGGGTTTGAATATCCTGATGTCGCCGAAAGTTTCAATGCCCTGGCAATGCTTGCACGTAATCAAGGCGACTATGAGCAAGCGGAAACTTTCCACTTGCGAGCTCTGTCCATCCGCGAAAAGACACTTGGGCGGGACCATCTCGTGACTGCCGAAAGCCTCAATAACCTGAGTGTACTCTACCGTAGCCAGAGAGAATATGAACAGGCTGAGCCGCTCCTCCAACAGGCACTCAACATTCGCAAGCAGATGCTCGGCTCTGAACATCCTGACACCTTGCTCACTTACCTTAATTTGGCACATCTTTATGTAGGGGAGCGAAAATATGAGCAAGCCGAACATCTTTTAAAGCAGACTCTGGCAACCAGTGAACGCGTCCTGGGACTTAGACACCTCCATGTTGCCCAGAATCTCAATTTGTTGGCAAGGCTTTATTACGAACAAGGAAAGTATGAGCAGGTCGAGTCTCTATGGAAACGATCTCTTGCTATCCTTGAGAAGACGCTTGGCCCGGAGCATCCCGCTACTGCTGAACGACTCAACGATCTGGCTGAACTCTCCTTTGCACAGGGTAATTATCAACAGGCACGGTCTCTTTGCCAGAAAGCAATCAACATCTGTGAGAAAAGGCTTGGACTGGCGCATCCTGATACGATTGCCTATCGTAAACACTTGGCCAGGATCGTGAGCAAAATGGAGGATGTAGACAATAAATCTAAGTATACAGGTTTGCCATCAGTTGAAACAAAAGAATTAAAAAACACATACGGAAGAGTCCTCATCCTCGACTACGATAAAAACTGGCGCAACCAATTAGAAGAAATTCTCCTAACAAAGGGCTATTATGCAAAGGCTGTAGATACCGTCGCTAAAGCATTGGAAGAGTTGCAGAATGGCATCTACCACATTTTGATCCTCGATATTCAGATGAAAGAAAACCACACGGAAAATGAAGACGGCATTGTTCTGCTGGAAAACTTCAAGAGCTTGGGCCTCAACGAGGCTACAAAAGTAATCCTCCTTTCCGCTTATGGCACAAAAGAACGTATACTTAAGGTACTTCAAGTGTATGAAGTGGCGGACATTCTTGAGAAGGGTGCGCCCAAAATGGATTTAGTGAAAACAGTTCAGGAAGTGTTCGCTACAAAAGTAGAGATCAACCTAGCTCTTGAAATCCACTGGCAACAAATCCGTGACGCGAAACAAGCAGTCACCAATCTGGAAATCAACGGCGTTATGGTTAAACCAGATACAGAGATGCAACTTCAACTGGCCACCGAGTTAGAAGACTTACTTCGTCGCCTGTTTCATCGTGCTAAAAGTATCATTGTCCAGCCGCTTACTCATGGATACAGTGATACTGGCATATTACGAGTAGAACCTTGTTATACCAATGGGAGCGGGCATGATGTTATTATCAAATTTGGAGACTATCGCAAAATAGACAATGAGTACTACAATTTCAATGAATATGTTCAGCCATATCTTAAAGGGCGTAACACCACTATCATAAACTTTCGTCGCACCTCTCATCTCGGTGGTATCATCATTTCGCTCCCGGATACCATCATTGATCGGCTGGTGAACTTTGGGGACTTTTACCATCGTGCCGAAATTACCCGGATTACAACTACACTCGACCAGCTCTTCATTTATACCTGTGGTGAATGGTATGCCAATCGTGGACGCCTCCAACTACTCGGTTTAGCTGCCAGCTATATTAAAACGCTCGAACTCGACCTAGCCCAGATTGAACAGATCGTCTCAGAGCAACTTACAGTGGTTGAAGTTGCGCAACAACTCCACTTTACACGTTTGAGGGGCAAAAAGCTTTTTACAAATCCCTTCCCGGCAATTTACGGAGCGCCTTACTCCATGAGAACCTACACGTGCATTACTCATGGCGACTTTAATCAACGTAATCTGTTGGTGGATAGTAATGACCATGTTTGGATGCTCGATTTCCAGGAGACCGGTGAAGGTCATATCTTGCGCGACCTTGCCAGACTCGATTCAGTTATACGATTTCAATTGCTCGCCGCACAAGAGGCAAAGCTATCTGAACGTTTATATATCGAAGAAATCTTATCCAGCATCAATCGCTTTAGTGAGTTAGAGCAGTTATCGGAAAAGTTGAAAACCGAAAACCCAGCATTGAAGAAAGTATTTAGCGTTGTAATACATCTGCGGACTCTTGCCAGGAAGCTCGTAGCCCAAATTCATGACAATGACATGCGAGAATACTACGTTGCCTTGCTCTTTAATGCTCTGAATACCATCAAATTTCCTAACTTGTCCCCTATCCAACGCGAACATGCCCTACTTAGCGCCAGCCTGATTGTTGATCGACTGGAGTCCAGTAACCAGGAACTCGTAGAACAATTATAGATAGCTCTCAAGTCATACCACCTAGGCTCTTCGTTTTCTTTCGGTAAAATGGGTTCATTTGTACCTTATTGAGAGGAGGGCCTGGTACACTTCGAGGTAGAAAGAGAGTGATGGAGAAAAGGAAAGGTGAATTAGCAGGTTCCCAAAGACACAAAACCTGATCTCCAAAGCCCTTGTGTACCTCCTTCTGCCACTGGAGAAGCAAGCACCGGGCAAGAGCGATTCGAGCAGCGGCTCAGGGGGGTAAAGGTACGAGTTAATGGCCGGGGAGTCACCTAGATTCTGGCCGAATTGGAGCGACTGCGCACGCAGATGGCAACAGATGGTCACTTGGATGTACTCGAAACGTTGAACAAGAGTTTGCACTATTTACAACAGCAGCAGATGATCGGCTACGTGAGTTTTCCGGCGCAGAGCTATGCCATTGCCAGTGGGTCAGTGGAAAGTGCCAACAAAACGAAGGTACTTATGTCGCATAAAACAAGTGGGTATGCGATGGGAGGTACGCCGTATGAACCTCTTTTGGCCCTGCGCAATTTGGTCTGTAATGAGCGATGGCGGGAGGACCCGCCGAGCGCACTGGGTGGTTTGCCCGACATCATCAAACCAGAAGACTGCGCCACTGCCACCCACGTCGCTTCCCCATCCCGAGACACCTCTCTCCAGTAAGCCAGAGTTTCCAGTACTCACCTCCATGAAGCAACCACCCGATCTTCCACCACTCGCACCACCTAAATTTCGTCCTGTGTGTCCTGCTCCTACCCATCCGTGGCGACAGCCTTTTCTCCTCTGCCGTTCTGCTTAGCAGTGACATCTGGAGGTTGCAAAAATCTCACGTGCGCCCGAAAATATATAAAGCATTGATTCACCTTGCTATTTCTGATAAAATACTGCATACGTCATCTTTGACTTGAAGTGGTACAATATATTCGCACGGAACAGGTGGGTTTGAAATTCATGGCTCAGGATTATGCCTATGATATATTTATCAGCTATCGGCGCCGAGGCCCTGCATACACCTGGGTTACTGAGTATTTTTATCCTTTACTTGTAAGTTGGTTTCTAGATCATACGCCACCCGATTATAATGTTCGTATTTTTATTGATCAGAATGAAATCAAAACAGGAGAGTCCTGGTCTATAGATCTCAAGGAGGCGTTACTTCAATCACGCTACCTTTTGCCTGTCTGGTCTCCTGATTATTTTAGATCCGACTGGTGTAAGGCTGAATTACATACAATGTTGAAACGTGAAGAAATACTAGGTTTTCGACAAGGTCATAATGCATCCGGCTTGATCTACCCGGTAGTTTTCAAAGGAGCAAAGCATATACCTTCCCTTTATACACGTATAATGCAATATAGAGATTTGAGTAATTGGGGAAATCCCTGGCCAGCATTCAAAAGTAGTTCCGAATTTTCGCTATTTTCAGATGAAGTAGAGAAGATATGTGATGATCTGTGGTCGTATATCCCTAGAGCGCCGGTCTGGCAAGATAACTGGCCTATCATTACTCCGGATGAGCTTTCACGTATTTTGCCCCCTGTTCTAAAGGTCCCACTTTCATTGCCGAGGTTCTCATGAGTAAAGGTACCATAATTACATTTTATTCCTACAAAGGTGGAGTTGGCCGTACGTTTGCGCTAGCGAACATAGCTTCCTTGTTGAGTATCTGGGGATACAAAGTACTCTGTATTGACTGGGATTTAGAAGCTCCTGGTCTACAATTTTATTTTCAATCTCGGCTGGCAACACAAAATCCTCCTGGTCTTGTAGAATTTATCCATGATTATGTCAAGGGTAAACAACCTTCATGGCGTGATTACGCAGCTTCAGTGTCTTTTAATAAGGCAGGTTCTCCTTTGCTCTTTATACCAGCAGGCCACCGGGATGAGTTATACACCCAACGTTTACAGAACCTCAATTGGGAAACCCTTTACTCTGAACACAATCTCGGCAACTTTTTAGAGCAGGTCCGCAACGAATGGAAGGAAGCTCTAGACTTTATTTTCATTGATAGCCGTACAGGTATTACTGATATCGGGGGTATCTGCACCATACAACTTCCTGATTTGTTGGTCTTGCCTCTTACTGCAAATGAACAAAGCCTTTCTGGCAGTGTTGATACAATGAATCGTCTGCGAGCTACACAGGCTGAACTCCCTCTTGATCGTGGGAACATCCCTGTACTCCCGATCATATCACGCTTCGAAGGACGGGTAGAATATAAACAGGCTGAGCAATGGTTAACAAAGTTTGCCCAGAGGCTGGCTCCATTTTACAAAGAGTGGCTTCATCGCGACGTAAAGGTTGAAGAGATTCTCAACTTCACACGCATTCCTTCTATTCCTTTCTGGAGCTTCGGTGAGGAACTTCCAGTCATAGATAAAGGAACCGACGATCCAGACGATATAGGATTTCCATTAGAAACGCTGGCCGCTCTTGTCGCTCAAAAATTTTCTTCCACTGATGTACTTATCCGCAATCGTGATGTATTTGTCAGTGCTGCAAAAAGTGGAGCAGAAATCCGGGATGCTCTAACAGAGCAACAATCTGCGCCTGGGAAACAGATCGGGCGAAATTCGCCAGTGAATCTTTTCATTAGTTATTCTTACAGAGATAAGAAATTTAAAGAAGAATTGGAAGTTCACTTGTCGATACTTCGAAGACAAAACATGATTACAATATGGTCCGACAGACAAATTTCAGCGGGAACAGATTGGTCACAAGAAATCAATGCACGGTTAGAAGAGTCTAATTTGATCTTGTTGCTTATCAGTTCAGACTATTTAGCATCTCCCACAAGTGATCAAGAGATGGAACAAGCACTCAAACGGGCGCAAGCGGGAGAAGCGAAGATCATCCCGATCATTCTAAGACCTGTCGATTGGCAGGCATCTCCACTTAGTTCTTTGAAATTCCTGCCCTCGAATGCAAAGCCTGTTACAACCTGGGCGGATCAAGATGCTGTTTGGGCAGATATTGCAAAAGGCATACGTGAAGCTGTGCAGTCACTTAGAAAAACTTAAATTGTGGAAAGTGACCTGGCCCGATTTCGTAGAGTCTCCGGAGGTTGGAGCTGAGAGCGATGAAAACGTTTTTACGTAACGTAACGTTGATATTTTTATTAGACTTCTTCCCCAATAGGGCAGGAGAAGCTATAATGAGGTGATAAAGGAGTTTGAGCAAGAAACCAAAGAGGAAGGACCTGCTATGCGTCTGAGTTATTCACAGGTAGCCAAGCGACCAGCGTTGCTGCATCGTCTCACGGGTCTGACGGTGGCGGAATTCGAGCATCTATGTGAGGCGTTTGTCTGGCAGTATCAGCAGCAAGTGATCCAGCCTCGGGTCACGGCCAGGCATCGTGTGCGTGCCCTGGGTGGCGGACAAAAAGGAGCGTTACCAGAGGTGGCCGACAAACTGTTGTTCATCCTGCTGTATACCCGCATCTACCCGCTGCTGATTGTGCAGGGCCTGTTGTTTGGCATGGCCGAGAGCAAGGCCTGTAAGTGGGTCGGGCTCCTCTTACCGGTGCTCGATGCCAGCTTAGGGTCAGTCCACGTTCGGCCCAAGCGAGCCAAGGGACGCTCGTTAGAAGAACTCATCGAAGCGTTCCCCGAACTCCGAGAGTTAGGAGTGCTCATCGACGCAACAGAGCGACCCATCCGTCGGCCCAAAGAGCCAACCAAGCAGCAAGAGGACTACTCCGGCAAGAAGAAGCGCCATACCAAGAAGCACCTCACCATCACGCACCCACAGACCCAATACATCCTGGCCACCAGCGAAGAAGCTCCCGGCAGCAAACATGATAAGAAGCTGCTGGACGAGTCGCACCTGACCTGCCAGGAGTCCCTCCCCATTGGTGCCGACAGTGGGTTTCAGGGGTTGGAACTGGGCCATGCGGTGGTCGTGACGCCCATCAAACGCAAGCGAAAAAAGAAAGGGGAACCCAGAGATGAGCTGACCCCGGCACAAAAAGAGGAAAACACAGAACTCGCCAAAGCCCGCATCAGCATTGAACACAGCAATGCTGGTCTCAAACGGAACCGCAGTGTGGCCGATATCCTCAGAAATACGCGAGCGGGTATGAGCGACCAACTGATGGTAGTCGCTATCGGCTTACATAACCTGCGTGTCACCATGCGGGCCAGTTACCAGCTCTCGGCAACGTAAGGCGACAAGACGAACGGGCTCCTCTTGTGCATTGATGGAGATGCTTATTGGGGAAGAAGTCTATTATAATATATCAAACGTAATACGTCAAATCTTATGTTCATCTTATCATTTTCCTATCTGTTCATAGATGAACGGGCTCACATATCCAAGTGTCGAATGTCGTCGTATGGGATTGTTAACCTAAGCGAAGGGGTCGCCCCCTCCGCTCGGCTTCAGAACCGGACGGTAACTACTCAGGTCTCTTGGAGACTTGCCAAAAACGGTGAGATCAGGTAGAGTAAAGGCATGACAGCAGAAGAAGAAGAATTGATCTACCTGCGAGAGAAAACCAGGGAGCAAGAAGCGTACATTCAGGAGCTGCAAGAGCAAGTGAAGCAGCTGCCTGTGCTGCAAGCCTTGGTCAGCCAGCTCACGGAGCAAGTGAACACCTTGCAAGAGCGTGTAGCCAAAGATAGCCACAATAGCTCGTTGCCCCCCTCTTCGGATCGCTTTGTGCGCCAGCCCAGGAGTCTGCGCAAAAAAAGCGGGAAGAAAACAGGCGGGCAGGAGGGTCATGTGGGCAAGACGTTGCAGATGACGCAGACCCCTGATGAGGTACTCGTGCATGCGGTGGAGCGTTGTGAGTGCTGTCAGCAGGATTTGACGCAGGAGGTCACTCTCACGGTGGAACGTCGCCAGGTGGTAGAGGTGCCGACGCCGCGGGTCATCGTGCGTGAGCATCAGGCCCAAGCCAAATGCTGTCCGCGCTGTCAGCACCGCACCACGGCCCCCTTTCCCGACGAGGTGCGTGCGCCGGTGCAGTATGGAGCCAGCATTGCCGCGTGTGCAGTCTATTTGTCGCAACAGCAACTGCTGCCCTATGCTCGTGTCTGCGAAGTGCTGAGCGATCTGTAAGGCGTTGCGCTGAGTGAGGGGAGTCTGCGGGAGATGATTGAGCGTTGCCACACGAAGCTGGAGACGGTGGAACCGCGGATCAAGATCGCCTTGCGCCAGGCCGGGGTGATCCATCAAGATGAAACGGGGGTGTCTGTCGCCAATACGCGCCACTGGCTGCATGTCACCGCCACCGCCCGGCTGACGCACTATCAGGTGCATCGCAGTCGCGGACACGAGGCACTGGAAGCTAATGGGATCTTGCCGGGGTATACGGGCATCAGCGTCCATGATGGCTTTGGCTCCTACTTCCTCTATGGGTGCCAGCATGCGCTCTGTAATGTGCATCTGCTACGAGACCTGACCTTTTTGGCCGAAGAACAAAGATGGTGGTGGGCCGCCAAGCTCAAAGCCTTGCTGCTCTCGATGAAAGAGGCCACCGAGCAGGCACGCACCCTCGGCAAGCACTGGCTCCATCCGCTGGAAGTGGTCGATTGGGAAACACGCTTTCTGGACCTGCTTGCCGAAGGCGATGCGGCGCATCCTCGCGCTCAGGCTCCCCCTGGGCAACGTGGGCGTGTCAAACAACATCCCGCTCGTAATCTGCTGGATCGCTTGCGTAAACACCAGCACGCCGTCTGGGCGTTTCTGGAAGACTTGCGCGTGGATTTTGACAACGATTACGTTGCATACTGCACTCCTTCCGCATGGTTAAGGTGTCTGTTGAAGTTGACGTTCATACTTGTGGTGAGGGTGTTCGTCGGGTGGTGGGAACAACATGATCCCACGGCCATCAGCATGGTACATGGGAATGCACCCAGCTCGCCCCCAATTCCTGATGGTCTCTGGAGAGACTCCATAGGCTTGAGCGGCTTGGGTGGCGGATAAGAAACCGCGTTCCCGGAGCCTGGCTCCATGATCCTTTAAGTGGTTGTAGCGCCGTAATGAGAGCACACGGGTGGCATGAAACAATTTGCCTTCATAGGTGCGCCAGCCCCGTTGGTTCAGTTGTTCAGCCACTTCCGCATCGGTGTACTCATCGAGTAATTGATCCATGAGCGTGATGACCTCCTGCGCCGAGCGACGCCCCTGGCTGATCGGAAGCGTGACGGTCTGGGTGGCTCCTCCTTTGAAGCGCACCTGAGCGGTGATCATCTCGTCTTTGCGTAGGGTGACATCTTCCAGCAACAAGCGAACCATGCGTTTGCGATCCCGATCTAACGTACGTTCATCGTGCCACACCCGCGGAAAATCTTCTACCAGATTGATGATGGTCTGCCGTTCTAGCGTACTCAGACGGCGGTGTTCCTGTTGCTGGATCTGCTGGGCTTGCTCCTGGACCTGGCTGTACTCTTGCAAACGGGCATTCCACTCCGCTTCCAGGACTGAGGCCACCAGCCGATTCTCTGGATCAACGCGCACAAAGCGCCGTTGGGCCAGTTCGGCAGCATAGCGGGCTCGTTCGACCTGCTGATCCCGCAAGTGCTGTGCTGCCTCGACCTGGGTATGTAGTTCTTCATAGACCATCAGAGCGGTGTCAATCGTGAAAGGGGTCACTTGAGCCAGCAACAGCTCGGCGATGGCTGCATCGAGCCCTGCACCCAGAATATGCTGGCAGGTCTGCTCAGTTGCCTGCTCTACACGCGCTTTTTGGCACACGTATTCAGGAATGAGATGCGTCCCTTTCTCGGCTTGATGGTAGCGGATGGTCATGCGATTGCCACATTTGCCACAGATGACCAGGCCTTGCAACAAGGCTGGCCCTTCTCGCGGGGGGCCATGCCGACGATCCCCTCCGAACGTTTGACGGTTCTGACGCAATTGCTGGCGATTGGCTTCATAGTCTTCCCAGCTGATGTAGCCAACATGGGCATTCTGGAAGAGAAACGGCCATGCTTCCTGGGGGACGGTCTCGACTCGCAGCCTGCCATCCAAGCCTTTACTACTGTGAGTCCGTCCGTAGCAGAACGCTCCTGCATAGCGCGGATTGCGCAAGACCTTGAGGACGGTATTGTGAATGAGCGGTGCCCAATGAATGGTTCCGGCATGTGGACCAGTCCGGACACGACGCGGAAAGAGCAGTCCTTGTTCACGAAAATATTTGACCGCCGCCCAGGCTGACCCGGTCCGTTTGAAGGTGGCAAACAGGGTGCGGAAGGCGTGTTGGATCTGAGCATCGGGATCGAGCCGAACAGTATTGTCTTCTGCATAGACCAAACCCACTGGCAATTGCAGCTTGAGTGCCGCTCGTTGCGCCTGATTGAGAATGCCTCCCCGCAAGCGTGCCCGCAGGACATGTAATTCGGCTTCTGACATCGCGCCTTTCATCCCCAGCAGTAACCGATCATTGAAGGTAGCTGGATCGTAGAGGCCGTCTTCATCGAGAATGAGGGTGCCCGTCATGGAGCACAATTCCAGCAACTGATGCCAGTCCAAGGAACTGCGAGCCAAACGAGAGACTTCCAGGCCCATGACCAGGCCTACTTGACCCAGTCCAACTTCCGCTACCAGGCGCTGAAATCCCTCCCGATCGACGGCGGAAGCTCCTGATTGACCCAGATCCTGGTCAATGACCACAATCTGCTCGCTTGGCCATCCAAGCCCCAAGGCTCGCTCACGTAACGCGTATTGTCGTGCCGTACTTTCCGTATTGGCCAGAACCTGATGCAGCGTGCTTTGGCGCACGTAGAGCATGGCCTGGCGTTGGAGATGTCGGGCGGTGACTTTCTGAGACAGGACTGAACCGATGGTCATAGCAACACCTCTGCAATCATAGCTGCAACGAGCTTGGACAAGGGCGGAGCGCCACCAGAGAGCGGAGGCGGACAACCAGACGCTTGCGAGGAAATGACGGGAAGGAATGGTGCCGTGTGGCACCAAGTCACAAGCCCTCCTCGCAGGACCTGAGCCAAGCCAGGTGCCGAACGGATGAAGGGCGTAAGGCCCAGCTGCGCAGTGGTTCATAGTCAAGATGGGTCCCGCAGGTCTTCACGATACCCCCCCTTTTTTCTCTGAACGGGCAAGTGCGCGTTCAATACTGCGTGGATGCACCTTCAGGTGATACTGCTCCTGGAGCCACTCGGCTAATTGAGGCGCAGACATCGTCTTGGCTAAAGGGCGCAGTTGCAAGATGAGCTCCTCAGTGAGCTTGTGGGCATGACGAGGCCCGGTTGGCTGTGGGAGCAAGCCTGCGATACCCGCTTGTTCCCAGGCAGTTTGGGCTGCGTAAAAGGTCGGACGGGAAAGGGCAAACAAGGCCGTGGCCTGTGCGACGGACGCGCCATCCACGCGCACTCGCCGTAAGAGTTCATATTTGACTTGCACGAGATCGCGTGAGTCAAAGAAAGGCGATCCACTAAGAAAGAGCGGATCACGCACCCTTTCCGGGTGCGGATGAAGGGTATGCGATTGGCGCAAGCGAGTAAGCTTTTCGTCTGACATGACCATCTCCTGAGCAAAAAGATGCGTTGTTTTTAGTATGCTCGTTGCGCGACCAAATGTCAAGAGAAAAAGATACCAAATGCGTGCAAAAATACCCTCTTTTCCCGCAAATAGTAGCCAGGTAGTCGCGAGAAATCCGGCATTATTTCCTTGACACTTCCGGCAAAATTGGCTTAACACTCTGCGTCCTCCTTTCGCTCTTCAATCTGCTGGACAAGCTGGGCCAAAGCCAGCAGATCCGTTACCTGAAAAGGGGCGCGACCGTCAGCGAGGAGGACGCTGGGATCAGGTGACACCAGGCTCGTCCAGACCGCTGGAAGCGAGCGCACCTGATCTGGGGTCTCGTAAAACATGACGCGATATTCTCCCCAATTGTGCCGGTAGTTGAGGATCTCAAACTGCTGGCCGTGCAAAGGATGAAAGGGATGTGTGACGGTAAACATTCCTTCTTCTAGAGATGGAGACGGTGTAGTTGATGGCTTGATCCAACAACCTGGCGGAGCGCGATCTGCGCATGGTCAAAGTGCAACAAAAAGTCTCCGGCTGTTTTCGCTCCATGATGGGTGCACAAATGTTTGCTCGCATTCGTGGCTATGTATCCACCTCACGCAAGCAGGGCATGCCGGTGCTTGGTGCCCTGGAGGCTACCTTGCTTGGTCATCCTGCCCTTCCTTCATTTGAGACCACCTGAGTAGTTACCAGCATTTGCTATGCTCAAAGAAAAGAGATAGTCTGCTCATCCTACGCGAAAGAAGAGAAGAGATGTCACTCAAATCAGAACCCATTGGTCCCATTCCCCAAGAAACCGCTCACCTTGCTAAAGCTGTCTTCCCAGAAGGCAGTACCTTTATCAAGATGCAAGACGAGCTTGGGACGCTGTTTCAAGATACCATGTTTGCCACTCTGTTCCCCAAAGTTGGACAGCCCGCCCTGGCTCCATGGAGATGAGCCCTGATTACTATCATGCAATTTGCTGAAGGGTTGTCAGATCTTCAAGCGGCCCATGCTGTGCGTGCCCGCCTTGATTGGAAATATGCATTGGGTCTTGAGCTAGAAGATAGAGGCTTTCATTTTTCTGTCCTCTCGGAATTTCGTTCAAGACTCATTGAGGGTAATGCCGAGTATGTGCTCTTCGAGGCTATGCTTACCTGCCTCAAACAGCGAGGACACGTCAAAGCGGGGGGGCGGCAACGCACCAACGCGATGCATGTGCTGGCATCAGTGCGCGCCATCAACCGTGTCGGATGGGGAAACCATGCGTGCAACGCTCAATACCTTAGCAGAGGTGGCTCCAGAGTGGGTCCGTTCCTTTGCTCCAGACGAGTGATATGAGCGAGCGCTATGAGCATCGGGTGGAGGAGTATCGACTTCGCTATCCGAGCAAGCCAAGCGCACGGCTCTTGTCGAAACGATAGGAGCCGATGGATATCTGCTGCTTGACACCATTTATCGTACGCCTGCACTACATTGGCTCGCTCACGTGCCAGCTATCGAGATATTACGACGTGTCTGGGTGCAGCAATTTGAACTGATCGAGGGCAAAGCGCACTTGACACCTTCCGCGTCAATGACAACATTGCTCCTCCCCCGAAAATGATGTGCTCTCCTTACGATATCGAGGCCACGTATGGCCGTAAACTGACGACATGGTGGGTAGGTGACATCCGTGCATGTGACCGAAAGAAGCTATAGAATTTGTCAAGCCCCTTCTGAGGGAAATCTGAGATCGACGCTGGCTTGAAGGCAAACCATATCCCCCTTGCACAGCCCACCAGTAGGCTGCGCGCCTTGACAGAAGCTCAGCACTGCTCGCACAGATGGGCTTCGATCATAGTCCTCCTGTTCGTGTTTGAGCAAGTGGACAGCGACCGCCAGCATTTTACGCATCACCGCCATCAGAGCCGAGCCTTTCTTGAAACCGCGCTCCACCAGACGGCGTGAGTCAGCCCCAAAAGGGGAGCCTTCCGTGTGAATGCTGTGCAACGCCGAAAGACGAGAGGACCCGTCTAAGCAACCCGCTCCCCGTTTGGAAAGCTTAGCTTTGCCGATCCTGTGTCCACTTTCTTTGATTTCGACATCCAGTCCCCCATAGGCGATCGCCTGGTCTGTGCGGCTAAAGCGCGCCACATCCCCGCACGGCCACGGTTTTGGGGCCAAACTCCTGAATCTGTTACGTCAGGAAGCATCGCCTCGTGTGGGGAGGGGATCCATGCCAGGCGTCTCAAAGCCGGGTGGGCAACCAGTATCTCTTGCGTGTTCTGGATGGGGTCAATTAGATGCGATTGCCTTGGTTACACGACCCAGCTTCTTGACATCCCCGTGGCCTGGGCCAATTGACCACGCGTCCAGTTGGGATGCAAAATCTTCAAGCGTCGGAGATTGGTTCGGGCGGACTAGCAGCCTGTCGGAGAGAACAAAGCGAGGGTCATGCAAACTGCTAAGAGGTGAGGATATCGTTGATGGAAAGGGGAAAAGCAGCAGAACGGAACGTAAATGCAGGCAGAACCGAGGCAAAAGTGGTGAGAGAAGGAGCAAAAAGTCTGCAACAGCCCTCGTCTTATGCCTTGGATAAAGTGTGGAAACGTTTGAGATTGAAGGCCAAACAGACCAGGCACCACTCACCGGCGGCAGCATGTTCACCACGCAATGAGAACTGGCGAAAGCCCAGCACCTCTTTGATAATCCCGATCACTGGTTCGATGGTGCATTTGCGTACTCTGTAGATCGCTTTGCCCAATGCCGTCTTGAGTTTGTAGGCCATCTTCACCTGAGAACTGGCCTCTTCGGCAGGAGGCTCAGGTAGGGGCGCGAACCGCTGCTGCCAACTCGGATGATGGGGATCACGACCCGTAGCAATGTAGGGTTCGATACCGCGCTTGTCACACGCAGTCAACGTTGCAGGGCCAAAATAGCCAGCGTCCAGTGCTGCCGCATCGGGAGTGCCGATGGCTGAGGAGATGGACTGCAGCGTGGGTTCAGCTTCTTGCGTGTCGTTAGGATGATTGGAGAGAGCCCACCCCACAATGAGCAGACTGCTCTGATCCACGGCAACCTGCGCATTGTAATCCTGTTCAAAACCAGCATTCGTCGGGTTTTTCATCATGCGCGACTCTGGGTCGGTGAAGTTATACTGGTCGCCGGAGCGTGCTCCTGGCACCGGTGGTGTTGGCGGACGGCCACCTGTGCAACGCCCCGTCATGCGCTCCCGTTCCGCACGCTGTGCCATCTTGGCTTCATAATCGGCCTGCTCGGCTGCCGTGCGCTCCTGGGCGCGGGCTTCAATCACTGCTTTGGCCTGCACTAGTCGCGTCAAGCGGTCCTGCCTCCGTGCGATCTCCTCATGCACCACCAGCCCATCAAGCTCCTCCGGCTGCTCGCTCTGCTCGGCTCTGGTGAAGAGTTCTTCGACCTCAGCTCGAAGCTGGATCTCCAACTCCAGCAGGCGCTTGTAACTGACCGCTTTGCGCCTGGAGGCATCGGCATGCATCTTCGTCCCGTCCAGGCTGATTGTGCCGAGTTTCAGCACACCCGCCTCCTGAGCGAGCAGGAGGACTTGTACGAAGAGATCCTTCAGCTCTGGCAGGAAAGTGCGCCGAAATGTGGCGAGCGTATCGTGGTCAGGATGCAGATTGCCTGCGATGAAGCGAAAAGGCACGGCCTCATAGGTGGCACGCTCAATCTTGCGTGAACTGAACACGCCGGTCGCATAGCCATAGAGCAGCAGGCCCAACAACACTTCTGGTGCGTAGGGTTCCCCACCACGCGGCCCATAGCGGGCATACAGCGCCGAGAGGTCAAGCAGGGCCACACTGTCCACCACGAAACGGGCCAGATGGTCAGGCGGCAGACAGTCACCCAGGCGTACTGTCAGATCCAACGCCTGATCATAGTCCACGGTTTTGAATGTTCTTTTCATACACACAGTCTACCATTACTGACGAGTTGGCGTTTGCTTCTCTCCGACAAGCTGCGGTTCTCCATCCTTGCGGGGGAACCTGAGTAAGAACTCAGACAGGAGAAAGAAACAAAGGGTTTGTTCTTCGTTAGACTTGGTAAGAAAACCAATCAAGCTATGGAGAACAAACCTTGCCAAATCAGCATATCACAGAAGAAGCCGTCACTACCGAAGCTATTCTGGTGCCATTGGACCTTGAGGAGTTCCATATTGTGAAACAGCAATGGCTCGCGAATGGAACGATTAGCGTGGAGGTGATGGCAACCACGACCCAGGCAACTTGCCCTCGTTGTCACACCCGCTGCGTCAAAATTCATGATACGCGGCCCCGAAAGAAACGCGATCGTGCCTTGCGAGAACACCCGGTCGAATTGATTATCCTCAAACGGCGCTTTCGCTGTTTTCAGTGTCGCACACCCTTTACGGAACCCGATACCGCATGTGGCTGGCGTAGGAAGACGACGGCCCGTTTGCGCGAAGCGATTGGGCAACTGGCCTATACCCAGCCTATTTCGCATGTTGCCACGGCCAGTGGAGTTGGTCCTCGCTTTGTACAGGAGTGTTTCCAGACCGTGGCGCTTCAGGATCTGGAGGGAAAAGGACTGAACCTGGATGAGCAGCAGCCCCTCGCCACTCCACAGTATCTGGGCATTGATGAGTATGCACGGCGCAAAGGACACCACTATGACACGATCCTCTGTGATGTGCAAGCGCGTCAGGTGCTGGAAGTGAGTGCGGGACGCAAACAAGATGAGGTCGTCGCGTTGCTCGAGCGGCTGAGTTCGCCTGATGCCGTCAAAGCGGTAAGTATGGATATGAGTGCGTCGTATCGCCCGGCAGTCCAACTCTGCTTGCCTCACGCGCAAATTGTCGTCGATCATTTCCATGTGATCCAGCATGTGATGAAAGGGTTCAAGAAAGTGATGCAAAGTTGGGCGCACAAGAAAGAAGGGAAAGCGTTGCTGGAAGGCAAACAGTATCTCTTTCTGCGAGCACACGAAGCTCTCACCGCCGAACAAGCACAAGAACGCATACTCATTGGCGAGCAACTTCCCGCCCTGGAAGTGGCATGGCAGCTCAAAGAAGAGGTACGGACCTGGTATGCCACCGCGACGGTGACCACTGCTGCTACCAAACTGGATGCGTGGATTGCAAAAGTCCAAACACTTGGGCCTGAGCCTTTGCGCAAAACCCTCTCCGCCTTTAAAAACTGGCGACACGAAATTCTCGCCTTTTTCCAGTTTCTACCCATGCGCATTTCCAATGGCTTTGTGGAGGGCAAGAACAACCGCACCAAAGCCATCATGCGACAAGGCTATGGCTATCGCAATCGGTACCATCTGCGTTTACGCATTTTACTGGGCAATCTCGCATGAACTTTTCATCACTTTCCCCCGGAAGGATACTGCTGGCGAATTCGGAAGCCCATCCACTTAAGCGCGTTTTTTGACCAGCCGAACAAAGGCAGCTTGCCGTGTTTGAGCGCGTGGTTGCTCAGTGAGCCAGGCATGTATGCGGCAGAGATTGAGCGCACTAGCCGTGAGGACGTGCTGGAGATGGACTTTGCTTTGTCCCCGGTAGCGGGCTTGTCGTAATCCGAAGGCACGAATCCCTTGTGAAAGCGTTCCCTCGATCCCGGCTCGTCGGTTGTAGGCCGTTTTGAACTCCTGAGTGGCTTGCCGCTGACGTGCCGTTTGCAACGCCTGATACTCTGGCTCGGGGCGCACTGTGAGAACCCGGCGCGGTGAAGCTGATTGCGTATGGGTACACTGCTGACGGTGCGGACAGGGACGACAATCCTGCACAGCAAATTTGATTTTGATGACCGGGTTGCCTCGTCGATCCTCGACTGGCGACCAGCTGCTACTGATCTTGCCTGCCGGGCAGGTGACACACTCCTTCTGCCAATCGATGGCAAATCGCTCAGCCGCGAAGCCGGTACCTTCCCTGGCTTGCCAATGATAATCCTCTCTGGTAGGCCCAAAGAGATCAACCCCATAGTCCTGTCGGCTTCTCACCAGTTCCTGGGCATCCACATATCCAGTGTCCACGATATGCTTTTCTGGGAGTAACTGGTGAGCTGCCAGGGCCTCATGAATGGAAGGAATGACATCATCATCGGCTTGAGGGGCAGGTGTAGTTTCGATATGCGTAATCAGGTGGGGAGCGTCGTCATCACACGTTTCCGTCACATGCAATTTGAAGCCAATCCAACTCGTTTCCCGCTTTTGTGCATACAAGGCTTCAGGGTCATAGGGAGAGTTGATCACTGCGCCAGCAGGGGGAGCATTGGAGAGATCACGCCAGCGCAATGCTCCCTCTTCCCAATAAAACGTCTGCACCCAGACTCGTCGCAGTGTTTGCACCGCAGGAATCTCACGGAGCCAGGGGGGAGCGGTATCGGCATACACGGCACTCAGCAGCCTCGTTCCATCATTGCCTATGACCACTGCATACGCTTCGCGAGCCTGTTTGCCATTGGGAAGACGATAGTCTTCAATGCGGTGTGCGTACCGCTCGATCCACGCCTCTTGCCACTGCCCTTGCAGCCATTCAGGCGCTGCCACTGCCAGACTATTCAGGGCAGCGCGAAAGGTTTCTCCCACTCCTTCTATGCGATTGAGCGAACGCACCTTCGCCAGCACATGGGTAGAGTCTGTGCGTTGGTGTCCACGTGTTTTGAGGTATCCGTGGTCACGTAACGTCGTCAGCAATAGATCAAAGAGGAGGCACTCCTCTTGACTGCTCAGGAGGCGCTGCCGAAATTCGACCAGCACACTGGCATCAAAGCCAGGATCGTCTACTTCCAATCCCAGCACATATTTCCAGTCCAACCGACCACGTACCGCATCAGCTGCTTGTCGGTCGGACAATCCCTCGCGAAACTGCATCACGCTAACCAACGCTAACCTCCATGGGGCTTCGGCGGGTTGACCGCGCCGCGGATACAGATGCACGAAGTCTTCATCCTCATAGATGGTTCCAAACTCATCGCGCAACTGCACGTAGATATTACCTTTTGGATAGGCTGCACGTGTAATACGAGCGGTTTCTTCTGGTACCGGGCCAATGGGGTTAGGCTTTAAAGACATGCTTTTCTCCTTCTTGCTGCAAGCAGACACGTTTCCGTCCTTCAGTGCCTCTATTGTACCAAATTCTTTCCCCGCTACGCTCTCTCGTACTGCTCAGCTTTTCTTCTCTGATTTCGCCAGCAGTATCCGGAAGGATGGAGAACCCAAGCTGCTAGTACATTGAGGGATAAATCAGCCCATGATAGAATAGGAGGAAAAAGATAAGGAGCACCAGAAGATGCCGATACATTCACCCAAATGGCAAGTCCCGAAGCCAACGAGTTCGGTCATACAGTGGCTGCTTGATTCTGACCTTTCGATCCGTTGGCAGACGATGCGAGACCTGACTGATGCGCCCGACGAGGAGGTCGCGAGCGAGCGTGCAAGGGTTGCGACCGAGGGCGCTGGCGCGCGGCTGCTCGCCCTCCAGGCGCCTGACGGGCGGTGGGGCGGCGCGGCGTGGAACCGCGGGTGGGACTCCACGATGCACGTCCTGTCGCTCCTGCGGGAGATGGGTCTCGATCCCGAAAGCTCCGAGGCACGGCGCGCGGTGGGCCTCGTTCGCGACCGCGTGACGTGGCACGGATGCGGTCCGCAGGAAGCGGACGACAACCCTTTCTTCGCTGGTGAGGTCGAGCCCTGCATCAACGGACAGGTGGCGGCGAGCGGTGCCTACTTCGGCCAGGACGTCCAGGGCCTCATTGACCGGTTGCTCGGCGAACAACTGGCCGATGGCGGCTGGAACTGCGAGGCCCCCAACGGCTCGATGCGGTCATCGTTCAACACCACGATCTGCGTGCTCGAGGCCCTGCTCGAGTACGAACGGGCGGGCGGGGGCAGCCCGGCGCTGTCTGCGGCCCGTCTCCGCGGGCAGGAGTACCTCCTCGAGCGCCGCCTCTTCCACCGGCGGTCGACCGGCGAGGTGATCGAGCGAGATCGCAAGGGCGACGCCGCGTGGACGCGTTTCGCCTTCCCGACCTGGTGGCACTACGACGTGCTGCGCGGGCTCGAATACCTACGCCGCGCCGGCGTCGCGCCCGATGAGCGCGTTACCGAGGCGATCGACCTGGTCGCGTCGAAGCGCGCCGGCGACGGCCGGTGGCCGCTCGAGACCCAGTACCCCGGCAAAATGCTGGTCGAGACGGACGAGGGCGAGGGCCAGCCGAGCCGGTGGAACACTCTTCGCGCCTTACGAGTGTTGGACTGGTATTCCGCACGAGGCTAACGCAGATGCCGAGGGACGGGAGAAAAAGTATGCCAAAACGGGCAACGCAGGTCATCCTTACTGAAAAAGAGCGGGAAGAGTTGGTGCAGATCACCAGGCATCATCGGAGTGAACAACAGCAAGCACAGCGAGCACGCATGATCTTAGCCTCGGCGCAGGGAGACTCCAACGCACAAATTGCACGTGAGCTGAGGATCAACGTGGATACCGTGCGCTTGTGGCGAGATCGCTGGGTGGGATTACAGGGCATCGATCTGGACACCCTCAGTGTCGCAGAGCGCTTACAAGATGCGCCCCGACCAGGAACGCCGCCCAAGTTCACAGCGCAACAACGCTGTCAGATGGCTGCTCTGGCATGCGAAGCGCCGATGAAGGCAGACCGGCCGATCAGTCAATGGACGGGACGCGAAATTGCAGCGGAACTGATGAAGCGGGGTATCGTCGAGCAGATCTCGCCACGACATGCGAGCTATCTGCTCAAAAAGGGGGTCTGCAACCGCACCGCTTCCGCTATTGGCTGAACGACGTGCCTGATGCGCAGCGCGATGAGAAGATTCGCGATGGGTGTGAGGTTTACGCACTTGCTGCTGAACGGGCCAAAGGAGAAGAACGCTCGATCAACATGGATGAACTGACCGGGGTGCAAGCCTTGCCACGCAAGTTTCCCGATTTGCCCATGCAGTCAGGTCATGTCCTGCGACGCGAATTCGAGTACATCCGGCATGGCACATTGTCGAGGGTATCATCACTTTCGATGTTGTGACTGGCCAAGTCATCGAACCATCCTGGGGGCCGACGCGCACTGAGGAGGATGCCCTGGCCCATCTCCAGCGCTTGATTGGAAATTCGCCTCACGCTCCGAAGTGGCACATCATCCTGGATAATCTAAATATTCATCAATCTGAGTCGCTGGTGTGCTGGGTAGCGGAGCGAGAGGGAATGACTCTGGACACGTTGGGTGTCAAAGGCAAATGCGGAATCTTGCAGTCCATGGAAAGCCGGGCAGCTTTTTTACATGATCCAACGCACCAGATAGTGTTTCACTATACACCAAAGCATGCTTCTTGGATGAACCAGGTCGAAATTTGGCTCTCGATCCTGGTGCGCAAGCTGCTCAAACGCGGCAATTTCCTCTCACTACACGACTTGCGCGATCAGATTCTGGCCTTCATCGCCTATTACAATCGGACCATGGCTAAACCCATCAAGTGGACCTACACCGGACTGACTTAATCATGGAAAGATTTATCACCCAGTGTACTAGTACTACAACCGTAGTTATGAGGGCGCACGAGACTTGGGGCGAGCGTGTCGTCGGAGCGCTCGTCGTCGGTAATGGCTTCGACGAGCCCAGAAGCGCTTCCTGCGGCGAAACAGCGACCAGGCCAAGCGCAACTCGGGCGAACGCACGGGTAAGGGCAGAGCAATCACCAACAAACGGCGCACTTCCGGCACGGTCAACCCGGCCAGCTCATCAGTTCCGGCACTTTTTTTCCCTGCTCCTGCTTCCGAATGCTGGCGAGCCAGGCATGAGCCATCATCGAGAGCGTGATGTGGCGGTACCAACTGTGCCAGAAACGAACTTCATACTCATCGAGTCCCGTTTCTCCTTTGGCCTCCTCAATGCACTGCTCCACGGTGTAACGCTGGCTTGCGACAAACGCTACGCTCGCCAGAGAACTCCTGGCTGGAGCGTACGCCAGATAATAGGCGATCTGTTCGGGATGGCTGATTGAGCGACGTGCCAAGAGCCAGACGTCCGGTCCAGGAAACCGATCTCGACTCTCTACCACCAGCTGTCGTGCCCAGTGATACTCGATTGGGCCTTTTTCTCCCTCGACCACTGCCATGCGTTTCCATGCTCGCGAGGGAAATGTGGCCACCACTTCGGAGACCATGCGGGCTTTCGGAGCTCCTTGAGCCAGCCGTGGAGCTCGTCGTGGTCGTCCCCCGGTTTGCTCTTGCGGTGCCTGGACCTCGGGTCGCTCGGTCCACACACGAGTGTTGGCCGAGACCGCCAGCACATAGAAGCGTCCATGCGCCTGGATCGTTTCCCGTAGACGCGGCGAGTCACCGTAGACCTCATCGCCGGTGACCCAGCGCATCGGCACGCCCTGCTCCCAGGCATGAAGCAGCATCACTATCGCTTGCTCCGGTTTGGTTTCAAACCTCACCTCCTCAGGTACACATGCCTCCCGTCGTCGTGGCCGATCCCAGGCCCATTCTGCTTCTGGCAAGTAGAGTCGACGATCGAGAAAGACATGCCCTCGGCTACTGCTATAACTCAAGACGGTCGCGACCTGTCCGTTCTCCAGCTTGCCCGCCGCTCCCAGGTACTGACGTGCGACCCCGACGGAATGCGTTCCTTTTTTGACAAAGCTGGTCTCATCCACTACGGCAATCCCCTCTTCATCGCCAAAGGTCTCGATCACAAACTGTTGCAACCGATCGCGTGCCGCATCGGCATCCCAGGGTACTCGGTACAAGAGCCGCTGCATGCGATCAGGGATGCGCTCCCCGACCGCTTCGGCGACCTGCCAACTATTCTTACGATCCGCCTGCGCCAACAGCCCACGCAGATACTTTTTGGCTTGCTCGCGCGATTCGCTGCGCTCGAACAGATCAGCAAACCGCGCATGAAACTGCTCAAATTCTTCTTGCCACTCGTCCAATTCCTCGATGGTCATCTGCTTCCTCCCACTCGTAGATCTTCTCCTGCATCTCTCTTCTGTGGTATCTACGAATGAGAACTAACTACGGTTGTAGTACTAGAGCGTGTCCAGGAAGGCTTTGGGAGCCGATGGTAGAGAAGGTCTGAGCAAGAGGAGAAGATGATAGAATAAGTGAGAAAAGGGAGGAAAGAGTGTCTACCCAGAAAGGGAGGGATGCCAATGGAAATCTATCCTTCTGATCTCACAGAT
>Ga0307373_10002340_pt1 | contig 34292 bp, 34 predicted proteins | sample OX2MG_FD_202534 | JGI IMG/M metagenome (GOLD analysis project Ga0307373, IMG submission 202534) | Soil microbial communities from Risofladan, Vaasa, Finland - OX-2 | ecosystem: Environmental > Terrestrial > Soil > Coastal area > Acid sulfate soil | place: Finland: Risofladan, Vaasa | collected...
CGGTTAACACGATGCTCGCCGCCGGTGACTACGACTATCTGCTGCGCGACAGCCGGGCGAAGCTGCTCGCGGTTTCCGCGCCGCTCGCCGATCGGATCGCGCCGGCGCTTGGCGGCCAGCCGTCCTTGCGCGAGGTTATCGTATGCGGCGGCGCGCCGGCGACGATCGCGGGCCGCGCGGCGCATTCGTTCGACGTACTGGTCGCCGCGGCGCCGGACGGGCTGATTGCCGCGCCGACGGTCGCCGACGATGTCGCGATGTGGCTCTATTCGTCAGGCTCGACCGGGCGGCCCAAGGGTGTCCTGCATCTGCATCGCAGCCTCGTGCAGACCGCGGTGTTGTATGCGGAGCGGGTGCTGGGGATCGGTGCGGACGACTTGCTGTTCTCGGCCTCGAAAATGTTTTTCGCATACGGGCTGGGCAATTCGATGACTTTTCCGCTGCATGCCGGCGCCACCGCCGTGCTGATGGCGGAGCGGCCGACGCCCGCGGCCGTGATCCGCATGATCCGGACCCATCGCCCGACGATCTTCTGCGGCGTGCCGACGCTGTACGCCGGGATGCTCGCGGAGCCGTGGCTCGCAGAGGCGGTGGCAACCTCACGGCTGCGCGTATGCACCTCGGCCGGCGAGGCGTTGCCGGAGGCGGTGGCGCGCGAATGGAGCGCGCGGACAGGGACGGAGATTCTCGATGGGCTTGGCTCGACCGAGGCGCTGCACATCTTTCTGTCGAATCGCGCCGGAGCGGTGCGATTCGGAACTTCGGGCACGGCGGTCGGCGGCTACGAGCTGGCGCTGCGCGGCGAGGACGGCGCCGAGACCGCGTCCGACGCGATCGGCGATCTGTGGGTGCGCGGACCGTCGATCGGCGCGGCCTATTGGAACAATCGCGCCGCGAGCAGCGCGACCTTCGTCGGCGGATGGCTGCGCACTGGCGACAAATATCTGCGCGACGCCGACGGCTATTACCATTTCGCCGGCCGCTCCGACGACATGCTCAAGGTCGGCGGCATCTGGGTCTCGCCGTTCGAGGTCGAGATTGCCCTGATGGCACATCCGGCGGTGCGCGAGGCGGCGGTGATCGGCGCGGCCGACGCGGACGAACTGATCAAACCCAAGGCGTTCGTGGTGTTGAAGGATGGGGTGCTGGCGTCGGTGGCGCTGGCGGCCGAGTTGCAGGACTTCGTCAAGGCGCGCGTCGCGCCCTACAAATATCCGCGCTGGATTGAGTTCCGCGACGAGCTGCCGCGCACCGCGACCGGCAAACTCAAGCGCTACGCGTTGACCCAGAGCTGAACGCGATCGCCCATCCGAATCGTTCGTCAGGCTTGCAACCGACGGTCGCGTCGGAGCACGATTTATCACGACTTATGACGATGCGCGCGACCGCCGCGCGCGTGAAGCGAGGCCGCCTGGGATGAAAGTGTTATTCGAGAAGCGCGGAGCGATCGCCTACGTTACGATCAATCGGCCGGAGCGGCTCAACGCGTGCGATTTTGAAGCCTACGGCCGGCTGGCCGAGATCTGGCGCGAGTTTCGCGACGACGCGGCGCTGCGCGTCGCGATCCTGACCGGCGCGGGCGAGCGCGCCTTTTGCGCCGGCAGCGACGTGAAGGACAACTACGTCGCGCGCCCCGGCGAGGATCCGCCGAGCTCGCCGTTTCCGATCATGTACGACCTTTACAAGCCGATTATCGCGGCGATTAACGGCCATGCCAACGGCGGCGGACTCGAGCAGGCGCTGGCCTGCGATATCCGCGTCGCTGCCGAGCATGCGCAGTTCGGACTCGGCGAGGTGCGCCTTGGATGGCTGCCGGGTGGCGGCGGCACGCAGCGCCTGCCGCGCCTGATTCCGCTCGGCCGCGCGCTCGAGATGCTCTACACGGGTAATCGAATCGGCGCCGACGAGGCGTTGCGCCTGGGGCTGGTGGACTACGTCGTGCCGATGAGCGGGCTGCGCGAAAAGTGCGAGGCGATCGCGGGCGAGATCTGCAAGAGTGCACCGCTCGCCGTGCAGCGGATCAAGCAGGCCGCACTGCGCGGACTCGATCTGCCGCTGGCCGACGGTCTCAAGCTCGAACGCGATCTGTATAAATGGCTCCAGGGCACGGACGACGCGCGCGAAGGAGCGCGGGCCTTCGCCGCCAAGCGCGCGCCCGAATGGAAGGGCAAGTAGTCCCGCGCCCCGATTGTTCCGGCCGCGCGATTCCGCACTGGTGCCGCGAGGGTTTACGCACGATGGTGGTCGTCGACACGCATGTGCATTTGATTGCGCCGGACCAGCGCAAGTATCCGCGCACGCTCTCCGCGGCGCATAGCGAATGGATTCGCGAGACCTCGTGCGAGCAGCTGATCGAAGTGATGGACGCGGCCGGCGTAGATCGCACGGTTCTCGTGCAGGCCTACGGCGCCTCTGGATACGACAACAGCTACGCGGCCGACGCGGCGCTGGCCTATCCGGATCGGTTCGCCGGCTTGGCGATCGTCGATCCGCCGCGCGCGGCGCGTCGACGGCGCGCGATTTTATCGGTCGGCTGGTCGATCGTTATGGCGCGCCGCGAGCTTGAGTTTGTCGGCCACGCCGATCGCGAAGCGATCATGGGCGCGACCGCGCTGGGCTTGTGGCCCGGCCTGCGCTGAAGGCGCAATGAGCTGAGGCAGCCGTCATACTCCGTCATTCTGAGCGCAGTGAAGAATCCCGGGATTCTTCACTGCGCTCAGAATGACAACCCGACTTGCGCGGACACTACTTAATGCGCGGGCGGAATCGGCGTGACTTTCGGATTGCTGCCGGCGCGCAGCTCCGCGATTGAGGTCGCGTTAATCGTGACGAGCTGATCGAGTCCGGCGAGAATTTTGGTCGTCATGTCGTTCACCGCGTCGATCCCAACGCGGAAGACCGAGGAGTCTTCGTAGATTTCGCCGGGCAAAGTGTCAGCGTAGATCGTGAATGCGACCGACATCGCGGACATCCGGCCGAGCAACTGGCCGTTGATGCCCTGCCACATATCGACCGACGACAGGTGCACGCCCATACCCACCCCGACCGGGGTGTCGACGAGGCGATAGTTGCTGGATTCGCGAACCTTTTGCTTGAACGCGGAGCAGAATTTCTGGCCGACCGCGTCGGCGCAGCGGCAATCGACGCTGACCTTCATGCGCTGTGCGTCGGCGGCCGCGTGCGCGGCGACTATCGGCATCGCGGTCACGCTCGCGGCGATCGCGGCGATTGCAATCGGCAATAATTTAGTCATCTTCAAAACGTACGCAGACTACCCAAGCGGTGGCGGCTCAGGCAAGAGTGTAGGGGCCGCGGCTGCGGCGGATGGCGCATGAGGATGATCGATACCGATACGCGATACAGCGAATTTGCCAAGCCAACCGATGACGCGCGGGTTGTCCGATTGGCGGGCTGGCGATGCACGGGGCGACGGCTGCCGACGGTCCGGATTGCGGTATGCACATTGGCCGCGATGATCGCCGGATGCGCCACCGCGCAGGCGCCGACGAAGCCGCAACCGCTATCGCCATCGGCGTCCGCCGCCGCCGCGGGCGGCCCGAACGACGGCCATATCTATGTATCGAGCGAAAGCCTGCCCGGCGAGTGCTATCACGACCTCGGCCCGGTGACCTATACGGAGCCCTTTTTCGAGTCGGTAATTGACACCGACGACAAGCAGCTCAACGAACATCTGCGCGCGCTTGCGCGGCAGCAATATCCGGCGGGACTCGATGCCGTTCTCGACGTGCAAAAGAATCAGAACCTGGCCGGCACCGAAGTGGAGATAACCGGCCGCGCGGTGTCGATGAGCAACCGGATGACGATTGAATGCGCGCTGCGCGCGACGCCCGGCGTGGTTGATTCGGCCAGCCGCGTGATCGCCGGCGGAATACTCGGCACCGCGGTGGGCGGCCTGGTCGGCAGCACCACCGGTGCGGAGGCGGGCGGCGCGATCGGCGTGGTCGGCACGGGCGCAATCGAGGCGATCAATCACACTAAGGCGGTGGAGAAAGCACAGACCGAACTCAACAACCGCATCGCGGCCCAGCAGACGCAGATCACCCAGCTACGCACGCAGCTCGCCAAGCTGGTCTCCGTTCAATGCGACGACGAAGAGCTGTCGCCCGCCGCGTGCACACAGCGCGTGGCGGAAATCGAGCAATCGACGATGGGGACGGCGGCGCCCGGCGCAGGCGCGATTACCTCGGTCAGCACTTCAGCCGATGCGCCGGTCACCTCGAAGTTCGACGTGAACAACCAGCTCCAGGCGCAGCAGGAGATGATCGAACGGATGCAGTCGCAGATTGCCACGATGAAGCATCAGGCCGACACGCAGTGACTCGGTGACATACGCCGGGATCTGCGCGGCGCTCACACCCGCGCGCGATTCACGATTATGATTGGGCGGACGAGAACGCGGGGCGTCGCGCCAGGCGGGCGCGGAGCGGCCGGCGATTTTCCAGAAGCGGCGAGGGTCCAACATGGATACCGAAATCGAATTCGATCACGTGGCGATGCCGGTCGGCGATATCGAACGGTCGGTGGAATTCTATCAGCGGGTGCTCGGCGCCCGGCCGCTGGGACTCGAGAAATGGCGCGAGGGCAAGGCGATCGTCGTGAGCGTCAGCCTCGGGCGCCAGAAGTTCAACTTTCATCCGCCCGAAAACCGGATCACGCTCAAGGCGGCGCATCCGATGGTCGGCGGCGGCGACTACTGCTTCGTGTGGCCGGGGCCGATCGAGTCGGCGGTCGATCATCTCGAGCGGCTCGAGATCCCGCTGGTCGAAGGGCCGGTGTTTCGTCTCGGTGGACGCGGCAAGGGCATGAGCGTCTATTTTCGCGATCCGGACGGCAATCTGCTGGAACTGATCAGCTACGCATACGTACCGCCGCCGCCGGGTGAGTGATCGCCTCGGACCGCCGGATTGGCGCGGCGCGCCGCGAGCGGGCGGCGCCGCAAGGAGTATCGCATGAACGGAGTTTCACACGTGGCACTGGGCGTGCGCGACATGGAGCGATCGCTGCGCTTTTACCGCGACCTGCTCGGACTCGAAGTGCGCTTCGACGCGACCCAGCCGATCGGCGGGATGCCGGAGCTTTACGCGAATCCCGGCAAGGGTACGCGGCGCGCCGTCCATCTGCATTACGGCGACGGCGCGGCCGGCGGCTTTCTGGTGCTGAGCGAGATGCCGGGCGGCACACCGGGTGAATCGATCAAGCTCGACCAGGTGGGCATCTCGCATTTTGCCTGGTGGGTCGACGATCTGCGCGCGACGCATACGCGGCTCAAGGCGGCGGGCGTCAAAATTCTGGTGGCGCCGGCCGAGCTCGACTCGGGCGGCTATGGTGAAGCGCCGGGCCGCAAATTTCTCACCTGCCTGTTCGAGGATCCCGACGGGATAATCCTGCAGATCGATCAGCGCGTGGCCTGATCGCGGGGCCAATTCCGCGGCCGGTGCCGCGCGCGCGCCGTTTGACGTCGTCGGCCCGAGCGGGCGAAAGTGGGGCGCGGAGTAGCGCCGGTGCCGGTCGGGGAAGTCCGGCTTGGAGCTGGCGCCGGTGCGGCTAGCATTGGGGTGCGCGCGAAATCATGCTGGACGGATGCCGGGTAATCGATCTGACGACCGAGCGGGGGCTGCTGTGCGGCCAGTTGCTCGGCGATCTGGGTGCGGACGTAATCAAAATCGAACCGCCGGGCGGCTCGCCGGTGCGGGCGCAGGGTCCGTTCTTCGCCGCGGCGTCGGCGGCGGATCGTTCGATCTGCTGGTGGGCGTATAACCGCAACAAGCGCGGAATAACGCTGAACCTCGAGACCGGCGAAGGGCGCGGCCTGCTGCGGCGACTCGCGGCGCGGGCCGATTTCCTCCTCGAGTCCGACAATCCGGGCGAACTCGGGCGGCGCGGATTGAGCTACGGCGATCTGGCGGCGGCCAATCCGGCGCTGGTCTACGTCTCGATTACGCCGTTCGGCCAGGACGGTCCCAAGGCGACCTACGCGGACAGCGATTTGATCATCATGGCGGCGGGCGGTGTGCTGATCCTTTACGGCGACGAAGATCGCGCGCCGATCCGGATGAGTGTGCCGCAGGCCTACCTGCACGCCTGCTGCGACGCGGCCGGCGCCGCGCTGATCGCCTACTACGGCCGGCTTGACTCGGGGCTCGGCCAGCATCTCGACGTGGCCGCGCAGGAGAGTATCGGTCTCGCCGCGCAATCGACCCCGCTGGCCGCGGTGATCGGCGGCGACGACACGCGGCGCATGGCGGGCGGCGCCAAGATGGGCCCGATTCGGGTGCCACTGGTGTGGGCGGCGCGCGACGGCCTGGTCTCGAGCGTCGTGCTGTTCGGTCCGGCGCTCGGCGTCTTCACCCGCAAGCTGGTGAACTTTATCCACGCCGCGGGCTTTTGCGATGACGCGACGCGCGACAAGGACTGGATCGCCTACGGCAATCTGCTGCTGACCGGCGTGGAGCCGCTCGCGGCCTACGATCGGGTCAAGGAGCAGATCGCCAACTTTTTCGCGCATCACACCAAGGCGGAACTGTTCGCGATCGCCCGCGAGCATAATCTGCTGATCGCGCCGCTCGCGACGATCGGCGAGGTGCTCGACAATCCGCAGTTCGCCGCGCGCGAATACTGGCGGCACGTCGAGCATCCCGAACTGCCGCGCGCGCTGACCTATCCGGGGCCGTTCGCGCAAATGAGTGCGACGCCGATCGGCTATCGGCGGCGTCCGCCGCGCGTCGGCGAGCACAATCGCGAGATCTATCTCGGCGAACTTGGCTTGAGCGAGGGCGAGTTCACCGCGCTCGCGCGCAAGGGGATTATCTGATGGCGCGCAAACTGCCGCTCGCCGACGTCAAGGTGCTCGACTTCATGTGGGTGCTGGCGGGGCCCGGGATCACGCGGTCGATGGCCGATTACGGCGCGACCATCGTGCGTATCGAATCGGCCGGCCGCATCGATCCGGTGCGCACGGTCGGTCCGTTCAAGGGCAACAACCCGGGCCTCGAATATTCCGGCCTTTACGCCAATAACAACGCGGGCAAGCTGGCGCTCTCGCTCGACCTGTCCAAACCCGCCGCGCGCGAAGTGGTTTTCGATTTGGTGCGCTGGGCCGACGTGGTCTGCGAAGCCTTCTCGCCCAAGGCGATGCGCGCGTGGGGCTTCGATTACGACTCGTTGCGCGCGATCAAGCCCGACCTGGTCATGCTCAGCACCTGCCTGATGGGCCAGACCGGGCCGCTCGCGCGCTTTGCCGGCTTCGGTAACCTGGCGGCGGCGCTATGCGGCTTCTACAACCTGGTCGGATGGCCCGATCGGACGCCGTCGGGACCGTACAGCGCCTACACCGATTATATCGCGCCGCGCTTTGGCCTGGTGGCCCTGATGGCCGCGCTGATCCATCGCAAGCGCACCGGACAGGGGCAATATATCGATCAGGCGCAAGCCGAGTCCGCGATGCAATTCCTGACGATTCCGATTCTCGATTGCGCGGCCAACGGCACGGTCTATTCACCGATCGCCAATTACGATCCGAATCATGCGCCGCACGGGGTCTATCCGGCGGCCGGCGACGATCGCTGGATCGCGATCGCGTGCGCCACCGACGCCCATTGGCAGGCGCTATGCGCCGTGATGAAGCGGCCGGACCTGGCCGCGGACAATCGCTACGCGACCTTTGCCGCGCGCGACGCGCGGCGCGCGGAACTCGATGCGGCCGTTGCGCAATGGACGATGCAATTCGATCCGCATGCGAGTGAGCGCGCGTTGCAGGCGGCCGGCGTGCCGGCCCATACGGTGCAGGAATCCGCCGACCTTGCGGCCGATCCGCAACTGGCTCATCGCGATCACTTCGTCAAGGTCACCCAATCGGTGGCGGGCGCCACGGCGGTCGAAAATTCGCGCTACAAAATGTCGGGTACGCCTGCGCGGGTCGATCGCGCGGGCCCCGCGCTGGGCGAGGATAATCACTACGTGCTGCACGATCTGCTGGGCTACAGCGACGATCGCATCAGCGAACTGGTCGCCGCCGAAGCGCTCGGCTAAAGCTGCATGCCTTCCGGATCGGTCAGCCGCGGCCGCCCGACGAAGCGTCCGCGGCGCCGGATCATCCCTCCTGCGGCAGCAAGGCCGCCCGGGTCAGTTCGCGCCGATCGCTGCGCTCGAGCGCCTCGGCCGCGCGGGTCAGCGGAAAGGTCGCGTCGCACATTTCGCGATAGGGAAAGCGATCGATATGCGCGGCGAGAAAATCGAGCGACTTCTTCAGATAATGCGGCGGATACATCACCACGCCGATCATCTCGATTGACTTGAAGGTGATCGTCGACGGCGCGACCGGCACGGTCAGCGCCGGCGAGATGTTGCCAATCTCGATCACGCGTCCGCCCGCGCCGACGATCCGGAGCGCGTCGGCAAATGCCTGGGGCACGCCGGCGACTTCGAGCACCACGTCGGGAAAGCCGTTGCACAGGTCGCGCACGCGCTTGACCCGATCGTCGATCTCGGGATGCTTGCGCATATCGATCGTCTCGTCGGCGCCGAATTTGCGCGCCTCCTCGAGCCGCTGGTCAACGCCGTCGATCGCGATCACGCGCGCGCCGCGGGCCTTGGCGATCGCCATCGCATGCAGGCCGAGTCCTCCCGCGCCGAGCACCACCAGGCTGTCACCATAGGCCACCCGCGCGCGATCGAGCCCCCAGTAGACTTGCGTCATCGCGCAGTTGGCCGACGCCGCGATGATGTCCGGGACGTTGTCGGGCACGCGGTAGAAATGCTGGTTGGGCCGCACCACGTAATGGGTCGCGAAGGTCGAGACGAAATGCGGCGGATCGTCGGGATGGCGTCCGCTGATCACCTTGTTAAGGCAGGCGGCCTGGTTGCCGCGCACGCAATTCACGCAGCGGTTGCAGACCGTGTAGTAAACCGGCGCGATCCGATCGCCGACCTTGACCGGCGCGCCGGCCCAATCCTGCTTGACGCCGTCGCCCAGTGCGAGCAGACGGCCGCTCATCTCATGGCCCGGCATGGTGCCGTGGCGTCCGCCGAATTCGCCGCGCCACATATGCACCTCGGAGCCGCAGACGTTGGTCTGCGTGACCTCCGCGATGACGCCGCCGGCGGGCGGTGGCGGCACTTCGTACTCGTGAAATTCAATCTTGTGCGCTGAGGGCAGAAAAGCAATTTTTCCCTTCATCTCAATTATTCCTCGATGATTTGAACTGTCATTGGTCGGCGCCGAGCGCGGCGGCGCCATGCCGGCGCGCGGCGTCGTACTCGGCGCGCGTCTCGGCGATAAGTTCGGCCGCGCCCAGCACCCGCACGACGCCCGAGACGCTGTGCCCGGCGCTCCATACGTCTTGCCATCGGCGCTGTCCGGGTGGCGCGTTGCGGCCGAAGATTTCGCCCGCCGCCTCGGTCGTGACGCGCTCGGGCAGGTTGGCCGGGTCGAGTCCCGCCGCGATTATCGACGGCTTGAGCATATTGGTCTCGAGCCCCGTGAAGGCCCGCGTGAGCATCACGTCGTCCATCGCCGACGCGACCAGCATCCGCTTGTACGCGGGGTCTGCCAGGCTCTCATCGGTCGCGATAAAGCGCGTGCCCATGTACGCGAGATCGCATCCGAGCACGCGCGCCGCGAACAACGCATAGCCGTCCGAGATGCCGCCGGCGAGCACGATCGGACCGTCGTAGATGGCGCGCACCGCGCGCACGAAGGCCAAAGGATTCATCCATCCGGTCTGGCCGCCGGCCCCGGCCGTCAGCAGGACCAGACCGTCGACGCCCGCCGCGAGCGCGCGCTCGGCGTGATGGACCGTGGCGACGTCGGCCAGGACCAGCGTGCCGACGTCGTGCAGCGGGCCGATCGCCGCGACCGGCGATCCGACACTGGTGATGACCATCTCCGCCGGATGCCGCACCAGGCATTCGAGTTCGGCCTGCATCTCGGGCCGTTTGATAATCAGGTTGGGACAGTAGGGCGCCGGTGGCCGCGCGGGATTGGCTTCGCGCGCCTGCTCGAGCGCTGCTTCAATTTGCGCGATCCATTCGGCGAGCTGTGCGGCGCCGCGCGCATTGGCGACCGGGAACGATCCGATCACGCCGGCGCGGCAGGCGGCGATCACCAGTTCCGGTCCCGACACGCGCAGCATCGGCGCGGCAATGAGCGGGATGCTGAGGCGGCTGGTGATGCTCTCTGGCAACGGCATTGGCAAGGGTGGGGCGGCGTGCGGCCGGACCCGGCTGAGGTGTCTCGGCGGCTAGGCTGCGGCGACCGCGATGCCCGCCTGCTCGCAGGTGTTGGCGATATCCGAGACGGTCGCGCGATGCATGTCGCGGGGCCAGCGCAGATCGTCGTATTCGGTTCCGCGATGCATCGTGCAGCGATCGTCCCACATGACCAGATCGCCGGTGCGCCAGCGATGGGTATAGACGAACTGGCGCTGCGTCGCGTGCGCGATCAGCCGGTCGATGAGCGCGCAGGCGTCATCCTCGCCCAGGCCGCGAATCCGTCCGATATGCGACGCGATATAGAGCGAGCGGCGGCCGTTTTCAGGAATCGTCCGCACAACCATCTGCGGCACCGGCGGCAGATTGTTGCGCTCGCGTTCGGTGAAGCTGGTAAAGCCCGTGCGCTCGCGCGAGTACGACAGCGCATGCTCCGCGATCAGCCCCGCGAGCCGATCCTTCATGTCTTGATCGAGCGCGTCGTACGCCGCGCGCATATCGGCGAACTCGGTGTGGCCGCCGATCGGCGGGATACTGCGGGCGTAGAGCAGCGACGCGCGCGCCGGCAGAAATTTGAACGAGCTATCCGTATGCCACAGGCGATTGCCCACGCCGAGCGCGCGCCGGCGGCTCTTCTCGCCCCAGATCTCATTGCGCGGATTCAGATTCGAGACGTCGGCCAGGTCGGTGCGGATACGCTGCGGGGCGTCGCTGTTGAGCGCGGCGATACTGATCTCGATCGGTCCGATGTGGCACGCGAAGTCGACGTGCTGCTGTTCGGTGAGATTCTGCGCGGGAAAGATCAGCACGCCGTAATCCCAGAACGCCTGCTTGATCGCCGCGACCTCGTCCGCCGCGAGCGCGCGCGACAGGTCAACGTCGCCAATCTCGGCGGCAAATCCTTCAGTTATCGGCCAAACCGTGATCGCCATCGTCCGCTCCTCGCGCCGTCGCGCTGTCATTTTCTATCGCAAATGGCGCGGCGCACGGTCAAGCGGGCGCAATCGCCACGCCTGTCGCGCGCGCTGCTCACGATTCCACTTTACACCGTACACCTCGTATCCGTTTTACGCTGCGCAACCTTGGTAGTAAGCTCGCGCCACGATCCACGAGCCGCGGGTCCGGCCGTCAATCTGAGCACGAGTCCGGGAATGCGATCCGCGATGTACGGAGGGCGGGCGATGAATCCGATCAATACCGAACGCGAGCAGCGCTTCATCGATCTGGCGGGCACGCTGGCCGATGACTTTGCCGAGCGCGCGGCGCGCCACGACGAGGAACGATCCTTCCCGCACGAGAATTACGCCCGCCTCAAGGAGTCCGGCTACACCAACCTGATCATCCCCGAGGTCTTCGGCGGGCTCGGCGCCTCGATGCTCGAGCGGATCAAGACCCAGGAGCGTCTCGCCCAGGGCTGCGGCGCGACCGCGCTTGCGATCAATATGCACTTCAACGTGGTTGAGCTGCTGGTCGACCTGCATCGCAAGTTCAAGGCGCCCAACGTCGAGCGCAAGCTCAAGCGCATCGCGGCCGATCGGCTGATCTGCGGCGGTTCGGGCTCCGAACCCGACAACGCGGTCATCGCGCTGCGTCCGCGGACCACCGCGCGGCGCGGGCCCGGCGGATGGATCGTCAACGGCCGCAAGATCTTTGGCACGCAGAGTATCGCGCTCGATCAGTATTTCATCGAGGCGGCATGGGAAGACGCGCCGCAGGGACCGTCAATCTTAAGCCTCTACTTCAACCCGCGCGAGGTGGCCGGCCTGGAGTTCAAGAACGACTGGAACACGATGGGTATGCGGGCGACCGAGTCGCGCAGCGCCGAATTGAAAGAGGTCTTTGTCGCCGACGATGACGTGGTGCTCCAGCGCAAGGTTTCGTCGAGCGGGCGTATCACGCGGGTCTTTGCCAAGGCGCCGTTTTCGATTGGCGCGCCGTATATCGGTATCGCCGTCGCCGCGCGCAACTTCGTGGTCGGCTTCATGCGCGATCGGCCGCGCTATCCGCTGAAAAAACCGATGAGCCATCTGCCAAGCGTCTTCAACAAGGTCGGCGAGATGGACATGCTGATCGAAGGCGCGCGCGCCGTGATGTGGAAGGCGGCGGCCGAACTCGAGATCGATCATCCGCGCAGTTGGTCGCGCAAGGCGGTCGCCGCGCGGATGATCGCGATCGAAAACTCGGTCAAGGTGGTGGACCTCGCGCTGCGCGCGGTCGGCGGCTCTTCGTACTTCAAGCGCCTGCCGCTGGAGCGCTACTACCGCGACGTGCGCGCCGGCCTCTATCACCCGTTCGACAGCGACGAGAGCCTCGAATTTCTCGGCAAGAGCGCCTTCGATATTCCCCTGATGGAGGCCGACTGAAGCGCCACCCCTTGGCATTTGTGGATGCGGCTCGCTACGCTGTCGGACGCGAGCCTGAAGCGACGCCGGCGCGCGCGATCCGCGCCGATTGCCCCGCGAGTCGCACTTGCCCGAACGCGGCACGCGCTAGCGGTCCGAATCCGCTTCACGGACGATCGGCGCGCGCGGCAAATCTTTACCGATCCGATGGAGGAATTCCCATGAGCTGGGATTTTGAAACCGAACCCGAATTTCAGAAGCAACTCGACTGGATCGAACAGTTCGTCCGCGCCGAGGTCGAACCGCTCGACTACCTGCTCGAATCGCCCTACGACGTGCTCGATCCCAAGCGCAACGCGCTGGTGCGTCCGCTGCAAGCCGAAGTGCGCAAACACAAGCTCTGGGCGTGCCATCTCGAGCCCGACCTTGGCGGCCAGGGCTACGGCCAGGTCAAGCTCGCGCTGATGAATGAAATCCTGGGCCGTTCGCGCTTCGCCCCGACGGTCTTCGGATGCCAGGCGCCCGATTCCGGCAACGCCGAGATTCTGGCCAAGTACGGCACGCCCGAGCAGAAAAAGCAGTTCCTCGAGCCGCTGCTTAAAAACGAGATCGTCTCGTGCTTCTCGATGACCGAACCGCAGGGCGGCGCCGATCCCAAGGTCTTCACCACCCATGCCGAGCTGCGCGGCGACAACTGGGTGATCAACGGCGAGAAGTGGTTCTCCTCCAACGCGCGGTGGGCGTCATTCCTCATTGCGATGGTGGTGACGGACCCCGACGCGCCGCCTTATCAGCGTCTTTCGATGTTCATCGTGCCGGCCAACGCGCCGGGTGTGAAGATCGAGCGCAACGTCGGCGTCGGCCAGGAGCCCGAGGGGGCCGGCGCCCACGCCTACGTCCGCTATTCCGACGTGCAGGTGCCCAAGGATCATCTGCTGGGCACGCGCGGCAGCGGCTTCGTCGTGGCCCAGACGCGCCTGGGCGGCGGCCGCATCCACCATGCGATGCGTACGATCGGTCAGGTGCGCAAGGCCTTCGACCAGATGTGCGAGCGGGTGCTCTCGCGCACTACGCAGGGCTCGCGGCTGGCCGACAAGCAGATGGTGCAGGAGAAGATCGCGGATTCGTGGATCGACATCGAGCAGTTTCGCTTGCTGGTGCTGCGCACCGCATGGCGGATCGATCGCTACAAGGACTATCTCAAGGTGCGCAAGGATATCGCGGCGGTGAAGGCGCAGATGCCCAAGGTCTTCCACGACGTCGCGGTGCGCGCGCTGCAGATTCACGGCTCGCTCGGCGTCACGCCCGAGATGCCGTTCGTCGACCAGGTCATGGAGAGCTTCGTGATGGGGCTCGCCGACGGTCCGACCGAAGTGCACAAGATCACGCTCGCGCGGCAGATCCTGCGCGACTATCGGGGCACCGACGGCCTCTTTCCGACCGGCCATATTCCGTCTTTGCGCGAAGCCGCGATCAAGAAGTACGCCGATCGCGTCGAGCACGAGGTAGCGTCCCAGTGACGGCGATCGCCAATCCCTTCGACTTCACCGGCAAGGTCGTGGTCATCACCGGTGGCAGCCGCGGCCTGGGCCATGCGATGGCGCTGGGTTTTGCCCGCGCCGGCGCGCGGCTCGCGATCGCCAGCCGCAAGATCGATTCATGCGAAGCGACCGTCGCCGAGATTCGCGCGCTTGGCAGCGACGCCTCGGCCCATGCGATTCACGTCGGCAAATGGGCCGATTGCGATCGGCTGGCCGAAGAGGCCTATGCCCGGTGGGGCCGCGTCGACGTGCTGATCAACAACGCTGGCCTCTCGCCGGTCGCGCCGTCGTCATTGCAGACGCCCGAGGATCTGTTCGACAAAGTGATGGCCGTCAACCTGAAGGGGCCGTTTCGCCTAACCGCGCTGTTCGGCGAGCGGATGGCGGCGGGCGAGGGCGGCGCGATCATCAATATCTCGTCGATTTCGGCGATTCAGCCGGCACCCGACACTGCGCCCTACGCGGCGGCCAAGGCCGGCCTCAACATCCTGACGGTAGCTTCCGCGAAGGAGTTCGGGCCCAAGGTGCGCGTCAACTGCATCATGTGCGGGGCGTTCCACACCGATATCAGCAAGAGCTGGTCGCGGACCGAATTTTTCACCCGCCGTGCGCGCGAGAACTTCGCCTTGCAGCGCGGTGGCGAACCCGACGAGATCGTTGGTGCGGCGCTCTATCTCGCCAGTCCGGCAGCCAGCTACACGACCGGCTCGGTCCTGACGATCGATGGCGGTGCGGCGTATCCCAAGGCGGCGCATTCGGCCGTCTGACGCGCGGCGGATCGTTCAATCGCGCGGTGGAGCGCGCGGCCGCCCGCGCGCTCCACCGCGCCTGGTTCTGTTGCGGGGCGGGGCTAGCCCTGAAGCTGCTTGATATCGGCGAGCAGCGTCGCCTCGTGGCCCTGCGGATTGACCTTTTCGTAGACCTTGCGAATCACGCCGGAGCCGTCGACCACGAAGCTCGTGCGATCCCAATACTTGTTGCCTTTGAACTCGCTCTGGCCGATACCGCACGCGGTCAGCAGTTCCTTGTTGGTGTCGGCGAGCAGATCGATCGTGAAGCCGAACTTGGTGCAGAAGCTCTTGTGCGACGCGACATCGTCCTGGCTGACGCCGACTACGCGAATCCCGGCCGCGTCGAAGTCGGCCTTGGTCGCGGTGAAGGATTTACCCTGGATGGTGCATCCCGGCGTGTCGTCCTTGGGATAGAAGTAGACCACCAGCCATTGGCCGGCTAAATCGCCGAGTTTGACGGTCTTGCCGTCCTGGTTGGCGAGGCTGAACTGCGGAAACGGTTTGCCGCTTGCGATCATTATGACGCCTTTCCCTTTGTCGTCCGTGACGGTTGGCGCGCGGCGTGATTAGCGCGCGACGATTCGCCTCTTCAGCCCATGCATTGCGCCAGCAGATTGAGCGCGCCGGCTGCGAACGCGCGCATGTTGGCGACCCGATCGGCACTCGCGGTTTCGATCGTCAGCGACCGTGCGGACGCGCCCGCCACGGCGATAGAGCTATGGCCGGCGGCATCGCCGTAACGATTGCCGGTCGGGCCGGTCGCGCCGCTCTCCGCGATACACCAGCTTGCGCCGAAGCGCGTGCGCACGCTCCCCGCGATCAGCCGCACGTACTCCTCGGTCGACGCGCGCATCCCTTTGAAGGCGTCCTCGGGCAGATCGATCAGCAGTCGCCGGGCCTTGAGCGTGTAGATGATTTCGCCGCCCAGAAAGTAGGCCGACGCGCCTGGCACGCTGAGCAAGGCCGACGAGATCAGCCCGCCGGTGGACGATTCGGCAATCACGATAGTTTCGCTGCGAGCCTTGAGCAGCGCTCCGATTTTCTCGGCGATCGGCAACAATTCCTGCATCGGCGTATGCTTCCTTGTACGTAGCGGATCGAATCTAGCCGAAGCCGGGCCCCAGCGGCAAACCCGCCCGTCGCCAGCCCGTGCGCCGTGCGCTGAGCTCCATGCGGCGCGTCGTATCCGCGCCGGCGCGCCGCCGCCGCCACGGCCGGCGCAAAAAATTAATAGCGTGGCGATTTCGCCTGTGATTTTATCAGGGTTCCGATCGGGCGGACCGAGTCGCGCGAAGGCGTATCGCGGGCCGCCGCTTCCGCTCGGATGGAGTTGACCAATGCAATTGCCGGATTTTCGCGTGCTCGATATGAGTATTGCCCGCGCCCGCATCGGGCTTTCACTGATCGCCTTACTGCTGCTCTATATCGATCCGGCCGACGGCGGAACGTTTTACCTCAGCACGCCCGTGCTGATCGCACTGGCCTGTCATTTCGCCTACGGCGCGATAGGCTATACGATTCTGCGCCGGGGCGGCGAAATTCCGTGCCTGCCCGAAATCCTGACCGGCATCGACATCCTGTTTGCCACCGCCATCGCGATTGTCACCGAAGGACCGACCAGCCCGGCGTACATCTTTTTTGTCTTTGCGATTGTCGCGGTCGGTTTCCGTAGCGGCTTCCGCGAGACGATGATTGCTACCGCCGCCAGCGTCATCCTCTATCTGGCGGTGATCGCCGCGCTGATTCGCGGCGTGCCGAATATCTATTGGATGCGCGCCGGTTACCTCGCTATCGCGGGATACCTGATTGGCTTCTTCGGCAGTCAGCGAGCGCGCTTTGAGGTCCGCGTCCGCGAACTGGAGACGCGCAACGAGCGCCATTCGATCGCGCGCTCGCTGCATGACGGCTATGTGCAAGCGCTCGCCGGCGTGAATTTGCGCCTTGAGACCTGCCGCGAATTGCTCCTGCACGATCGCGGGGCCGACGCGCTGGCGGAAATTTCCGAACTGCAAAGCGGCGTAGCGCGCGAGTACGACGAAGTCCGCTCCTACATCAGGACACTGATTGACTCCGGTGAACCTTTAACGCAGGTAAATGTCATGGGCTCCAGTGAGACGCGTATCCATTTGAACGCATCGTTCACCGCGCGCGGCCTCGTCGTCGAGCAGATCATTCATATAATGCTCGAGGGGATGCGCAACACGCTGCGGCACGGCAACGCGCGTAGCGCGAGCATCGATATCCGCGAAGTCGGCGCGTCGATTCGTATCGCGATCGATGACGATGGCGTGGGCTTCGCCGAAGCGCAGTCGCCGCCGTGGACGATCGCTTCGCGCGTGGCCCAGTTCGGCGGGCGCCTGCGCATGGCGCGCGACGATCGCACGGGTGCTCATCTCGAGATTGAGATGCCAATGGTATAACTATGAATCCTGCAATTCGCGTGGCTATCGCCGACGATCACGCCCTGTTCCGCCAGGGGCTGAAGTCGCTCCTGCTCCTCCAGTCCGAACTCGAGGTGGTCGCGGAAATCGATGCCGCCGGGCAGATCGCTCAGACCCTGGACTCGTTTCCGTGCGACATCCTGCTGCTCGACCTGCAGATGGATCGCTGGACGTTGCCGGAAATCCAGAGCCTGGCGCGAACCGTGCGGATCGTCGTGCTGACCGCGAGCGAGCGCATCGAAGACGCCATGGCGGCTCTGAAAGCCGGCGCACGGGCGATCGTGCAAAAGCGCTTCGCGGTCGAGACCCTGATGGAAGCGATTCGCGCGGCCTTCGCCGGGCTCATCTGGATGCCGCCGTCGGTGCAGGCGGAAATCGCCAGCCAATGGGAATCGGCGAGAGCCAACCGGCTCACCGCGCGCGAATGCGAGATCATTACCTGCGTCGCGTCGGGCCTGCGCAATGCCGAGGTCGGCGAACGCCTCTCAATCACCGAAGCGACTGTGAAAACTCATCTTAACAATATCTTCCAGAAGCTTGGCTTGCGCGATCGCGTCGAACTGGCGCTCTATGCCTTCCGCAGCGGCCTCATCGAACCGCAACAGCCCACGCGTTAGGTTTAAGCGATTTCTCGCCGGACTGGATCGCACAAATATATTCCCATCGCGACCCTGCCGAATAATCGTGCAGTGATGCCGCAATAGGCATTCGCATCGATTACGATCGTGCGTGACTATTCGGCTCCGCGATCTTACATCTCCCCCGACTCAATCGTTCGATTGGTACGACTCCATCCGAGAGATTTAGTTTTGTCCCGCTGATTCCAGATTGGCCGGTGCCCGCTCATTCGGCATCACGATTGCAATTCGCTCCGGCGCGCATCTGGTGCGATATGCACCGCGCAGTTTTGCAGGTGATTCGTGATCTCGCGGTTGGCGGTAACCGCGGTCTGTGCGGCTGTGCGGCCGCCGGACGCAGCCCAAGGAGGAATCGTTAGTGGAGCTAGTTCAACTGTTTCGTGAGAAGCTCAGAGACCCTGAGATTCGCCGCAAGGCCGGCATGATGCTCGCCGGGAAAACCATCGGTCTCGCTATCGTCTTGTTCCTGATATCGAAATGGTGGATGCCGGCGCAGGCTTTCGCCGATGCCACGCCGCCTTTGCCCCCGCCGCAAGTCAATGCGATCAATACGATATGGACGCTGGTCGCCGCCTACCTGGTGTTTTGCATGCAGGTCGGTTTCGTGATGCTCGAGTCGGGTTTCGCCCGTTCGCGCGAGACCGTGAATATCATGGTCGAAGGCATCGCCGACACCTGCATCTGCGGCATTACCTTCTGGCTGTGGGGCTTCGCCTTCATGTTCTGTCCGGGCACTCCGTGGATTGGCACGACCGGCTTTATGCTTCACGGGATACCGGCGACCTATGGCACCACGGGCGTGCCGTTGCTCGCCTACTGGGTATTCCAGTACGCATTCGCGGACACCTGCTCGACGGTCACATCCGGAGCAATGATCGGCCGCTGCGATTTTATTGGCGATCTGCTTTACAGCGTCGGCGTTACCGGTTTCATCTACCCGATCATCGGCCATTGGGCCTGGGGTCCGGACGGATGGCTGGCTAACATGAATCCGATTCCGTTTCACGATTTTGCCGGATCGACGGTGGTGCATACGATCGGCGGGGCGATCTCGCTGGCCGGCGCGATCGCTCTGGGACCCCGGCTCGGACGGGTCTTCAAACGCGATGGCGGTGGGCCGATGAAACCGCATGACCTGATTATCGGTGCGACCGGTGGACTCATCCTGTGGTTCGGATGGTACGGGTTCAATCCAGGCAGCACGCTTTCCGCGATGGACGCGCAGGGCATCGGGCGAGTCTCTTTCAACACCACGATTGCGGCCTGCTCGGCGGGCCTCACGTCACTGTTCTATTCGTATTTCAAAAGTGGCAAGTGGGATCTCGCGTTGACGGTCAACGGCTTTCTCGCCGGACTCGTCGCGATAACCTGCCCCTGTTACTGGGTCGATCCGGAAGGCGCGTTCCTGCTTGGAATTGGCGCCGGAATTGTCGTCGTCTGGGGTATCGATCTGCTCGAGTACCTGCGAATCGACGACCCGATTGGCGCGGTTCCCGTGCACATGATCGCGGGTATCTGGGGCACACTCTCGCTGGGCCTGTTCGCCGCCGGCAAGTACGGCGCGCCGACGGCCATGGGATCGGACACCAGCACGGTGGTGACGGGATTATTCTACGGCGGCGGATTTGGCGTCCTGAAGGCGCAGGCGATCGGCAGCTTCTCGATCACCATCGCCACCTTCATCGTTTCGATGATCCTGATGTACGCGATCAAGGCGGGTTTCCGGCTGCGAATCCCGACCGATGGAGAGATCGAGGGGCTCGACCTGCACGAGCACGGCTTCCCGGCCTATCCCGAGTACGTGGTGACGGGTGACGACGGTTGTCCGAAATCGATCGACGAAGTGCCGATCGGCCGGCGCACCTTGTCGCGGCCGTCCAAACAAAAGAAGGTCGCATAACGCGCGATAGACTCGATAATCGATTCGCGCAAATTACGGCGGCGCCAGTCCATCGCGAATGGGCTGGCGCCGTCCGGCTTTTACCGCCACTTGCGCATTGCCGCGCGCTACACGAAGATCAATATGCCGCGCCGAGCGCGCGACGAGCACGCCGACGTCAGATTATCTTGGCTGTGGGCACCGGTTTGATCGGTATGGTTTTGGCGGTGGTAATTATCACGCGCGGCCGATCACTTGCCTGGCCGGTGCAGCGATCGCACTCTTGCTGTTGATGAGACGGATACGCGGTGCATTATCGGCACCTTGCGGTGCTGGAGGAATTTTTCATGAAGAAGATTGAAGCCATCATCAGGCCCTCGACCCTCGAGGCCGTCAAGGCTGAACTGGACAGCGTCGGCGTGAATGGATTGACGGCTTACGAAGTCAGGGGTTTCGGCCGGCAGAAGGGCCATACCGAGTTGTACCGTGGCTCCGAATACGTGGTCGACTTCCTGCCCAAGCTCAAGCTCGAAGTGGTGGTGCGCGAAGATCAGCTCGCCACCGTGGTCGACGCGATCATCCGCAAGGCTCAGACCGGCAAGATCGGCGACGGCAAGATTTTCGTGACGGACTTGCAGGAAGTTATCCGCATTCGCACCAACGAGCAGGGCGAACTCGCGGTCTGACGATTCCGGTGACGAGCGTGGATCGGACCGACGATGGCGATTGGCCTGGCACTGATTCTGTTGGCGGTATTATTCGGGCCGGTTCTGTGCAAACCGATCGAACGCAATATCGAAGTATTGTTCCTCCTCGCCGGCACCCTGACGGCCATCCTGACCGGCCAGATGGGCCGGCCGCTGCTGCATGCCGCGACCACTGAACCGATCGCCCTGACGATCGCGGTGCTGGTCTTCGGCGTGGTGATCCGCGCGATGCGCGCGCGGCTCGACGGCTGGATCGCGCGTCTGCTCGCCGTGATGTCGGCACGCTGGGTCTATTTTTTCCTGATAGTCGTGCTCGGCCTGCTCGCGAGCGTGATTACGGCGGTGATCGCGGCGCTGGTCCTGGTCGAGGCGATCGCCCTGCTCGATCTCGAGCGCCGGAGCGAAATCGCGGCGGTGGTCCTGGCCTGCTTTGCGATTGGCCTGGGCGCCGCGCTCACCCCGATCGGCGAGCCGCTCAGCACTATCGCGATCGCGGCCCTGCACGCCGATTTCTGGTACCTGATGCGTCTGCTCGGCCCGCTGGTGGTCTGCGGCATCGTGATGGTCGGCGTCATCAGCCTGGTGCTGCCGGTGCGCCATGGCAACGCGCTCAAGGCCGAGCGTGACGACGAGCCGTGGAGCGAGGTCATCCTGCGCGCGATCAAAGTCTATCTGTTCGTGGCCGGGCTGGTCTGCCTTTCATGGGGGCTGCGGCCGCTGGCCGAGGGCTACATCAGCAAGATTCCCGGCGCGCTGCTGTTCTGGATCAACGGCCTTTCGGCGGTGGTCGACAACGCCACGTTGACGGCGGCCGAAGTCGGCCCGTCGCTGGCCAGGGCGCAGCAGCGGGCGGTCCTGATGGGCCTGCTGATCAGCGGCGGCATCCTGATACCGGGCAACATCCCGAATATCGTCGCCGCGGGCCGCCTTGGTATCGGCAGCCGCGAATGGGCCCGCGTCGGCGTTATAGTTGGGGTTCCGCTGATGGCGCTATGCTTCGTCGTGCTCTGGGCGATCAGCTAGGCGCGGCCGGATCGATCAGCGTCGCAAAGCCGCGCAGTGCCGCCGCGATGAACGCGCGCACCCGTAGCGGATCCTTCTTGCCGCGGCTTCCCGGCAGGTCGGTATGGGTAAACGAATCGACGCCCCACGGCTGCACCGTGGCGATCGCCTGCGCGACGTTCTCGGCCGAGAGTCCGCCCGCCAGGATCACCGGGATCCGCGAGCGCTGCACGATCGTCCGGCTGATCGCCCAATCGTGGGTCTCGGCGATCGCACCGGCGAGCCGGGGCCCCTTCGCCCCCGAATCGAGCATCAGGTAGTCGGCGCAAGTCTGATGGGCCTCGGCTTCGGCCAGCGTCTCACCCGCGCGCACGCCGATCGCGCGCAGGATTCTGATCGGCGCGATGCGCGCGCGAATCCAGGCGCAATCTTCGGGCTCGATCTCGCGCGCGGCCAGATGGACGACGTCGCATTTGACCGCTTCGGCCATCGCGCAGATCTCGTCGCGATCGTCGGCCAGCGAGAGCGCCACGCCGAGCGCGCGCGGCCGGATCGCGGCCATAATTTCGCGCGCCGCACCCGCGCCGATCCCTTCCGGGACGACGCCCGGCTCGGCCACCACTACGCCAATCATGGCGGCGCCCGCCTCGGCGCAAGCGACCGCGTCGGCGACCGAGGTCATGCTGTAAATCTGGACGATCATCGTGGAGTGCTCCCGCGGGCCGCGCCCGGTCCAATCTCGCCGCGCCGCCGTCAGCTCTTTTCTACCAGCCCGAATGCGGCTCCGCCACGATCCCGCCGCCCGCTCAGCCGCGCGTCGCGTTGGCTCGCGATCGTGTGCGCGATACGCTTGGTCCGTGCGCGATTCGCGGCGCCTGCCGTCGGCGAATCGCCAACCAATCAATGCCGAACCCGTCCGCGCCCCACGACGCTCCAGCCACGCTTGCGCTCTTCGTCTACGGGAGCCTGCTCGACGCCGACCATCGCGCGGAGGTTATCGGCCGTGCGGTGCAGACCATCCCCGCGACGCTGCATGGCTTTGCGCGCGGCCGTACGCGCCATTGGTATCTCTATCGGCACGCCGGCGCGACGACCCGCGGCCTGCTCCTGATCGATTTGACGGCGGAAGAATTCGCGACGCTCGATCGCTACGAAGAGCTGCCCACGCTCTATACCCGCGAAGTGGTCGAAGTGGCCGTGCCGGACGGCGCCACGATGCGATGCTGGGTCTATCTGTCGACCGCCTGGGCCCCGGCCGACGAGGGCTGACGCGTCCCCAGTCGGTGTCGCCAATCGATCTGGCTGCCGCGAATTGATTTGTAGCCAGCCCCGAGGCGTTGGATAATAGCGGTGCCGGACGGCCGTCGCGGTGCGCGTCACAGCCGGTACACGAATAGCGCGGCGGCGGGCGCCGCGCCGCGTATTGCGCATAAAACTGTTGCGGTATCGGAGGATCAGATGGAGACGATTCGCTTCGACGACCTCGAAAAGCTCAAGGCCAAAGTCAGCGCGGAGTTCGGTCCGTGGAGCAAGCCGATCGCGGTCACGCAGGAGAAGATCAATCAATTCGCCGACGTCACCGGCGACCATCAATGGATTCATCTCGACCTCGAACGCTGCAAGCGCGAAAGCCCCTTTGGCGGACCGGTCGCGCACGGCTTCCTGACGCTCAGCCTGCTGCCCGCGTTCGACATCGACAGCGGATGGAAGGTCGTGGGCTATCGCAACGTGGTCAATTACGGCGCCAACAAACTGCGCTTCATCTCGCCGGTTCCGGCCGGCGCCAGTGTGCATGCCCGCCAGCGCGTAGTCGCGATCGACGCCCGGCCGCAAGGCACCCAGGTGACCCAGGAGACGCAGGTCGCGGTGGTGGGTAACGACAAACCGGCGGTGCTCTACGAGGGGATTTTCCTCTACGTCAAGTGAACGGCTTCGAAATGAATCGCGCGATCGAGAGTGCGGCGTTGTTCGCCACCGGCCTGCTGATCTGGAGCCTGCTCGAGTACGCGATTCACGGCTGGATGGGCCATAGGTTTCGCACCTTCGTCACGCCGATGCATCAAGTGCATCATCGCGATCCGCGGCGGGTCTTTGCGATCGGCGCGTGGCTGCCGGTCGCCGGAGTGATCGGCTTCGGGCTTGCGCGATGGGGGCTGACGCCGGCGATGCTCGTGCTGAGCGGGGTTGCGGTGGGCTTCGCCGGGTATGAGGCTCTGCACTACCGGATCCACTTCCGCCGTCCGCGCGGCCGACTCGCAGAGTACCTGCGCACGCGCCACCTGATTCATCATTGCCGCGCGCCGGACCGATGCTTCGGGGTTACCAGCGCATTGTGGGATCGCGCCCTGGGCACCAATCTGGCGGGCTCAGAGATGCACCGTCTGCGGCCCTCGGTCGCGGACTTGCCGCCGCTCACGGGATCTTCCAACCTGCGCGCGATGCTCCGCCGCCGCGTATATTCGGCCTCCTGACACTATAAGTGCCAAATTGTAGACGCTTCACTTTGCAATCATCGGGTTCTCGGGACAGGTCTTCAATGCGCGCCATCGCGACTGACCCGGACGTCAGTGATGACGGTGCTGGGACGCGATTTCGAGCGCGAGCAATCCGACCACCAGGCCGCCGACGTACAGGTCCCCGGTGATCGATGCCGGGCGCTCAGCATGCGGCCCGCCGGTGCCCGCCGCGTAGCCCGGCACGGGCGGGGCGTTCTGCTGCGCTACGTAGTCCTGGATCGAGCCGAGGTTGGGGTCCGAGGCCATCGAGGATGAGTTCGCTGGGAGCATCTTGGGCGCCGACGCACGGCTGGAGGATGGCGGCGTGGCGCTGGTGAAGGCCGACACGCTATCGAGGGCGGCGGCCGCCATGGCCGGGGTAAGTTGCAGCATCCGATCCGCGGCGACGGCGGATGCTAGCGGGAGCGTGAGCATCGTGAGGGCGAGGATCGAAGCCAGTCCCCGCCATGCACGGCTTGCATGACGCGCGGTCGGCGTCCGACGGTGCCCGTTAGCGGCTGCGAGGCGCGCAAAGCAACTAAAATGCCATTGGTTCATCGTGATGCGCGGCGGGAAAGGCCAGCAAATCGTTGAAGTTCTCTTTCCATGATCGCTTTCCGTCGGTACCCCCGTGGATTGGGGAGCACAAGCCGTACCGGCCAGGATACTGCCCCCACTCGCATTGTTAGACGCATCCGGGCGCGCGCGGTTTCAATCGTCGCGCATAACGGGCAAAAGACTTGCGGTGCGTGCCAGGCGCGCTGGGGCCGATACGAGCCCGGCCAGGGGCGACGCGAAAGCGAGGACGGATGCGATCGGGAGACGCCGAGCGCTAGATCGGGTTGCGCGCGAGCAGGCCGCGCGCGATGACCAGGGCCTGAATCTCGTTGGTGCCCTCGCCAATCAGCATCAGCGGTGCGTCGCGATAGAAACGCTCGACCGGGAACTCCGCCATGTAACCGTAGCCACCGAGCACGCGCAGTGCGTCGAGGGTCATCTTGGCGCAGGCCTCCGACGCGAACAGCTTGGCCATCCCGGCCTCGAGGTCGCAGCGTTCGCCGGCGTCCTTTTTGGTCGCGGCCTGTTCGACCATCAGTTTGGCCGCTTGAAGCTGGGTGCCCATGTCCGCGAGCAACAGTTGCACGGCCTGATGCTGCGCGATCGGTTTGCCGAAGGCGGTGCGCTGCTGGGCATAGCGGATCGCGTTGTCGAACGCGGCCTGGCCGACGCCGACGGCGCGCGCGGCCACATTGATACGGCCGACTTCGAGCGCGCTCATCACCTGCTTGAATCCCTGGCCCTCGGCGCCGCCGATCAGATTGGCCGCTGGCACCGGCAAATCCTCGAAGAGCACCTCGCAGGTGTCGATTCCCTTGTAGCCGAGCTTCTTGAGCGGCTTGCTGACGATGGGTCCCTGCTGGTTCTTTTCGACCGCGAAGATGCTGATGCCGGCGTAGGCGGGCGTGGCCTTGGGATCGGTCTTGGCCGCGACCGCCAGCATCGTGCCATTGAGCGAGTTGGTGATGAACATCTTGCTGCCGGAGAGCACGTAGTTATCACCGTTGCGGGTCGCTGCGGTCTTGATCGATTGCACGTCGCTGCCGGCGTGCGGCTCGGTCAGGCCAAGGCCGCCGCGCTTTTCGCCGGTGGCCATTGCCGGCAGAAAATATTTCTTCTGCGCCTCGGTGCCGTGGTTGGCGATGATGTGCGCCATGATGAGATGGCTGTTGATCACGCCCGCCAGGCTCATCCAGCCGCGCGACAGCTCGGCCATGATGCGCGCGTAGCTGATGAAGCTGAGGCCGAGGCCGCCGTATTCGGCCGGTATCGTGGCGCCGAACAGGCCGAGTTCCTTCATCCGCGCGACCAGCGCATGCGGATATTCGTCGTTGTGTTCGAGTTCGCTGGCGGTCGGGATCACGTCGCGATCGACGAAGCGACGCACCGCTTCGACGACTTCGCGGTCGAGTTGTTCATCCATTACTTTAGCTTACCTTCAGATCGCGCGCGCCGCTCACGGACCGATCGCGCACCACTGGGGGGCGACGATAGCAGGCGAAAACCCTACCGGCCAAGCCGGGGTACGCTCAGGCGAAGACCACTCCGATCAGGATGTGAATCATCATCGCGATCATCGCGAACAGGCCGATCGTGTAGACCACCGTGCGCCACGGCTGGATTCCCTTGATGTAGGTATAGGTGTGCAGAATCCGCATCACCGTGAAAATTCCGCAGTACCATGCGAACGCCCGGCCGGAGAGGCCCGCGGCGACGTAGATGCCGGCCAGGATCAGGAAGATCGGAATGTTCTCGAGGTCGTTGCGCCATGCGCGCGACGCCCGATCGACGATCGGCGCCTCCTGCTCCGTAAATTTGCCGTGGAACAGCTTCGCGTCTTCGGGTATTTCAAATAACCCCGTGCTCACGCGGCCGCGGCCCTGAACCAGTGCGATCGCCAACATCTTGAATTCGAGTACGACCGCGGTTAACGCGAACGTTTGCATCAACGCCATCAAGTATTCCCTCCCCAAAAGGTCAACTGTCCGGTTAGCAGATGAAAAGATCCAAAATTGCCGGTCGCCGCGCGCCGCGAGTTCGCTTCGGGCGCGGCGGTAAAATTCGCCCGGCGCGCTTCTCGCACGCCTAACGCATTGGCAGCGCCGGCGGGCATTGTCAATCAATATAATTTCTATCGACGTTAACTTTGCTCAATCGCTGCGGGCGATGCCCGTCGCCGCGACGCGATCGCGTGGCCCGGGCGCGCGCCGGGCCGGAATTGTATTTGGATGACGGGAATGTTACCGTGGTCGCTAACTAAGCGTCATTTTGACGCAAACTCTTTGAGAGAGAGCCGCGCGCGCGACAGGGTTTGCGGCTCGTGTGGCGGAGCCGCCATTCGACGCATCCGGCGCGACGATTACGAGGACTGAACCCATGGATACCCGGCAACAATCCGCCGCCGCCGCGCAACTCCATCACCGGCTGAGCGCGCTCGACCCCGACAATTATACCGTGGCGAAATGCGCGCATTACGCCGACCAGATCGCGGAGATTCGCGAGCTCAAGCGCGAGCGCCGGGCGGTGGTCCTGGCGCATAACTACCAGCGGCCGGAGATCTTCGAGGTGGCCGACTTCATCGGCGATTCGTTCGAGCTGGCGCGCAATTCGCGCGAGGTGCGCGATGCCGAGGTGATCGTTTTCTGCGGCGTCCATTTCATGGCCGAGACCGCCAAGGTCTTCAATCCCGAGCGCAAGGTGCTGCTGCCCGACATGCGCGCCGGATGCTCGCTGGCCGAGAGCGTGACGGCCGAGGCGCTGGCCGATCGCCGCGACGAGCTGCTGCCGCTCTACCCGGATTTGAAAATCGTCTCGTACGTCAACTGCACCGCCGACGTAAAGGCGCTGTCCGACGCCTGCTGCACGTCGGCCAACGCGGCCCGCGTGGTCAACGCGATCGACTCCGAGCATATCTTGTTCGTGCCCGACCAGAATCTCGCCAACTACGTGCAGACGCAGACCGCCAAGCAGATCATCTCGTGGGACGGCAACTGCTACGTGCATCATCAGATCACGCCCGAAGAGGTGCTCAAGGTGAAAGCCGGGATGCCCGGTGTGATCGTCATCGCGCATCCCGAATGCCGCAAGGACGTGCTCGCAATCGCCGACGAGGTGCTCTCGACCAGCGCGATGATGCGCTACGCCAAAGAGAGTCCGGCCGACAAATTTCTCATCGTCACCGAATGCGGCCTGTCGGACCGCCTGCTGCTCGAGGTGCCGAACAAGCATTTCTACAAGGCGTGCAAGCTCTGCCGCTACATGAAGATGATCACGCTCGAGGGCACGCTCGATTCGCTGAGACATCTGCGTTACGAAATCGAATTGCCCGACGATGTGCGCGCGGGTGCGAAGCACGCCCTCGAACGGATGCTGGAACTGGGCGCCTGACGGCGGCCAGACGGGGATTCGATGCGCGCGGCGGAGAGCGGGCAGGGCGATTTTCGCGGGACCAAGGACGGGCAGATTCGCGGCGGGTCCGCGGCGCCGCGCGTGGCCGACGGACTGCGCGAGACGCCGATTGCACGGCCGAAAGTCGCCGTCGACACGGTGCTCTTTGCGATCGCCGGCGGACGCCTCAAATGCTATCTCGTGCAATTGGCCGCGGGCGGCTCCGTGGCCGGCAAGTGGGCCTTTCCCGGAGGGTTGGTGCGCGTCGGCGAGACCCTCGACGAGGCGGCGCGGCGCGAGCTTTTAGCTTCGACCCGGCTCAGCGACCGCTATCTCGAACAGCTCTTCAGCTTCGGCGATCCGTCGCGCGACCCGACCGCCCACGTGGTCTCGGTCGCCTACATGGCGCTCATCGATGACGCCGGCGCGGTCCAGGCCTGTTCGGAGAAATACGCGGGCGGCCAATGGTTCGAAGGCTCGCGACTGCCGACGCTGGCCTACGACCATGCGGTGATGGCCGACTACGCGCTGCGGCGCTTGCGGGCGAAATTCGAGTACACCAATATCGCCTGCCATCTGCTCAAGCGTAACTTCACCTTCGCCGAGCTCGAAGAGCTCTATGCGACAGTGCTGGAACGGCCGCTCGACCGGCGCAACTTCCGCCGCCGCATCCTGGCGATGGGCCTGTTGCGGCGGCTCGCCGACCAGCGCCGCGGCGCTCATCGGCCGGCGGCGCTCTACACCTTCAGGCAGCACAGCTTACAGATGATCGAAATGCTATAGTGAACGGCGAAAGGAAAGCGCGATGGCGACAAAATCGAGTAGCCGCAGGGGCATGATATTTGGAGCAGCCGCACTGATTGTGGCATTGGTGACCGGGTTCGCGGTCTATCAAATGCACTCGTCGGCCGCTGCCGGCACCACCGCGGAGCGGATTACGCTCGACCCGGCCGGCTTCACCGGCGATACCAAACAGGCCTATGTCGTCGCCGAACAGCATCCCGAACTGCTCGCCCAGCTCGACTGCTATTGCGGATGCGAGGAGCACGAGGGGCATAAGAGCCTGCTCGACTGCTTTCGCACCAATCATGGGGCGGGCTGCGATATCTGCGTGGGCGAGGCGGTGACCGCGGGCAAGATGCTTGCCGAAGGCACGCCGGTCGATCAGATTCGCCAGGCGTTACGCGCGCGCTACGGCCACGGGGGCTGATTTGAACGGAATCGTCTCCGTCTATATTCAGCATTTCACATACGTGGGGCTGTTTTGCGTGCTCGTACTATGCGGCCTGGGGCTGCCGATTCCCGAAGACGTGGCGTTGCTGGCGGGGGGCTTTTTAGTCCATCGCGGGGTTACCCAGATGCCCGCCACGCTGGCGGTCGCGATGGTTGGGGTGGTGGCGGGCGACAACTCGCTGTTCTTTATCGGCCGCCGCTTCGGCACGGGCTTCATAAAGTATATTCAGCTCGGCCGGCCCGGGTCCCATCGCCAGATCGATCGGCTCAAGAGTTTCATGGCGCGCCACGGCCATATGGCGATTTTCTACGCACGCTTTCTGGCCGGCGTGCGCGCGCTGGTCTACCTGACCGCCGGATCGCTCGGCGTACGCCCCGGACGGTTCATTTTTTACGACTTGCTGGGCGCGATTATCTCGGTGCCGATCGTGGTCTCGCTCGGCTATCTCTTCGGTACCGAAATCGAACAGGTCTTTCATTATCTCGGCGGCTTCGAGCATCTTATCTGGATCGTCCTGCTCGGCTCGGTGGTGGTTTACGCCAGCCGCACGCTGATACTTGCGCGGGCGCGCGACGCGGATTCGACCTGATCGGATACCGTAGGCCCGGCGCGGGCCAATCACAATGCGAGTGCCGTTTCCCGCCTTAGGACTGAAGGCCAAGCTGATTGCGCTGATGGTCGCGCTGCTCGCGCTGACGCTCGGCGCCGAGATGCTGGTGAGCCTCAAGGCCGAAGAGGTGATCGTCAGCACCACGCAGAACAAGGTCAAAGATCTCGCCAGTGTGATCCAGATCAGCGTGCAGGAGCTGACTTCGGTCTCGGCGACCGATCGCGACCGGCTGCAGACCTACGTCGAACGCCTGCACACGCGCGGTTTGGAAGTCTCAATCGCCTCGGACCAGGACCTCATCATCAACAGCTCCAATCCCAAGCTGATCGGCGCCGAGCTCAACCCCGAGACCGTGCGCACCCTGATGGCGCTGCGTACCGGCAGTTCGCGCGACCCGGTGGCGGTGCCGGCGTCGATCCTGGGTCTGTCCGACCCGGAGAGCACGGTCTACTTCATTCCGGTCGAGGTCGAGGACCATCTGCTCGGCTACGTCCAGGTAGTTGCCAACTTCAGTGATTTCGACCAGCCGCTGCGCGACTACCGGCTGCGGCTGCTGTCGCTCGGCCTGGCGATTTTTGCCGTCGGCATCGGCATCGCGTACATCCTGGCCGAACGCTACGTCGAGCCGATCCACGCAGTGGCAGACGCCGCCCAGAACTTCGCCGCGCGCGGCCTTGAACCGGTGCCCGAGGCCCGACGGCGCGACGAGATCGGCCTGCTGACGCGCAGCTTCAACGACATGGTCGCGCAGCTCAGGCGCGCCCGCGAGCGCGAGCAGGAGCTCAATCGGCTGGAGCGTTTCACCGCGCTCGGGCAGTTGGCCGGCGCGCTCGCCCATGAGATCAAGAATCCGCTCAACTTCATCAGCCTGGCGCTCGATCAGTTGCGCACTCGCTACGGTCCGAGCCTGCCGCGCGGGCGCGACGAATTCATGCGCCAACTGGTTATCATGAAGGACGAGGTGCATCGGCTCTCCGAGATGGTGCAGACCTTTCTGCATTACGGCCAGCCGATCGAGATCCATCCGGCGCCGACCGACCTGCACGGCCTCATCGAAGGCGTCCTCGCGCTCTCCGACTCGAAGCTCAAGAGCCAGGGTATCGAGGTGGTCGAAGAGGGCACGCAGGTCGCCGCCGTGCTCAACCTCGACGCCGAAAAGGTCCGCACCTGTTTCGTTAATGTGGTCGCCAACGCGACCCAGGCGATGCCCGAGGGCGGCCGCCTCGGCGTGGCCTTTGCCCGTGACAACGAGCGCTTCATCGTGCGCTTTTCCGACACCGGGCAGGGCGTCGATCCGGGGGTCCTCGAGCACGTCTTCGAGCCCTTCTTCACGACCAAGCGCGAGGGTATCGGCCTCGGCCTGTTTTTTTCCAAGGCGATCGTGGAGAAGCACGGCGGCACGATTACGATCGGTCCGAGCGCGACGCCACCCGGCACTACCGTGACTTTCACTTTTCCGATCGGCGGGGTACAGCGATTGTGATGACCCAGGCTTCCGTATTGCTCGTCGAGGACAACGACCTCGAACGTCAGATTACCGCCGACACGCTGCGCGACGAGGGTTTCGCGGTCGAGGAGGCGCCGGTCGGCAAGCGCGCGATGGAGCTGCTGGCGCTCTCGCGTTTCGACGTGGTGCTGACCGACCTGATGATGCCCGGGATGTCGGGCGAGGAGCTGCTGGCCAAGGTCAAGCTGCAGTATCCGGCCACCCAGGTGGTCGTGCTGACCGCCCACGGCACTATCGACAGCGCCGTGCAGGCGATGAAAAACGGCGCCTTCTACTACCTCACGAAACCCACCGACCGCGAGTCGCTGGTGATGACCGTGGGCAAGGCGGCGGAACTCTCGAGCTTGCAGCAGGAGAACCAGATCCTGCGCACGCAGATGGCGGGCAAGCTGCAAGTCGAGGGGATCATCGGGCAGGATCCGGCGATGCTGGAGATCGTCAAGATTGTGCGTAAGGTCGCGCCCTCAAACTCGACCGTGCTGATCCAGGGCGAGAGCGGTACTGGCAAAGAGGTGATCGCCCGCGCGATCCATCGCCTGTCGCCGCGCGGATCGCGCCCGATGGTCGCGATCAACTGCTCGGCGATTCCCGACACGCTCATCGAGAACGAGCTGTTCGGCCATGAACGCGGGGCCTTCACCGGCGCGACCGAACGCAAGATGGGCCTGATCGAAAGCGCGGACAAATCGACGCTGTTCCTCGACGAGATCGGCGACCTTGGTTCGGGCGTCCAGGCCAAGCTGCTGCGTGTGCTGCAGGAGCGCGAACTGCGCCGTGTCGGCGGCAACGAATCGTTCAAGGTCGACGTGCGGCTGGTCGCCGCGACCAATCATAATCTGGCCGAAGAGGTCGCCGAGGAGCGCTTCCGCGAGGATCTCTACTACCGCATCAATGTGGTCACGCTGACGCTGCCGCCGCTGCGCGATCGCCGGGCTGACGTGCCGCTGCTCGCCACCCATACGCTGGCCCGCTTCAGCCATTTGTCGGGCGGACGGATCAAGGAGATCTCGCGCGAGACGATGGAGCGGCTGCTCGACTACTCGTGGCCGGGCAACGTGCGCCAGCTCGAGTCGGCGATCGAGCGCGCGATCCTGCTCTGCGAGGGCGACTCGATTACCCCGCGCGACCTGCCGCAGGAGGTTTTGGCGCGCAAATCGCCCGGGCGTATCGAGCGCTCGCGCGGCGGCGACCGCTTTGAGATTCCGGCCGACGGCATCAACTTCGAGCATCTCGAGCGCGACCTGATTCTGCAGGCGATGGAGAAGGCCGAATGGGTCATCGCCAAGGCCGCCAAGATGCTCGGGATGAGCTATCGCACACTGCAATACCGGCTGGACAAATTCGCCATCAAGAAGCCCGAAGGCAAGGGCGGCGCATTCCCGTCCGACACCTGACGGGACGGTTCAAGGTCGCGGCGCGCGGCTCGCAAGCGCCAGTATTAATGACGTTCCGTTTCTGTTTTACTATTTGAGGAATTGGCGCTCCGGGCGGAAGGCCCACGCCGCATCGACGCAACTGATCGTGCACCGCGCGGGCCGGACGCGCGATGCGAGCGTTATGCGGCATGAATTTTGGCCGGTATTTATCGTCTGAATTAAAAGTATATTCGCCGGCCATTGCTCCCCTTGGGGCGGCCGGTGTGTCCAGGAGGATTAGATGGGTAAGACGATCGCCGCGGTAGCCGGCGGCGTGGTATTGGGCATCGCAGTCGCGTTTGCCAACGCCGGAGCGTTCCCCTTGTGGAGCAGCGACACTCCGGGGGCGGCCAAGCCTGTTCCGACACAGGCCGAGACCACCGCCGACCATCAGCCGGCGCCACCGAACGCGCCCGAGCCTGGCGAGAAAACCCATGTGATGCTGCCGTCGTGGGCGCCACTGGTCAAGCGCGTGATGCCGGCGGTAGTCAATGTCGCCGTGGTCCAGGAGGTCAAGACTGGCGCCAGCCCCTTTGGTGAAGCCGACCCGGGTGACGAGGGCGGGGGCGAATCTGGCAACGGTGGCGAGCAGGGCGGCGGGCCAGGCGGTGGCCCTCCGGGCGGTGGTGCCGCGCCGGGCAATCCCTTTGGCCCGGGCAGTCCCTTCGGGGGCGGTGGTGGTGGCGGCGGAAACGGGGGCGGCGATCCGTTCGAGCAGTTCCGTCATTTCTTCGGCCAGATGCCGCATGAGTACAAGCAGCATGGCCTCGGCTCAGGCGTGATCATCTCGCCCGACGGCTACATTCTCACCAACAATCACGTGGTCGGCCACGCTGACGAAATCCACGTCACTCTGGTCGACAAACGCGAGTTCACCGCCAAGGTTATCGGCAAGGATCCGAAGACCGATCTGGCGCTGATCAAGATCGACAGCAAAGAGCCTCTGCCGATGGCCGAACTCGGCAACTCGTCGGCCGCCGAGGTAGGCGATTGGGTAATCGCGATCGGCAGTCCGTTTGGCTTTAACCTGACCGTCACCGCCGGCATCATCAGCGCCAAGGGGCGCGCGCTGGGCGGCAATTACGACAACTTTATCCAGACCGATGCTTCGATCAATCCGGGTAACTCGGGCGGCCCGCTGTTCAATACGCAGGGTCAGGTGATCGGTATCAACACCGCCATCTACAGTAGCACTGGCAGCAACGCGGGCATCGGCTTCGCCATTCCTATCGACCTGGCCAAGTCGGTCGTGGATCAGCTCAAGGAGCACGGCCACGTGGTCCGCGGATGGCTGGGCGTCGAAATCCAGGAAGTCACACCCGACCTTGCGAAGTCGTTTGGCCTCGCGGCGCCCAACGGCGCCCTGGTGGCCGGCGTCGAAAAGGGCGGCCCGGCTGCCAAGGCGGGTATCGAGCGCGGCGATATAATCGTCAAGTTCGACGGGCAGGACGTTCACGATCAGCATGACCTGCCGGAGCTGGTGGCGCAGACTCAGCTCAACAAGAGCGTGCCGGTGGA
>Ga0307373_10002341_pt1 | contig 34291 bp, 25 predicted proteins | sample OX2MG_FD_202534 | JGI IMG/M metagenome (GOLD analysis project Ga0307373, IMG submission 202534) | Soil microbial communities from Risofladan, Vaasa, Finland - OX-2 | ecosystem: Environmental > Terrestrial > Soil > Coastal area > Acid sulfate soil | place: Finland: Risofladan, Vaasa | collected...
ATTCTATTCAGACCGCAGCCTTACACTCCTCGGTAGCTCAATGGTAGAGCATTCGGCTGTTAACCGAAGGGTTGCAGGTTCGAGTCCTGCCCGAGGAGCCAATCTTTTCATTGTGTTAACGCCTCAGCGTTTTTCTCGCCTTCAATTTGGTTACCATTTTGGTGCACACCTCCCTTAGAAGTGGTCGTTTGTACATTAGTGGCAATGCCTTCTAAAGCCTTGACAGCTTCCACCTGAGCAGCCTGCCCGATGTGACCATAACGCCTTGACATCCTGACCGTGGTACTGGGACTCCATCCCATGATGGTGGCGACTACGGAAAGCGGTGTGCCGGATTCCAGCATCCGAGTGCAAGCCGTATGCCTGAGATCATGGAAGCGGCAGGAGACCTTAGCGCGTTTGCGTGCAGCCTCCCACGCCTCCTTCCAATCGCCTATGGGTTTTGTGGGATCTGTCGAATGCACGCACGGCTTGAAGTCGTCTCCGGCCGCCCCATACTTTTCTGTTGGAAACACGTAGTGCTCCGGCTGGCGCTTTGGGAAAGCCTCAGCCCACATGGTCATAACTTGGAAGGCCCGCCCGTTCATGGGAATTGGCCTGCCGTCGCCATATTCTGTTTTGCTGGCCCCTACCCACACACGCTTGCCGATGAAGTCAATCTGCTTCCACATGAGTAGTCGAATTTCCGAGTAACGCATCGCGGTTGAAAGCGCCAATACGACCGCAGGATAGAGGGACCGTGAACGGCTTCTGTTGCACTCTTCCAGGATCTTTGTTTCTTGCTCGTGTGTGATGGCCTGCCCGATGTTATCCCTCGTTGCGAGCATTTTCACGTCTAGCTGAAGGTTTGCCCAAAGCCTATGACGCCGAAGGATTGCCCGAAGGGTACCGATTTCAAGGTTGATCGTTTTGGGTGATGCGTCGCCCGAAAGCCGGGACTGTTGGTAGCGGCTCACGCTTTGGGCCGTGATGTCAGTAATGAGCATTCGGCCAAACACAGGACGCAGGTGGACGAGGTTTTGCTGCTCGATAGCCACACTACGTGGTGCAAGATGAGGCCGCTTCAATTCAATCCATTCCGTGCTGGCCCGCTCGAATGTAGGCGGCAAAGTGCGTTTGTTGATCCCGTTCCAAGATTCCTCAAGCTGGCGACGACGTGCTCTTTCAGCTTGGAGCGCCACAGTCTTGCTTCTGCTTCGGGTCGACTCGTGTATGATCCGACCGCCAAACCTGAAGCGGTACCACCAGGCACCACCTGTAGGCCGTTCTCCACACTTATTGCATGTGCCGCCTGGCCCTTTTTTGTTGCATGTTCCACGGCCTCTGCATTTCACTCGCAGGTACACCATGTCACTGCCCTTCCTGGGCCGTTTTCGATTCCCGGCGCCTCCGGGCGTACCTTCCGCCTTCACTTAGCTGATCCCACGGCTTCGGTGGCCGGCCGCCTAACTTGCCGAACTCGGCACCGCGCTGACCCCAGTGTTTCAGTTGATCGCGGCCGTATTTCTCAAGAGTCCTTGTGCCACCTTGCCTACCGAGGAGCCGGGCCGCTTCACGAATCTGATTGGTAGATTGGTCATTCATATACACCATTATCCCCTACTGATTGGGGTTATGTCAATGCTGGTGTCATATGAAACCAAATTTCTATGATTTGAGTTGAGAGAGCCCGCTGACATTGAACCTCTTCGGCCGAGTGTCAAAAAAAGCAATGTTTCGTAACGTGTTCAAATTGGGTGCGGCGATCGTCTCCGGGTGGTTCAGCTGAAATATCGAGTTCTCTCTGTAGCCGCTGCAGGGGATCCGGTGTGGGATCGAATGGTGCCGGCGGTAAAGGTTTGGACATCCTGAGAGGTTGTCACCTGCTGGAGAGTATCAGCGCGAAGAGTGCCAAGGACTCTTACCTTCTGGCATTCTTCGACAATCCCATTGATTTAAGGGCAGTTGGACATGGAGCTATGGCGAAGGTTGCCAAAGGACTGTTATTGGCATTCTTGGGGGGTTGCCCCCGGGCACACGGAGTGGGCCTGGCCTCCCGATTCCCGGCTTGGGATAGGCGGGCGGTGTAATTCCGAGCATGGAAAGTTTCGGGGGGCGGGCGCTCGCCGAGGTGGAGGATGTTGTGCCGGCATTTGGGTACAATGCTCCAGGGCTTTCACAATCCAATTCCCAATGCCCGCGCGGACATTCGCGGGCCGGTTAGTGCCATTCTTTCGGCAAGAACACCGGCCGCGGTCCGGAAACCACCTGCTGACGGCCTGTGCGAAGAGCATTCGTTAGCTTCCCCCCCTCCTGATCTGCAACCTCTGCCACGACGCCTCTAACCATAGGGCTTTGAAGGGTGGCAGTCCGCCCGAAATGGTCTGCCACCGAGCCTTCTTCAGGCGGAAGGCAGGTAGACTTCTCGTCTCTCCGCCGAAGATTGGTGGCCGTGAGTTCTTGTGAGGGTTTGCAGGGTTAGCTGTGGATGTAGCCTGCTTAGGGCCTCGTTGCACGTGGTCGGACGTGTGTGGACGTAAATCGTCGATCCTCGTGGGAATTGCTCCTTTGCAGAGTCTCTGCAGTCGCTGCGGCGGCAGAACAAATCTGGAGAATTCTGACAGACGGTCCACTCCGGGACCTGGCAGGACAGAGGTATCCTGCTCTCTGGGCCGTCTGTGGAAACTTCCGATGAGATGTGCTTTCGGGCACGCATTCCGGCATACAGGTGGGGTCATAAACGGCTCGCAGCGGCTTGAGGGAGCGCTGCCGTTTTCGGGCCGTAAATGCGAAGTTCAAGTTTTTTCCGAAAGAAAGAGGAATGCTTCTCCAGCCTCACCAGAAGCAGGAGAGGAACAACCCCAAAAATCCTTAACCGCCCGAACCGCTTGACATCACGAACGAACGGCGAAAGATGGTTTTGCAGGTGGGGTCACTTTATTTTTGACCCCATCTGCAAGAGATGCCGCTTTGCTCCTCCGAAAGATATCAACTCGCCAAGCCACGAAGGTAGTTATAAAGACACCGCCCCTGCTGAAGACGGCTCTAAGGGGTCAAGGCCGAGCGCGGGCCAGAACGTATGGCCCTTCAGGAATCACGGCGATGGTGGCGGCGGGTGCGAGCCCCGAAGTCAGCGCCTGGACGGCAGCATCGGCGGTGGGGTAAGCCTTCCCCCATAACGAACCCTGAAACTCATCTGGCAAGCCGGGAACATGGTAGAGGACTTCGGCATTGCAGGTCACTAGCCCCAGTTTTTCCAGTTGCCATTGATCCACAACCACCGGGGCGTGCAGGATATGATCCATAAACTTCCGATCGGAGCCATGTTCCGCCAGCAACTTGCTGAATTCTTTTCCGCCGGCGCCTTCCGTGCAGGCGGCCATCAGCAGGATCTTCCCGCCCGGCTTGACAACCTGCGATGCCGCCGTGATGCCCTTGATCGACTGGTAGAAGGTGAGATCGAGCGGATAGCCGGCGCCCGTGGTGATTACCGCGTCCACGGGCTCATCAAGCGTTTCCAGCATCACTTGGGATACCAATCGAACCCCTTCGCGATGCGCCTGGACGGGATCGCCTGCAAAGACCGCCGCGATAGGACGCTGTCCCGTTCCCCGTGCAAGCGCGACGTCAACCAGGAAGTCGTGCCGCGCCATTCTGGCAATCTCCAGAAGTTCAAGGTGAAGCGGATTCTGCTCGATTGATCCCTCGCAAGCGTGGCGGTCCCGCATGAACTGGGGACTATGGAGGACTTTGATGGTTTCCTGGGCGGCCAGACCGGGCGCGATGAGTTTGCGGCCACCGGAAAAGCCCAGCATCAGATGCGGCTCGATAAAGCCCACGGTGATGTGAAGGGCGGCGGAAATGAAACGTTCGTCGATATAAACAGGCGTTCCAGAGGCGGTGGAACCCAGATGCCGGTGTTCAGCTAAAGCCCGGGCGTTGTGATTGACGATGCGATAGCGAGCGGCAATGTCCTCTCCGCATATTTCCCGAACCTCTGCCGGAGTGGCGGGGCGGTGCAAACCGGTGGCAATGAGGATCGTCACCTTACCCCGCGGAATGCCCGCAGTTTCCAGATCAGAAAGGATGGCGGGCAGAATCAGGCGGTTCGGAACCGGACGGGTAATATCGCAGACCGAAATTGCTGCCGACGGCTTGCCCCGCGCGAGGTCCCGGAGGGGCAGGCTGGCCGTGGGAGCGTCGAGCGCACGCCGGACAGCCTCCTCCGCACTATCGAGAGGAACGGCCGAGCGGGCCTCCAAGACACGATAACGAAATCCCTCGGGCAGGTCGACGGTAAGGCCCTTTTGACCGAACGCCAGATCAACACGCATAGGCTGAATCCGCCATAACAGGTTAGCCGGAACTTCCATTATAGACTCCGGCTGGACCGACAACATACACCCGGGCGTGCTCCAACTCAATCGACAGCAGGGACGGCATCCGACCCCTCCATTCATATGAATGTGTTGCTTGCTTAAATTCTTGATCTGTAGAGCCCCAATCTGTCGCCCACAATCACTGCAGCCGCTGCAGTGGCGCACAGCCCAAATGCATGCCTTGCAGTTCCCTTACAAGTCCGCGCATGGTGTCAGGCCCTTCAAGACCGTGCCTTCATTTAGCTTCAGGCGCAGTACGCAGCCGTTCAAGCGGATCGGCAGTCCGTTACTGTAGGATTAGCCTGGAGGTGAAACATGTTCAGCGTGGAAGTAACGTTCAAAGTTGATGGAAGGTCTTTGACGATGGATGGATTCGTCCAAGCGTTACTAGGAGAGATGCAGAGGGCAGCAAGGGCCGGAAGCCATGAGGCACTTCAGTTGAGGAAGCTGCCAGCGCCGAATCCGGAGGTTTCGCGGAGTCCGGATCTTGATCCAAAGCAGGGCACGAGGCCACTTGCCGTCGGATTGAGGGAAGCAGCAAACATGATTGGCGTATGCAAACTAACTTTGGAGGCCTATGTCGGCGTGGGGGACATTCGGGCGATTCGTATCGGGAGGCGTGTGTTAATTCCAATAAAAAGCTTAGAAAAGGTGATGAGGGAAGGGCTCAAATAATCCGATCTGGAGCAACCTACAGTAGTCGGACATAACGATTGTGATGTGCCAAAAACCCTGTTCATCATTCTGCTTCATTTACTGCATAGAATCTGAAATCATAAAGAGTTGTCAGAGATTTCTTCTGTTAGATGGCGCTCTGTAGCCTGGGAGCGGGCCTGGAAACCGAATAGCGCCTTTCTTTTTACGCGGGTCCCGCGCGGAACGGCTGGGAAAGCCCGTCGAAGTTGGGCATCACCTACGCAAGGCACGAACCTGATCTGCAGTAATCCGTACGCGTTTGTCACCCGAACTCTGGCGGTTCGCGCCAAGGGCGGTCTAGGCGAGCCGGAAGACGTGGCATGAATTTAATCGCCATAACCCTTCTCGGGAGAGGTTCGATTAAGAAATGGTCCTTAGCAGTTGACCAGGCTTAACTTTTAGCGCGCGGGCGAGCTTCACAATGTTCACGAGGCTGACATTCCTCTCACCTCGCTCCACCCCACCAACATAGTTGCGGTGCAAGTCCGCAATCTCGGCGAGTCGCTCTTGCGATAACTTGTTTCTTAACCTCAGCTTGCGGAGATGTCTTCCGAACAAGGTTCTCGGATCGGGGCTTTGCACGCGACCATCTTGATAGCTCGACCACTATGAGTCTACACACGATGAGTGTGATAGAATCCGGCGTGGCTCCCGACCCGGTTCAAGGCCAAAGGAGAAGTCCTTATGGGGAATCGAATACTTGTTATCGGAATGCTCTCAATGAGTTTATGGTCAGGCGTTTCCCATCTGAGAGGGGTGCAAACGCACGATTCACTCATTCCATCGGTAATCAATTCAACCTATGCCGTGAGAATTCCAAGTAGGCGTAAAATCACCGTTCATTTATTCGAGCGGGACGGGAAACTGTGCGAGCAGCAAAAGTCGGAAGCGGGAGGGCAGACCTTTGAGTCAGTAACGTACAAGGACGTGGACTACATCCAAATAGAGGCTGATTCGCTTGCTCCCAAAGCCGAGAAGCGGACGTTAGACATTGAAGATTCGAGTGGTAACGATCTTTTTGTGACCCTTCCCACCAAGGAACAGGCCAGTGCTGTCGCAAGCTACGTGTTGCGGAAAAGTTCGCTGCAATTGGAATTTATTGCAGGAGCTTGGCAGGTACGGAGGTCCTTCCAGTGTCCCGCGGAAGACTATCTGGGGTGTCAGGATTTTAAAGAGCTTCTGGATCATGATGATCCAGATATCTCTGACTTTTTCTATTCACGGCTTCCCGGTACCCGTAAATATGTGTGCTTCAGTAACGCGGCAAGGCAGTTCTTCACAATCAGCTACAGTCACTTTCCGTATACATCAAAAGGGCTGTTCTTTTGGACGCTTTTCCGTAACGGACAATTTGAGGTAACAATTCCAGGTGACATTCAATGGGGCGCGTTTGGAGTAGGCCGGATCAGTGGAGAGCGGAGGCAGGGGAAGGTGGAGCCGATCAGACTCGGATCAGTGGATTCGGCATCTTTATCTTACCGCACCAAATTTCTCAACCGGATGAATACCGCCACCGAAGAAGAGTTGTCAATTCGGTGGTCAACTGGACGCTACACAGAGACATTCTCTAGTAAGGACGAAAAGGGCAAACCCATCTGGACCGATTTCACCGGCGTGTGCGTAAACGTGAAATGAAGTTACGGTTTGGGCATTATGGCTTTAACTAAGTTTTCCGGGGGCTCTGCCGATTCGGCTCTATTCTCAGTCGGAATCTATCGGATACCTGCACTTGCTAAGATCGTTTGGCCAAGTGGTAGACTGCAAACTAAGGTTGGCCAGTTCTTTGAAAGTCGATAGGAGGGAACCAAATGGGTAGAAGAACCGTGGACCTATCAGACCCTTTCAATCAAACCGTCGAGCGCGGTCACCCTGCCGATTTTCCCGTCGATCTAGCGCCACTGTATTACGGAAGCAAGGACGGCTATCGAGAAGTCCCGGAGCGGTGGGCCGTCGTCCGTAAGGACACGAGGCAGTCGCTCGCCGTGGTTTCGACACGCTACACCCTCGTCCCACACCAGAAGATTCTGAATGCCGTCGAAGAGGCCATCAAACCGCTTAAACTTGGTCCGGTCCCACGCGGCATTTACGTCGACCGTGACGGAGCAATGATGCGGGCCATCTTCAAGTTTCCCGAACTGACTCAGCCCATCTCCAAAAAGGATGAAATCTGCCCCTGTCTCAAGATCCAGAATACCTACGACGGTCGTTCGCGCATCGGCATCCACATCGGTGCGTTCCGATTTGTCTGTACCAACCTCGCCGTGGGCGGCGCCGGGGCCTTTGCCGGTGGCTTTATGTCGATTCATACAGGCAAGATTCCACTTGACGAGATTTCGGAGCAGATCACGACCTACCTCGACGGCTTCGATCAGATTGTGGCCCTCTACCGGCTATGGTCCGCGCAACGGGCGCAGGAAGGCTCGCTGGCCAAGGCGCTTAATAGAGTTCCTGAGCGGCATAAAGCGCGCATCATGGAGAGCTTCCAGTACCGCGACGACACCGTCTATCAGGCCTACAACGCGGCCACCAACTACGCAACCCATCGGGCGTATAGCTATCGCGTCGCCTTCGACCTTCTCGAAAGGATCAACCGGGGGTTTCAGGAGACGTTCACGGCTTCACGTAATTGATGGTGGGGCCGAAAGTACTGTGAAAGCAAACCATTCGCCTACATCTGTCGCGTAAAATCTGAAATCATGAGGATTTGGTGAAGGTTGCTGCTGTTATGGCTGATGTCATCAAAATCAACCGAGCCCCTGTACTGACCCAATGGGCTGCGATGGTCGCAGAGGGCCTTGGCTTTGATTGGGAGGAAGCACTCACGCTGGGGCGTGCTGTGGCCGGGTTAAATGCGTACGGTAAGGGAGTAAGCTTGGGATTGTACCAGCCTACTCCCCAAGCCGAACGGAAACGCCGCCGGAAGCGCACAAAGGTTGAAGTCTTGCAGGTCGACCTGTTGCATCGGTCCGTACCTTCGGTTCAAACGCCGGAAGGACTGCGGGCGCTGAGCAAGGACAAGCCGGTTTCTCCGGTAAGGGTCGAGCGTTATCTGCAGGGTAAGTTTCGGGATCACTCGGGTGACATAATGGAGCGGTTCGCCCGGTCTTGGCCCTGCGAGGAGCCTGCTATGCGAGCCTATGATTTGTATGAGCAGTTCTGGCCTACAGCCCCGGCTGGAGTTCGGGGTTGGGGTGGGGTTGGAAATCTGGACTTGGATCGTGTTCAGAGCATCGAGAGGCGATAGGCTTTAGTCGTTTTGCGCCGAAGGGCCGGCCTGGTTTTTCCCCAACCCTTCTTGATGAGGACCACGAAGGGGAAGCACCGCAATGTGGATGGCATTTGATGAATTCTAATGCGTTTAGGAGATCCCCCGGCTCTGCCGGGTGGCAGTAGAAGTTTGACTTTTTCGGCAGTTCGCTTTATCCGAGCAGTCGGGGGCGATGGATGAATTCGCACCTCACGGCGTGTCGGCTTTGGTTTTGATCGGTTGCGATCAGGCCCCTTTGAGGGGCCAGCAACCGTAAAGCCTCCGGCTTTGCCGGAGGATAATTACCCTGCACCTCCCAAAAGTATCGACTTTTGCCGGCTCATCTTCATGGGCCGCAGGGGGAGCTTCAAAACGCTCCGCACACGCGTGGGGCCGCCAGCGTAAGACTAAGGAGTCCTCGTCCTCTTGAGGTATTCAATGCCCTTCGCAGAAATCCCCCACGTGCCTCGCGGGGAATCGGGCTTCAGCAAGCCAACTCGCACCATAGAGTATCGGGAGAACTGTGTCGTGTTCTCCCAACGCGGCACGCCTGTACTTGGGAGTGGTTTACGGTCATCAGGCGACAAGACATCGGCCATGAACTCGCCGACTCGCCTTACGACATCTACGGTTCGCGCCGTTCCGCCAAGCTCGTCCAGGGCTTGGAGGATTGGGACGTAGAAGGCGGTCTCCGGAGTCCGCAAACCTCGCCTTAGTTTGGTTCTTCTCTCACCCGGTTCGTCGTCTTCGGAACCAGGCGGAGGTTGTGCCTCGTCGGGCAGGGGCAATCCTAGCGTTTCGAAGGCAGTCTTGGCGTGGCTGTAGGCCGCAACTCGGTCGCCGCACTCGCGTCCATAAGCCCGGTAGAGGTCTTGCCAGAGGTCACGAAGGTAGCCTTTGTAGCCCGTGACCGCCTTGAATAAGTGAATCATCTTCTTGGGCAGGTCCAGAGTCCGCGCACCCCGGCCGTGTGCGTGAACAATGAACATGCCTTCTGTCTCGTTGCGAACATCGAGGCGAAACCCGAAATGGGACTCGACCACGCAAGCGCCACCAGCCAGTTGCCTAAACGTGAGCTGTTCCTCCGGCAATTCGATCGCCTGTGTCAAGCCGATATTGCCGTCGAGGAAATCTCTTGGGAACGCCGTAGGGCCGTTGGGCAACACTGAGGCGATTACCGGATCATCCACCTCACCCGTCTGGCCTGTCAGCGCCTCGCGCACGGTCCGGAGAACCTCCTGTTTCGCCACGATAGGAAGGTGGCCCCACGCGTCGGATACAAACGCCAGATCTGGGGGCATCGTCTTCGAGGTTTTCGGTGATTCAGGGGCAGCAGCATACATTCCGTCCCCAAGCCTCAGGAAGCGCGCGAGATTCCCGCGGCGCCTGATTTCTTGGTTGATGTCCCGATTGACCGTGTTTTCCGGCGTTCTGCCGCTTGTCAGCCAGAGCTTGGATTGAACGATGCGACGCGCAATCTCCGCGTAGTGCAGAGGCTTGCCTGCTTCTTGCAATACCCTGTATGCGGCGTCAACAGAGTTCATCGCGCATCATCCTGCATGTTCATTCCACCCAAGGCAGCCCATAAGACTTGAACGCCTCTTTGGTCTGGTGTTCGGCCATCGGCCGGTGTCCGCTCTTACGCTCGTATGCTTTGAGCAGCGCATGTCGCAGATCGCGCACATAGTTCTCGTATGCTTTGACGGCTCGGAAGATCTCAATCATCACTATCGGCACCCGCACCGCTCTCAGCCCGCGGAGCTGGGCGTAATAGATGAAGTTGCCCTCGGTCGGGTTTCTCACGTCGTGGCGGAATCCAAGGTCCGACTGCACAGCGTACTTGCCGCCCGGTAACACTACCACCGAGATTGGCTCCGCGGGCAGTTCCAGATTTGCGGTCTTCTTCACGCCGTCCAGAAATTCACCGGGAAACGCCTTTGGTCCCTGTGGCAGCAACTCCTGAATCACTGAATCGCTGCCGCGCCCTTTGTCGGCGCCGGCCTTTTCGGCGTCTCTAACCCAGCCTGGATGAGCGTCGGCAAACAGGACCGGCTGGGCCTTTTCGCACGATCCCAACTGCCGCGCTTGCGTCTCCAGCAAGGCGATGAACTCAGTGAGCTTGTCCCATGCGAACCGAACGCCCTTCTTCGTCGGGCCAGTATAGGTTTCGCTATCTACGAACTCCCGCACATCAACGCTCGGCAGCGCCTTGAGATCGTCAGGAGGGATCACGGTGACGATGATGTCGGTGTCGCCGGCCTTATGAACCTTCGCAAATTGCTTTTCCTTGGGACCTGGAGCCTCCGCCTTGAGCTCGGTCAAGGCGCTGATGACGGACATGAGGACGTCGCCGCCCATCGCCATCCCGGATTTAGTCGGGCCTTCGTACTTCTCGCCGGACACAAACTTGCGGACATGACCGAGCATTCGGCCCTTCCACGGCCTGACGGAGAACACCAGACTCGTTGTCCGAGTCAGTTGGATGGTGCCTATGACGCTATCGGCTTCGGTGCCCATACCGTTCATCTCACTTCGCCTCTTGGGGGACTGACTGCTCCGGAGCATCCGCGACGGCGGGCAGCTTCCAGCCGCCGTAGTCGATGACATCACACCGCATCCGATCCAGGGTGCGCGCAAGGTCTTCCATATCCTGAAAGCGAACGTTGCGGAGATGCGCCACCTGGTTTCGCAATCGCGAGACCTTGGCCAACGCTTCCTTCCATCCTTCTTTGACTTGTTTGGCCGCCGCTACATCTGGGAATCGTGGAAACACTTGGTCGATCAGCATTAGCACGAGCCGGCCGAGTTGGTCCAAGGTCAGATAGTCGAGGCAATTAATGTGCAGCAAGCCATCGTTATCAACGTTTTCACGCCCAATCATCACATTGACCGTTTCCCACACGGAGTTCTTGGTCTTGAACTCCTCACGGTGTTTCAGAAGCAGGCCGTTGAACTCCTTCACCGCATCGAGCTGGCAATTCTCTTTGGCCCACGATAGGAGCGCCCGATTCAATTCCTTGTCGATGACCTCCCCCGGCTGAGGCATTGCCTGCAGTTTTTCACGGGCAGCATCCAGGCCGATCCGTCCGAAAACGGCTGCAAGGACCTGCCGCAACATCGTCTCGGTGTCGTGAAGCAGGGCACCAGCTCGCTCATTGGCGGCGCGCCGGAAGAGCACTTCGGGCTGAATCGACTCGTCGAGCAGGAAACGAACGACCAGATTGCGGAGCTGATAGAAGCCGGGCAGAAGGTTGGGAATGACAAAACCGTCCAGGCAAAGCCGGCGCAGGCCGTCATCGACTTCCTCGATCAACTCGGCGCGAAGACGCTGCGGCTTGCCGCCGAAACGAATCAGGGCTAGCATCGTTTCGCAACTCTTGGGCAACGCGCCAAGCCGGGCACGGTATGCGTCAACTGTCGCGTCGTCATCGAGCCACTCCTGCACACGGTCCCAGACGCTCTCTTCGTAAAGTCGGTCGCTCCAGTCGCCGGACAGGTACTCGGTCGCGCTCCTGACTAACGCCATGTCGGTGCCACAAAGATCAAGCATCAGGTACAGCACCGCATCACCCCAGCGACAGCCACGGCCGTCTGCGATGGCGCGGTATCCCGCTAGTAGGTCGTCGCGCGGCAACATCGGGAACGATACGTGGGCGCTGGGCACTGAGCAGAGCTTCACGCCGAGTTGCCGGTCGGCGTTTCGCGCGTCGAGATTGCCGCACCAAAGACAGAGGTCCCTGGTCTTGGCGGCGCTCTCCGCCATGACGGTCACCAGACGGCGGTAGTCGTCGGGCGGCAGCCGCCCAACATGGTCTAGCACGATGACTTGCGGCTTTCCGCCCGCGGGCCGTTCCGCGGTCAATCCTCGCGCGAACTCCGTCACCCCCTTTGCCTGCGCGTCAAAGCGACTGACGGCAAACCCATCTCCGGCAATACGGTCGGCCAAAGGGCCGACGAAGGTGGTCATTCCGCAGCCAGGGCTGCCTACCAGCGCCGTGTGGTGTCCCTGTCGCAGATGGTCGAGGACGCGCTCGGCTACACGATCAAGAGATGAGAAGTGAACCGGCACGGCTTGTATTCATCCCTCCACATTCGGTAAGTGAAAACGGTCAAACGCGGCCTGGGTCAGCCGGGCCGCCGTGCGCGTGTCGAGCGTCCGCCGGTAGTAGGCTTCGTAGAACTGCTTGCGGAGGTCGCGTAGATATTGCTCGTAATTGGCCACGGTCCGACTGACTTCGACGACTTTTTCTGGCAGCTCGGCTGTTCGATGGCCGCAGCCGTGCGCGTATACAAGGAACTTACCCTCGGCGGGGGTCTTCACAGGGCGGCTGAAAATGTTGTCTGCGGTATGCACCTCGGAAAACAGTGGGCTGTTGTCGAACATCAAAGGCGCTTCGGGAAGTTCGATCGGCGTCTTGCCTGCGGCGGTCGCGGCCCCGGATAGAAAGTCGTCGGGGAACCGCCTGGGGCCGTCCGGCAACACTTCATCGAGGACTTCTTCGGTTACCTTCCTCTCAGCCTTGACGCCACGAGATTTGGTCTTGCGTGCCTTGCCCCGCATCTGCCCCAGCTCGATCCGCTCGCGGACTAGCTCACAAAGGCCTTCGTAGATTGGGTTCAGATATTTCTTTGCGTCTAGCCCAATGGCCTTGAGAACGGCGGAATCGAACGCTTGGCGGTCCTTCTGTTTGGCCTCGTCAGTAACACGCAAGATAGACCGATTCTTGAGAGGCTGGAATGCTTTGAGGATTGCGGATTGTTGGGTCTTACTAATCTTGTGCAGATTCGGCACGAGAAGGGAATCGCGCGCGTCCTCCAAACGCACCTCGCACACGCCTTCGCCAGCGGCCACGGGTGCGATACACTCCAGGGCCAGCGCGACGACAAAGCTGTTCAGGACAGCCGAAAGTAGCTCCGCGTCAACACCTTCCCTGGGATCGAGGAAGTAGAGCCTCTGGTCTGGTATGAGATCCACCTCACTATAACGCTGGAGGTAGGTGTCGTGGTAAGCCTTCTGCCAGAAGACGCGGGCCGAGTAGCCGCGATACTTAGGCAGTGCGTACCAGCCAGGTTTCCGGTTCTTGACCTCAATGCCTTCAGGCCACGGCATTCCCGCCAGGTTACCGGAAGTGAACATCTGTTTTTCCCCCCACTCGATGTACCTGAGCGATCCAGTATGTCCCAGCTTTCGAAGTTCCTGCTTTGTCTTACGGCAGACGAACACGCTCCGTGGCAAGGCTGCCGGGTCTACCAGAATGCTGTGCGACGCATCGTCCGTTGCCTTGACGAGGCGGAATAGATACGAAGGTTCGATGCTTCGGGCCTGGGCCTGCTCAGGTGTAAGGTGGTAGAACTCGTTGTTGCCGCTCAGTGAGCCGCGTTTCATCTCCGACAAATCATCAAGGCAGGTCAGCTTGTCGGAAGCATCAGCGCGCGCGCTCAGCATGGTATCAGGTGCGCGCAGCAGATAGCCCCATTTGCGCTTACCAAGAGCGCCCCGCAAATCGCCGGCGAGTTCACCCTGACGGACCAAGCGGATACGGACAACTTCGTTCTCCTCCGTTACGATTCCGAGTGGGTGAATCTTCGTGTACTTGCGCCCAACTTGTTCGATTTGGGCAACTAGGTCGCGCAGCCGCGTCAATCGTGGGATAGCGTCGATAATCGGGTCGCCGGGGATCAATTGCGCAAGTGGCTTCCTTACCTTGACGAACTTGGCTAAGTGGTTGTCGCGCTCGCCCGGGCTATCGCAGCGCTCAACAATCGTCACGACGGTATTGACGGCTGCTTCGGTGAACCACGGCTCGCAACGGCTCTCCAGGACAGCAATGATCTTGAAGTGCTTCAGGAGAAACTTCTGAAGCTCGTGGCCATAGCTTACGTCCAGCCAGGTATTGGAGGTGACGATACCCATTCGTCCGCCGGGCCGAAGGAAGCGTGCGGTGTGAAAGAAAAGGTGGATGTAAAGGTCAGCGAAGCCTGATATGCGGTGCTGGACCGTCTTGTGATCGGACCCCTTGTGCTGGCTCATGGCGATGGATTTCTGAAATAACTCCTGGGCCGCTTTGTTCTGGTAGCAGAACAGGTCCGGGTATTCGTCAAACCAATCGGCGATCAGGCGATCCCGGAGGAACGCCAGGTATCCGGCCTCGTGTTTCTCAATCTGGTCGGCGCTGATGTACGGGAAGTTGCCGACGATGGCGTCGAACTGCGGAATGGGTTCTTCCAACTCCTCCGGATGCTCAAGGTCCATCTTGGGCGGCGGGAAGCGGAATTGGTCGCCGGGATTGATGCGAAGGAAGTCCTGGCAGAGCACCCGCGGGAAGTTGCCATGCTCGGCGATCTTCTGGCGGAAAAGGTTAATGGTGGCTAACTCCGCCGGGAACGGCGCGATGTCGATCCCCCAAAGTTGTGTGAGCAGCGTGGAGTGGTCGTGTTGCCCGAGCCAGCGGAGACGGTCGTAAGCGCGGATGAGAAACGTGCCCGTGCCGCATGTGGGATCGAGCACCTTGTCGGTCGGTGCTTTGATACAGAAGGCGTTGAGCAGGTCGCAGAGGTTCTCGCTGGTGAAATACTGGCCCAGCCCGTGCCGCTCCTCTGCCGGGATGAGCCGCTCGAAAACGGTCCCTATCACGTCCTGGGGCAGGCTGGCAAAGTCGCGTGTATTGAAGTCGTGGATGAGGTCCGCCAGTGCATGGGACGCTTCGGCCGGCCATTGGATGCGGTCGGGCAGCGCCTCATCAAACACCGCGTGGTAGTCGATCTTGAGGGCTTCCGCGAAGGCGACGCGAAGCTTGGGCAGGACCTGGGAGGTATCGACGTTGTCGAAGTCCAACTTGGGGAGTTGGCGTGCCGAGCGGCGGAGACTCTGGTAGAAGAGCACCTTGCCCAGCAGGCGGTAGATGATCTGCCGGGCGATGGATTCGGCAAACTCCGGATCGTCGGGGGAGCCGGCGATCCCCTGCTTGACCGCCCATCCTGTAATCTCGGCCCGAAAGGTGACGTTGTTTGTCAGCCGGTCGAGCAGAGACGCCGTGACTATCGGCAACAGGTGCCGCACGGCGTCGAGCAGGCGGTTGACGAAGTAAGTGGCATCGATTTTGACGAGTTCAAGAGCCTCATCTTTCAGCAGTCGCTCCAGGTCATGCAGGATGTCGTCGCCGCGGGCGAGCACTTTTAGTTGCGTTGGCTCGTCCAGCGGCCCCTGGTCCGCCTGGCCGATTTCATAGAGGTCGGGGTAATCGCGGAGCTTCTCCATTGCGTCGCGGGTGGTGGGCGTCCCGGCTTTGGGTGTGCGCCAGAGAACGGCATCGCGAAGGGTCCATGTGACGAAGTACGGCGCTTTGTGTGCGCGGGCGCGACGAACCACGAACTCTAGGACGGCGTGTGCGTCAGCAGCCTGTGACGGGACGGTCATCAGGACCACGGCGAGCGGCTTGTCCGTGCCATCGTGCCGACCGTGGATGAGAACGGTGTGCCACGCGGTCTTTGAGTCGCCCTCCGCGGGCTGGGCATCGTATACGTAGAGGGTGGCGTCGGGCGCAGCGGGCAAGTTCGCGACGAATCTCTGAAATAGCTTGGAGACGGAGCCTCGCACTGCTAACCCCCCGGTTCCGTCTTGAGGAACTTGACGTAGGCCAACATCCCCATTCGGTCCACGGTGAACCGGACGAAGTTCGGGTCTTGCTTCTGGAGGGCCTTGAGCAGTTCCACGGTGCGGCCGAGTTCGAGGATACAGTGCCCCTCGGTTAGCAGCCGTGTGCCGGCCAGCAGACCAACGTCGCTGAGCGGCGTGTAACCCAAGGTGCTTTTAAGCGCCTGCCCGGCATCCGCCAAAGCCTTGATGGCGTCGTCGTCGTTCGCTGGCCGAGCCTTGATTCCGCGGCAAGCAGCGATGGCCCCGAAGAAGCCGTTTTGTAAAAAAGCGTCGATGTCTGCGGCCCTGCCGTAGTGGCTCATGAACGCTCTGGCGGAAGGGGTCGGCTCATACTCGAACGTCTCCCGATTCGGTTTCCGGAGTAGACCAAGGTCGCAGTAGGGTTCCAGCCGAACCCGGATTGCCTCTTCCCGCGCGCCACTTCCCGTATATGCCTTGCCTTTCCACTTCGCAACGTTGGTCGCGATCTTGCCGAGCATCGAGAGTCGATCCCTCTCCTCCGCCGGTAGGCTCCTCTTGGCATGGCCAGCAACGACCTCCCGGAGAATATCGGGCAGCATGTCTCCGGCGAAACGCTCATCAAAGCGCTCGCCATTCTGGACCAGCGCTCGCAACAAAGGCATGGCGACTGCCGCGTCGTTGTCCAGCAGACAGTAAAGCAGCACTGCGGCCTGGCACTCGCTGATGCGCAGCGGGTTGTTTTGCTTGTCGAGGTTGCCGAAGGCAGCGAGTTCCTCCTTGGGTGTCACTGCCAACAGTACGAGGCTTCGCGTGAGACCCGAATAGGTTCCCTTCTTGACAATTTCCAAGGACGTAGCTAGGTAGGGGTATCTCCGCCAGTTCGCCTCGACCAGCTTTCCCGTGGAGGAAGGCAGCGACTTGTCGGCGAGGTAAGTGTCCTGAAGCTCGACGCCGGCTGGGCCGGAGTCCTCCATGATCTTCTTGCGTAGTTCCCTGTATGCCCTGTCTGTCAGCCGCGTCCTGGCGTATTCCTTGAGGTCGGCGTCGTAAGGTGGCGTGAGCTTGACGCGCTGAGTGACGCGCGCGACGAATCGCTTCCCTAGGGTTTCCAAGTTGCTCGTCTCCGTCTCGTTCACCAGTGCGGCGAGAGCCTTGAGAAAGCCCAACCGCTGCATGGTGCGGTTTGCGGAATCCAAAACCCTGATGCGGCTCGCCATCAAAACCCTCCATGCACGCTGATGCGGGGCCGAACGTCCATGATGAACGCGCGATCCGTCTCAGTGTTGGATACGAGCACCTGCCCCACATCGAGGCTCCGAATCAGTTCGTCAAACCCGAGGACGGCGTTGCCATATTTGACCTCCTCCGGGAGGTTGGACTTGATGTTTTTCCGAATGTAATCAATGTCCCCTTGAACGGTGAGCTTGTGGACAAGCAAAGTATCCACCTGAGCCAGGATGCGGGGATCAATAGCCGTGGGCTGTTGCGTGGCGACCACGAACGAAAGGCCATAGTTGCGACCTTCCCGGACGTATTTCACGATTACATCCGTTGCCGACGTGCGCCGCTCCGATGGCAGAATGTTCTGCGCCTCATCAATGGCCACCCATGTCGGCGGCGCGGCCGTCTTCAATACCTCTTCCAATGCCTGTTTTTCGGCCGGTGCCAGCTTCTCGATGATCTTCAGGTGTTTCTCGGCTTCTGACGCCTGCACTCGCGAGGCGATCAGGCGCCGCATGAGAGCCGAGACCACGATCAGGCGAAGCTCATTGGACATTTTGTTCATCACGATGACGCTCATCCGCCCCGGATCAAGGAAGTCACGCAGAGCGGTACCCTGGTCCTCGAAGAGGGGATTTCGGTGGTAGGTCATCAACTGCTGAAGGACAGCCCGCCGCGTTTCGTCATGGTAGGACTCCAGCAGTTCGCGGTCGTTCTTGACGCAAGCGATGAGATCGTCGAGTGAATACAGCGGGTTTGCCTGGTGCCGCCGCTGGCTATCATTCCAGCCCTCTTGGGTCACTTTTATAAACGTGTCATTCAACAGTTGTCCCATGCGATCCTGGTAAATGTCCAGGCCGAACAGGTAGCCCCAGTCTTCAGCGGCGAAGTCCGAGCAGTTGATTGTGAACTCCCTATGGTCAGCGGGCGTGCCCGGCGTTCGCGTGCCCTTGGGAATCCAGATTGCCACGTCAAGCGACTCTGCCTTAATCGACCACCCTCGTCGCAACGCAAACTGTTCTTTGAGTACGGCCTTCTGTGAGTCCGCTTGAAGTAGAATGCTCATCCATTGGAATACGCCGAGGGTGTCAAACAGCAGGATTGCCGACTTCCCAGGATTCTCGGCTATGGTTGAAGTGGGCTTTGACGTACATAGCCCCTCAAGGAGAGTGCCGAGCGTGTAGGACTTACCCGACCCACGTTTCCCGAAGAGAGCCGCCACATGAGCCAAGTCGGTGTCAAACCGAACATCGGTAAGCGGCCCAGCCTCGGCCAGCCGGCCAAGATAGACCCAGCCTTTGCTTTCGGCGCAATGTGTCCCGGTGTATCCGGGACTGGAGCGGAAGACCCGAGGCCTTGTCGTGAACTTCTTCATAGTTGCTCTCCAGGAACTAGCCGAAGATAATCGGTGCAATCTCGTTCACGATGTCATCATCGATCACCTTCTGCTGTCCGTCCCATGCGGCAATCGCACACTCGTTGATCGTGCGGATGATGTTGCGCGGCGTTGACTTGATTACGTCCTGGCAAGCGTAATCGCACATTAGCGCGAACGCGCTAGCTGTGAACGGATAGGTGTCCTTCGTTGAGGGCAGGCTGTCAGCGTGAATGCGCTTCTCCGCCTCATCCTGATTAACTAAGTGTGCCAGCATTTCTTGGACGAACTGCTGCACGTTGGCCGGGGCGGCGAGGGTCTCCAATTCAATGTAGTTGTTGGGGCTGATTCGCGATGACACGTCACCGCGGACAAGCATCTCGGGCGCATCATCGCGCGTGTCCGCCTTGAAGCCGATGACAAACCCGACGGTAGAATTTGCGTTGTCGGCAAGCTTGCGGATGTACTGATGCCACGACTCCGCCGCGTCGCCCGTTCGCACGTTCTGAAGTTCCTCCATCTCGTCGATGAAGAACACCAGGCGCTGCCCGACTGCTGCTGCGAGCGAGCCGCACGCTTGTAGAGACACCACGAGATCGCCCACGCCAACGGAGCCGAGATTGCGGGTAACCTTGATCTCCTGCAGTTCCTTGGACGATAGCACCTGCCCCGTGATCCACCGCCAGGCGGCAAACCCAAGATCGCCGCCACCCCGGAGATGGCCGAATGCCTCGACGAGATTTGGGTCGGATGTGATTTTGGCGAGTTCGGCGTCGAAGTTAGCGGACTTCTTAAACAGCTCTTTCAGCCAGCCCTGCACTGCGGCCATGCCAAGGGCCTCCATGTTTTGGAGGTGCCAATCGGCGGCGGTAGACTTGCTACGAACCTCAATCTCCACATGTACCGTATGTGGGTTGCCCTTGCAGGATGCGGGCTTGTCGTGCTCCATCCAGTAGGCGAGATAGTAAAGGGTCTGCGTCTTGCCACAGCCGTAAGGCCCCCAAACCATCATTTTGGGAACCTGGGGATCTATGAACGCGCGCTTGAGCTGATTCTTCATGCGTTGGTCAAGCTGAGCGCGGCCAAAATAGAACCTGGCGTCCGCCGGGTTGATCTTCGGATCAATCGTAAAGCTCTCGCGGTCCTTGAGACAAAACCAGTTTTTGAAATCCATCGCTATTTCCTTTCTGCTGTAATCCGCTGAACAAGTGTACTTTCGCGCAAGGTTCGTAGCTGTCCGTTTGCCCAGTAGTTGAGTTCATGCAAGAGCGTTCTGCCGAGTCCATCTCCGTAGAGCATCATTGCGACTTCGATGTTCCTCTGGAACGATGCAGCCGTGAGGTTGCCTGAGCCGAACAGCCCGAAGGAGTCGGCTTCTCGCCTTGACATCGCTACATAGACTTTCGCATGGACAAAAGGGTTGTAGCGCACTTCGATCCAAGGCGATCCGAGTAGGACGGTTATGGCCTCGACCTGGTACTCCTCTTCGGGCTGCCGGGTAATGATGTAGGTGCAAATGCGCTCTTGTTCGATTTTGCGCCGCAGGTCTGCCAGCGAGAAGCGGCAGTCGGCCATTGACGAGATAAACGGGGAAACGATGCAGAGCGACCGCATGTCCGCATCGCGGAGAAAGAGGCGCAACAAGAACTGCTCGACCGGGCGCTCGGTCACGAGCTGGATATGTCGCAAATTGATGTTCTTGGTGTTGTATTCCCCGGATTTGGCTGATGATCCCATTACAATCCCACCTATTTTGAGCCTCTCGGGGCCAGCATTCCAGCGGTTGGCATCAGATAAAATAAGTCTGCGCAAAAAAATCATCGTAAGGGGAGGGATTATACCACTGCGGTAGCTGCCAGGCGCAAAATCTGCTGCCAACAGGCGGCTCCCACTGGCAACGATGCTTCGCTTCCGTCACCATGGCTAACAAGTAACGCTATACGCCTTCATCCGGACTGTTATCCTACATCCTGTGCTTGATCGACTGAGTTGGGATGTCAACCTTACGCAGCGCAGTTTTTATTTTTTCTAGTTTTTGGTTTGAGGAAGCTCTCGCCTTCTAAGCCGTCATAAAATGCCGCGCATTTCGTCCGGAGGGGTCCCCTTTTTCGTGTCGGACCGCGAAGTGGCCAGCCAAGGGCTTTGAAAGGAGCCAAGCGCTTAGGCTGGTTCAGACCGATACCATTCGCTGGGGTATCAATCTAAGTGCCTCCACTGTGAAGCGCCTGGCCCAGGTTCCAGCCGGGAGCGCCGTCGCTGCAGCGGCTGCAGAGCCGTGGCAATCTCCTCCTGTAGCGTTTTTGCCCTCATAAGTCCTTATACCAGTAAATTTCCCCAAAAAGGACTTGACAATCATACTTATCGTTAAGTAAGATAATCTCATGAAGAAAAACCCTCACGCTGCAGCCCTAGGAAAACTCGGTGGGAAGGCTCGCGCCCGGAAAACCACCGCCGAAGACCGCAAGGCCTGGGCGCGTCTTGGCGGTCTGGCCCGTGCGAAAAGGCATTCCAAGCAACAACTTACCGAATGGGCGAGGATGGGCGGTCGCCCTCCGAAGAAAGGTTAAGCATACCTGATGAAACTCGCGGCCATTTACGCCAGGGTCAGTACCCATAACGGACAGAATCCCGAAATGCAGCTCGGTGAAGTTCGGGCTTACTGCCAACGTCGCGAATGGACGGTTGCCGGCGAATACGTTGATACCGGCATTAGCGGCTCGAAAGAACACCGGCCGGCCTTGGATCGGCTGCTTTCAGATTGCAGGAAGCGGCGGGTGGATGCTGTGGTCGTCTACCGCTACGATCGCTTTGCGCGTAGTGTGCGGCAGTTGGTCAATGCACTGGAAGAGTTTCGCTCGTTGGGAATTGACTTCGTCAGCCTGCACGAGGGAGTGGATACTTCAACTCCCAACGGGAGGCTGGTCTTTGGCATCTTTGCTTCGATTGCGGAGTTCGAACGAGAATTGATTCGGGATAGGGTACGGTCAGGACTCGCTGCCGCGAAGGCAAGGGGCAAACAGTTGGGCCGACCGCGGGTCATGGTTGACGGGTTAAGGATCGCCGAACTCCGGGCTGAAGGTCGCGGCTGGAAGTCAATTGCGGCCGAGTTGAAAGTCGGCGTGGGAACGATCCTGCGCGCTGCTCAGCAATCGGAATCAAGGGTTCAAAAAACCTCTCTGAAATCCCTCTCCTAAGTCCCATCTATTCAACACGCGATTTGCTCGTTTCGAAGGTTCAACAAACAAGTGTTTCTTGAACATGCAAACCTCGCAGCAACTTCCAGTGGAAACATCTTCTGTTGGCCGACTGCATCCGTCTGACACCCGATGGCGGCCAGGAACACAGAGAGGCGTGATAGTTTCAGAGCGGCCGACGATCCGGGCGTAAGTGGATAGAAGCGCGTTTATAGGGGATGACTTGATCAACTGCCTGGAACTGGGCTCACAAAGTCACCTGAAGTTCACAACCTTCTCCGCCAATCGAGAGCCGCTCCTTACTAGGTGCTTCAGAACTTATCCTTCTCGCCCCGTAGCAACTCCTGCTGAAGGAATGCTGCACCGCGAACGCCGTTGTCGGTCATCAAGTCCGAAATCAGAATGATCGTCTTGCTGTCATCCAGCGAAAGCTCAGCGCCCTTTTGCTTGATAAGGCGGCCGAGCAATTCGACGGTATCGTCGCCGTTCGCATTCCAGAACTCTTGATCGGCTTTCTTCTCCCGTGCGATCTGCTCAAGCCATGCGAGCGCGGGTCTTGGCAGCAGGTCGAAACCGCCGTTCTTCAGAAAAGTTGTGACTCCCAGATAAAGCGTACGGTGGCGTCCAAACTCCCGCACGGCCCGTTCCAAGATAGGATTGAACTTCGCAAGGTGGGGCCACCCAGGCTCAACACCGCATAGCAGTGGAGAGAAATCAGGCGCGACGCAGAACAGTACCGCGAAGGCGCAGGTTACGAATTCCCGATCAAGATGTTCGCTGTCCGGATGCCACTCGCGGCTTGCGAATATCCAATCGGTGATGTCATGCCATAGCGTTAACTTGTCCGTAGTGACGTCCTTTGCTCTGAGAAACGCCTGGACCATGAAGGACTTCGTGACGCACTGCATGATCATAAGAGCCGTATTTGTGCCCCGGCTGAATATGCGGTCGAGAACAGCCTGACGGGCCTCGGCAGGTGTTAGGTATGCACAGACCCGGCCGCACCATGCGGCGAATCCAAACACCCATTCGAATGGTGTATTGCCCCTATGATCGTGGCGCCTGTCCGCAAACGGAGGAATGATTTCCTGAAGGGTCCACTCCAGCAATTCGCCAAGCGTTTTCAAGAATTTCACCCGCATCGTTGCGTCGGCAAGGATCGGCTCCAAGGGTGCCTGGAAAAGCACCTTACCAGCCACGTTGTGTAGGAAGATCGTCTTGTTTCTCGCATAGCCCTTCGTATCCCTGTGCGCCCGCCTCTGCGGTCCAGCAGACTTGATCCACGCCAAAGGAATCGTGGGGAGGTCGGGTATCGTTCCGGATGCCGCGAGGGATTCCGCGCGCGCGCGGAGTTTTTCCTTGAACTCGGCCTCTTTCGCATCGAAAACGATTAAATGGTAGTTGGGAATCTGTTCGTCCGCCACGACGCATTGCCGGAGCGCGACATCCAGCAACAACCAGTAGAACTCAGGCCGGGCGCCCGCAAATTGCCTGGCCGCAGCGAACACCGCGCTCTGAACGCCTCCGAGCGGATCGACGGCAAGCCGTAGAAGCGCTCCCTGACAATGTGCAATGTCTTGTCCTTTGGCGAGCAGGGCCGCATAACCGTGAGCAGCAAACACGAGTGGGTGTAGCGAAAGGATGCTGCCGCGGGACGACCATCGACTTGGCTCCCGCGTCGCGGATATCGCCCGATCAAATACGTCCCGGCACCATTCAAGCACGTCTGCACCCTGCGCATCATTGGTGTACCTCGCGGCGACGAAAGCGGCGCCAGCGATTGCTGCCGCGCGCTGTTCATCCTCGAACGCTTGGGCGTCGACGCTATCGAACACCCCAGGTCGGTCCCATTGTTTAACCTTGGCGACCGCCTCATCGATCGATATTTGCTCGCCCACGACCCCATCGTCGAGGGCTTTCTGTGCCCAGATGGCAATCGACGCGAACTCGTTGAGCTGTTCCTGCTCCTGTTGCTGAACACGATACTTCTCCTGTTTAAGCGACGGAGGCTCATTCCAGATCTTGATGTGCCTGCCGTCTTCGGTCCGCTCGGCCTTGAAATGCGCCGGGTCGCCCTGCTCTGAAAAGAGCGCCATTCTTTCATGCAACTCATTGAGGTGTCCCTCGTCGGATTCCTCTTCTTCGTAGCTGAGCGGCAAGTTCTCGGGAAAACTCCGGATTGCCACCGCGTATCGGTTGACCAGATCCTTGTCTCCAGAACACACGAAATATGGAACTAGGTCGCGAATTTCTTTTCGGCGATGGGGGTATTCGTTGAGTCTCTGGACGGCTTTGAGTTGTAGGCGATACCGGTGCCAATCGCCCATCTCATTCGTGTGAATGCCCATTTCTTGAACGAGGCGTGAGACGTCCCAGCCCCAGAGATGTGGACAGGTGACGAGCGGCAGTGCGCATTCCAACGACTTGCCGGGGTAAGCCAAACAGAGACTGACCCCGACCCCGAGCGCTGCGACCGAGTCATTGCCCTCAATGACCTTTCTGAAAACTTCCTCGAAAGGCGCTCCTTTTTCGCATGAGTTCAGTGCCCACTGGTCCAATGCCATCAGAGCCGATCTGACGGCCTCACTGCCCCAAATGCCACGAAACCACAGGTAGACTTGGCCATCACCCCAGAAACTCTGCTGGCCCCAAGGAAAAGTCAAAGTGATTGGGATCGGCTGGATCGGCTGGACCGGGCTTCTCCCCATCCTGTGCTGGCACGCCCACCGCCACACTGAGATCGAATGGTTGCAGAGGGAGCGCACCAACCGCAATCCCTCCCCTTCGTTGGAGTTGAGGAGACCCAGAAACGGGAGTTGGATCGGCGACGCCGGATAAAATTCGTGATCGTGGGCGACACCCAATTCGCGAGTTAAGTGATCCGAGTATCCGCCAAAGCGGTTGTTCCGGTGCTCCGGCCTTTCAAGGAAAGCCCCCAGGAAGAAATCGACCAGCTCAGAGGGTAGATGTCGGACAAGAGCCCCGCAGCTGGAAAGAATCGGTCCACGGAAAATATGCAGACGGTCTTGATCGGCGAGCTTCTTCCTGAGGTATTCCGAGCCCAGATTCGGTACGTCGCCGACCGAAGACAAGAACAGGGCGCGCAGCGATTTCTCTATGTCCCGACCGTTCAACGCGCCGCCAAAAGGTGCCCGCACGTCCCTATAGTCACGCGCACGATTCGCTTCCTCGAGTGCGAGCAGCCAGCCATAGCTGAGCTGTCCGATTTGTCGGCAATGGCGCACTCTGTTCCCGGCAAAGGCGTTCTGCCAGGTTGCAAAAACCGGAAGCAGGTCCGGAATCAACTGAGGAGGAAGAGTCGGCACCAACGGCATGAGCCAATCGAGGAAGCGAACCCACGTAACAGCCTTGGGGACGGCGGCGTAGTGAGCCAACATCGTGCGATCGGCCGGTTCGATATCGGGCGTCAGCTTTTCGTCGAGAAAGACGGGGTTTGGCAGCACCTCGGTCGTGGCAAGCGCCATGAGCATCTTTCGGAGATGATCCCCATTATTCTCGAGGAGGTAATTCGCGACACCGCGCAGCAGTTGCGTGGCTCGCGTTGAATGAAGGCTAGACGTAAGGACCGCGCGCTGCCAGACAGGACGCAAATCCGCGCCGCCCACATTCTCGTACAAGGCCTTCCAGTCCTCGACGGAGGGTTTGGCCTCAAGCAAATATGTCCCAAGGAGTTGCACGGGCCGAACAAACACGTCCGCTTCACTACGATTTTTCAGGAAGCTAGCCAAATCATGGCCTCGACTGATGAGAAGCTGGCACAAAGCCCATTCCTCGTAGATATCGTGCGTGAATACGACCGAGTGTCCTAGATCCGTATCCCTTAGTATTCCGGCGGATTTCAGTTCGTTGATTCTTTCCGGCGCGAGATCGTTGATGGAGATTGGCCTGTTCGGCGCCGTCGCCAGTCGTTCCGCCAATTGCAGCAGCAGATTCCGACAGTGTTGGGCAAGCGAGAAATCTGCTCGGTCCGAAGCGCCCAGGTCCCACCACAGCTTCAACAACTCCACTTCGGTTGCCGGAAGCCGTTCCGTTCCCTCAAGCCCCGCCAGAGTCAGCATGGCGTCCAAGAAGAATGGCCGCCGCAGGATGATATCTGCATTGCCAGACTGGTTGAGCAGAGGCCGCAGCCGCGGGAAGCGCCTGGCGACGATATCGAGTTCGTTATCGTTGAGTGCTTCGACCGTCACGGTCCGTAGCGGCAGTTTCTTCAGCGCATCCGGATCGAGCCATGTTTCGAGGTGCCTGAGGTTTTGTTCTCGGACCGTAACAACGATTCGCCATTGCGAAAGCGCGTCATCAAACGCGATCGCCTTCAGCACGTCGTTCACAGTTAGTTGGATCGCGGGATCGACGATTTTGTCGATGCCGTCAATGAAGAGAACGGGACTGCCCGCGCAGGCGTACTCGCGAAGCAATGAGGGCAGATCGGCGGAGACCCCTAGCACATGCGCGTGCGAAGCCCAACCCTTCGGTTGAATCCGCATATCCTTCAATACCAGAACCGGCCCGTTGCGACTGCATTCCTCAGCCAAGTCCTTCAATAACGCGGATTTTCCCGATCCAGGTTCGCCATCGATCTGGATGAACCGCGCCTCCTCCAGACCTTGGCGTACGCTCTGATAAGGATCAGCCCGGTGCAGCCGCAAACCATGAATGTGCACTTTGATATCGCCGAGGGCCAGTGCCGACTCTCGCTGCAAGGGTGCAATGTCTCTCCAAAACGACGGCGCAGATCCGAGAGAAAAGCCATCTCGGCTGAGCTGCTGCACCAGCGTCACCCGGCTAACCCCACCGCCGGCCGGAATCAGTTCGCCGGCCTTCTTGACCAAGTAGTCCCAGATCCCGGCCGCGAGCCCGCGATTAGCAGGGGCAAGCAATCCTTTGAGTCGGTCAACCACGCCCGCGGTATCGCGAGACGCATCGCCTGACTGAAAGTCAAAATGGATGATCACGAAGGAGCCGAGGAACCTCCACACTTCGTCGTCTGTGGGCTCCCGCCCGACATGCGCCGTCAGAACCGTGCGGACTGTGCCCACGAACGCCTGCTTGTCCTTATGTGAATAATCGCCTTTCTCGATCCGCTCCCGGAAATCCCGCCCGTCGGTGCTGTACGTAGCCCAGGTCAGAACCGACTGATAGTGCTGATCGGCGCGCGCGTTGTAGGTCCCTATGCCGACGCCGATCCGGTGCAGTGTGGGATCGAAGGTATCCTTTGTGAACGTGTCCCACGCCCGCTTGAGCACATCAACCCATTCCGGATCGTTTCCTGTAAAAGTGAGCTTGTTCTTGATCTGGATGTCGAGCTGGGTCTCACGGCCGTCTTGGCGAACACCCTTGATTATGATGTCATCGAGCGGCTTGTCGAACGCCGCCCGCTGCGACTGAACAACCTTAGCGAAATCACCTGGGAGCCCTCGCCCTGATGCCTCACACAGCACTGCGGCAATATAGTATCCGGCGACTCGCGCTTCAAAATGTGTTCCACCACCGCCAGACGAAAATGGATTTGTCATTGGTAGCCCATTATACGTCGGGCGGTTCCAAACGCCTAAACTGTAGATGGACCGGACTCCATACGATTCGCTCAGCAGCCCAGCGCGCGGGAAAGACAGCGTACTGGGATCAGTCCTTGGAATTAGGCTTTTGTCTGCCGATTCTGTCCGGGTCACAGGGGCACCCGGAAGTTTAGCAAATGCGGTCAGGTTGCAGGTTAACGGCCAAATCGCACTCTTGGGCACGCGCATCGAACCCCAGAGTACAAGAATGGTACGCCGACTATAGTTCCATCCAGAAACCAATGGTGTCCAGGGGTAGCTTCCGAGTGGCCGACCATCCAGGTGGAACGGCGTGAAATTCTCCCAAGTGGACTTCTGTCTTCTGTCGGAACAGGCGCAACCCTAGCGTCAGCGAATCAGGCAAACCGCCCGCCGAGGTAAATGTGAATGTCGTGGTGATACATGGCAGCGAGTTCAAAGGCGGCAAACAGGTCAAGAACCTTTTCACAGAATTCGGTGTAGCCAACCACCCAGCTTACCGTGCCGGCGTTCTTGGTGTCGAAGATGACGATTGCATCATACTCGTGCTCGTAATGCGCGGCATGGTGGCCGATACCGTTGCGAAAGTCGGTGTCGAGCACCGCCATGAACAGGTCCTCGATCGAAGATTTGGCAATGTGGTCGCGCTTGGCGGCGTTGGGCATCTGTTCGAACTGCTCAAGCGTCATCGATCCCTTTTTCGTCGGGATTTCCAGCTTGCGGTGATGGATGATCACCTCGACACCCATTGCGATCACGAGTAGACGGAAAAGGGTTTCGAAGCAGTCGATGTAGAGCTGGCGTAATTCATTGAAGTGCTTGTCGGACAGCGTGACAGGTTCCCGGTATTCCTCTTTCCAGTATTTGACCGTGATCAGGGGCTGAATGAAGCTATAGCAATTGACGAAAGAACTACGAACCGAGAATATCTCCTTCCAAAGCGAAACGATCCTGCCTGATACAAGGTAGTGTTCCGCGAGGTCGTCCACTAGGGGCTTGTCGAGGGTCTTGGCGTAGGTCAGGCGTTGATGGATACGGTCGTATTTTTTACGCGGGATGAGGGTGAACTTCGAAAACCCCGCTGTATAGAGGTTGTACAGGTCGATCAGACGGCTTTTAGGAGTGACGGGTCCTTCGTGATGCGAGGGCGATTCCTTGTCAAACAGATCCCAGTTGCCGCGCTCGAAGTGAACCCGACAGAGTTCTGCATACTGGAATGCCTTGTGCACGAATAGTTGGCGCAGGCTTTCGTCCTCGCGCCATTTCTCCCAGTCGTATCGGCCCCACGTGGCGATGTGCGGGCTAATAAAATCCGGCATGCTCGCCGGCACAACGATCTCGTCACTAAATGTCAGGGTCTTGACGGCGCCATCCTCGTCATCAGCCCATTTCCCGTTGTCCGGGTCGCGGAATTTTAAGGACACCTTCTCCTGGTCAAGGTCGAGGATATAGGTAATGACGACACCACAGGTCGGACAGGCGAAGGAATGCTTTTGCACGTCCTTGTGGCCAATCTGGGTACGCGTGACGATCTTCGAACTGCACGAGATGCAAACGACTGGTTTGCGAACTACCATAAGAAGCGAACTCAATTGTATCAAAAGGCAGGACCAGTCGTTAGATGGACGGAAGCGGCCTTCTGGGGATATACAATGAGCTCTAGGTCACATGACAAGCCACTCAGAGGTTTGACAAAAGCGGTCAGGCTGACGGGAAATGGCCTAATGGCGGAGGTATCTCAGCCCGGGCTAGCTTGTGGCTCCTGAGATTGTGTCCCCGGCTGTGCCCGCGATCAGCGACCGTAGACCTGTCTGCGCCGTCACTCCTGGTTCTTCGCTCAAAATCAGAAACCTAATGGCCCACGACAATTGTCACCGGTAATTACCATCATTACACAGCAGGCTCTGCAGTGGCTGCAGCTACTTCAGCAACTCGACTCTTGGCGGAGGAACGGAAGTGCCTTTCGGCCACTGGCGACGAGAATGGGGTTTCGTCCCGCCTAAATGCTCTGGACATTGGAATTCGTTTCTCAGCTCTCTCTGAGTGGGTGGGGAGCGTCGTAGCCAATCCATCCGCGAAATGAATTTTGAGAATCCGACGCTTTTTTGCGGAGGAACAATAAAGGAACAATAGCAGTTCCTGGGGGTTCCTATGTGCTCCTTCGCATTCCTTGGAGTTCTTTAACATCAACCGCTTAGCCGCCTTCGTTAGCCCTGAAAAGGCTGGTGTTGGTGGTTCAACTCCGTCCAACGGGTTCTCCGAGTCTGTCTTCGCGGCCGTTTGCGGTGGCTGTTCGGCCTGAGGTACATCACGTGCTCGGACTCCTCTGCAGCCACTGCAGAGACTTTCAGGCGCCCAAAAGGTTTCTGCCAACATGCTCTCTTTTGAATACTTGGAAGCAAGCGTTGAGTCGGCAAAGCAGATCGAATAATGGCTGGAGTCGACGCTTGATTTCAATTTCTGGTGCATCATCGCTGGGGATCGCGTCGATACCCTGTGTGCAATTCGAGTTTTTCGTTCCTGTAAAGCTCCTGCACCAGGGGCGTGGGCCAGCGTGACAGGATGTCCCGAATTCTCTGCCCGAAAGTTTGCCCCCATGGAGTAGGAACCTTCGAGAACCAATATGCACACTCCGCAAGCAAGGATGCTTCCAGTTCAACCATCTCGATCCTTTGTTTAATCTCCTCCACCGTCAATCGTCCGGGGCTAGGGCCGACCACACGGCTGACTGTAGGCCGCGAGACATTGAGCTTGCGGGCGATCTCAGCGTTGGTTAATCCTTGGCGATGTAATTCTTGAATGCAGGCCTCTCGCTTCAAATCCCTCTTTCTTGGCATGCTTCCTCCTGAAATCTAAACCTGCTCACCCCACAAGGGCATCAGTTCACCCTCTGGGCATCTGCTAGTGCTTGTCCAGTTAGCACTCCCAGCCTCATCATGTCAGCCAGTGTGTCGCGTCCGCAAAAGTTCGCCCGAAACACCATGTTTTCCCCACCAGGGTGCTTGTGTGTGATGCATTGGAGCCGAATGCCGCGGTACCTCGGAATCCAGTCGTACCGGCACTCAGTTCCTTTCGCCGTTACTGTCCCCCCACGTTCTGTCAGGCGCGCGAGGATCTCCTGTTTTGCTTTCCGGATACGGGCCACCAGTTCTGGCGGGACCGTGCTCGCTGGTTCAATGCTCAGTCGGTCAGGGGCAACCGCTTTGACGGTCACGCCGAGCTGGGTCAGGGCTTCGAGAATCCGATCTGCGGTTCCCATGTTAAATTTCCAGTATGTCCCGGTCAGGTTCCAGATTTAGGGTCGGTTGGTCTTTCTCTGTCGGTTGGCCGCGAAGTTCACCACCTTCTGCCTCGAAGGTTACCGAGTTTTCAGGTTTGGCAATCTTCGGCGATGGTGATGAAGCAATAGGCTTCGTTTCAGCCGCTTGGTCGAAGGTTGCCCGGTTCTCCATATTGGCAGTCTTCGGGGGTTCTTCGGCGCTCTTCGGGAGAGCCCATTCCCAGTGCTGGCCTTCGCCGATGCCTACTTTTTGCGAAAGGATTCCCAATGCCCCTTTGGCACGATAAAGCGTCCGCTCCGAAACCCTAGCTCGTCGGGCCTCACGGAAAACCGCATCGGCGTCTTTCGGGCCACCTTTAAGGGAGTCGGCTAGGAAATTTCGTGCGTCTGAGAGGGCGTTCGAATCTTCAGGCCGTTCGGGTTGTGCAAGTAGGGATACTGCGCTATGAGTGCTCGCGCCGTGCCAAGAAATAGTTGGCTGCTCGTTCTGCTCCTCAATCGAGTATTCGAGTGCTGGCGGTTTCCGCCGCCAGAGGTTCCCCTTGTTGGGTGCGAAAACGTATCGACCCTCTTCACCAGGCTTGTCGGCGAAAAGAAATGACGCGCGCGCCGCCCCGATGATGCCAATGCTGCCCCCCCCTCGGTACTTCGGATTCTGGCTGCTGCCCTTGTTCAGGTGCCGGATGAAAATGACTGCCACACCGGTTTTTTCGGCTAGCTCTTTAATGGGGGCAATTACCCGCCTTACATCTTGATCACGGTAGGAATTTGTTTCAGGACCAAGGACGGCAACAAAGGGATCGAACACGAGAACCTTGGCACTTACATTTTTGATGGCCGCTTCAATGTAGGGCAAATCAACTGGTAGGGTCGGTGTGCGCTCGATTCCATCTGGCCCCTTAATGCACGAAATGATTCGAACCTTTTCCAGTGCAGCGCCGGCCGCTTCAAGTCTTGGGCGAATGGTGTCGCCCGCGTCATCTTCCAGGCTCACTAAAACAGCGCCAGAGGGCGGACATCCCGGTTCCGTGCCGTCCGGCATGGGTAAACCTTGAGAGATGCGGGCAACTAGGTCAAGGCTCACTGTAGATTTTGCCAGGCCGGGATCGCCGTCGAAGATAGTAACCTTGCCAAACGGAATGTGATTCGGCCACAGCCAGGTGACATTTTTGGGTGTCACCTCGCTGGCAAGCACGCCAGGCACTGGCAGCGGGTCGCCGGGTCTTAGGGCGGCGCCGTATCGGCCTATACTTTGCGCGATGCTCCTGACTTCTGATTCTCGCAATGGCGGATCACAACGTAAGTTATTTTCCTCAAGTAAGGCGGCTTCGATTGCAGACACGCTCATGTCGCTTCGCCTCATGACCCCCGCGAGTGAGGTGAGATGTCCATTACGCTGGCCTTGAGAAATCTTCCCCCCGGTCCCGTTATTTCCTGATGCTTCATGTCTGGGTTGGGCAAGGATTTTCGTGGTCCAGACAGGCATCGGAGCGAGTTCGGTTTCCAAAACCCACTTATACTCAGCCCCACTTACATGATCAGAGGGTGGTGCCACAACGTAGCCGCCGTCGCCGCGGACATCAAGACCTTTTTCGAGTTTCCCAATACTATTTCTGATACTTATCCCGGCAGGATACTGGAAATATAGATGACGGCCTCTTCCGGTGCTTGATTCTAAGGTTGTAGGTAATTTCCCGAACCGACGCTCGAGATCATCGAGGCTCTGCTTGCCCGCCTCTCCATCAATGTCGATTACCAACAATCCGGATGCCCTGCCCGTTACTACACCAATGTTTGCTTTCGGCCAGCAGGTCCACCATTCGGCAATTTTCGCCGGGTCTATTGTGGCTTCCTTGAGACCATGCTTGGTTCTGGGGTGCTTGCCAGGTCTCGAACAGCCGATATTTCCGCAGGTGCAATGCCCGGACGCTTCAATGGAGTGTAGCGGAATAACCGGCCAGCCGCGGTTTGCGTATGTGAGCGCGGCTTGAAGCCGCACGTCCTGACCATTCGTAGTCATATCTAACTCTCGCTCGCAGGAATCGTGCCTTCCTTGACCAAGCGCTCGATTTCCGTTTCTGGAATTCTTACTGACCGGCCAATTTTGACGATGAGTACTCGCCTTTTCAGCACCCACGATCGCCAGGTTGACTCTCGGTTGTTTGTCCTTTCAGCTGCCTCTCTAATTGTCAAGAGCTTGCCCATTGATTAGTCCTCCTGTACAGTTTTTTCGACTATCTACTGCCCTTCACAGGTATAATCTCCGGAAATGGGACATTCTCCGGGATTTCTCGATGCCGAGTGGCTAGCGCGCGAGGTTTTCGGCTGGCTTTTTGAGGATCACCCTCTTCCGGAAGGATCTCAGAGTCTTCCCAAGACCAAACGCCAGTTTGAACTGACCGCATACCCGCTAAACTGGGCATTGGCGGAGCCTTCCCAGAGGCACTGTGAGGCGAAGGGTGGGCGGACTGTAACTATCCGTTTGGTTCCCAATGCCGCAACTGCAAGGAACGGGATGAGCTCCAGTACCTCGTCACCGGGAGCGCAAGCGGCTCAAGCATTTCTAAACGAATACTCCATAAGCATTCATGAATGGGTGAGCGAGAGGATTCCAAAGCCCAAAACTTACCGAATTGAGATTAGGAAAAGTCTGAAAAGGGGAAAAGACCTCTTCAATGACAACGACAGGCGGAAGCCCTTCTTTTATCGAAGGTGGAGCATACATGTTAGTCCCAAAACTTCTCTCCGTTTGCTCTCCCTTCAATTAGCGGTCATCTTCACGCACTGGAAAATATTGGACTTGACGACCGGGGATTTAGACGAGTTTCGCCATTTTTGCATTTCCCTCTTTCGTAAACCCGAGATGTTTGAACAAGCCGCAAAAGAGGTGCTCTTTTACATCTTCTCTAATTGGGTGATGCCCCAGGACCCTGAAGATTTCACCCGCTATGTGAAGCAGTCTGTCTGGGCCCTATACAACAAGGGTGCTGGTTCTATTGGCAATACAATAGAAGGTTCACGGGGCAGAAACAATAGGGAGAGGAATAATGAGGGCAGAAGATCTTATGCGCAGAAAACGCGCACGCGAAAGCCCCCAGGCTACGTTTCGGTCTACGAGTTAGTGGCACTGTCACAAACTGGACCGCAACGAATATACGAAGCCATCAATGCCGGGACCCTGAAAGCACAAAAGTTCGGAAAAAGCCTTTTTGTCACTACGACAAGCGCTGCCGCATTTGTGCTGAAGGCGCAACAAAAAAGGGAGATAAGGGAAAGAAGGTCCAAGCTAGAAACATTAGGTATGAGTAAGGATGCTAATCGAAAGAGGTTGTTTCGCCTTCGAGAGAATGGGTTTAAAGATGACGAAATCCTGCAGCAGCTGCAGAGGCTTATAGAGAAAAGAAGTCATCGCAATAAGGCAAGCCCGTCAAGCAAGGCCGCTAAAGAGCCAATGGGCGTGACAAAGACTGTGGTGTCATCACAAATCCTCTGATTAAGGCCACGGATTGTTTGGTGCACACTTTGGTGCACAACTCGATCAAGAATGGCAGCAATTGGCCATAATCGCGAAGGACACCAAACCTGCACGGGAGGCGCATGAATAGCGGTTAATCTCAATCCGCAGTGAACTATCGTGAAAGCTTGGTTTGCAACTGTTAACCGAAGGGTTGCAGGTTCGAGTCCTGCCCGAGGAGCCAACAACCTAAAAGACTTAACCCGCAATCCAGAATTCTGAAAAGTACCAAA
>Ga0307373_10002342_pt1 | contig 34275 bp, 20 predicted proteins | sample OX2MG_FD_202534 | JGI IMG/M metagenome (GOLD analysis project Ga0307373, IMG submission 202534) | Soil microbial communities from Risofladan, Vaasa, Finland - OX-2 | ecosystem: Environmental > Terrestrial > Soil > Coastal area > Acid sulfate soil | place: Finland: Risofladan, Vaasa | collected...
ACGCAGGTGATCCAGGGCGAAAAATTATTCGATCTCGTGGTGCGCATGAAGCCCGAATTCAGGGAGAACGCGCATCAAATCGGCAATCTGCTGGTCGGCACTCCCGGGGGCCAACAAATCCCGCTGAACGAGCTGGCGAATATTCACGAGGCCAGCGGCGCCTCGTTCATTTACCGCGAGAACAACTCACGATACATCGGCGTGCAATACAGCATCGAAGGACGCGACCTGCAAAGCGCCGTCCTCGACGGCCAGCGCGCGATAGCGGGCATCGAGAAATCCCTTCCCCCCGGTTATCGGCTTACCTGGGGGGGCGAATACAGCGAATACATCGAAGCCAGGCGCCAGATGGCAATCATCGGACCGCTGGCTCTGCTGCTCATTTTCATGATTCTTTTCGCGCTCTACGGCAATTTCAAGTTTCCTCTGGCGATCGCTTTCGGCGTAGTGATCACCGAGCCGGTCGGCGCCCTGATCGCGCTTAGACTAACCCACACGCCGTTCAGCGTTTCCTCGGCTTTGGGATTGCTGGCGCTGATGGGAGTTTCCGTGGAAACCGCCGTGATTCTCGTCTCGTTCATCAACAAACTACGCCAGGAAGGGAAAGACATACGGACGGCGACTCGCCAGGCCGCTCTCATGCGCCTACGGCCGATCATGATGACGGCGCTCGTGGCATGCCTCGGCCTATTGCCCGCCGCGCTTTCCACGGGAATCGGATCGGACACGCAGAAGCCCTTCGCGATTGTGATCGTGGCCGGCCTAGTCTCGCGGCTGTGCATCGCCATCTTCGTGGACCCGGTTCTGTATCGCGCCGTCGCCCGCGATGGCGACGTGTTGCAGGTCTGATCGGAGTGGGAGTTCCATCGAATTGCCGATGAGCAAGAAAACAGCCATACGCGTGCTGGCCATAACGATGATGCTGGCGGTCTGCGCGCTGAGCACGCAGGCAGTGGGCCACTGGCACGACAACCCCTACGAGGAAGCGCACTGCCAGATTTGCCATATCGGACACGCCGCCGTTCCGCAGCCCGCGCTGCAAGCGGAGATGCAGGCGCCTGTGCCGGTCGCAAGGTTCGCGCCGACTGAAGAATCGCCTCGCAGTCTCAGATCCGAGCGTATCTTCCGTATTCCCCGCGCACCGCCCGCATAAATCCGTTTCCCAAAAATCATGGTCTCCCAGCACACGCCGCCCGCGCGACGGCTGTGCCGTTCTCCAACTCCATTCGCCACGATTGCCGAGAGGCTTCGGGCCGTATTCCCCATGGGGAGAAACTTCATGAAATTCGCACGAGTGTTTTCCGCGGTACAGCTTTGCGTGTTGTGCCTGTTAGCAATGGCGATGAGCACACACGCTCAGACCGGAAACTCCGGCACGATCCAGGGGACTGTGACAGATCCTTCCGGCGCGGTGGTAGCTAAGGCCACGGTGACGATTCACAATCCCGTCAGCGGGTACGGGCAAACAGCGACGACGGACAATTCCGGCAGTTTCATCTTCTCGAATGCCCCGTTCAATCCATATCACCTCACGGTGAGCGCGCCGGGATTCACCTCGCAAGCCCAAGACGTAGAACTTCGGTCGGGCGTGCCGATCAGTCTGAAGATAAGCCTTACCGTAGCGGGAACCGCTACGAGCGTAACGGTGGAAGCGGCGGGAGATCTGCTGGAGACGGACTCGACCGCCCACACCGACATTTCGCGCCAATTGTTCCAGGAGGTTCCGTTGGAAAGCCCTTCATCATCGCTGAGTTCACTGGTGACGCTGACAAGTCCGGGAGTGGCGGCGGACTCGAACGGCCTCTTTCACGGATTGGGCGACCATGCCGAGAATTCGTTCTCCATGGACGGAGAGCCGATCACGGACCAGCAGAGCAAAGTGTTTTCCAACCAAATCCCCGCGGACGCAGTTCAATCCATGGAAGTGATCGAGGGAGCGCCGCCGGCCGAATACGGCGACAAGACCAGCCTGGTGATCGACGTGACGACGCGATCGGGGCAGGGAATGACCACACCCCATGGCGGCGTGACAGCTTCATACGGCACGTTCGGCACCGGCAATGTCGATTTTAACCTCGGTTTTGGTGGCACGAAATGGGGAAACTTTATTGCCGCGAACGGGCTCAATACCGGCCGATTCCTCGATGGACCCGAGTTCACCGTAATGCATGACAAAGGAAACGAAGAGAATTTCTTCGACCGCCTAGACTATCAATTTTCGCAGGCGGATTCCGCTCACCTGGACCTAAACCTCAGCCGCTCCTGGTTCCAAACGCCCAACTCATTCGATTCACAATTGGCGACCGCTTGGAACGGCGTGGTTGTGAATAATTCGGGCCTGGGTCCTAATGGCCTGCCGGCCGGTCCGACGGACCAGCGCTCGCAGATTCGCACCTTCAACATTTCGCCTAACTGGACGCACATTCTGAGTCCGAACGCCGTGCTTACCATGGGCGCGTACGTGAGGCACGACCAATACAACTACTATCCCAGCGGGAACCCTTTCGCGGACCTGATTCCCAACCTGCAATTGGAAACCGTTTCTCAGCTTCGCTTCCTGACCAATGCGGGAGCGCGGGCGAGCATCTCGTACGTGAAGGGCATCAACAACATCAAGGCTGGCGCGGTGTACCAGCAAACGTTTCTGACCGAGCACGATAACCTGGGGATCGTCGATCCGAACTTCCTTGGTTCGCTCACGGATGCGAACGGCAACTCCTGCCTGAATACCAATGGCAACCCCTTTGAATCTCCGTGCACGGACCTCGCCCCGTACGATCTGACTCGGGGAGGAACGCTATACGGGTTCCGCGGGCGCACAGACGTGAAGGAACTCGGGCTCTACGTCCAGGACACGATCAACAAAGGGAACTGGTCGTTCAATCTGGGCATACGCGGGGATTTGTATAACGGCCTTACGCAGGCACAGCAAGCGGAGCCACGGCTGGGTGTTGCATACAACATCAAGCCGAGCAACACGGTGTTGCGGATTTCCTATGCCCGCACGATGGAAACTCCCTTCAATGAAAACCTGATTCTTTCCAGCACCGGGTGCAACTCCGCGGTGCTGTCTCCGCTGCTTTTGTGCACACCGGGCGCAAACTCGCTGCTGAGTCCAGGCTATCGCAACGAATTTCACGTCGGCTTGCAGCAGGCATTCGGCAGCCATGTGGTCTTCGATGGCGAATACCTGTGGAAATATACGCACAACGCCTACGACTTCAGCGTACTGGGCAACACGCCGATCACCTTCCCGATCGAGTGGCATAACTCCAAGATCACCGGACTCACGGGCCGGGTGAACCTGACGAACTTCCGCGGTTTGACGGCCTATATGGTTATGTCGCATGTGGCCGCGCGTTTCTTCACGCCGCAAATCGGCGGAGCCGGCGCCACCCCCTCGGGGATTTCCGTGTTCCGCATCGACCACGACGAGTCCTTCAACCAGACGACTCACCTGCAGTATCAACCCTGGGCGCGAGGTCCCTGGCTCGGCTTCAACTGGCGCTACGACAGCGGACTTGTGGCCGGGCCGGTGCCTTGCGCGGGAGGGGACTGCGCCAACGGTCCAAACGGCACCGATTCGGTCGTGGACGTGTCCGCGCTCAGCGCAGGCCAGCAGTTCGAGGCCGGGCTGTTTTGCGGCGCCATCCATGCAGTCCCGCCCACGCCGGGGAATCCGCTGGGCACACCGCTCAGCTCTCCGCTGGGCGTGAATCTGTGCCCGGCAACGCAGTACGGGTCAAACCTCGTCAAGATACCGGCGCCAGGCACCGAAAACGACGACCGCAATCCGCCGCGCATCCAGCCGCGGAACCTGTTCGACCTCGCGGTGGGCGACGACAACCTGTTCAACGGCGACCGGTACAAATGGAGCGTCCGCTTCACGGTGGTCAATTTGACGAACAAGTACGCGCTGTACAACTTCCTTTCCACGTTCAGCGGCACACACTACGTGACGCCCCGCACGTTTACCGGGGAGATCGGCTTCCACTTCTAACACCGGCGCCGGCGGGGTGGTTTTTTCGGCTGCTCCGCCGGTGGCTGATTTCTACCGATTGCTGAAAAGCGCCGCCTGGTAATCATTTCGTGAGTTCCGAGGCGAAGGGAAGAATCTCCTTTTGAGGCCGAAACCTCCGTGATTTACGCGATTTCCGGAATCATTGGAGCGTACATTCCCTGCTACAATGAATGCGGAGATGGCCTGCAACGCAGGTGACGTTGCGAAAGCCTATTTGAACCAACACTGGATCCCAGGGTGCTCCCGTCGTCCCGCCCTTGTGCATGTCCCGCGCCGGCTTGCCGGTTCGGGAAAGCCTTAAAGCAGGCGCAGGGCGCCCACCTATTTGTGGGGTTCAGGGCCTAGCACGCACGGCGAAGTGGACCGCTCCGCTCTAGCCGGCCGCCCGGGTGAATCTTCGGCATTTTGAATTTTCGCGCGAAAGTCGCGGGCGGAGTCTCCTCTGAATGGAACCGGATGGCTTGGGATGCCGCGCTGCTTGCATATTTCCGCGCCCGCCGGAATCGAACGATCGAAAGCGAGAACCAAAAAAATTGAAGATCCTCTTCATCGGAGATATCGTCGGCTCACCCGGACGCAAGATCGTTCACGAACGCCTCGCGGATATCCTCTCGCAACGAGACATCGACTTGTGCCTGGCGAATGGCGAAAATTCCGCCTCCGGATTCGGGATCACGGGGCGGATCGCCCAAGACCTGCTGGCATGCGGGATCGAGGTGATCACGGGCGGAAATCACATCTGGGACCGGCGGGAAATTACCGAATTCATCCCGCACGAGCCGCGGCTGCTGCGTCCCGCGAATTTTCCGCAGAGCTTGCCCGGCAGCGGGCTCTATATCGGCCGGGCGAAGAATGGCGCAGGTTACGCGATTTTAAACTTGCAGGGGCGCACGTTCATGACGGCGCTGGATGACCCGTTCCGCACGGCTGCGAGCGAACTGGCTCGGATTCCGCCGGACGTCAAAGTGATTGTGGTGGACATGCACGCGGAGGCCACTTCGGAAAAGCAGGCGATGGGCTGGCATCTCGACGGAAAAGTTTCGGCCGTTCTGGGGACACATACCCACGTGCCCACGGCGGACAATCACGTCCTCCCCGGCGGCACGGCCTACATTACGGATGTGGGCATGACCGGGCCGCACGACTCCGTGATCGGCATGGAAAAGCAGGGCGTCTTGCAGCGTTTTCTGGACGCCATGCCGGCGCGATTCGTGGTGGCCGAAGGCGATGTGCAGATGAACGCGGTGCTGATCGACGTGGACGAAGCTAACGGCAAGGCGCGTTCGATCGAGCGGCTCAATTTCCGGCTGGATTAGCTCAACGGTGCAAGAAGAAGTCCTGCGGCTGTTCGCCCTCTGCGGGCCTCGCCGTCACTGCGCTGGCCGCACTACGACAGCTATTGGGACATTGATGCAAAAGGGAAAACCGTAGCCTTGCCGCGCTCTACCTCAGGACGATCCAAGCCAGCGATTCGATGTGGCGATTTCGTGGCCCAGCAGACAGCACACGTTGCCGGAACCCAAGGATTTTTTCGGCGAGCACTATCACTATGCCAGCAAAGGAATGAAATAACTTCGCTCCGACTGGGAGCGTTTGAAAAGCTATTTCACGCCTGACTTGTAATTGAATTTCGGATCGAGCACCTTGCGCGCAGTTTCGGCTCCGAAAACCGGCAGGGAAGCATCCGGCAGGAGTCCGATCTGATTCAGCACGGAGGCCTGATCCCAATAGATGTGCTCGTGCGCGAGCTTGTCCCCGCGAAATCTCACGATGGCTACCAGTGGAACCTCCACACGGCGATTGGTGGGAGCGATGCCCGGCAGCATCCAGGGAACCTCCTGCGTATGCGTGAAGGAGAAGATCATCTCGTCCACGAGCTGGTTTTCGCCCACGGTGCGCGAAACGGGCGTGAGCGTCGTATCGGGCGGCATGCTGGGAATGAATTCCCGCGAGTAAAAATCGCGCAGGGCGGCTTTCCCGTACCCGCCGGTCATTACCGGCACGTGGTTCACGTAGGCATCTTCCACCATCGTGGCCAGCGTCGCTTCGGTGTCGCGCGTCGTAAATTCGTGCTTGGTGTGTTCCTCCCAAAAGCGGATCAGATCTAGGTTTGACATGCGAGGGATTATACATGCGGCTTACGTGAGGATCGACCCACTTACCTTCTCAGCCCGCTACACGCTACTGCCTCGATTTCCTGCCGGAATGGCAACGTCAACGAGATTGATGTGGCGGATGCCAAGCGCCCGCCGAAAATTCGGATGTCCCATCGCGAGGGCTGTGTTATGCCGCAGCTCGACGATGCCGCCAATCTCGAGAATCGGAATTGCCATTTCGAGTGCGAGGCGTCCTGGAATCCGGGCCGGTAACCGCGACGGAATTTCCGAGTTTGCGCGCCCGGACAAGCAGGTTTCGTCCACCGCACAAACGCTGACGGCAATGACCTGTTGAAATGACGCTTGTGGAAAATTGGGCTTTGCTTTCGCTTTCGCCGGTTTCATCCCAGCACCTGAGGGTTTTTTCAGAAATCAACCGAAAAATCGAACTGTGGAAATCCTGTGAATTGGATGTGGAGTCTACGAGCGAACTTCGCTCAATTTTCTCTTGCTCAGCGCGCCGCTTTTAGGCAGAATCCCGCCTCGCGTATCCGATGCAGTTGCAATCTTAGGCGAGCACTTATCAGATGTCGCTAACGCGGGGCGCGTTCTTGCGGCATGCACCCAAATAGGCCAGACTAAGAAAACCTCCCTCTCTTGACGGGATGTGGGATTTCCACACGATTTCCACATCAGTGGAAATCGTGCGAAGGCTGATCTCTTGACAAATATCTGGGATAAAGTTTTACAGCATACCGAGCGTCGCGTAAATCCGCACAGCTTCGCCACATGGTTTCGACCAACCCGGCAGGAACGGGCGGAGGGCGACCTCGTGGTGGTTCGCGTGCCTACCCGTACCTTCTGCAAACGCCTGACGGAAACTTACGGCGAATTGCTCAAGGCGGTGTTCACGGAAATCGGGCGGCCCGAGCTGGTACTACAATTTGTCTACACGGAATCGGAGCCTTCCCCCGCGAGTCCGGCGGCCGCCCAGGCTAAGCTCGATTTCGAGTCGTCGAATCATCAGCTCAATCCCCGCTACACGTTCGAGTCGTTCATCGTCGGCGCTTCGAACCAGTTCGCGCATGCCGCAGCCATGGCCGTAGCCGAGCAGCCTTCCAAATCCTACAACCCGCTGTTCCTATACGGCGGTGTTGGTCTCGGCAAGACGCACCTCATGCAGGCGATCGGCCACAGACTCAAGCAGCGCAATCCGGCGCTGCGCATCACCTACATCAGCGCGGAAAAGTTCACCAACGAAGTGATCGCCTCGATCCGCTTCGAGCGCATGGCCAACTTCCGCGACCGCTTCCGCAACATGGACGTGCTGATGGTGGACGATATCCAGTTCATCGCCACGCGCGAGCGGACGCAGGAGGAATTTTTCCACACCTTTAACGCGCTCCACGACCAGCAGAAGCAGATCGTGATCTCTTCGGATTGCCCTCCCAAGGAAATTTCCGCGATCGAAGAACGGCTGCGCTCGCGCTTCGAGTGGGGATTGATCGCCGACATCCAGCCACCCGATCTGGAAACGAAGATCGCCATCCTGCAGAAAAAGGCCGAAAGCGAACGCGTCCGACTGCCGGACGACGTCGCGGACTATATCGCGCGGGCGATCAAATCGAATATCCGAGAACTGGAGGGCGCGCTCATCCGGCTGATGGCCTATGCCTCGCTCACGGGAGTGGAGATCAATCTTCCCACGGCCCAGCAGGTGCTCAAGGCCATCGTGGAAATCCAGGAAAAGAAAGTCACCATCGAGCAGATTCAGAAGCGCGTGGGCGAGCATTTCGGCTTGCGCGCCCAAGATCTTAAGATCCGCAGCAATTCCAAGGGAATCGCCTACCCGCGGCAAATTGCCATGTTTCTGGTCAAGCAGCTCACTTCCGCGTCGCTTCCGGAAATTGGCAAGCAGTTCGGCGGCAAGCATCACACAACCGTGCTGCACTCCATCAATAAAATCGGGTTGCTGCGCCAGTCGGACAAAGATTTAAACAAAACAATCAACAGGCTACTCGACTTGTTCGGTTAGGCTTAGGCTCGGGGAACCCACCGGGCGCTCCTTCCAACTGTGGACGCCTTGTGGAATACGCCTAAGGGAGGTCGAATATCCCGCCTGGCTAGACTTTTTCCGAGTTAGCGCGTGGGTTTTCATATTACCGGCAACACGACAAACATCGCACGCATTAGGGCTTATGAAGTTTTCCACAAATTCATAGTTGCGGCGACGGCGACGGTGTTTTCTTATAGTGTTTATTCTAATTTAGAAAAGAAGTAGAGTAGCCGCAGTAAAATAGATACAGCACAAGGACCGCGCGAGATGGAATTCAGCGTAAAGAAATTCGATCTTCTGGACGAGCTGTCGCTCACGCAAGGCGTCGTCGAGCGCAAGACTACGATTCCCATTCTCTCGAACCTGCTTTTCGAGGCGAAAGGCAATCGCCTCACGATCACGGCCACCGACCTCGAGTTAAGTATTCGGACATCTTGCGATGCCAAAGTCAAAAAAGAGGGCGAAGGGACGATCCCGGCCAAAAAACTTCTAGAACTTGTCCGGCTGCTTCCCGATGGAGAGATTCGCTTCAAACTACTCGAAAACCACTGGATGCAGATTACCTGTGATCGCAAGACCTACAAGCTTGTGGGAATGTCGAAGGATAATTTCCCGGCGCTGCCTAGCTTTCCCCATGCCCTACTGAAAATACCCGCCAAGCTACTGGCGGACGTAATCGCAAAAACGATTTTCGCGATCTCCCTGGAAGAATCGCGTTACACGCTGAATGGCGCCCTACTCGTACTGAAGACTAACTCGCTGGCCATGATCGCCACTGATGGCCACCGTCTTGCGATGGTCGAAACCGACCACAAGTTTGAGGGTTTTTCATCCGAGACGCGTGTGCTTGTACCCAAGAAAGCCATGACCGAGGTGCAGCGCTTGGCAGCGCAAGCCAGCGATGGCGACGTCGTGGAATTCGCGCAGGACGAAAGCCACCTTTTCTTTCAGTTTGGCGGCCGACTGCTCACTTCGCGTAAACTGACGGGGCAATTCCCGAATTACGAGGCTGTGCTGCCGCGCGACGCGAATAAGACGGTCGTGATCAACCGCGGAGAGCTCCAGGACGCGCTGCGCCGCGTTTCGCAACTTGCCGACCAACGTTCTCACGCCGTGAAATTCATACTGGCCAACGAAGGCCTGGAGATTTCCGCTTCCAGCCCCGAATATGGCGAAGCGAAAGAAGCCATCGAAAAGGAATTTAACGGCGAGCCGATCACCATCGGATTCAACGCGCAATATCTACTCGATTTTCTATCGGCCGCCGCGGATGGCGACATCAGCTTCGAGCTCAAGGACGAACAGTCCGCCGGCCAGTTGCGTCCACTGGGTGACGAATCTACCCGCTACCGCTACGTTGTGATGCCCATGCGGATTTGAGCCCTTCCCGGCGCTCAAAATGGACATAATCCGCGCTCGACTCCATCTCACAAGTGCATTGCGTGAACACTTATCCTTCCGCGAGAGACCCAATAACAAACATCTATAATCCACTGAATATAAAAGGGATATATTATATCTTTCAATAGAATCGTGTTGTGAAACGAGGTTCTTTCCGGTAAAATTAACCTTGTTCCGAAATCGCCAAAACAGCGCTTAACTCGCAACGAATTTGTGCTGTGCCGCGCGCGCTTTGCGACGCTGCAAGCGGGCGAGCGCGAAGAAGAACGATGCAGTGAGCGTTCCCCTCCCGCAGCAGGGGAACAAAAGGCGCTTCGCCGCGTCTCTCCGAAATTTTCGGAACGAGGCGGGATGGGGCGACCAAGACCCTTCGAGTCCCTGCTCGAACGCGAGCTTGCGCTGGAGCGGGGCCAATGGGCAAGGACAGTGCGAACAAATCCGCGCGACCCTTTCCCCAAGCTTACCTGCAACTGAGGAGACGCACGATTCATGGGTGATAAAGAAAGTTCAGACACCAAAAACCTCGGACACAAGTACGACGCCACTTCGATAAAAGTGCTCGGCGGGCTCGAAGCCGTCCGCAAACGTCCGGCGATGTACATCGGCTCGACCGGCGAGTTGGGCCTGCACCATCTCGTGTGGGAGGTGGCGGACAACTCCGTGGACGAAGCGATGGCCGGTTATTGCGACGAGATTAATGTGGTGGTACACGAAGACAACAGCGTCACTGTCACCGACAACGGCCGCGGCATTCCCGTGGACATGCACGCCACGGAAAAAAAGCCCGCCGCTGAAGTGGTGATGACCGTACTGCACGCCGGGGGAAAATTCGACAGCGACACCTACAAGGTGTCAGGGGGACTGCACGGAGTGGGCGTCTCGGTGGTGAACGCGCTTTCCGACTGGCTCGATCTGGAAATCTGGCGCGATGGCGAAGTGTGGGAACAGTCTTATGAAAAAGGCATTCCCACTTCGAAACTCAAGGCATCGGGCAAAACCAAAAAGACCGGAACGAAGATCACGTTTCATGCCGATCCTTCTATTTTTGCCGCCACTGTCTACAGCTTTGATACGCTTTCGCAGCGCCTCCGGGAGCTGGCCTTCCTCAACAAGGGCCTGAAGATCACTCTCGAGGACGAGCGCAGCACCAACAAGAAGGAAGCGGAATTCCGCTTTACCGGCGGCATCGCCGAGTTCGTCAAACACCTGAACCGCGGCAAGGGCACCCTGCACGATTCGCCCATTTTGATGGAAGGCAAGCGCGAGCAGGTGGAAATCGAAATCGCGGTGCAATACAACGACAGCTACGCAGAAAACATTTTCTCCTTCGCCAACACCATCAACACCGTCGATGGCGGCTCGCACCTCTCTGGCTTCCGCTCCGCACTCACACGCACCATCAACTCCTACGCCAACGCGGCAGGGATGCTGAAGGAGCAAAAGGATGAAGTGTCCATCAATGGAGACGACGTTCGCGAAGGGCTGGTCGCGGTGGTTTCCGTCAAACTGCCGCAACCGCAATTCGAGGGGCAGACCAAAGGCAAGCTGAATAGCGACATCAAGGGCCTGGTCGAATCGTTGGTGAACGAAAGGCTCGGCGAATATTTCGACAAGCACTCGTCGATCGCGCGAAAAATTATCGGGAAGTGCATTGATGCCGCCCGCGCCCGCGAAGCAGCGCGCAAGGCGCGCGAGCTCACCCGGCGAAAATCCGCGCTCGATTCGAGCGGCCTGCCCGGAAAACTGTCGGATTGCCAGGAGCGCGACCCGGCGCGCTGCGAGCTGTTCATCGTCGAGGGAGAGTCCGCCGGCGGCTCGGCCAAGGGCGGGCGCGACCGCCGCTACCAGGCCATCCTGCCGCTGAAGGGGAAGATACTGAACGTCGAAAAGGCGCGCTACGACAAGATGCTGGGACACGAGGAAATCCGCGCCATCATCACCGCGCTCGGCACCGGCATCGGCAAGGAAGATTTCGACGCCGGCAAGGTGCGCTACCACAAGATCATTCTGATGACCGATGCGGACGTGGATGGCAGCCACATCCGCACGCTCCTGCTTACATTTTTCTTCCGCCACATGCGCGAGCTGATCGATAAAGGGCATATCTATATCGCCCAGCCGCCGCTCTATCGCGTGAAGCGCGGGAAGATGGAGCGCTACATCCGCGACGAACGCGAATTCTCGCGCGAGCTGATGAAGCGCGCCACCGAAGACCACGTGGTGAAGGCGAAAGGCGGCGATGCGTTCGAGGGAGGCGCGCTCACGCAGTTCCTGCTGAATATCCAGGAATACGATCAAGTAGCGGCGAAATTGGCCCGGCGCCTTCGCGATCCAAAACTCATCGAATTGCTGGCCGAGAGCGAGCTCGACAAAAAGACCGATTTTTCCGACAAGAAGAAGCTTCAAGAGCTTGCCAAGGCCATCGAAAAAGCCAAGATGAACATGGAATCGAAGCTGGAGTTCGATGAGGAACACAGCCTGTACGAACTGGTGCTCAAGAATGGCGGGGAAAAGCGCGTCAACTGGGCCCTGGCCGGCACGGCCGAGTACAAGCGCCTGCGCACCCTGCACCAGGCAATCCAGGAGATCGACAAGCCGCCGTTCACCATTACGCGTAACGGCGACAAGGCTGTGAAGGAAAACGCGCAGCAGCTTTTGAGCTACGTGCTTGAAGACGCGAAAAAAGAGTTCACCATCACGCGATTCAAGGGACTGGGCGAGATGAATCCCGAGCAGCTCTGGGCCACCACCATGAACGCGGAGACGCGCACGCTGCTGAAGGTGCGCCTCGAGGATGCGGTGGCGGCCGAGGAAATTTTCGCCACGCTGATGGGAGAGAACGTGGAGGAGCGCCGCAAATTCATCCAGGACAACGCTCTCGACGTCGTGAATTTGGATATTTAATCGCTTGAAAAACTCATTGGACCGTCATTCCGAGCGAAGCGAAGAGTCTCTCTTCGTGCCAGGGAAAAGAGAAATCCCTCTGGCAAAAACAGACCTTCAGGACGAAGCGACGCAGCGACGGAGCGTAACCTGGCTTAACGTGGGCCGGTGGTGGATTTGTCTCACAGGGCTGATCGTGGTCGCGCCGGTGACTTCGACTATTTGGGGGAATTACCGGAAATGGCACGCGGCGCTGGGATCCGACCCATCGGCGGCGGGCTTCTGGCGAACGGCGTTCTATTTGAATGTCGGGAGATTCGTGGTGGAGATCGGCCTGGTGGCGCTCATCTTCTTCATCCTGAAGCCGCGGCCGAATATGTTTGGCGTTCGGAACGATTTGGAATCGCAGCGGCGCGCGGGAGAGGATAAGCCGGATGCGCCCTGATCGGGTGATCGGTTTTACAACACCGACCCTGGCGCGCACGGAAATTTAACTTCACCACGCGGCACTGCGCGAAAAAGGATGGCTGGACGGGACGCGATTTGGAACTCACCGTTTCAGAGGCGAGGCATTTTGGCGGTCGTTCGCCGGTGCTACGCAGCAGGCCGCCGCTGACGATGCAGTTCATACATTTCGGGCGAGGAACGAATGGCGGATGAACTTAATCAGTCGATATTGACCCCGGTCGATATCGAATCGGAAATGAAGAAGTCGTATCTCGATTACGCCATGAGCGTAATCATCGGGCGCGCGCTGCCCGACGTACGCGACGGCCTGAAGCCGGTGCACCGCAGGATTCTATTCGGGATGTACGAGCTGGGACTTACCTCCACGAAGCCCTACCGGAAGTGCGCCAAGATCGTGGGCGAGGTTCTGGGCAAGTATCACCCGCACGGCGACACGCCCGTCTACGACGCGCTGGTGCGCCTGGCGCAGGATTTCAACATGCGCTATCCGCTGGTGGACGGGCAGGGAAACTTCGGATCGGTGGACGGCGATCCGCCGGCGGCCATGCGATACACCGAAGCGCGCCTTTCGAAAATCGCCGAGGAAATGCTGGCGGACATCGAAAAGGAGACGGTCGATTTCGTTCCCAACTTCGATGAGAGCGAGCAGGAGCCGGTCGTTCTGCCCACGCGCACTCCCAACCTGCTCGTCAACGGCTCGAGCGGCATCGCCGTGGGCATGGCGACGAACATTCCGCCGCACAACCTGAAGGAAACGGTGGAAGCCGCAATCCTTTTGATCGAGGAACCCGACGCGAACCTGAAAAAAGTGATGAAGCTTGTGCCGGGCCCGGACTTTCCGACCGGCGGCTACATTTATGGACGCGAGGGAATCCAGCAGGCTTATGAAAAGGGCCGCGGATCGTTCCAGGTGCGCGCCAAAGCGGCCATCGAGCAGCGCGGCAAGGACCGCCAGGACATCGTCGTCACCGAGCTGCCCTATCAGGTGAATAAAGCCCGGCTGATCGAGCACATCGCCGAGCTGATCCAAAATAAGAAGATCGAAGGCATTTCCGACATTCGCGACGAAAGCGACCGCGACGGAATGCGCATCGTGATCGAAGTGAAGCGCGACGAAGAGCCGCAGATCATCCTGAACCACCTGTACAAGCAGACGCAGATGCAGGAATCGTTCGGGATGATCCTGCTGTCCATCGTGGCGGGGCAGCCGCGCGAGCTGGGACTGCTGGAACTGCTGCGCCTGTTCATCGAGCACCGAGTGGACGTGGTCCGCCGGCGCACGCAATACGAATTGCGCAAGGCGCGAGAGCGCGAGCATCTACTGCTCGGCTATCGCATCGCTCTCGACCATGTGGACGACGTAATCAAGATCATTCGAGGGTCGTCGAGCCGCGCCAACGCCCGCGAGAATTTGCACGAGTTCTTCGAGAACAGGCCCGTGCGTGTGCAGGTGGGCTCGTCCGAGCAGACGATTCGCGGCGTGAAGCTGGATCCGAAAAAGTATGGGACGCCGGGCGACACGATCGCCCGCGGAGAAACATTCGGGCTCAGCTACATCCAGATCGACGCCATCCTGGAATTGCAACTGCACCGGCTGACGCGCCTTTCGGTCGATGAAATCCTCAAGGAACTGGCGGAGATCCGGGAGAAGATCGCCGGGCTGCTGGAAATTCTGGGCAGCGACAAGAAGCTGAAGAGCGTGATCGTGGCCGAATTGCGCGAGGTGATGAAAACCTACGGCGACGAGCGCCGCACGCAGATCGTCGACCGCGTGGAAGAGATCAAGCTCGAAGACCTGATCAAGGACGAAGACATGGCCATCACGGTGAGCCATGCGGGCTACATCAAGCGCACGTCCGTGGACGTCTACCGCCATCAATCGCGCGGCGGCAAGGGTCGGATCGGAGCGAGGACGCGCGAGGAGGACTTCGTCGAGCACTTTTTCGTGGCCTCCGCGCACAGCTACATTCTGCTGTTCACCTCCAAGGGCCGCGTTTACTGGCTGAAGGTCTACGAAATTCCCGAAGCGGCGGCAGCCACCCGCGGCAAGGCCATCAACAACCTGGTGCGCTTCCAGGAAAATGAGAAGCTCACCGCCGTGGTTCCCGCACGGAACCTGGAAGAGGCAGGGCGGTACGTGTTCCTGGCCACCAAGAAAGGCACGGTAAAGAAAACGGAGCTGGCTGACTTTTCCAATCCGCGGCCTTCCGGAATTATCGCGATCAATCTCGATCCCGACGACGAACTGATCGGCGCAAAGCTCACCGACGGCAAGCAGATGATGTTCCTGGCCAGCCACGAGGGCCAAGCCATCCTCTTCCGGGAGACCGAAGTGCGGCCCATGGGTCGACAGGCAGGTGGCGTGAACGGCATGGACCTGGCCAAGGGCGATTACGTGGTGAGCATGGACGCCGTGCAGCCGGATTTCGGAATCATCGCCAAGGAGTTCAAGACGGAGACGCAGAACCTGGATGAGCTCGAAAGCGACCAGATACGGGAGTCGCTCACCTCGCTCATGCTGACGGTGGCCGAAAAAGGCTACGGCAAGCGCACCCCTCTGGCCGAATATCGCGTTACTTCGCGCGGCGGTAAGGGCGTGATCAATCTGAAATCCACCGACCGCAATGGTCCAGTGGTCGCGGCATTGCAGGTGCGCGAAGATTCCGACGTGATGATCATCACCGGGCAAGGCAAGGTGATCCGCGTGCACTCGGGCGAGATACGCGAGGCCGGCCGCTCGACGCAGGGCGTGCGCCTGTTACGTCTCGATGAAGGCGACCGCGTGGCGGCAGCCGCAGCCACACTCGAGGAAGAGGAGCCCGCCGCGGAATCCGAAAAAAGTAAGTAAGGCGCTCGCGCCGTGGGCGGTTGCTGTGCGACGATCGGTTAGAACTTCAGGCCCGCGAAAAAGCCAGTTTCCCTTGTGACCGCCGGGTAGTTTTGAACCGACCGCATTCAACGCGGCCGCCTGCCATTCCAGAAGGCCATTTCATCGGAGATTGTTCTGCAATTCACATCCACCGTTTCAGGACATCTGTGGCTTTACGGCAGTGCATTGCGAACAGCAAACAAACGAGATAGCCAGTGCGATTCAGGCTATCTGCGCGCACGGATTGCGTTTGAACTGAAGTGAACGGTACTAGAATGGTTCCTTTCCACTTTGAGGGGGATGCATGAAGCGACCGCGTTACTTGTCCATGCCGAATCTGGCCTACGAGGACCGCAGATTCATGGAGAGCCTGGGGGCGCGGCCGTTGCGCATCCTGGCGGAATATTTCGATCCTTTGATTCGGCTGCGGCGGGCCACGGTGGGCGACACAATCGTGATGTTCGGCTCCGCGCGCATCCAGCCGCGCGACCGAGCGATGGCCGACCTCCAGCGCATCCGGCAAAAGGCGAGGGGCCGCAAAACGTCCGAATGGCGCCTGAAAGTGCGCGCGGCGCGCTCGATTGTGGAGATGTCGCGCTACTACGAAGAGGCCCGCGAGCTTTCTCGCCGCATCACGGAATGGTCCATGACGTTGGGACAACATCCCAAGAGATTTGTCATCTGCTCGGGCGGCGGCCCTGGGATCATGGAGGCGGCAAATCGCGGAGCGGCGGACGCCGGCGGAAGTTCCGTTGGCCTGAGCATCCAGCTCCCGCACGAACAGCGGCCCAATGGATATATCTCACCCGAACTGAACTTCTGCTTCCATTACTTTTTCATGCGCAAATTGTGGTTCGCCCAGATGGCCAAAGCGCTCATCGTGTTCCCCGGCGGATTCGGGACGATGGATGAATTGTGGGAAATGCTCACTCTGATGCAGACCGGCAAGCTGCCGTCGCAGCATTTGATTCTGATCTATGGGCGAAAATACTGGGACAAGGTAGTGAACTGGCGCTACATGGAGGAAAGCGGAACGATCAGCGCGCGCGAGTACAAATTACTGCAGTTTGCCGATAACGTGGACGAAGCCTTCGAGCACGTCCGGAGAGAAATGGAAACGCATCACCTTGTGCTGGACGGAGAGTGGGAGACGCTGACCAGACATCTCTGAGGACGATGAACCGAAGTGAGAGAAATACGGAAACCGGGGGCCGGCATCTGAATGCGGTCGAGGACCGTAGCGACCTCGGCAGGCAGCCTAATTCTTCGAAACTTCCAGATCGGCGGAGAATACCGCCTTGAAACGCCGCGTTTCGTCCCGGTCGTGAATCATTACCACAGGCGCCAAGCGCAGCGACCGCTTGCAGCCACGACAGGCGGTCATTTCTCCGTGAAGGTCCTGCACAAAGCCGTCGGTAAAGTGATATTCCGAGCGCGGTCTGCGGGCGGTCTTAGTCCCCTGAGTTCCGCAGTGCGGACAAGTGTACTCGACGCAATCCTCGAGGGGATCGCGATTCAAAGCGGCCCAGCCAGTGTAACGAACGCCAACGGTTTCTGTAGAAGTGCGGCTCATAAATGCAACCTCATATCCGAAAATTACTGGATTACACCACATTGGACGCAGAACGGCGCGTAACGGATGCAAAGCGAAATAAAAATTCTGCAACCTGTTTATGGCCAGCAGCTTAAAAGGCTATTTGCGCTCAAGTGAGAGCTAAAAGCGGATCACAATGCCTGTGGAAAGGCGCGTGTTACCTTGCGTGTTGCCACCCAGGTGCGTGGGAATGTAGTCCATCTGTATAACGCGCCAGTACAACTGGTTGCGGAGATGGGTATCGACGCCTGCACCGATGGCCATGGCAATCCCTTTACTGCTGAAGCTGCCGCCCAAGAAATGCGAACCGCCAATCAAGACATGAGCGAAAGGCGATACCCGGGACGGCCAGGAAACTTGCGGCCCGAACAGATATGTGTAGACGTTGGAATTGACACCGCCAACCTTTCCATATTCGCCGCCGACGTCCGCCACGGCTCCGAGCCATCTGCTGAATTTATACTGTCCCGCGAGATCCCAGCCATTGGTATTGGCGGCAGGTGAGCTTCGGAATCGCATGTAGGAATAGCCGCCGTAGAGTTCCAATTTGTCCGCAAAGCCCTGCGCCTGCACCGACAGCGAGACGATAAAGATCAACGCGAGCAGCAACGAAAGCCTTCGAACCATGCAGAATCCTCCCAGAAAGAGATTTATTGAACTTTTCGCCAACAGGCGGAGCCAAGTTAGTTTACGCCGCTCGACTCCGGCGAGCCACCCCTCTTCCAGCTGCGAACAGTGCTTGCATCCGCCGAAACGATTTGGATGCAGTCTAATGAGGCTGGAGTCAACTGCTCAGCTTGAAAATTCCAACCGACATGCCTTTTGTCACTGGCTGCGGATACGCAAAAAAGGCGGATCTAGAGAGTCCGCTTCCCGATGCGAGAAGCTGGATTACAAGTTAGAAGTTCAATTTCAGAGCCAACTGCAGAATACGCGCCGTGCTCACGGTATTCAGGACGGCGCTACTCCCATTTGCCAGGTTCACGTAGCCATAATTCCCGAGGAAGCCGAAACCTTGTTGCACGCCGGATTGCGGACTCGCGAACGAGGGGTGGTTGAAGAGATTGAAAGCCTCCACCCGGAAATCGACCGAGGTGCGTTCCGTGATTTTGGTGGTTTTCACGAGGGACATATCCCAGTTCTGCTGGAACGGTCCACGGAAGACGTTTCGGCCCACGTTGCCAATCGCGGCACCCTGGACCGCCGGGTTCGAACTGCCACCGATGGTACAAGGAATAACGGTATTTTGAGAATCGACGCAATTCCCGCCTGGGACGAAGGCGTTCAGGTTGATGTAATTATCGACCCGGCTTTCCACGGAACCATGCGTCAGGGCGTCCTTCATTGTCATGCCTGGAGCCAAAGTGACGAGGTTGGTGCCGTTGAAGCCGTTCAGGTCTTGCAGCGTGAGCGCGCTCGAGTCGAACACGGTAAACGGGGTGCCGGACTGGAACGTGGTGACGCCATTGATCTGCCAGCCGTTGGCCAATCTTCCCTTGAAGCCTTCGTTCGCGAGGTGAGCCCATTTGGCAAAAGGCAGTTCGTAATCGTAGCTGAACACGAGGCGATGCGTGCGGTCGAAGTCCGAAGTGGCGCGATTGGTCTTGGCAGAGTTCAGGTAATCGCCAAAGACCGTGTATGTAAGGCCGTCCAGTTCATCCTGAAACGTGGAGCCAGAGCCATTGTCGATGGAGTGAGACCAGGTATAGGCTCCCTGAAAGTAGAGGCCGTTGGAGAATTGGTGGCTCAGAGTTGCCTGGAGCGCATGGTAGATGGAGTTCCCCGCCTGGTCCGTGAAGAATCCACCAGAAGTCTGAATACCCATGTACTGGGGCGGAACTCGAGCGTTGAGATTAGCCGCAGTGCTCCCCGTGATGGAGATGCTGCCATTCGGGTTTTTAACGACGTAGGGCGTACCCGCCGGAACGGTAACAGCGGAACCAATGGATGCAGGGATCGTACAGGGCGCGGCCGATGTGCAGACCTGGGCGGCATCCAGCGGCGCGCCGGTTCCGAGCAAGTCCACACCATGCGTACCTACATAGTCGAGTTCTAGAATCCATTGATCCGCGAGTTCGCGCTGGATACCGAAATTCCACTGTTCGGTATATGGGGCGTGAAGATTTCGAACAGGGTAGAAGTAGATCCCAGCATTCGAACCGTCCGGATTGGTGGGCCCGTTCCCGCCCGCAAAGACGGGAGCACCGGTGGCACCGTCAAAGGCAGTGAGTTGCGGAAGAGCCAACTTGAAAGGCAGCGGAAATGCCGAGTTCGGAGGAAGCCCAGCGAAGGGATTTTCGGGCGTGACCGAGAAGGCACTCGCTTGGATGGTTTCGTTGAAAGGGAAACCTCCGGCCGATTCCAAGATGGATTGGTTTGAGATGCGATCATAATAAATTCCGAAGCCGCCGCGAACGACCGTCTTCTGGTCGCCAAAGGCGTCCCAGGCAAAGCCGACCCGGGGCGCGAAGTCCTTCTTGTCCATGCAGTGCAGCAAGGTGCAGTTGCTTACGCCGGGGGTACCGAGGCCCCCTGGAGTACCCGCTGCGTAGATGATAGAGACCGGACCAGGCAGTCCGTCGCCGAGGCCCTGGAAGTTGGACATCTGGTTGTTTGTTTCGTGAGACTGGCTGATTCCTTCCCAGCGCAAGCCGAGATTCAAAGTAAGCCGCGGAAACACTCGCCAGTCGTCCTGAATATAAAGCGCGGGGTCCGCGTCGCGGAAATGGAAGCTGTCAAAGCCGGCCTGAGCGGCGGTGGTTCCCACGCGTCCCAGCAGGAAGTTCTGAAAGGCTGTCAGAGCAGGATCGGAGGGAGCGAAAGCGCCGGCCGCAGTGTTGATAAACGTAACCGCACCGCGGGATCCGTAGGCGTTCGTGCGGTTGAGCTGATACTTGTCCCACTCCCCGCCGAAGCGAATGGAATGCTTGCCGTGTGTAATGGAGAAATCGTCCCCAATAACAAACGTGTTGAAAGCTCCGTTGCGCACCTCATTTAGTCCGGTGCCGATGGAGAAGTTACCCCCGCCAACCACGTTGAGCTCGTACGCGCCGGGAATCTGAGATCCATTTGGGCGCGTGGCGCCGATGTCGGCCAAGGTGATGGGTTCCGTGGGGGTTTGGTCAAACGTATAGCGGCTGAAGCCGAAGCGGAAATCGTTGACCATGGAGCCGCCGATGGTGCGCGTCCAGCCCAGCTTGATAAAGCGGTTGGAGCCTGGCAGAGCTTCGGGAAACGAGAGGCTCCCTCCCTGGGGGCTGAACGGCTGCAAGATGCTGTTGTCGGAGAAGAAGACCCGTGCCGAGAATTTGTCGTTCGCGGTGATTTGCTTGTCGACCGTAGTAACAAATTGATCGTCGCGGAAGGTGCCAGGAACGGAACGAGTGATCGTGGCGGTATTGATGGTGCCGCCTGAAAGTCCGGGCGTCCCCGGGAGCGAGGGGATGCAGTAGGTGCCGTCATTGAAGCCCGGGCACTTGGATGCCGGCAAGGCGAGCCATTTGAGCGCGGTGGGATCAAGGCCAGAAGCGCCCGCCGGCAGGCCGCTGGGGAAGAAAATCGAAGTCAAGTTATTTGCGGAGCGGTCGGCCGGGAGGACCGGGAGAGTTGTCGACATCAAAGTGCCGGCAGCCGTACCGGAGGTTTCGCGCGTCCCCTGATAATTCATGAAAAAGAAGAAATTCTTTACCTTGGGAACCGGACCGCCAAAGCTTGAGCCGAATTGATTTTGCCTCAGCAACGGACGAGGCTGGCCCTGGTTGTTCAGGAACCAGTCGTTGGCGTTGAAATCCTCGTTGCGAAAGAATTCATAGACATTCCCGTGGTATCGATCAGTCCCGGACCGCAGGTCGACTTGGGTGACGCCGCCGCCATTGCGGCCCTGAGAAGCGTCATACAGGGAGGTCTGGGTCTTAAACTCCTCGACCGTCTCGGGATTTGGCAAGGCCACGTTATCGTTGATAGGCAAATTGAAATCGTTGGCGTTGATGCCCTCAAGCTGGTAATTGTTGTTGGTGGGGCGCTGGCCATTGATATCCATGGTGACCTGGCCGCGACCAAGGGCTGCGTTGTCGAACAGCTCGGTGTTTGCGCCTGCGGAAAGAGTTAGCAGCGTTAGAAAGTTCCGTGTGGAGAGAGGGAGGGTGCTGACGGTTTCGGCGCTGATGGTCTGCCCGGTTGTGGCAGAGGTCAAATTCACGGGTGATTCGGCACCAGTCACGGTGACTGTCTGGGTCACGGTGCCCAGTTGCAAAACGGCTTGAACCGAGGCGGTTTCGGTTACGTGGACTACTACGTTGTCAGCGACGAACTTCGAGAATCCACTGGCGGAAACTTCCACCCGATAGGTGGCTGGGAGTAAAAGGGTTAGATTAAAACTACCGGCCACCGAGGTCATTACCTGGCGCGCCGTCTCCCCCGTAGCTTGATTAATGACAGTCACTTGAGCGCCCGCGACGGTGCCGCCCTTTGCATCCAACACAGTTCCGACGATCGCACCCGTGGAACTGCTTTGCGCCCACAATTGGATAGGCGCAAGGATCACGAGCATCAGCCCCAGCCAGCAATACCTGCGAAGACTCAAGCAGGCTCCATGCCTCGGTGAAGTTGCGGCTGGCCCTCGCCGCATGGATAAAATGACCGACACACGGAATGAAACGTGGCAATCCTGCATGGACAACCCCTTTCCTAGCCAACTAACGCTTCGAGCGAACCTTTTCGAAGGAACAGATATTTACCATCCCAAAAATGAACTATTGAGATTCGGATCTAGACAAGAATTAGCATGCCGCAATGAGTGTATCCAGTCTGTTTTGTGGTATTTATGCCCCCGATGTGCCTTCACAGTAATGCCATGCGGGGCTTGCGAAATTGACCTATTTACCGCGCTGTAAATAACCAGTTATAGGGATCATTTTCTCGATCGCACCGGCCTTTCTGCGCAAGCTGCGGTGGCGATCCCTCATGTGAGTTTACGGCTCGCGGCAGAGAGGCTTTTTCGGCGTGCGTGCTGGAGGCATTTTTTTTGGAGTATACCTCAGGGAAGCAGCCAGCTTGAATCCGGTGGAAGCGCTACGGTACGAATGACGTGCAGCGGAGAAGCGCGCGATTAAAGACCGTTGGCCAATTTCGGCAAGGACTCCGCATACGGCGAACGAGCGACGCCGCGTTCGGTGATGATTGCTGTAATGAACCGCGACGGCGTCACGTCGAAAGCCGGGTGCGCCGCAGGGACGTCCGGCGCGATGCGCGCGCCGGCGAGATGCGTCACCTCCTCCGCGGAGCGCTCTTCGATGGGAATCCGATCCCCGGAAAGTAGCGAAAGATCGAGCGTCGAAATGGGCGCAGCCACGTAAAACGGCACGTTGTGCTCCCGCGCCAGCACGGCGATGCCATAAGTGCCGATCTTGTTGGCCGTGTCACCGTTGCGCGCGATCCGGTCCGCGCCGACCACGACCGCTCCTATACCTCCTGTTTTCAGGAAGTGCCCCACCATGTTGTCCGTAATGAGGGTGAGCGGGATTTGGTCCTGATGGAGTTCCCAGGCGGTGAGTCGAGCGCCCTGAAGATAGGGACGGGTCTCAGGGACCAGCACTTCGATCTGGGAACCGCTTTCGACCGCGATGCGAATCACGCCCAGCGCCGTGCCAATTCCGCCGGTGGCCAGCGCACCGGCGTTGCACTGGGTCATGACACGGCCGGTCTTGGGCATCAACTCCGCGCCAAAGCGGCCGATGCGCTCATCGGCTTCGCGGCGTTCCTGATGCAGCTTTTGTGCTTCTGCCACCAGCGAGGAACGGATGTGGCCGAGCCCGACTACTCCATCGCGCGCCGCTTCGACCGCCAGTTCCTCGAAGCGGCGCTGGAAGCGCTCGATGGCCCAGAATAGATCGACCGCAGTGGGACGCGTGCGCGCAAGTGTGTCGCAAATGATCTGAAACTCCCCGCGCAAATCATCGACGGTCTTCGCGGGAGAGCGCTCAACCCCTAGGGCAACACCCATCGCCGCCGCCACGCCAATGGCGGGAGCGCCGCGAATGACCATATCTTTAATCGCACGCGCCAGTTCGCGATAGTCCGTGTAAGTGAGATAGATCACCTCGCCGGGCAAGCGGCGCTGGTCGAGCAAGACGACGCCTTCAGGCGTCCATCGAATCGGTTCAACCGTACGCACGGCTGTTCTCTCCGAACTCTCGAGTGCGGGAATCGCGTTCCGCAAATTTGGTGGAAAGCAGGCTTTCATTTTAACCGATTCTGCCCCGGCTGAGGCAGCCCTGTATCAACGAACGGGGGGCAATACGCGAAGCCAATGAGAGCCCACGAGGAACGTTACGAGCAAGAAGGAATTATAGCTTACGTGCAGGATATAACTTGAGACAACGGTGCGCGTCACGGCGCGCGCGTACGTGAATACGATGCCCACCAGCACCAGCAAGCCGATCTGCTCCCAGCCGCCCCACAACTGCGGCGCGTGGAGCAGCCCAAACAGCGTTCCGGTGGCGACGACCGATGCGGTGACGCCGAAGCTACGGGCGATCACCGGGTAGATGTAGCCGCGGAAGACTGTTTCCTCGAACACGGGGGCAAGCAGGACGCTCAGGAGCATCAGCAAGAGCGCGCTTCGGCGGTCTTGAAAGAAGGCCTCAATCGGCAATTTCCCCCTGGGACGGACGATGCCCGAGGAGAATTGGACGAACATGGAAAGTAAAAAGCCGCCGATGATAAAGGAAAGATATGCGAGGCCACGCGGTATCTGCGTTTCGAGGCGTCGCCAGCCAATGGTGCGCCAGAACGGCGCGCGGACTCGTAACCGAATCTGCACGGCAAGATATACAAGCAGCCCCAGCGACAGCAGCGCCTGGTTCACGATTGCGAAGAAACTTTTTTCGGTCGCGGAGTTGCGAAGTTGCGAAAGGCTGACGCCGAACCCGGCGAAGACAAGGACCATGACCATGCTCACAAGGAATGTCCCAAACAAGGCCACGAGCACAAACACCAAGAGATCCATCCAATCCCAGGGAGCGCGGAGGTCTTCGGGAAGCTGGGAAGCGGGAGGAAGGGGCTGCTGCGCGAGCGCTGGGCCTTCGAGCTGCGAGGGAGGCGGAGCATCCGATGGGGCTGACAGCGGCACGGGCCTTGCGGGCTCGGACGGCTCGATCGGTTCAAAAGGAACCGGGTTGTTCTCGTCGCGATGCATTGGAGCGGTTAGAGAATCCTTTTGTTTGTGCCGATCCCAATGGCACAGGAGGCATAAAGAGACTCTAACTGGTAGCGGACAAGGGGCGCAAGGAGTGCGTCAGCTCGATGGAATTTCGTTCGCGACGTTCAGCGCCCTGGCCAGGATCTGGCCGGTGTAGGATTTTTTGTTGCGCGCGACCTGTTCGGGAGTGCCTTGGGCGACGATGCGGCCGCCGGCTTCGCCACCTTCCGGGCCAAGATCGATGATCCAATCCGCCTGCTTGATGACGTCGAGATTGTGCTCGATGATGAGCACCGTGTTGCCGAGCGCGACGAGGCGGTTGAGGACGTCGAGCAGCTTCTTCACGTCGTCGAAATGCAGGCCGGTGGTGGGTTCGTCAAGAATGTAAAGCGTGCGGCCGGTCTGACGTCGGGAGAGTTCGCGAGCGAGCTTCGTTCGCTGGGCTTCTCCTCCCGAAAGTGTGGTGGCCGACTGCCCGAGTTGGATGTAACCGAGGCCGACATCCACCAGCGTTTGGAGCTTTTGCTGAATGGCCGGGATATTTTCGAGCACCTTGAGCGCTTCTTCAATGGACATGTCGAGCAAATCGGAGATCGAAGAGCCTTTGTAGCACACGGCGAGAGTCTCGGCGTTATAGCGCTTGCCTCGACAAACCTCACAGGTGACATAGACGTCCGGAAGGAAGTTCATCTCGATACGCCGCAAGCCGCCGCCCTGGCACGACTCGCAGCGTCCGCCTTTTACGTTGAAGCTGAAGCGGCCGGGACGATAGCCGCGCTCGCGCGATTCCGGGAGCATGGCGAAGATCTCGCGGATGGGCGTAAACACGCCAGCATAGGTGGCGGGATTCGACCGCGGCGTGCGCCCGATGGGCGCCTGGTCGATCTGAATCACCTTATCGATATGCTCGACGCCCAGAATGGCTCGGTGCGCGCCGGGCTTTTCCATGGATCGATAAAGCTTGGCGGCCAGGGCGCGATAGAGAATGTCATTCACCAGTGTGGATTTTCCCGAGCCGGAAACGCCGGTGACCACGGACAGGAGCCCCAGGGGAATCGTGACGTCAATATTTTTAAGGTTGTTACCATGCGCGCCGAGGATCGTAATGGCCTTGCCGTTCGGGCAGCGCCGCCCGTCCGGGACGGGAATCTTCATTTGCCCAGAGAGGTATCGACCAGTGAGCGATAAGAGGTTCGCCGCGATTTCCGCGGGCGCGCCGGACGCCACCAGGTAACCGCCGGCTTTTCCCGCGCCTGGACCGAGATCCACCACATAATCGGCGCGGCGGATGGTCTCCTCGTCGTGCTCGACGACCAGGACGGTGTTGCCGAGATCGCGCAGAGTTTCCAGAGTGCTAAGGAGGCGGCCATTGTCGCGCGCGTGCAAGCCGATGGAGGGTTCGTCGAGCACGTAGAGAACGCCGCGTAAACGCGAGCCAATCTGCGTGGCCAAGCGAATCCGTTGGGCTTCGCCGCCCGAAAGCGTGGCGGCGGAACGGTCGAGCGTAAGGTATGCGAGACCGACCGCGAGCAGGAAATCGATGCGCTCGGCAATTTCAGATAGCGGGCGGCCGGCAATCTGTTGCTGCCGGGGGGAGAGCTGCCCGCGAATCTTATCGACCGCCGCGCGCGCCGCAGTGAGCGGGAGCGCGGTGAAGTCCGCGATGGAGAGCCCGGCAATTTTTACAGCGAGACTTTCCGGGCGCAGGCGATTCTCATGGCAGGCAGTGCAAGGGGCCGGCGACATGTATCGGGTGAGCCATTCGCGATAATTATCGGAATTCGATTCCGCGAGGCTGCTTTCGAGATGGCCTACAACGCCCTGGAAATGGAGTCCCTTGGCGGAGCCCCCATTCTCGGGATTTCCATGCAGGATCAGATTCTGCGCTTTGCGAGAAAGCTTTTCAAACGGCGTGTCGAGATCGAACCCATATGCCGTGGCGGCGATTCGCAGCGTGCGTTGCAGGAACGTGGAACCGGAGCTGGGGCCAAGACCTCCTTCGAACAGAGGCTTGGTCCAATCCACAATCACTTTAGCGGGATCGAAATCATACTTCGAGCCGAGGCCGTTGCACTCCGGACAGGCGCCATAGGGTGAATTGAAGCTGAAGGAGCGCGGCTCGAGTTGCGGAACCGAGATGCCGCAATCGGGGCAAGCCAGCTTTTCGGAGTAGATGTGCTCCTGGCCGCCGACGACGGCGATGGTGACAAGGCCTCCGGCCAGCTTCAGCGCTGTTTCGATTGACTGTTCGAGCCGACGGGCGATGCCGTTCTTCAGCAGCAGGCGATCGACCACGATTTCGATGGTGTGATTTTTTCTGCGATCGAGAGGGATGGGCTCATCGAGGTTCACGAGTTCGCCATCCACACGCGCGCGGACGTAACCCTCCTTGGCGTACTTTTCAAGTTCCTTTTTGTACTCGCCCTTGCGCCCGCGCACGACTGGCGCTAGGACCATAAGACGCTCGTCAGGCTTGAGCGAGGCCACGGCCTGGACAATTTGTTCGGTGGATTGGCGGGTGATGGGCTTGCCGCACTTGGGGCAATGGGGCGTACCGATCGCACTGTAAACGACGCGAAGATAGTCGTAGATTTCGGTGATGGTGCCGACGGTCGAACGAGGAGAGCGCGTGGTAGTCTTCTGCTCGATGGCGATGGAGGGAGAAAGACCTTCGACCGAGTCCACATCGGGGCGCTCCATTTGATCGAGGAACTGGCGCGCATAGGCCGAAAGCGATTCGACATAGCGACGCTGGCCTTCCGCGTAAAGAGTGTCGAAGGCAAGCGAGGATTTGCCGGAACCGGAGAGCCCCGTGATGACCGTGAGAGTGTTGCGGGGAATTTCCAGGCTGATGTTCTTCAGGTTGTGCTGACGCGCGCCGCGAATGATAATTTTTTTCAGGCTCATGGTCAGTGAGAAAGTACCCTCACTATAGAGGGAACACGCTACAAGGGGTAAAATTCCCCCCATCGTAATCCTCGAACATAGCAAGCAGCGCTCGTTTCGGTCAAGAAATGCCTGGCGAACAGGAGGCGCAAGCGGAGTCCAAAAACTCCGGTCGGAATTTTTACCCGGGTGCAGGGACTTTTTACCGGGGGCCATAGATGAAAGATGATTGGTTTCAGTTGGTTAGATTTGGTTTTTGGCGTGCGATGTAAGAAATCGTCAGGGGGAGGAAAGCCGAGGATCCCTTCGGGGATTGAGGGCTGGGCCGGCTTCCTCTCCCGGCCACCTACCGACGAATTCCCACTGAACCCTTTGAAAGTTTCAGTGGAGGTGTATTTGCGTCCATCCCTCGTTCTGGACGAACCGCGAGTTTTTTCGAAGCGACCGCAGCAGCAAAATTCCACAAACTGAGGTAGCTTAATGCAAGGCTTGGCACAACCAAGCGATACCAGATTCGATTGTCGTAAAGTTAATGACTCTTATTACGAATTCGTGTGTTTCTTGGCCACATCCAAGACTCTTCTCGCCCTTTCTCGAATCTCCAGCGCATAATAATTTGCATAACAGGACAGGCTACAGAATCCACCTTCACTTCTGCGTCCACTTCCGACCCTAGTACCTTCCGGAATATTGCTTCCGCAATAGGGACAGATATTCCGCCTCCATAAGTCTAACAGATGGTGCTCTTCTGAAATATCCATCATCACAGAAAGACCCCCTCGATCGATGGCTAACGTGAAAGCAAAAACGTAATTAGATGTTCCAACGCAAGGAAAAACGTCGCGAATATAAGTACGATCGTCACAACGGTATGATGTACGTCCACCCATTCACGGAAGCTTCTCCGCGGTTGCTTTACTGACTGCGCTGCAATTTGTTTCGTCCCCTTTTCATAAAGCCGTGCTCCGGGGGCTACGTCGAAGAGGGTCAAAGCGCAAAACCGTTCCTCCCGATGAAGGGTAACGGTCGTTTTGCCCAAGTTGAAAAGGGTGATTAGTAAATGGCCGTTGTAGCCAGGATCGACTTTCGAATAAGTACTTGAAAGGCCCATCTGAAGTAACGAGACTTTGGGGGCTATCGTTCCGTAGAGGCGAGCGGCAAATGGATTGATTCTTCGGTTTGGATAATGAGGGCCGATCCAGGGTATAAAGTTACGATTCCGTTATCCGGAATGTCCTTAACTGCTTGCTCGCGATGGTCCCGACACTGTTTACCAACGCGGAGATGATAGCTGACATTGGAAGAATGCTCTTGGGTCAATTGCGCGGAATCGAGGTTGCGTATCAGGACCGCAGAGTCTTCGATTTCGAATTCCCCCTGCGTTTGTACCACGGTTGGATGTTCGCCCGTGGTCGTTAGCGGTATGACGCTCATCTGGGTTCAGCCTCCCAAAAAGGAAATCCGACGGTGGGTGTCACAGGATAGTGAAGGCCGTTGATGATTTGTTTCCACTCGGTTCGGTATGCGTAGCGATTTTACGCGGCTATTCTTGCACATTACTCTCTAAGACCGCGTTGCTATCAATGTACCTATTGCAGCATGTGGTCTAAACTGTTTGCTTAATGTCAAGCCCTGTTGCTGGTAGGAAGAGCCTATCACTTGGCCATAGAGTTTTTCTGGAACATCTGCCATCTTATAATAGTTAAGGCGCCCTACGGTTTGTCCGTCCTCTAACAAAATCGGGACCTCATGTGCTCTGACTTCCAGAACCGCCCTTGTCCCTTTAATCTCGCCGTCGGCACCAAAGCCAAAGCCAGGATCAAAAAAGCCTGCGTAATGAACACTGAATTCGCCCAATGAGGGATCGTATTGTTCCATTTCTGCTGCGTAGCCCGGTGGCACCCCCACCCTTTCTTTCGAGGCCAGTAGATAAAAATCCCCGGGCTGAAGAACTATGCGATCAAGTTTTGGCTTTGCTATGCACTCCCAAAATTCCGCAGAGTCATACGCTGCCACCTTGCTGAGGTCGATTGGTCGAATATTCTCCAGAGCTCGATACGCAACAATGCCTTGCCCGTCGATCCCCTGGAGATCGACACTGACTCGCAATCCTCCCCCAATACTAGCAGGTGCAGGCCTGACAGCTCCCTCGTCTGCTCTGGAGCCGCTCAAATCATCGTAATACACAAGGTTGTGCTTACGCGCTAGACTACGCAACTCATCATCGTCGCGCTGTGGATTGCCCCTCCAAAAACGGAGTTGATTAAGTTTTGTACCTGTGCTGACAACAACTGAAAAGGTTCGCGGGACGATTTCGACGTAAAGGTTGCCGCTATAGCCACAGGGAACTTGTTCAAATTCCCCTCCACCCTCTGTCATAAGGCGGGTGAAAATATCTAGCCGCCCCGTAGTGCTCTTTGGATTTGCTTTCCCGCTCATGTCATGCGGGAGCGCTAAGCTCTCGAGTAGAGGGACAATATACACATGTCCTTTTGCCAATTGCGCGGGCTTGCCAAGATCTATCTCGTCAAGTTGTAGAGAGCGAATCTTGGCACTGATAGGCGTTGGACTGGGGAGAAAGCTTGCTTCAACACGGTATGCCACCCTGCCGAGCCGCAGGTCGATAGACGCAGGCTGTATCTGGCCTTCGTCAATTTCCACCGCCGCACGGATTTTCCCATTGCTTATGAGTTCGCGGATTTCTTGCGAAGGCAGAACACCTCGCTTCCGAAAATCCGGTTCAACCGTTACGGAAAACAGCCCCAAAGCCTCTCCTCCTTTTGTTCTCGTTTTGCTATGAATTGAATGCTGATTCATAGGGCCAAACCCTGCAACGCATCTCCAGGGACACAATCTCTGACCGCTACAGCGGTGATACTACCATGCTCCGTAAAGCTGTGCAGTCGTTTCCCCCAAGCATTGAAAGACGGCGTCCCTCTCAATGCGAATTGTGAGCACGCTCATTGTGTTGATTCTTTACGCGAGGATGGGCGAATTGCTACCCGATCCTCCGCTCGCGTTATAGTACCCGCCCATTGGGGTATGATGCTGACCCCCCGACCGTCGTTTTCGGCAAGTCTGGCGCTGGATTATTCTGAGGCTGCCAACCGCCACCAGAACTAGCACCGCCGCAAAAACGGTAACTTCAGGGCGATGGATCCACATTCATTAAGTCTTTGCGGCGTATGATAATATGGTCCCGAGTTGGGGCGTGGTCCAATCGGTAGGGCACCTCACTGTTAATGAGGACGGTGGTGGTTCGAGTCCACCCGCCCCAGCCAACTCTGCCGCAAAGTTCTCTCCTGCGTCTAGCGATTCGTCCACACCAACATGAGCGGCAAATCGGCTGTCTTAAGTTTGTTTGGGAAGAAACGTGGCGTGGCTTTCGGTTGATGGAAGAAGCGGGCCGCAGGAGATGCCGCAGCAAGTGAATATCGGCTGCGGTTAATCCTTGACGATGGGGAAGCCGGCTTCGGTCCAGCCGCGCCAGCCGCCATCCATGGAAATCGCGTTGCGATAGCCCATCTTCTGGAGATTATCCGCCGCGAGGGCGGAGCGAAAGCCGCCGCCGCAGTAGAGGACAATGGTGGCGTCCTTTTCGGGAATGGTTTTTTCGATGTCACGCTCGATGATGCCTTTGCCGAGATGAATCGCACGGGGCAGGTGGCCGCGGGCCCATTCGGCATCCTCGCGCGTGTCGACAAGATAGAATTTCTCGCCTGCATCGAGGCGTTTTTTGGTCTCGCGAAAATTCTCTTCCTTGACGCGCTTCTTCGCGTCGTTTACGAGGGTGAGAAATGCCTGGCCGTGGGTGTGCGACATGAATTCGCCTCGCGATTCGTCTGAAACTTCGAGTTCCATCATACTCCGATCCGACGCGCGCGTTACTTCATATCGCGCCAGTTCGGTCCGGCCTTGGTTTCCGCCACGAGCGGGACTCGCAGCTTGTAGACGCGCTCCATCACTTCTTTTACGAGACTCCCGAGGCGCGGCATTTCATTCTCCGGGGCTTCGAACAGAAGCTCGTCGTGGACCTGGAGGATCATGCGAGCCTCGAACTTACCGGGGAGCCGCCGGTCGAGCTCGATCATTGCCAACTTGATGAGGTCCGCTGCGGCGCCCTGCATGGGAGTGTTCATCGCGGTCCGTTCGGCGAAGTTGCGCAGATTCGTCTGGGGCGAATTGATTTCGGGAATGGGACGAATGCGGCCGAAGATCGTCTTGGTGAAGCCGCTTTTGCGGACGGAGGCGATCTGACTATCGAGATATTTTTTGACGCCGCTATAGCGCTCGAAATAGGCGGCGATAAAGGCCGCAGCCTCTTTGGTATCGATGCTGAGATTCTTCGCCAGCCCGAACGCGGAAAGCCCGTAAATAACGCCGAAATTGATAACTTTGGCCACGCGGCGGTGCTCGCGTGTCTGCGCCAGAGGCAGGACGCCAAAAACTTCCTGGGCGGTACGCGAGTGGATATCTTCGCCGCGGCGGAACGCCTCGGTGAGAATCGGATCTTCGGAGAGATGCGCCAGAATGCGCAGCTCGATTTGCGAGTAATCCGCGGAAAGAAGCAAATGACCCGGCGCGGCGACAAATGCAGCGCGGATTTCGCGCCCTAGTTCCGTGCGCACCGGAATATTCTGCAAATTGGGATTGGCGGAACTGAGCCGGCCGGTGGCCGTGCCCGTCTGGCTGAAGCGCGTGTGCAGGCGGCCGGTGGCGGGATGGATGAGCCGAGGCAACGCGTCGGCATAGGTGGATTTCAGCTTGGCGAGCTCGCGATATTCAAGAACTTTTTTGGGCAGTTCATGCAGGAGCGCCAATTCGTCGAGGACTTCGGCCGCAGTGGAGCGCACCTTCATCCGGCTGCGGCGCGGAGGCTGGAGATTGAGCTTGTCGAAGAGGACTTCCGCGAGCTGCTGCGGAGAATTGATCTTGAACTCGAATCCGGCCAGTTCATAGATAGTCTTCTCGAGGCGGCTGATTTCTTCCTGCGCTTTTGCGGAAATCGTGCTGAGTTCCTTCTCATTCACACGGACGCCAGCAGCTTCCATTCGGGCGAGGACAGAGGCGAGAGTCAGATCGATCTTCTCGTAGAGTTCCGCGAGGCCTTGCTTTTCCACTTCCTCGCGCAGGAGAGGCGCAAGGCGCAGCAGAAAGTCCGCACGCTCGCCCGGCGCACCGGAAAGCGTGCGGTTCAAGTGGCGGAGCACGACTTCGCCGAAGGCGTGGTTGGCGGTGGTGGGCCGCAGGAGATAGGAATAGAGCATGGTGGCGTGGCGGATTCCCTCGACAGATTTCGAATCGCCCGGCTCATGCGAAGACGCAATCAAGGAAACCAGCTTGGGGTCGTGAACGACTTTGGGATGCGCGTTTGCGAGCCATTCATTCATAGCGGCCAGGGTTTTATTTTTCGCATCATTCGCGATGAAACGCGACATGCCCTGTCTCGCCGAAACCTCCACACCCAGAACGCGCGCCCCGAAGCCTTCCTCTTCGGGATTTTCAGAATCGAGAGAGAGCCACAGGGATGACTCGCGGCCAAGCGAAAGGGAATCGAGAAACGCTTTGAACGCGGCGGGCGAATCGAGCGCCGCGTAGTCGGTTTTCTGCTCGTCGGCGAGCGGAGCCAACTCGCGCAACAGCGAAGTGAAGCCCAGTTCGGTATAGAGGTCGCGCAACGCGGAAGAGTCGGGCTCCTGGATCTTCAGCGCGTCGAGCGATAGCGGGACGGGCGCATCGGTGGGGATTTTCGAAAGCTCCTTGCTCAATTTCACGAAGGCGCCGTATTTTTCGAGCGCTTCACGATAGCTGGACCGCTTGACTTCCGAGGAATGCCGGAGAACTTCTTCCGCGCTGCCGAATTGCTGGATCAACTGCCGTGCGCCCACTTCGCCGATGCCGGCCTTGCGCCGCTCGCCGGGTGCGGGCTTTTCGTGTGGGTCGCGGGCGCCGGGGATATTGTCGATCGTGTCGCCCATCAGGGCCATGACGTCCGGGACTTTTTCAGGCAGCACGCCCATGATTTCCTCGACCTTGGCCGCGTCGACGAGGAGGTCATTTTTGGAAGGATTGAGGAGCCGGACGCGCCCGCCGACAAGCTGCATCAGATCCTTATCACTTGTGACAATGAAAACGTCGAGATCCTTTTTGGCAGCCTGTAGCGCGAGCGTGCCGATGACATCGTCGGCCTCATAGCCGGGGTATTCAAGAATCGGCAAATGCATGGCTGCACAATACCGGCGGACAAAAGGAATCTGCACGGCAAGGTCGTCCGGCATGGGCGGGCGCTGCGCTTTGTAAGCGGCGAAAAGCTTATCGCGAAATGTAGGCGCGGAAACGTCGAACACAACGGCGACATAATCGGGGCGCAAATCCTTGTTCTTCAGCAAACGCCGCATCATGGTAGCGAACAGGTAGGGCACCTTCGTGGGGACTCCTGCCGAGGTCTGCAAACGATCCATGGGCGCAAAGAAAGCGCGGAAGATGTACCCCATGGCGTCGACCAGGAAGAGGCGTTTTGAGTCTTTCGGGATCATGCGGCTTGGAGGATGCTTCGGTTCCGCCTTCGAGCCGTGAAGTGCCAGGCCGGATGGCGAGCGAGCAACCGAGTATAGCAGACCATACGCGTCACCTTGGCGCTTGCTGCGGGAGATCGACCTACCGGACCTTCATCCAACTATTGAATATCGCATAATATAGCGACATTTGTCGGGTATCGTGCATCTAACCAGGTATGGGAAACCCTGCTGGAGTGAAACGTGATTTCGATGCCCTGGAACGACGAAGGTTTCAGGCCTTGCGGC
>Ga0307373_10002343_pt1 | contig 34262 bp, 27 predicted proteins | sample OX2MG_FD_202534 | JGI IMG/M metagenome (GOLD analysis project Ga0307373, IMG submission 202534) | Soil microbial communities from Risofladan, Vaasa, Finland - OX-2 | ecosystem: Environmental > Terrestrial > Soil > Coastal area > Acid sulfate soil | place: Finland: Risofladan, Vaasa | collected...
GGCGGAGCACGACCGCGGCCTGGGAGGGGTCGACGCCCTGGCCGAGGACGGCTTGGGAGAGCGAGTCAGCGCTGGAGATAGCGAGCCCGGCGAGGCTGAGGCTGGCGTTCACCGCGACGGCGGCCACGACGATGCGCGGCAGGACGTCTTTGATGGCGGTGCGGGTCTGGAGGGTTTCATGTCCCATGACGATCGCCCCGCCCACCACCACGAAGAGCACCAAGAAAGCGTCGGCGATGCCTTCGGTCATCCGCCACAGCTCGCCAACCCGGCCCTGGGCGGTGACATTCGGGGTGGCGAGCAGGGTGTGGCCGAGGAGGGTAAGGACCGGGTCGAGTGCGGCGGTGACCAGGTCTCGAAACCAGCTGTCGATGGCGGCCTCGATGTGCCCGGTGATGTCGAAGAGTCCTGGCGAGGGTTGATTGCCGCCACTCACGGCGCCGCCGCTGCCCGACGCCGGCGTGGAGGGCGCGGTGGTGTTTCCCGGGCCGACCTGGATTCCCGGCGGCCCCTCCCCCGAAGACCCCGAGCCCGACGTTCCCGAGGTTGTCGTGGTCGGGGTGGTCGAGAATGCGGAGGCCGTCGAACTGGAGGCCGTTGAATTGGAGATAGTCGCGACGCTGAGCACCACCGCCCGAGATGCGACCACGACCCGATGCGTCACCTGCGAGTCGGCGCGTTGGGCGTCGGCGCGGTACACGCGGACACCGTGCGCGCTGACACCGAGGGCGAGGATTCCAACGATGGCGCCCGCGACAACGAGCAGTCCGTGGGGCCAGGGTCGCCAAGTTCGCAGCCGATTCATCAGCCGCCGACGATCGAGGCGAGGACGGAGACGAGCAGCGGAGCGAGGATGGCCAGCGCGTAGCCGGTGGCGGCGGACTTGAGGGCAATCTTCGCCTTCTCGACCTGGCCGGGGTCGCCTCCCGCGGTCACGTAGCGCAGCCCGGCGATGGTGAGGAACAGCGTGGCGACCCCGGCGAGGATCCCCACGATCCAGTTGCGCAGGTTGTCGATCACTCCGCTCAACGTGGGCGTGCCGGTGGCCGCCAGGGCCGGCGTGGCGACGACGAGGAGGAGTCCGGCGGCGAGCAAGACGACGATGGGGAGCCGGCGCAGCATGGCTCGGGTGCGGCCTGCCGATGGGCGAGCCAGTCTTCGCCAGACGATTCGATAGCGCCACGCTCGGGCGTGCTCGGTGAATTTCGTGTGGGCGGGATATGTCGTGGCGAACTCCTTCGATCGGTCCCGGTGAGATCCGGGGTAGCGCAGGGGTCGGCCCAGCAGTTCCGGTCGAACCGGGTTGGGCACTCTCACCTCCTGGTCGTTGGTGTCGAGCGACGCTTGTCCGGTCGCCGGTCCATTGACCGGCCCTGCCGGGGACGACCCCCGCTAGAAGAACAAGGGGTTTCGGCCCTCTTTTCGACAAACTCGAATTGGGGATAGCTCTCAGAGCGCAGCCACGCGCCGAGCGCTGACTCCGCCCGACGGCGCCGTTGGTGACACGCCGAGTAGCCGATCCCGAGGTCGTCAGCAACATCAGCCAGGTCCTCGTCGCCGAGGCGGGTGGCGCCGATGAGCTCCGCGTCGGCGGCGCCGATCACTCCGGCGCGCACCGCCTTGTCGAGCACGAGATCGGGATGCCCCCACGGTTGGCGCGGCGCGGCAGACACTGGGTCGTTTGCCGGTCGGGCCCGCTCGGCCAGTTCGGCACTGAGCAACCGGTTGGCGGCGTTGCGGGCCAACCAACACAACCGCGACGCCAGGCGCGGCCGCCCCGGTTCACACCGGGCCACCGCCGCCAACAAGGCGGCGAGAGCTTCAGCCTCGATGTCTGCGGCCTTCCCCGGACAGGTCTGCACCAGGGGCCACACGGCCCGACGCAGCCCCGGCATGAGCACCCCGGCCAGACCCACCGTCCACGGTCCACCTACGGAGCGGGACCGGGCCACGAGGTCGCCGATCACGGCGTCGCGGAGCTCGAACGCCATGGTGGGATGAAGGAGCATGGCCTTGAGTTCCCCGAGCGCGATAGCCCGATCCGGGAGACCGGCAAGCAACATGCCGTCGAGGACAAGCGGGCGGGCGCCGGAGACGAGCAGATCGAAGGCCTTCTCCACGGTGTCGAAGGGCGAGTCGGTGAGAACGCGGCGAGATGCCACGGGCAGCTCCTTTCACTTCGGAGCCGTCATGAGGCCATGGGGCCTCCCCCGCTTTTCCCCCGAATTCCCATCGCCGATCGTTACCCCGCCACTACCCCGGATGTGGGGTAGTGGCGGGGTACGGCGGAACGGTCAGAGCCATTGGCGCAGCTCATCGGCGCGGGGTACTTGACGCACGGGGCGCGGGGGTACTCAGCGCGCTAGGCAACTCAGATCCCAGAAAACAATTTCTCGGAACGCGTCTGCGAGGGAGTCGAAAGTGGCGTCCGGGGGCCACTCCCCCACACTCGGGGTAGTCGAGACATCACCTGCGGGGTAGTGCGTGGCCTGCCCGGTGCCGGGCTCGCCCATATCTATTTGTCGGAAAAGACACTCGAAACCCTTGTTCTGTAGGTGACGCTTCTCCGGTCGTGGGCCGACCATGTCCACACCCGCCACTCCCCGCTGTCCCGCCCGCCCCGCCGTGCCACTTGCGCTCTGGCCGGTGGCCCAGACTTCAGCCCAAGACCAACACGCCGGCCGCTATGTGCCGGCGGGCGCGCAGCATCCGGCGCCGATGCTCCCCGAGCTCGCCCGGCGCATCATCACCGAGTACTCGGCGCCCGGTCAGCATGTCGTCGACGTGATGGCCGGCATCGGGACCACCGTCGTCGAAGCCGCGCTTCTGGACCGCCGTGCTGTGGGTGTCGAGGTCGACCCCCGTTGGGCCGAGATCGCCCGAACCAACCTCGACCATGCTCTGAAGGCCAAACAACGGGCCCGGGCCGAGATCCGCGTCGGCGACGCCCGGGCACCGGCCGACGTGCTCGGTGACCTCGCCGGCTTCGTCGACCTGATCTGTGTGTCTCCGCACTATGCGTGCGACGGCGGCGTGATCAACAAGACCGCGCCGGACTCTCGCCGGAGAAGCCCCGCCGCTTCACCGGGTTGCTCGAGGAATCGGGCCAGGCCCGGGCACACCTGCGGTCGCGCCTATGAGGCGGCCATGGCCGAAATCTACGCCGGCTGCTTCGACGTGCTGCGTCCCGGGGGAACCCTCGTCACGGTCACCCGCAACAGCCGGCGCGCCGGTCGCACCCACGACTTGGCCGGACGGACTGTGGCGCTGTGTCGGGCGGCGGGGTTCGGCTACACCCAGCACGTCGTCGCCATCGACGCGGCGATCCGCGACGGCGAGCTCGTGGCCTCATCACGGGCGCGGGCCGTGGCCGGGATCCGACGAGCGCGCCAAGGCGGCGAACCCGCCCACCTCGTCGTGCATGAGGACGTGTGCGTCTTCGTCAAGCCCGATACCCCCGTGAGTTCAGAGGCCGACCATGGCCGCTGACCTCTCCTTGTCGGTATGGACGACCGCACAGAGGACGGCACATTCCCAGCGCCGGGGTCGGTACCTCGAGGTGTCGGGCACGCACCCGGCCAAGATGCTGCCCGCCATCGCGGCGCGCGCCGTGGCCACCTACACCCAACCCGGCGATCTGGTCGTCGACCCCATGTGCGGCATCGGTACCACGTTGGTCGAAGCCGTTCACCTGGGGCGCGACGCCATCGGGGTCGAGTACGAGGAGCCGTGGGCCAAACTGGCGCGCGCCAATGTCGCCTTCGCCCGGGCCCAAGGGGCGACAGGCCACGGGGAGGTGACGACCGGAGATGCCCGCCATCTCGTGCGCGTGGTCGATCCCGCTGTACGGGGCCTGGTGGCGCTGGTGGTCACCTCACCCCCCTACGGCGCCTCGCTCCACGGTCAGGTGCGAGCCCGGCCGGGCCAGGGTGTGGAGAAGAGCCACGACCGCTATTCGAAGGATCCGGCCAACCTGGCCCATGTGGGCCTGGCGCGCTTGTTGGAAGCCAGCGGCCAGATCCTGGCCGGTTGCGTCGCGCTGCTACGACCCGGCGGATTCGTCGCCATGACCGTGCGCCCCTATCGCCAGGCCGGGTTGCTCGTCGACCTGCCCGGCGCCTTGGTCGGTGTGGGCGAAGCCGCCGGGCTCGTCCTCTACGAGCGCAACGTGGCGCTGCTGGCGGCGGTGCGCGACGACCGGCTGGTGCCGAGGGCGTCGTTCTTCGCCCTCGAACAAGCCCGTAAGTCGCGCCAGCGAGGCGTCCCCCGGCTGGTGGTCGCCCACGAGGACCTTCTGGTGTTCCGGCGGCCCCGGTGAGGAGTCTTGTGAGGTTCCTGTGGGGCGAAGCCCGGCACCGGCGACGGACTTGATGGGCGGGCGGTGTGGAGGTGAGGTGTGCACCCCCAGCGACGACCCCGAGGCCGAGGAGGGAGGGCCCCCATGTCGGGCAGCTCGGCCACAGCGGCCCACGTCAGACCCCGTAGCGCCCACACGTGGGCGTCCGCTCACGCTGCCCGAGGCGGCGGCCTACCTGAATGTGGCCGAGCGCTACATGCGGCGCCTGGTGACCGACCGGAGGATTCCCTACTTCAAGGTCGGCAGGCTCCTGCGGTTCTCGGTCGAGGATCTCGACGCCTTCTTGGAGTCCAGCCGGATCGAGCCCAGTTCAACGCACCCACTCTTGGTACGGCGGCGTGGTCGGTGACCGAGGCGAAAGAGCCGCCATGGGCTCGGTGAGGAAGGACGCCCGCGGCGTGGGCTGGCAGGCCCGGTACCGCGACCGCTCCGGTCGCCAGCGCACCCGAACATTCACCTCGAAAGCCGAGGCACGCACGTTCCTGGGGACAGTCGAGACCGACCTCGCAAAAGGCATGTGGACCGACCCGGCCCTGGCCAAGATCCGCTTCTCCACCTACGCCACCCGGTGGCGAGAGACCCTGGCCCATCTGCGCCCGGGGACCCTCAGCAATGTGGATTCCTTCCTGCATCGCCATATCCTCCCGGCCTTCGGCCCGTGGCCCATCGGGCGCATCGAGCCCGTCGACATCCGGGGGTTTGTAGCCGACCTGGTGGATAAGGGACTGGCACCCACGTCGGTTGGAGCCGTGTACCGGGTCTTGGGCCGGATCCTGTCGACGGCGGAGACCGACGGTGTGATCCCCCGCACGCCGTGCCGAGGCATCCGCTTGCCCCGCCAGACGACCAGCACCGAGCAGTGCTTCCTCAACCCCGACGAGGTACGGCGCTTGGCTGAGACCATCGACGACCGCTACCGGGTTCTCATCTACACCGCCGCCTATACCGGCATGCGCTGGGGCGAGTTGGCTGGGCTTCGCATATCCCGATTGGATCTGCTCCGTGGCACGATCGAGATCACCGAGGCGCTCACCGAAGTGAACGGGACTGTGCGGACGGGTCCGACGAAGACGGGTAAGTCTCGGACGGTGTCCATTCCGCGCTTCCTGGGCGAGCTCTTGGCCGAGCACCTGGCCACGTACCCGTCGGGGGACGACTACGTCTTCACGTCGCCCAAGGGCGGACCACTTCGGCGCAGCTTCTACCCTCGCCATTACAAGCCGGCAGTAGAGCAGGCTGGCTTGCCTACGAGGCTTCGGTTCCATGATCTGCGGCACACCTGCGCGGCCCTGCTCATCGCCCAGGGTGCGCATCCCAAGGAGATCCAGGAACGACTGGGTCACTCGACCATCAAGCTCACCTTCGACCGCTATGGGCACCTGTTGCCGACGCTCGACGAGCGCCTCCGCGAGGGCCTCGACGCCACGTGGCGGACAGCTGATTCCCATGAAACCCACGGAGCCGCTGAGGTGCTCGAACTCCGACGGTAACGGCGTCCACTCGGGTGTCACCGCTTAGGGTGGGCCCGATGGGAACCCAATTGCGGCCCACACGACCACTCAAAGATCGGTAGTTCGAATTCGCTCTGTTCGAATCCGCTCTGGTTGGCAGAGAGGACGATGTCCTATTCGAACTCGACGGACCTGCGCTTTCGCCGGCAGAACCGAATTTGAGACCTGCTCGTTACCTCCAGCAACAGACCCTCATGGCATGTACGGGATGGAAATAGCTCGGTTCCCAGGCCGGATCGCTGGTTACTGTGAGCATGTGCTCAACCGGCAGGGACTCGCGGAAATGTTCATCGATACCGTCGATCTGTCCGACACCATCTACACCGCCAACCACGGACAGCCTTCAGAGCTCTCCATCGCAGCCCAGGAGGTTGAACAGTTCGATACGGAGCTCGAGGCAGCTACGGGTCCACCAGCACCGCTCTTCGGCGCGTACTTCGATGCAGAGGGCAAAATGCGGTCACTGAACGACCTCGTGCGCTCGGCCGCAACGTTACTAGCGCGTGATGACACCAGCGTCGGATACGTCAATGCCCTACGCGCTGCCCTGGAGACAGCAGCCCGGCTTTACTGGGTGCTCGCTCCCGACGGTGGGCACCTCGATCGGGCGGGGCGATTCCTCCGCGAGCGACTCCGTTCGATCAGCGAAATCAGTAAGTTCAACGCCCAGACCCGAAATGCGATGTCGGAGATCGAGACGAAGGTCCTTGAGGGAGCGGACCGAGCTGGAATCCCCATACCCGACCCGCCCACAGCAGTGGACCTAATCGCGGATCTCGTCACTCGTCCCGGTGTGCTTAGCCTCGAAGGCATCGACCGCGGAGAGGCAGCCGCAATGTTCTACAGGCTCCCGTCCGCTCCGACTCACGGTGCGGTCCATGGACTAGCAATGCATTACGCGGATCCGAGCCATGACCCCACAGCACGGCGCACGACCGCTGAGCCCTGGGAGCACACGTTGGCGGTGGGTGGCGGGCTGTACGCCGGCTACACCACCACCCACCGGGCTCTCCTCGTGCTGTACGGCTGGGACGCGACCGACTGGGATCGTCATGTTCGTGCCTCGGCTCAGCGGATCTCGAAGGCACTGGCTGCCGAGCGCCAGCGACTTGCTTACGCCGTCAACCGCACAGGTGGTGGACTATGAGGGCAGCTTCTTTCTCCCAAGCTGCTGAGATTGACGAATGAATTCACTGAGACACGACCCAACAACCCGAGCAGTCGCGTTTGCCCTCCTCCTGAATCGCCAGGGATTCGCCAGTCGCGAATCTAGCGCAGCTGAGCTGGGAATCGCACCTCAACGCGTAGACGCCGCCTTGAGTGCACTTGAGGAGGACCGTCTTATTGATACTGATCGACAACCGATCAATCCGCGCCTCTTCAACGCTCTGGCTGAATGCTGGGCCGAGAGCGATCCGCCTGTCTCGTTGATGAATGAACCACCCCTCCAAAACACACGGCTCGCGGAAAGCTTGGGGTTCGGCCTCGAGGTCATCGAACGATCGGCTGGCTGGGTCTTGACCGGAAAACATGCTCAGGCCATCTGGGCATTCCGATTGGAGATGTAAGCAACACTCCACCGAGGTATTACCCACCCCGCGAGGATCTCCTCAGAAGAGCGGAGAGGGAGCTGGGTGTGTCATCATCTGTAAGCGGCGCACGTGCGGTCATCTCAGTCACACCAGTTGCGTGGATCACCACGCACCGCATTGACGCAGCGGCATGGGGAGTCTCGGACTCTCACTGGCCAGTAGTGCATCCTCTTGTGGTAGCACTGGAACTCGCGACTAATCACGATGAGCAATCCCACCTCCTGTTGGACAGTTGGCATCCCCCTGAGCTACTTGTTCACCGACCCTGGCGCTAGGGCCGTCGAAGCGACTAGTGCGTTCAGGTCATGGGGCATTTGGTTCCATATCGCCCCCGGCAGCGATCCACAGACCGCTCCGTATCCCCGCTCGGACAACCCTCTCCGTAGGAGGGGCTTCTAGTCCAAGGCAATGCGGTCGGCTTGGAATCGTCTTAGATAGGCAAGGAGTTCACGCCGAGCGAGTCGTGTCACCCCGGGGAGGCCAGCGGTGTAGCGGGAGGTCACCACCTTGGTCGTTAGAGGCTGACCTGCATCGAGTCGGAGCGCTGCTACGACAGTGTTCAGACGCTGACACCTCGTCGCGAAGAATTGATCCGTTGGCTCGAACCAGTTGAGGTTCGAGATTGACACATTGATGGATTGCGGTTCAGGCAACATCGCCCACGCCTCCGACACCAGTCCCTCGAGGTGAGGAGCAACGGGAGCGTCGTGGTATATCGCGAAGGACATCGATTGGAGGGTTCTCTGAACCACGCTGCCTTCCCGGTCTGTCAACTTCGCCACCTGTGCTGGGAGCCAGACGAGATTCGGCACAAACGAATTGAGGAGTGGGACACGACTCGCCAGCGTCTGCCGGGAAAGCACCTCTCTCCACACGTGTGATGCGACGAACTCGCTGCCCATTCGAGCACCTTGAAGTATCCCGGCATTCGGCGTTTGCACGGACAGGCTTCGTGGGAGCGCCTTGATCAACGAGTTATCATCCCGCAGGTAGCCCCGCCGATCGGGCGAACTCCACTCGTCGGGGATTCCCTTAGTCGGATTTCCTCGGCACTTCGGGTCTCTTACAACCCACGGCACAAGTACTGGCCAGTCGTAGTACACATCGAGCGGAAGCCATATCCCCATCGCCTCGAGCATCATCTGCGGGACCTTGGCGAAGAGCTCTGGCTCTTTTGTCAGAACATCCTGGAAGAATCGATAGAGGAGGTCATCACCGTGCACGACCTTTCGCCTTAGCTGTTTCGTCAACCTGTGCTCCTGACCCCAGAAGTCTGCCTCAGCCCTGTCGAGCCTAGAAGGGACGGCTTTCTCAGCCTGTGCATACCCGTCCAACACGGTCGATCAGTCGCGTTGCCGGGTAGAGTCTTCCTTGCGGGTCCGCCTTAACGGTTCGACGTAACTCGGCAACGACAGCTGCACTCAGAGCAGATTCGCTGCAGGCGAATCACAAGCATGCAGGAGCGACGCAAGCTCGCGCTCCCGGGTCTACTGGAGCATGAAACCACCTCCTGGTCGCTCGCTTGGTGGTCGTGATCGTGCGAGTGCACGTACCTCATCCGGTCTCGCCGGCACGGAACGTGCTGCATGTCGCACGTAGTACCTGAGGCTCCGGCGGGTGGTTCCCACACCGTACGGCGGCCAGTCGCCTGAACTGACTACGAGCTCCACGACCACCCGAGAGTGACTGCCCGGCACGGTAAGCAGATCGAACGCCCAAGCTGGCGCCGGGTGCACCCAATCATCGATCAGGTCAGACACCGAGTCTTGGAACCTCGGCACCTCGGCCTCGGGCAACCCGATCACTTCGTAACGCTTGTTGATGCCGAAGAAGAGCGCACCGCCATCACCGTTAGCGAAGGCGGCCACCGTCTTCATCACCGTCTCTTTGTCGCTATCGGAGTTGCCGATAATGCCCTGTTTGAACTCAACTTGCTCGTGTTCCTTATGGTAGAGCAGGGCTTGCAGGCGGGCAGTGGGATCAAACTTCACGAGTCGGCGTACATCTGGGTCCTGCATGACCGGATACTCCCAACCAAGCGCCTTCTGGTCGAGGGGGTAGTCGCCTTCGACCAGCACGACGAACGCGTTGCGGGGAACTCCGTTCTCCAGTTTCAAGTGGACCGGGCCGCGAGGGGCGCGCCTAAGGGTCTTGGTCGGACCGGGGGTACTTCCCATCAGCTCGACCTTCACTCCAGCGAGGTGATTGCCTTCCAGACTGACCCAGACGTCCTCGTCGGTGTACTCGACCATGGCGATACGTGCGCTCGTGTCGAGATGCCGGTAACTCATCCGGCGGTGAATCATGCTCTCGGTGGTAGGAGCATCCCGCAGGAGATAACGGGCCGCTGTAGCAAAGTTCTGGAACGTGGTCATTCCAGCACTAACCAGCATCTGCTGCGGCTGCTGCTGATTCGGCGGTGCCATACCCCCGATCAGATCCGTCCGTACCGTGGGCCAGCGCGACGATTCGTAGGCGCTGTGGGCGTTACCGGCTTCACGTTGAACCTGAGGATTGGGGTTTAGACCAGGAAAGCTCAGGAGAGTGCCGCCCAACCGGGAGCTGCCCCGGCGTAACCAGCGCACCACCGTGGAGCCGTTGGTCCTGAGGGCGATGAAGACGCTGTCCCGGTAGATCATGCGCTCGGCTCGCCAGGACGCAGGAGGCGCCCCAGTCACAATGTCGAAGATCTCGACCTCCCACGCATCCTCGTAACGGGCGGCCGCAAGCCGGACCCAGGCACTCGGCTCCGCCTCGAGACGGGCGAGAACTTCGTCCAGGGGCTCTGGCGCGTTCATCGTCAGACTCACGATTCTCCAGTGTCCTGGGCAGCGCGCACCAGTGCGGTGATTTCGTCAGCGGCGCTGAGCGGGTCGTCATGCTCCCAGAATCGCCTAACGACCCAGCCAGCCTCACCGAGGCGGCGGTCCGTGTCCGCGTCCCGCTCCTTGTTGCCGGCAATCTTGGCCGGCCAGTACCACCCGTTGATGTCATGTTGGCGCCGGCCATGCTCGGGGCAGCCGTGCCAGAAGCAACCGTCAATGAAGATCGCCACCTGGCAGCGGGTGAAGGCGATATCAATACGGCGGCGGGTGGCGGGGACGGCCGCCACGTCAACGCGATAGCGGAGGCCGCGGCGGTGCAGCTCGCGCCGGAGGGCCATCTCCGGTGCGGTGTCCCGCTCGCGTTGGAGCTGCATCCTGCGGCGGACGCCCGCCGTCGATGCCCACGACGCCCCTACCCCAGCAGCTGGTTCAGCCATTGCTCAAGTGAGATCAAGCGCCTGTCCTCGATATGTACGGGTAGCCGGCCAGCCTTGCCGCGCAACGTTGCTGCTTGCGGTTGCTCTTGGTCGCCGTAGGCAACCAAGACACCCTGGGGCTGTACGTGGACGACGCTACTGAAGAGGTGGTCGCGACCGTGGACCCGAGAACACGCGGCGTCGAGCCGGGCGGCATCGAATTCATTGGTTACGAGGATGTAGTCGAAGACGCCGCCGCCGCTGGATCTGATGTAATCCTCGAAGTCACTATCGAACTGCCGCTCCCGGTCGGCCCGGACCGACCACTTGGCGCTGACCAAGATTCGCCGGCCCTGCGGCTTCGGTTCCCATAGGGCCAGGTCGACCTCAGGCTGCTTGGCCTGTTGACTGGGCGCCAGGAAGCCTGGGATGTCGGGCAAGGGCACTCTGGTCCGGACGACCCACTCACTGTCGCCGGGGAGGCGAGCGATGATCGCCGCAAGGGTGTCCTCGAAGCCCCTGCCCAAAAGGTTCTTGCGTTTGTTCTCCCGGGCGAAGTGTGTGTAGATGCGCTCGACGAGTTGCCGGCTCTCGCTCGAGTCAAGGGGCTGCTCGATGTTGAGGACGGAGCTGATGATGTCCAGCAAGTCCAGGTCGTCGCCCGGCATCGGCATGGTTCCTGGCCCGTACCTACCCAGGTGGCGGGCGGCAGCGATTCGGCGCTGTTCTGTTTCGACCTTAGCCAGGGCTGGCAGTGCGGCACGGAACAGATGGTCGATCTCTTCGCGGAGGCGAAGAGGGCCGACCCCGAGTTGATTGGCGACCCACTGGTGGAAGGCCAACGACCTTGAATACCAAGCCTTGTGTGGCTGGCACTTGTCCGACTCGTAACAATGCGCCAGGCCAATCGTCGGGTTGATCCATAACAGCAAGCGGTAGACGTGTTGCCATGAGTTCCCGGCGTCAACCTCACCGGCAGTGGTGAAGTAGTCGGCCAGGATGCGGCGGCGATTAGTAGCCCCGAAAGCCCGCTCAATTGCCTCAACCTCGCCAGGGAGTTCCTCATCGCTTCCGTCGTCGACCACGGCCACGAGGTTATGTCAGTCAGGCAGAACCTCGTCGATGGCCCCCGCGATCGCCCTGGCCAGGAGCGGCGGCACAGCGTTACCCACTTGGCGATAGCGGGAGTGGGCCGCACCACCATCGATCCGACCGGGCAGCGGACCCCGCCTCACGTCGGTAGTGAAGACGTAACGATCGGGGAAGCTCTGCAGCCGCGCAAACTCCCGAACTGAGAGCGAGCGTTCGGCCTCCCAGTGGTAGACGCTGTCGGCCTTGGTGTTGAGCGTCCATGACCAGATGTCCGGGTGAAGCCGGCGGTAGGCGTAAAAATGTTTGCGGCTCAGCACGCCGCTGCCATTGTCCTGGCCCCACCGCAGCCCGGTGATGTAACGAGCCGTCAGATGGCTCGGCAGGTCGAGATAATTGCCACCCGGCGGGATCGCACTAAGCCGGGCCTGGGTATCGGCGTTGATCCGGGGTACGGCCACGTTGTCGATGACCTCATGGATGCCGTCTCGCATGGCTTTCTGGTAGGTGGAAGCAGGTTCACCCAGAACGTCGCCAACGAGCTGTCGATCACTCCGGTAGCCCGAAGCGGCCAAGTCGGCCATGTCACCAATCGCCTGCTCTACGGTCACGACTCGCTCATCCCAAGGGTCGGCCAGCCAGGTGAGCAAGTCGCCTGCTCCCTCAAGCTGCTGACTGAAGACGACGGCTCGTTGGTCGGCGGCTGGGGGCCTCCCCAAGCTAATGGCCGCACTTGCGCCGGTTCCGATCAGGTGCGGGGGGCTAATCCCCAGGTCGCGATGAAAGCCGATGAAGACGATCCTCTTGCGGGTCTGCGGCACACCGTAGTCGGCAGCGTCGAGCACCATGGCGTGCACGCGGTATTTCCCCCGGCACGACAGATCGCTCTCGACTTGCTCCACTACGCCCATCTGGGCCATGCCCGGGACGTTCTCCATGATGAATGCTCGGGGCTGGAGCTTCCCGAGCAGCTTCACAAACTGGCGATACAGGCTGTTCTTCGGATCATCGATCAGGCGAACATGATTCCGGACCTGGGAGAAGCCCTGGCATGGAGGGCCGCCGACCACGACAGAGACGTTCCCTGCCTGCTCGATCAGTTGCCGTCGGAGCCGCATATCCCGCAGATCACCCCAGATGGTTACGGCCTCAGGGAAGTTCGATTGATACGTGGCGCATGCATCGGGGTCGAGATCGGTTCCGGCCAGCGGTAGCCAGCCGGCCTGGCGCAACCCTTCCGAGATGCCGCCCGCTCCCGCGAATAGGTCGACAAAAGTCCGTCTTGACCTGCGGGTATGGCGGACAGGACGCGAGGGTGGCATCACCGTAGAACGTTACGCGACGCTCCGGTCAGAGTGGTGGACTTTGACGAACATTCGTTCGCCATCGCCTGGGGTCAAGTCCGGAAAGGCTGCCAACCCGCGCAGATGGTCGGGAGTTGGTGCGGCTTGCCCGCCGCCCAACGACCTGGGGGACGCCGGCTCGCACAAGCTGCATACGCTCGGTCGCGGTGCCCTGCCAAGTAAGCAGCAATGCCCACCGCTGGCACCTTGGCAACCGGCGGCGCCCGCCTAGCGGTTGCCGAACTCAATGGTCGACCACGAGTTCGCCGCGGCGACGGCCAGTTTGAGGAGATCACCTTGCCTACATGCGCCCGGTGGAAAAGGTCGCCAAGCTCGTAACCCGTGTCCCCCGCAATGCAAAACGCGCACCCAGAAGATCGGGTGGATCGATCGATGTTTACTCCAAATGACAGCGCAGTCTTCCCGCGGCTGCCAGAACATCCTTCCTGTCGATTGACATAACCACGTCATCCAGCGCGGCAGATAAGAAGTCGTCTCCAAACAGACGCGTCATGAGTGTTAGGTAAAGCCATAGGTCGTCCGCTAGGCCATCATCAGGCTCGACCAGGGTTCATTTATCCGCTCCAGCGACCGTTGGGTTTGGCGTTAAGGATCTGTGCGATGTATTGACCGCGTGACTGACCGGGCGCTGTGAACTCCGCCCAAACGGAAGTCGGACAGGCCGAATATGCCCATTCAGTTCCATCCGGAAAGCGAACAAGGATCGTTTCCGTTTCGGCCACGTAGGCCTCGGCTAGCACGCGGCTCGAGCCCTCCACTGGAATCCATTCGATCACGACTGACCATCGTACGCGCCTCGCCAGGCAGCTAATGCAGGTGCAAGGTCGGGCAGCGTGGCGGGCCTACGCCAAGAGTCCAGAGAAGGATCCTCGGCGGCCGGGGGCGGGGAAGGGGGATCAATGAGGACTCGCGCGGGCAGGACGAGCGCTTCACCCGTAACGACCGCCTCCCCTGTACGCAAGGAGGGAAGGACTGCAGCAAGCCCGGTAACACTGTCTGGCAATGCGGCCCGGATTTTGGCTTGGTCGGCCGAGTTGGTCAGCCGCAGCGCGAGGAGGCTCCCACATTGCGCGAGTGCAGTGTCAGGTAGTTCTGAGGGCCGCTGGGTGACCAACAGCAGGCCAACTCCATATTTGCGTCCTTCGCGTGCAATGCGGTTAGCGGAGTCACGGGCCACGGGTGCTGCGAACTCACCCAGATAGCGGTGGGCCTCTTCAAGGACAATCAGTACTGGGCGAGGACGTCCGATCCCTGTCCCGTGGGCCGGGGTTCGAACGGCCGCTTCGAACAACAGATTGAGCACCACGCCGATGGCCAGTTCGCTGGCATAATCCGGTACGCCACTGAAGTCGAGCACAGAAACGGGGCGCTCGCCTCCCAGCCACGAAGCGATCACGCTCACGAGTGGATCAGTTGAATTGGGATCGCCTTGCGGCTCCTGGAAGAACGTCAGGCGAGGGTCGACCAAGCCGAGACGCAGCAGTTCTGGCGTTGATCCGTGCGCTCCGTGCGTTTGTGCCTTGTGAGGCGGAGCACCCCCTGGCCCGTATGGACTGAAGCGTGCGGGGACGAGAGTGGCGGCATCACCTGGATCCACTACTTCAACAGTGTCTTCATCCGCCTTAACGGTCCGGGTCTCATTGTTCTCCCAGTCAAGGCGATGCCAGATCGAACGCAGATCAAACGGGATCGGTGTATCCGCGGTCACGGCCACTGGGTCCAGCGTTAACCAGGTGGCTGCAATTGCAAAGGCGCGGCGCGCCTCGGATACGAGTTCCTCGAATCGAGTCATCGTGGTGTGGCTACACGTCGATCCGACAAAGCCTCGCAAAATATCCGCCGCCGGCAATGCCCAGTACGGGACCCTCAGGCGCGTGTCATCCGTCGCCAATACCGAACTGACCGCAGCGTCGGTGCCCAGCGCACTCGCGTACTCGCCGTGTGGATCGATAACCACAATATTGGCCGACGACCAACCGCCGCGAGCAAAACGCTGCAGCAGCGAAGCCACGGCACTCGTCTTACCCGCGCCAGTAGACCCCACGACCGCAGAGTGTCGAATCACCAGGCGCCGAGCGTCCAGACACACCGGAACCTCCTCGGCTGCGGCAAGGCGACCGATTCGCAACCGGTCGGTTCCCTCTGGGGGAAAGATCGCGCGCAGGTCATCGGCAGTGGCGAAATGAACCGGGTCATCCAAACCTGGGTAAGACCCCACACCTCGTTGGAATCGCGCCGTGGCGCGGTCGATCTCACCCAGCAACTGCACCTGCAGCCAGCGCTCACCGGTTTGGACGACCTCAGCGGGGGGCTGAGTACCCGCCAGCTCGGCGATGCCGAGCAAGCTGACCTGGCCGATCAAGTCGACAAGGCCCTGCGGGAGGCGGACAATCGAACCGATCTGTCCCACGGGCTGAAGGCGACCGTGAAATATCGGAGCTACGCCGGCCAAATCGTCATCGAGCGCGACCGTGATCTGAGCGCCGAGTACGTGACGCACCCGCCCGATACGCGTCGGATCGCGTTCAGCCACCGCTGTCCGATGCAGCCTTGGCCAATAGCTGGCTGAGCCGTGCTTCGAGCTCGCCCTGAGGGGGCGAGCTGCGCGCCAAAAAGCCGGCGAGGCTCCCGAAATCCCCGAGCAGCAGGCGGTCCCCTTCCCACAGGTCACCCGGCGCCTCCTGAGGTGTTTCCCAGTTCCCGCGCACGCCTCCGATGATGCCCTCCGTGGGCCCTATCGCCTGGAGGTTTGGGGTCACCGTTGCCCTTTCTGCCAAACCTTCAGGGATGACGTCGTAGCAGAACGCGATCAGCTCTGAGCGCGGCCGGCGACGCGCAGCGTCGTAAAGACTCTCGTTGAGATGATCGTCGCCAAAGGAGTAGCCACTGATCAACATGAGCGTCTCAGGGTGGTTCAGCGCTCGGCGCAAGCGGTCTTGTAGAACAACAAAGGGCACGCGTCGTGATTCGTCATACTTAGCATCTGATGGATAGATGGCCGCGGGCTCGTTGTCGGTCACGGCCGCTCCGAGCCGCACCACCTCAGGTCTTGGATCGCTCTCCCATGCCCAATGCACCGACCCATGCAGCTTCCACAATCGTACGAGAAATGCCGGCAGCCAATCTTCACCTTCCCCGGGTACGGCCTCCACGAGTTCAGTGCGAAATCGGGCCCGCAAAGCACCTACGAACCCGTCGAAGTAAGGCACGCCTAGAGCTTCCAGGGCCGTTTCAAGCAGTAAATCGTAATTCACCGTGAATAGCTCCACTGGTAAGTGGTAATCAGTTCGAGCCACCCACGCTGCTAAACGCAACATCGGCCCCAGATCGGCCGAGCCGATATCGAGAGCCTTTATGATTAGCCGGCACACCTCGCGATCTAGAGCGCTAGCCTGTTCACCTGTTAACTCATCAACACAATCGGCATCACCTTCCAAAAGAGCAGCGATTCGCCGCAACCGACTCAGTGCTTGTTCAAGTGTTCGGGCCTCTAATTGATGCTCGAATGCAGTGCGTTGATCACCGATCAGACCATCGAGGACCTGTGTCTGGAGGCCAGAAACGTCGGGAAGGCCGCACGCCCGAGAAGCACCAGCGCCAATGAAAGCACACACGTGCCGCGATCTCGTCGCTAGCTTCGCACTCAAGCCCTGAACGAAGGGCATCACCTGATGACCCGGCATGACACCCAGATTAGGCTCAGGAGGCCAGGGCGTCGGATAGGCCATGGCCCACGGTCCTCCTGAGCACTTTGCCGTCTCCGAGCGGAGACAAAGCCACGTACGCTACTAAGTGGATCTGATATTCCCACCCTTAAGGGCACGCACACACATAACCTGCGACAGTGTCACTGACTGGTGAGCTAAAAACCAACGGTGCCTTGTTGCCGTGGTTCGCCGAACGCCTGGGGATCACGAAGCCTCTACAGACGGCCTGGCGCGAGCTCGGGAGTCCGTCCATCCTGCCACCGGCCGGCGCGAATCCGGGGACGGTCGGAACCGCCCTCGACTACCGCCTGCGCAACTTCTTCTCGGTGCCCGATCCCGACACGCTGGTCGCGGCACAGCGGGTAGCCCGCCTGCCCGAAGAAGGGACCGCAATCAAGGTCGACCTCCGTTTCCGCACCATCGGTGCCGTCCTCCCGCTCCGGTGGAAGACCTTCGCCAAGCACTTGAACGACGTCGTTGCCCGCGCGGACCCAGTCGGGAACGAACCCGACGATGCCGCCGAGCGGGAGTTGGCCCGATGCTGTCTGCTCCTCGCCCGCTTCGAAGCCGTGTTCCGCGGCGGCCGCATCGCGGCCGGCGCCGACCTTACGGCCCTGCCACCGACGGCTACCCCGGAAGAGCAGCTAGCCATCATCCCCCAAGCGGCCGTGGATGACGCGGTGGCACTGATGCGCGGCGCGTACGGCAGCGACATGTGTGCCCGATTCGGCCAACGCTTCGTCGCCAACCCGACGTTCGCCGGATCGAGGGCGGTCGGCGGTGCCGATGGGGACCTGATCGTGGGCTCGACGCTGGTCGAAGTGAAGACGACGGTGAAGCCGTCGCTGGCTCGGGCCCAGATCTACCAGCTGGTGGGCTACGCGCTCCTCGATTGGGACGATGCCCTCGGGATCGCCGAAGTTGCCTTCTACTCATCGAGGATCCCGGTGATGTTTGGGTGGCCCCTCGAGGAACTCCTTCCTACCCTCAGTGGCCGACCCGAGACGCTCGCCGGGCTCCGGACCGAGTTCCGCGAGCTCTGTGAGGCCAACCAGGAGATGCGGAGGAAGGGTACCGAGGTCTTCATGGCGAAGTTGGTCTCGGTGCCCAAGCTAGCCGAAACAGATGAGCTTGAGCCGTAGGCGGAGCGATCGGGACGTGGGGCTCATGCGATCATGGCACCCACGCGTCCAAAGGGATTGAGATGGCAGCGGGAACAGCACAAGCAGGTTGGTACGCCGACCCCCAGGACCAAGGAACACTGCGCTGGTGGGATGGGGCGCAGTGGACCCACCACACCCAGCCGGTTCCTCCGCCACCGCCCCCTCCGGCCCCAGTGGCCGAACCGCCGGCCGCTTCACCGACCATGGCGACCTTGGCGCCGAGAGAGGCATTGGCCGCCGGGCAAGCCCTCGGGGCAGGAGGCTTTGTCGCGATCGACTTCGAGACGGCGACGCGTTGGCGCAACAGTGCATGTGCTGTGGGCATCGCTGCTGTCGAAGGTGGTGAGGTGGTCGATACACAACACTGGCTGATCCGGCCACCGGACAACGAGTACGAAGGAATCAACATAGGCATCCACGGGATCACGCCGACCATGACTGCAGATGCACCATCGTTTGGTGAGGTATGGGCCGCGGCCGAGGCTGTCGTCGACGGAAAGCCACTCGTCGCCCATTGGGCCCAGTTCGACTTCTCGGTCCTGAGGCGTTCCATGGCCGACATGGGATCTCCCCCACCCGACCTCACCTACTTCTGCACGGTGCGTCTCTCGCGACGCACGTGGCCGGGTTGGCTTTCATACCGGCTACCCGACGTGGCCAGCGCTTGTGGCCTGTCCTTCCCCCACCACCAGGCCGACGCGGACGCCTGGGCGGCTGCCGAGATCGCTGTCGCCTGCTGTGGTGCGTATGGAGTGCCCGATCTGAAGCGGCTCGGCGATCTCACCGGTGTGCACGGCGGGTCGTGCCTCTTGGACCTCAGTTCACGGGTGCCCATCTCCCATCTCAGCGCGACCGTCACCCACGCCGACGAATCCGGTGAGCTTTTCGGAAAGGTGATCGTCTTCACGGGGACGCTCGACACCATGACCAGGAACGAGGCCGCGCAGATGGCGGTGAATTCCGGTGCGACGTGTGCCACTTCGGTCTCGAAGAGGGTGAACTTCCTCGTCGTGGGCATACAGGATGCGAGCAAGGTGACCGACGGGGAGCACTCGGAGAAGATGCTCAAGGCGGCGGACTTGGCCGCCTCGGGGGCGCCCATCGAACTCATCTCGGAAATCGATTTCCTCCGGATGATCAGCGAGTAACTGCCGGGGGTTAGCCCACGGCCAGGTCGAGGTCGGCTCCGAGCTCAGAGCGCTCGTCCTCGTTGAGCCAACGGATCGCCGAGGTACCCAGCCCGTCCGACGAGACGTAAAGCACGTCCCGGATGCGCTCGGCGACAGCCCCGATGTGGGTGATGAGCACGATGCAACGGCCGGCGTCGACCTCGGTCTCAAGAGCGTCGAGGGCTCGGTCGAGATTCGCCTGGTCGAGTCCGGCGAAGCCCTCGTCAAGGAAGAGGGTGTCGAAGCGGATGCCAGAGCGACCGGCGATCTCCGCGACGCCGAGGGCGAGCGCAAGGGCGGCCTCGAATTTCTCCCCACCTGACAACGTGGAGGCGGAACGAACGATCCCAGCGATCTCGTCTGAGATGGAGAGCCGGTGATCGAACCGGTACCGTCCTCCGGTCATCTGTGAGAGCAGCTCTGACGAGCGCTGGATCAGCTCTGCGATGCGCTCGTTTCGGGCCCAGGCAGGGAAATTCTCCTTCTTGAGCACGTCGACGGCCCGGGCGAGATCGGCGCGCCAACCGATCAACCCGGCGATTCGCTCGTCGATCTCCTTCGCCGTCTTCACATCCGCCTTCGCCTGGTCCGCCATGGCGGCGACCGTGGATGCGGCGGTCTTCGCGGCGCCGACCAGCTGCTGCACCGCGGCGATCGTGTCCGCGGCGAGCGGTGCGGCAGGGTCGGGACTGGCAGCGATCTGTCGTCCCTCCGGGTCGGCCACGGCCTTCAGCGCCACGAGCTCCAGGACGGCGCTGCGAGCGGGCTCGACTAGAGCCGCAACCTCGCCTCGAAGGTTGCTGGCTTTAGTTGTGGCGGCCCCGACCGCGACGGCGGCAGCCGCCTCGAGGTTGCGTGCGGCGGCGAGCAGGGCGGCCGGGGTGCCATCAGGGTCGACAGGTTCGAGGGCGGCGACGTCCACGATCGTCGCCAGCTCGGCGATGGCGCCCGACAGCGTGGCTAGCGTCGCCGAACAAGCCGCGCGAGGGGCGTCCACGGTCTGAGACTTCTCGGACTTGAGCGCTGTAAGGGCGGCGCCCCTCTCCTGGACGAGGGCGCCGGCGTCCCGGTGGTCCTTGGCAGCCTTCTCCACCTGGTCCTTGTCATTGGAGACCGCCCGCTGTGCCGGCTCCACCGGGGAGGCAGCCGTGGCATCGACCAACGCCCGCCAGGGATCGGGGACCTGATCCACGAGCTCCCCGATTCGCCGTTCCGTATCGGCAAGGGCACCTTGGGCTCCCCGCTGGCGTTCCTCGGCGGCGGCCTTTTTGGCTCGCAGGTCATGGAGCCGCGTCGACGCCTCTCTCTCGGCTCGCTCCGCGTCCTCGCACGCCTGTCCGGCCTTCACCACCTCCGCGTCGGCGGCGCCCGCGGCTTCCTGCGGCGCCACGAGGAGCTTGCCGAGGCCGTCGTTCCACGCTTCGATCTCGCGCAGCACGTATTGGGTCTGGTCGGCGACGCTCCGGCATGCCTCGACGGTTACATCATCGGGCAGTTCGGTGACGACGTATGCGGGTGGCGAAGGCAGGAGGCGGCCGTCACAGTGCGCAACGAGCTCGCCGTACACCTCGGCGAAAGCGTCGACGCCCGCGGCGAAGGCACCCACAAGGCGGATCCGTATTTCGCTGTGTCGTCGGTGCGCGTCAATGGCCCGCTCCATCTGGTCCCTGGTCTGGGTCTCGGCCGCTGCCGTCTCCTCCAAGTTCGTGCTCTCCGGTGCGGTCCAGCCGGCCGGGAGCTCCCGGTGACACACCGGACACGGGTCTCCGGGCCTGCACTCGTGGGAGGCCGCTGCCGCGTGGCTGGCCTGCTGGGCTTCCTTGAGGGTCTGGGCGGCGGCCGTGTGCCGAGCCGTGGCTGTCTCGAGGGCCTCCCGAGCCGTCCCCAGCTCGCCCTCGCTCGCGACGAGTCCCGGCAACACCCTCCCCACTTCGTCCGCACGAGCCCCCAAGCGCTCGGCGATGGTCTTCGCGGCCCCGGTGTCGCGCTCCACACCCGCCAAGGTCTCGCGGGTCGCGGTCTGCTTCGCAATGGCGAGCCGTTCCGCCTCGACGCACCGCTCCTTGGCGGTCGATGCCGCCGAAAGGGTCTCCTCGGCAGCGGAGACCTCGGTGGCAAGGCGGTTGAGAACCTCCACGCACTCTTCGAGGGCCTTGGCATGCGTCGGGCGGTCGCCAAAGAGACCGGCGAGCTGGTGGAGTTGTTGCGCGACGACGTCATGGACGCCGGCCCTGCCGTGCTTCTCCTCCACGGCCTGCAGGGCCGTGGCCATCTGTTCAAGATGCTCATTGGCACGGCGCTGCGATTCCTCCTCGCCGGTGATCGCCATAGCGAGGCGCTCGTCTTCGGTGACGAGGGGTTCCAGGGTGGCCAGGATCTCCTTCAGGCGCGAGGTGCCGTCGATGCCCGCTACCCGTAGCGCGGCCACGTCCTCCAGGCGTTTCCCCTCCTCGGTGAGGCGGCGAGCTTGCGCGCCCAGCTCACCGAGTGTCTCGGCCCCAGCCTCGGCCCGGGTGGCTAAGTCCGCCATGACCTTGGCCTGTGTCTTGGTGTCCCGTGCATGGGCGGCGGGGTTATCGGGGAGGGCGTGGCGTTTGTCCTCCAAGCGGTCGATGTTGCGCGCCGCGGCTTTCTGGGTGGTCTGGATGGCCTTGCGCGCCCGTTCGAGCGCCGTGAGACCGAGGAGGATGTCGAGTAATTCGTTCCGTGTGCGCTCGTCGGCCTCAAGAAGCTGAGCGAAGCGGTTCTGGGCGAGGAGGATGGCCTGGCAGAACTGCTCTCTGTCCATCCCTCCAAGCAATGTCCGGATCCCGTCATCGACCTTCCGGACCCCGTCCTTCTGGCTCAACACTTCTCCGTCCTCGCCAACGCGCCGAAGCCAGGCCTCCTTGGTGCCGAAGTCCCCGCGTCGGTTGGGCCCGACCACGCGCACGAGCTGGTAGCGCTCGTCGCCCACGGTGAAGACCATCCGCACGTCGATCTCGCTGCAGCCGTCGGTCGAGAGCTCCTTGTAAACCTTTCCCCCGAAGGTGGCCTCGCCGAAGAGGACGAAGCAGATTGCCTCCAACAGACTGGACTTGCCCGCTCCCGTGGGACCAACGATGGCGACAAGCTTCTTGTCGGAGAGAGTGAGCGTCGTTGGCGGGTTCCCCCGGTGCGAACGCAGGCCGGAGAACTCCAGGGTCTCGATCTTCACGCGCCGGCCTCCTCGCCCTGCGTCCCGTCGAGGGCCGGGGCGCTGGCCGACGCGAGCAGGTCGGCGGCGAGAGCCTCGGCCTCCGGGTCGACCCAGCCGGTCGTGTCGGCGAGCTCTCGGACGAGCTCAGCGGCGATGTCGGTGTCTAAGAGTCTCTCTTCTTCGAGGGGAATGCGCCGTCCGGCGATCGCTGCGCCAACCATGACCCGCAGGGTCTTGGCCGTGCGTTCGGGGTCCGTGCCAAGCTCCGCATTCCCCGCCAGCCAGCGCTCGAGCATCTCGTCGAGACTGCTGGGCTCGATCTGGCGCGCGGTACCGACCTGTCCTGTGCCGGCGATCTCGGGATGGGCATCGACGACGATCGCGTCGGGGAGCGCATCGGCCACTCGGAGCCGCAGACCCGGCATCGGTCCGTCGAGGGGGACGGTGACGCGCACGAAGCACCCCGAAACCTCGGACGCCCGGGCGGAGAGGTCCTCCAGTCGTTCGGTGAGCTCGACCAGTCGGCGCCCCGTGTCGATCGGGACAGGGGTGATCTTCGGCGCCCCGGTGGCCGGCAGCTCCACGAACACGATGCCCTTCTCCGGCATCTCCTCGCGGGCTTCATCGAAGCGGAAGTGGAGCATGCCACCGGCATAACGGCCGGTGATCGTTCCCGGTAGGGCCTGGGCTCGGTGGATGTGACCGAACGCGGCGTAGGAAACCGCCGGGATCTGCGCGGTCGATGTGGCGTAGTCGTCACCCATGTCGATACGACGCTCGCTGCCGGCGGGCTGGGCGCCGTTCACGAGGAGATGGGCGGCCCAGATCACCTTGTCCTTCGCCGGGTCGACGTTCTCCTTCACCTTCAACCACTGGTCGAATGCGTCGGCGACCCGCTTGATGCCGTCGGTGAAACTGCTTGTCGTCTCCCCGGGGCGATCGAACCTGGCGAAGCTGTGCGGCGTCACGAACGGCACCGTGCAGACCAAAACGCGCCGAGATCCGTCGCTCGCGGGGATCGCGACTACGCCGCCGTCTTCGGGGCGATGGAGCCGACCCCGGAAGCTGAGACGCCCTTCACCGGCCAGCGCGGCGAGCGGTCCCCAGGCGCCGTCGAGCATCACCAGGGGGTCGTGGTTACCCCCAACGACGACGGTCGGGGCGATTTCTGAGAGCTGGCGCAGGGCGTCGACCGCCAGTGCCTGGTCGTCGCCGCCAGGGCGGTTGTGGTCAAAGAGATCGCCGGTGTGGACGATGGCGTCGGGGCTGAACTCGCGGAACCGCTCGACCACCGAGGCGATCGCCTTCTCGTGGTCAACGCGCCGGGACTGAGTGCCGAGTTCGATGCCGAGGTGCCAGTCGCTGGTGTGGCCCACCCGAAGCGAGCCGGCCTTCGCTGACGGGGCCATCAACCGTTGCCCGGCAAGTTGAAGGGGTCGATCGCGTCGGGGTCAGGAGCCGCCGGGGCCGCCTCCTCGTTCGCGGTGGCGAAGGGCGGGAAGGGAATCCTGATCGGGATGGGCGCGGGGATGACGGGCTGGTGGAGCACCATCGATCCGGGGACGAAGAGCGTGGCGCGCTCGCGCATCTCGGCGGGCAGGAAGCGGTAGGCGTCGAGGTCCCCCGCATCGAGGCGCCCCACCATCTTCACGGCGGCGTTGCGGATCACCGTGGCGTCGACGCTCCCGGCGTGTTGCTGGGCCCCGAGGAGCAGCACCCCCATCGAGCGGCCGCGCTCGGCGATGTCGACGAGGAGCTCCCGCAGGGGACTGCGGCCGTGCGAGGGGCAGAACTTGTTGAGCTCGTCGAGCATCACCAGTCGCAACGGCTCGCGCCCGCTCTCCTGCTTCTCGCGGAAAATGCGCTCGACGAGCGCGCCCACGACAAAGCGCTGGGCCGAGTCGTGCAGCGCGTGGATGTCGACCACCGTCACCTGGTGTTCGAGGGTGGGCGCGGTCACGCCGAGGCGGATGAGGTGTCCCAGCCGGGTGACCATCGCCGCCATGCGCCGGGCGAAGGCGGCGATGGTCTGCTGGGAGTTCTGCCCGCAGAAGTCAGGATCGGCGTCGTCGAAGCGGGCCTCGATGAAGCCCACCAAGTCTTCGAAGTCGCTGATGAGCGTGCCGTCGGGGCCCGGCTGGCGAGGTGCGCGGGCAGCGACATGACGCTGGGCGCGCTCGAAGGTGTGAGGTGGGTGATCGTCCGGATCGCGAAGGACCACCGCGCCGGGTCGACTCTGCGCGGGCCACGCCCAACGAAGGAGCGCGGCCCGCACTCGCTGTTCGACGAAGCTCAGCTGGTTCTGGTTGTCGTCGGCGTCAGCGATGATGTAGGAGAGTAGGCCCTGGGTGACGAACTCCCAGGGCGTCCACCCGAAGGCCGTCACCTCGCCGGGACGCACCCGGGTCTCCGAGAGGGGCACCACGTTGTCGGATCCAGGGCGCGGCGGCACGTAGAGGCCGACGTCAGAAAAGCCACCGGGGTTCTCCACGCCGAGGATTCGCCAGCCGCGACGGGCCTTCTCGTCGAGGCGCTCGTTGGGCCGGTCGATGTGGAGCAGGTCCTCATTCTTCACCGAGAGGACGAGCGCCCGCGTCTGGTCGACGTAGCGCCCCAACAAGCGTCGACCATCTTCGGTCTCGAAGAGGAGGTACATGAGCGCGAGCAACGACGTGGTCTTGGTGGCGACACCCGAGATGCCGGAGACGTTCACGTGCCCGCCCTTGCGGCCGTTGATGAAGTCGAAGTCCACGTAGACCGGTTGTTCGCGGGCGTCGAGGCCCACCGCGAGCCGGTGTTCTGTCTCGTCCATGAACATGGCTCGCAGCCGCTCGGCTTCGCCCTCGACGCGCCGGACCTCCTGGGCCGGCTCGGGTGCGACCCAGCGCTCGGGGCATGGGCGCAGCACCCGGACCTCGGCGCAGCCGACCGTCTCCCCGGGCATGGTCTCGTCGGTGACCCGCATGGTGTCGCTCGACCAGCTCGCGCCCTCGATGGTCCGCTGAAGGCCGGTAACGATCCCGTAGTGGGTGAGGACGTCCCCGTCGGGGAGGGTCTGGTCGACCGCCACGAGGTCGTCGAGCTCGACGCTGGCATCGGGAATGATGACGACCCAGAAGTGGGCGGTCGTGCACTCCTGGGTCCCGTCCACCACCCCGATCACGCCAGCGTCCCTAAGTGGGCCGACGGCGTCGGCTGCGGGAACCTGCGGCGTCGTTTCGGGTGCGTCGATAGTGCTCACGTCCGTGCTCCTGCGTTCGAAGTCCCCACCGGGGGGATCTGGTCGTATCTGGCTGCGGCGTCCCGCGCCGCACGGATGGCCCCGGCCGGGTCGCCGAGGAGGTGTCTGAGTCGGGTCTCGAGGGCCCCGATGGGTTGTAGGTTCGCCGGGGCCCGAGGGTCCGTGTGGGCGACGCCCGAGTAGCGCGGAATGAGGGCGCAGACCCGGTCCGCGACGTCGCTGGCCCGCACCACTCCCCCCGACGCGGGCACGTCGATGCGCACGATGCCGGCCCAGGGGCTGACCCGACCGCGCGTGGGCAGGCGCAGATAGCACCCCCACGCCTCGTCGCGGAGTCGGAAGAGGCTGGTGCGCTGGCCCGGGCGCGCCAGTGTTCCGGGCACCTCCCGGTGCTTGTCCGCGGGGAGGTACGTCTTGTGGTGCGATTTCACCAGGCCCACCACCTCGACGCTGGCGCCGTAGAGACGATTGAGCGGGCCATCACGGACGACGATCACTCCCTCGGTCGCCAGATCCTCCGCCAGGTCCGCCTCAGCGTCGCGCATGCGACGTTGAAGTGCGGGTAGGAGTTGATCAGCATCGGTACTCGCCAACCCCTCGGTCTGCCACAGCCAGCCGCTGACTTCGGGAAGTTCGGCAGCGTGCCCGTGGGTCCAGAACAGCCGGCGCTGGATGTCGACAGCTGCGAAAGTTGGCCGGGCACCGGGGGTGCAGCAGACGGCTCCCACCCCGAATGAGCCCCCGAGGCCGCGCACGACCATGCCCGTCTCGAGGATGTCGTGAACACGGAAATCGGTCCGGCGCACCCCGTCGACGAAGTACAGGGGGCCTTCGGGGAGGCCCGGGTCCAGGTCGTGAGCGAGGAGAACCCCATCCCCGTCCTCGAGGAGGACGGCCTCCTCATCAGGTTCGGTGTCGTCGTCGATCCCATAGGGGTCGCCGTAGCGTGGGTCAGGCTCGACGAACATCAGGCCCCCGGTCTGCTTCGTGTGCGAAAGTCCAGGTCGCGGTATGAGACCTACCGTGGGCCTCCGCCGTGAAGAGCATACGAGATCGCTGTGACAGCAACCGAGGGGCCGTACTAGCCGGAACCGGGCCAGGCCTCGGATCCCGCTGGGCGGGACCCCCGGGACGTGCCGGCGAGCCGAGGTCGTTAGCGCTCCCCGGGATCTGCGACCACCGTGGACTCGACCACCCTTTTGAGGGCCTTCCACGCCCCGGGCACGTCGAGGCTCCGTGCGGCGTAGGAGACCTCCAGGAGCTCGTCGGGCAGGAATCGGTCGTACTTCTCGGTGACCTTGTTGCGCACGAGGGCTGACAGCTCGACAGCATCGGGCATCGGAGTGGCGAGCATCGCCATCAGGTGGGCGGAGAGCTCCACCGGTGAGATCTTGGCAACCGATAGCGCCAGGCCATCGCGAGTTGCAGTGAGTCCAGCGGCACCGAGAAGAGCGGTCACCGTGTTCACGATCCGATCACCTGCCCAAAGGAACATGTAGGTGTCCTCGCCGTCTTGGACCAGGCGGCGCTCGTTCAGCCTGTAACGGGCGAAGTTCTGGCGAGCCTCGGTGAGAAGGTCCGCTGCCCGCGAGTCAAGATACGCAGGGGTGGACGAGGTCTGGTACACGGCGAGCAACTCTTCGCGCACCCGGTCGTGAACGAGTGACCCCGTGCCGATGAATCGCGGTGGCCGGCCGCCCGGGGCCGGCGTGAGATCGATCACCTTGTGCCCAGCGTCAACGGTAAGCACCCGCCATCGTCTGCCGGCGAAGATCAGGAACAACCCCGGGGTCAAAGGGAAATCAATGGGAAGTGTGCCGAGCGTCTGGCCGGCACTGACCAGTCGCCATTCCTCCGGCGTGGCGAAGGCGGCGTAGAAGCTGTAGTGGTTGACGATCCGCTCCCCGACGCGACCGAGCAGGAGCGTTCCGTCGACCGACTGCACGAGTACGTCGACGGTCCCGAGGTGGCGGAGCAACGTGGCGAACTGAGCCGACGAGATGCCGCTGAAGGGGCCGGGGGCACAGAGGACGGAATGCGCGTCGGCAGCCATCACACCTCCGTGCTGGGCAATGAGCGAGAGGAGCTGCTGGACGAGCGTCGAGAGATGGAGATCACCGGGCTCGGGCGGCTCGTACCATCGCTCGAGCAGAAGATTCACCATGGCGATGGACTGGATGAGCTCGGCACGAAGGGAGTCAGGGGGAGGCGTCGAGGAGTTGACCTCGTCCTCGGACACGTAGACGCGCAGCACGGCCGCATCGCCGCGCCGCCCAGATCGACCGAGGCGCTGGCGCATGGCGGCCACGGTGGGCGGTGCCCCGATCTGGGCGATGCTCCGCACGTCGCCGATGTCGATGCCCATCTCGAGGGTAGAGGTGCACACGGCATTCACAGGCTGTGTGCGATCCTTCAGACGCTGTTCCACATACTCACGGAGATCCTTCGAGAGGCTCCCGTGATGGGCAAAAAACTCGTTGGGTACACCGCTTTCCTCGGCCATGCGACGCAGGAGATCGGCGTAAATCTCGACCAGACGACGTGAGTTGGCGAAGATCAGATTGTCCGACCCTCTCAGGACGTCGAACAGGTCCGCCGCAATGGCCAGTTCGTCGCCAGCGCCATCGTCGCTTCCCGGGGAACCCGGAGCACCAACCCCAGGTTGGCCGGGTGCTAGCTCCAGCTCGGTCTTTAGGTAGCCACGAAGTTGTAGTTTCAGCGCCTGGCCTTCGTCGTCGGCAACGATGTGGCGGGCGCGCGTCCCAGACCCAGGCCGAAGGAAGTCGGCCGCAGCGCCCATGTCGCCCAGCGTGGCAGAGAGCGCGACCCGCGGGACTCGCCGGTGGATTGCCAGCTCGAGCCTGTGAAGAAGCGACTGGAGTTGAGCGCCGCGCTCCGAACCGATAAAGGAGTGAAGTTCGTCGACCACCACGTACCGCAGGGCGCCGAAGATGGTGGGCACTTGGGACCCCCGTAGGACGAAAAGTGCTTCGAGGGATTCCGGGGTGATGAGCAGCAGCCCGCTGGGCTTGCGCAGGATCTCACTCTTGTGCCCACCGCTGACGTCGCCGTGCCAGCGATGCACCGGAAGCTCGACTCGCTCAGCCATAGTGGACAAACGCTCGAATTGGTCGTTGATGAGCGCTTTGAGCGGGCCGAGATAGAGGACCTCGACACCAGGGGCGGTTGAGGGCTGCGAGCCGACGGCCGACAAGATCGGCAGGAAGGCCGCTTCTGTCTTGCCGGCGGCGGTGGCTGCCGAGATGATCACATCCGTGTCGCCCGCGAGGATCGGGAAGGCCGCTTCGGCCTGGGCCGGACGCAGTTCGCTCCACCCGTGGTCCCAGATCCAGCGCTGCAACCCTGGGTAGAGAAGGGCGAATGCAGAGGACTCAGAGCCGGAATGTTCTGAGGTCGTCATCGGTGTTGGGAGGGCTGACCGCACTGGGACTGGCCGCAGCGGGCACGGGCGGAGCGACTGCCGCAGAAACGGGGGCATCATCCGGAAGCGGGGCGAGGTCGGGGTTCGTTTCGGAGCTAACTTCGACCTTCCCGAGCATGTCCTGCCACGAGATCCCTGGGTTCTGCTCGATGACAGCTAGGAAGTTGATGAACTCCTTGATCGTATTGCGTGGGGTGCGAAAGTACGCGTCGCCGACCCGGCCTGCGCAGTGCTTCATGAAGGCTGTCAGTCCCTCGTCGGGGAGTAGGTACATGGAGGAGTCACCACCGGCATAGACATTGCGGAGCTTGGTGAGCAGGACATAGAAATCCTCGGGCGACAGGTTGGCGAGACGAAGAACAGGGCCGGAGTAGTCCACCAAGCCGGAGGTCGCAAAGGTGTTCTCGGCCAGACGCGACTGGAGGGCCGGGTAGCTGTAGAGCCCTCGTCGAGTGTCAAGCAAGAACTCCGGAGTGCCCCCGAGTACCCACCCCATGCCGCTGGCGCCACCCTGGAGCGAATCGTTCAGGATGCGCAGGAGTTGCTCGTAGTTAGCGGTGCGTGAGGTCGTATTCGCCAGCTTGTAAAGGTTGACGAGTTCGTCGAGGCAGACCAGCAAACCGGTGTATCCGGCGAGCTTCACAAACCGGGCCAGGAGTTTCACGTGGTCGTACCAGCTGGCGTCGTCGACAATGGTCCTCACCCCCAGGGCGGAGCGGGCATCGGTCTTGGTGGAGAACTCCCCTCGAAGCCATCGCACGGCGTCGGCCTGGAGCTGGTCGTTGCCGCTTTCAGTGCCGTCCCAGTAGGACTTGATGACCGAGGCGAAGTCGAACCCTCCCACCATCTCCTTCAGTGAGTTGAGTCGCTCGGCGATGACGACGCCAGGGCTCACGCTTCGTGTGCCCGCCTCTTCCACGGCGCTGGAGACGAAGCGCTCCACAACGCTGGCAAGGGCCCCGCCGTCGGGCTTCGCTCGAGTCGACATGTTGTGCAGGAGCTCGGCATAAAGGGAACGGGCCTGGCCACCGGTGCCCTGGAGTCGACGATCAGGACCTAGGTCGGCGTGCAGGGTGACCAGGCGGCGTTCGAGTGCTACGGCCCGAACCAGCATCAAGAAGAAGGTCTTCCCGGACCCGAACTCGCCTATAACGAAACGGATTGTCGACCCGTCGTCCACGACCCGGTTGATATCCTCAACCAAGGCAGCAAGCTCGGCTGCGCGCCCGACTTGAATATGCTGCTGACCAACCCGAGGCACGACTCCGGCGCGAAGCGACTGCAAGATCGCGTCTCGGTCACGAGGCCTTACGGTCGGCAACGTGGCGTCGGTCATGGCAGCAGCATATTCAGCGCAGCAGGGTTGATTTCGAGGACATCATCCCCGTCGAGAACGGGTTCACCACATTTCTCGAGCGCTGCTTCATTGAGTGTCTCGATCGCCGCCGCAGGAAGTAGGCCAAGCTGCGAAGTGAGATCCACAAAGTCGTCGTGGCTCCACACGGGGCGGGCCGACAGCTCCCGAAGCAAGCTGGCATAGGCACCACGGAGTCCAGGGGGAGCGCTGGATTCCGGCGGGGCCGGTGGCGAGCTGCCGTCTTCCTCGTCAGCGAAGATCTCACCGAGGAGGGCTGCTGCCTTTGCACTTTCGGCCAGTTTTGCTCGGATGGCGTCCTGGTCCAGGACAACCGTGTTAGGTGCCGCGGCGGGGGGTGGAGGTAGAATGACTTCCCCTGGAACCCCAGGTCGCGCTCTGCGGATCACAATGGGTTCGAGAGCCGGAGGTCTCGACGTTCGTTCGTGGATCAGTGCGTACATGGAAGCAGGTTCGAGATCCAGGACCTTGTAAGCCTTGGTAAGGGCGGAAACCTGTTCCGGCCCAACGTCACTATTCGCAGTGGCGACGTCGACCAGAAACGTCCCTATCGCTTCGCGCGCGACCGAGTCCGTGCCACCCAAAGCCCTCTTGGCCGCATTGAGACTCGGGTTCGATATTGCCGCCCAGCGCAAGTGGGCATGGATCCTGTTGTGCTCTGAGGGCGGAAGGTGCAGCGCTGCTTGGATCTGATCGGCGACGGCGTCGAGCACGGCATCGCTACGTGCTCCAGGCGCTGCTACCGCCGCAGCGAGCTGGAAGACTGCGGCCGCCGATGCCCAGGCGGGTCCGGCACCGGCTCCAAGACCGTCGACCCTGAAGACGACCGCATGCCCCGCTCCAAGGACTGGACCGGCAAAGCGCACATCCGGCTCCACCCCATAGCCACGAGCGTTGAGCAGTTGGGCCAGGGCTGAGGCCTCCGACTTCGTGAGCTTGCCCGGCGTCTGTGCCGGCCAGCGCCGCACCAGCTCAGCAGCATCGACAACGGCTTCAGCTTGATAGGCGAGCTGCGACTCCAGCCACTGCGTCAGTTCGTCCAGGGCACCGCTGGAAGCACCATGGGCCAGCTCAGGCGGTAGCAGGGCGGCACCGGCGAGCGAACCCTGTCGGGTCGAATTTCGGCCCAGCCACCGGCTATAGGAGTCCAACGCATCGGTGCATTCGTCCGCGATCCCCTTCAGCACTTTCACAGGAGCAGTGAGGGCTGTCACGTCGGGTAGATCCTCGACCGGGATATGGAATTCAGGACCAAAACTCGAGGACGCCGCTCGGTATGACGCACGTATTCGCGTCTTGTTGGGCTTGATCACCATGCCTTCACCGAATCGCTGGTTGTAACGGATGGAGAAGAGTTGCGCAAACTCATCAGGGCAGCGAAAGGCTGGCGTGCGAAGGTACACCTCGGGGCTCGCTTGGAGCCAGGCAAGCGCCCATGGGGCAGGGATCGGATGACGAGCCAATACGAACCGTCCCAGACCCAACCTGAGGTCCAGGGGGAAGAACGACAGGAGGTGCGAGGGGTCGCGTTCGAAGGGTGGTGGAGGTCCTTGCGGCATACCGGACCGCTCGAGAAGTCCGCGCAACACACTCAGGAAGTTCGAGGCGTAGCGTTGGAACGAATTGTTCGAGCCGTAAATGCCGAGGAGGCGTTCGACTTCTGCAGCGATCCGCGGCAACTCGCCAAACCCTGCGGGTGAGGCAATGGCATCCACAAGGGCACGCCGCTCCAAACCGTAGAAATACAAGAACACGTAACCGATGGCAACCTGCGTCGACTCTCGAGGTCCCGAGAGCCACGACAAATATGCGGCTCGTCCGGCCGGGGTCAGCTCGGAGTACTGCGGCCAATAGCCCAAACACTCACCAGACCAGTCCGGTTCGGCGAAGTCGACCGAGAGCGCCGGATTGACAAGCGCGGGCTCGCTGCCCCCGTATGGGCGCATGCTTCGAAGACTTTGCCCAAGGTAGAAGTTGCCGCCCGCGATCGCGGCCCCAGCAACCTGGACGGCCTGGCCACCGGGGACCCATGCGGCGTCATCGGGCCGTTGTTCCGACAGCTCACGTGCGCGCATCCTCCGCGCTAAATCGAGCTGAACTCGTGGCGCGAGGGTCGCACTTGGCTCTCGCCAGAGTGCCTCCGGCTGCGCATCTGACTGGGGACGTGGGGCTTCCGGGTGCGGCTGGGGCCGCTGCTGGACCGGCTGCACACGCGCTGGGGCACTCTGTTGCAGCAGAGTTGAGCTCACCGGGTTCCCACGCGGCTTCCCACCCAACCAACGTCGTAGCCCCAACCTGCCCACCCCTCACGACGAACAGTTCCGTCTCGTACCAGGCCCATTGAGGCTACCGTCCGGGCCCTATGGAGCGCTCCGGGGATGGCAGGGCCTCACCTTCAGTGAAAAGGCATCCCGAATGAGGAGGCGTCAGCGCCCGATCCCGAGTCGCGTGACGCAGCCGATGTCAACGCGTGCGATGGGGCGCTGGTCTGAAACGGTCCCCACCCTCCGCGATCTAGGATCTCGCCGAGGTGTCTCCCGGGGTGCGAGGCCCTGATCGATGGCGCACCCGAACCACAAGCCAGGTCCTGCTGAATTCGATTGTCTTCGCCGCTGGCTCGATCTCGGGCTCGGCTTCTTCCGGCTCCAACATGGAGATATCGGTCGATGGGTCGGGATGACCCTCACACGCGAAAATAAAGGGTCAACGGCCCGGCGCCCGAAAAACTCCAGAAAATGTGGTGCAAATGTGGTGCGGGGCTCGTCCAGACTCGCCACGAGCGGCCGATTTCCGCCCCTCGCACTGCTGCAACCTGGGCTTTTCTTGGAGCGGACGACGGGATTCGAACCCGCGACCCTCACCTTGGCAAGGTGATGCTCTACCAGCTGAGCCACGTCCGCTTGTAACGCCAGAATCCTAGCAACGGTCTGGTCCCTCGCCTTCCCTTCCTGCGGTGAACGAGCCGATACTACGATCGGGACGGGAGACCGATATCGGCGCAGGTCAGGCCCAATGACCCCCGTTGCGCTCGGCGGCTTTGAGCAACTCCGCGAACGCGTCGGTCACCAGGTCGCCGAAATGCGCCACTTCGGGCACGAGCTCACGGCAGCCGAGGATCCCGACGTACAAGGTTGCCTCGTAGCTCGCCACGGTGACGTTCAGGCCCACTCCCTCGATGATGGGGCCCATCGGGTAGAGCGCCACGAGCCGGGCCCCCGCGCACCACAACGCGAAGTCGGGCCCCGCGATGTTCGACACGAGCACGTTGAACAAGGGGGGGAGATGGTCGAACAGGCGCAGGTTGCCTGCCATGCGGGCGATCCGTGACGACAGTGCTGGGAATGCCAGTTGGGCCCACCCCTGGATCAGCTCCTCAGAGAGCACCCGCGCCTGGTCCTTGGCCAGCCGGGTGCCGGCGGTGATCGTGGTGTAACGCTCGACGGGATCGGCGATCTGTGTGGCCAGGGCCACCAGCATCGCGGAGACCTTGTTGCCGAGGGTTCCCCGATCGGCGTCACCTCGCCGTGACATCGGAACCATGGCCACGACCGATTCCTCGAGCCGTTCTCCGCGCTCGGCCAGAAGTCGACGCAGCGCTCCCGCAACGGACCCGAGCACGACGTCGTTGACGGTGCCGCCGAAGACCCGGCGGACGGTGCGGATCTCGTCGAGGGGCACCTGGGCGAAGGCGAAGCGCCGGTGGGGCGAGATCGATCCGTTGAGCGACGTGCGCGGCGCCCGGAACGGCGCCGGGGGTGGGACCACGTCATCCTCTTCGCGCAGGCGACGGTTTCGTTCGGCCAAGTCGTGGACGGCACCGAAGGTCCGTCGCA
>Ga0307373_10002344_pt1 | contig 34241 bp, 38 predicted proteins | sample OX2MG_FD_202534 | JGI IMG/M metagenome (GOLD analysis project Ga0307373, IMG submission 202534) | Soil microbial communities from Risofladan, Vaasa, Finland - OX-2 | ecosystem: Environmental > Terrestrial > Soil > Coastal area > Acid sulfate soil | place: Finland: Risofladan, Vaasa | collected...
CGCGTCTGCTTTCCGCCGTATCGTCGAAGTGATCCCACTGGCCCGGGTCGAACGGGCAAGCCCGAAGGCGTCAGTTCCTGAGACTGATGCGTTTGCAAAATTTCGCCACAGTGGGTAAATAATATTTGGCATGCTGTGAGCGAAGAACGCCCGTATGCGGTATTGGAAGCCGCGGTTCTACCATTGAACTAACAGCATAGTGTGGATGTCGTGGGCGGATTCGAACCGAGCCGTTATTGGAGCCAAAGGCCAATGTCCTACCACTAGACGACACGACAAATGTAAATTTGGATCTCGTCCATGGATTGCGAACCATGATTCCGAAGTTCAGAACTTCGTGTCCTACCTATTAGACGAGACGAGAAGATGGAGCGCCCGGTAAGAATCGAGCTTACGGCCTTCGTGTTCGTAGCACGATATTCTATCAACCGAACTACGGGCGCTAGAAGTTGCTTGATGAGCTGGTGCCAAGTGCAGAATCTGACTGCGGCCCCATCCTTACCACAGATGCGTTCTGAAACACTGGGCTACGAGGGCGTAATTAAATGGCAGCCAAAGGCGGGATCGAACCGCCGTTTCAGCGGTGTTGGCGCGACACTCTGCCGTTGAGTTATTTGGCCAGGGATTGGTGGGTCGTGCAGAAATTGAGCCTGCGACAGTCCGGTTAAAAAAACCAAGCACAGCTTGGTTATATTGTTACTTTAAGACCGGCACCGTCAGTGATGGGATATGGCCAAGCTAAGCGCAGACTATGTGATTGCGTTGTCTTGATCCATGTCCTGCTGAACGTACATGACTAGCAATTTCAATTTATTTGGAAGTGGTTGGTTGAAATTCTGGGTTACCGGTCTGCCAGAGCGCGAAAGCAAACTCATCGGCCAGTTCGTCTTCTAATTCCGAGCGGGTAGATCCCAAACCATGTCCAGCGTCATATTCCACGCGCAGCAATACAGGTTTACCGCTGGAGGTCGCTGCTTGCACGCGGGCCGCCATCTTGGCGACCTCCCAGGGAGCAACACGCGGGTCATTGACTCCGGTGTTGAATAAAGCTGCCGGGTAGGGAGTGCCATCGCGAACATGAGCATACGCACTTACGGAATACAATCCGTGGAAGCCAGTTTCGGTCTTAACTGAACCAAATTCTACAGTGTTAGGCGGACCATTGGGTGTGTTCTCCGTACGCAGCATGTCCGTCAAACCTACATTATCGATGACCGCCGTAAACAGATTTGGCCGCCAGGTGAGAGCACCCATGGAAAGAATGGCGCCGGCACTCTTACCTTCAGCTACCAGATATTTTGGCGAGGTGTAATGCTGGTCTATTAAATACTGGGCACAGGCTATGAAATCGAGGATGGAATTTATCTTGTTTAGATTTTTACCAGCCTGGTGCCAATTTTCACCGTATTCACCACCACCGCGCACATGGGGAACGGTGTACACACCTCCACGTTCTACCCATGCCACCATTTGGGGTGGGAAGAACGGCTCAATCGAGAAACCGTAGCTACCATAACCTTGCATGATCGTTGGATTGGTGGAATCTAGTTTCAGACCTTTCTTATAGATAATCGACAAGGGTATACGCGTGCCGTCGTAACTGGTTGCAAAGACTTCCTTTGACTCCAGTTGTGAAGTATTCACTTTGGAAACCGGCAACAACCCTGTATCGATGGAAGTATTAGTGGCAGGGTCGTAGGAGATCATTTTCGCGGGTTCTACCCATCCCTGAATGCTAAATAATGCACCGGTATCGGTCGGATCAGTCGTTGGAGGGAAAACATTCCCTTCGAATGGTAACGGCACTTCATCGACGTGTTTTCCATCCCAGGATACATGCAACAGCTTGGATATAACGCCATCGCGCTCACGCACATATAAACCGTCTTTTGCAGTCCCAAAATCAGTAATGACTGCCTGGGATTCTGGAACAATCACTTGCGCATGATTCACATCAGGATGGGAGAGAGAAGTGCGCAGCAAGCGGGAATTAGATGCGGCCTTATGCGAAAGGAAATACAACATGTCACCATGAGGCTCGAATTGGGTCACGCCGTCTTCGACACCAGCGATCTTGCGCCACGGGGTGTGGCTACCGCGTACCTTGGTGAGTGGCGACACGAACAGCGTCTTGGGGCTGTAGTCCAGGTTATGGTCGGCTACTGCAATCGCGTACGGTGAATCAGGACTCAACACAAGGTAGGTTCCTTGCCCCTGGGGTACATTCACTTGTTTGGATACTCCATATCCGAAGACCACCGGGTCCTTGTCGCCATTATCACGGATGCCTAATGTATGCAGGTAGGTGCGGGCATTGAACATCATCTGTGATGGCGGCATGCCTGGCGTACGCTTGTTGAAACGCATGTAGAAAAACGCATGGCTGTCCGGTAACCAGGCGATAGTCGATTGCGAGGTGCGATCGATGGCCTCACCCTGAATTTTGTCGTTATCCACTTTAAGTACATGCAGTACACTTTGTTCCGAACCTCCGGGTGATATCCCATACGCCACATAACGCCCATCCCATGAAGGCATGAAGTAATCAATCGCGTAATGGGTATCTGGTTTTTTACTCAACGTCGAGGGGTCCAACAACACATGTTCATCACCTTTTAGGCCGTCGCGATAATAAAGCACGGGAAGTTGCGCGCCAGGCGAGGCAACTTCATAAAAATAACGTTGCCCACGACGTACAAAGTTGAACCTGTCAATATCCCTGTTATCCAGTTGGTGGATGTGTTGCAGTAATGCTTCGCGGCCCGGAAGGCTGTCAAGAATGCTGCGGGTGTAATCGTTCTGCTCTTTCATCCATACAGCGAGCTCTGGGCTGCCGGGTTTTTCCATCCAGCGGTAGTTATCAACCACCTGCGTCCCAAAATAATCATCGATGACCGGGTGTACCGGCGCGGCCGGCGGCAGTGTCGGAGCGGCCACGGCTACACTAGCCATTAAAATGAGTAAAAGCCCGAAAAGCTGGGCACTATTTTTCATTGTTCAGAACCCTGTAAATTTGGAAATCCAGTTTATATGGATTGTAAGTCTGTTTGAATCAGCTCTGCCGAAGTATAGCCACGCATACGATAAAATGCACCTTCAGTGCTTTGACTAGCCAAATATCGCACCCATCTACCGGCTTAACCCGCACGGTTACTGTCCATTTCAATGTGTAGCACGATTTATTGTAACCTAGAATATTTGAATTTAAACGCGATTATTTGGAGCACCCAGCAGGATTTCAACCTGCGACCCACACGTTAGGATCGTGCTACTCTACGCGGACTGAGCTATGGTCGCGATCAATTTGGACGTGATGACCGATAATGATCCGGCACTCAGCTATACATGAAACAGCTTGAGCAACCACTGCTCCCCATCACGTAAAGACAGTTGTAATGGTCGGCCGCCCGTGAATCGAACCCGGATTGAATTGCCTGATTAAAAGTCAGGTGCATAACCATTCTGCCAACGGCTGCACGCGGCATCTACCCAGAGGAGCGGGGGAAGTTACGCGAGGGGAGATATCCCGGTACGGGGAGGGACTGTGGTTCCTTTAACCAGGCCGGACTCTGTGAACCGCGAACCGGTCAAAAGGCGCCTTGCGCCGAGTTCAGGTTCAAGGCGTCGGGAACGGCGCAGAACCGGAACGTGATGGGACTCCGATCGGCCACGTATCCAAAAAAACTGGGGCGAATTTCGAGTGGTGACCTCGAGTCTTCCGAATTCACAGTCCGGGGCTCTGCCGTTGAGCTAAATTCGCCATTGAAAGTGGAGCGGGTGGGGAAAGAATTTAACTCCCGTAGTCTGCTTGGAAGGCAGATGCCTAGACACTCGGCCACACCCGCACGCTGAAAATGGAGCCACTGGAGGAGTTCGAGTCCACACCCTTCGCTTTACGAAAGCGCTGCTCGGCCAATCGAGCTGCAGTGGCAATTAAACATAGTGGACGCGCAGGTCACGAATCGAACGGACGTAGACAGGGTTGCAACCTGTTGACTGGCCTCTCGTCCACTGCGCGTAAATTGGTCGGTGTGGCAGGATTCTAACCTGCGAACCCCCGCGTCCCAGGCGCGGTGCTCTGAACAGACTGAGCACATCGGTAACTGGCGAATCAGGTGGGGCACAATTCCATACAGAACGGTTTGAAGGACCGCTTGCTTTGTCCAAATTTGCATACTGATTCATTAAAACTGGTCCCCGGGTACGGTTACGATCCGCGTTCACACGATTATCGATCGTTGGTTTTTGCCATTAAACTATCCGGGGTTGGCGGTTCCAGCGAAAATCGAATTCGCGATTCCGCCTTGACAGGGCGGCGTCTTACCACTTGACCATGGAACCCTAAAATTGGTGGAGCTGGCCAGAATCGGACTGGCGACGTCCTGTTTGCAAAACAGGCATTCTCCCACTGAATTACAGCCCCAAAGTAGACGCCAGAGATCTCCGCTGGCGGAATGCACGGGCATTCTCCCGACTCTTTTTCGGTGTCGGTAACACCGGACCTGAGTTCTGCCGGTCAAGCGTTTGCATCTGGTAGGCCCGCCAGGCGCGACCCTGGACTCAACGAATTATGAGTTCGCTGCTTTACCTTAAGCTACAGGCCCATGGACATTGTCAAAAGAACTCCAAGACGAATGACATCCATAACATCCGTCAGGGAGCAATGAACTGTGGGCCAAGCTTCTTGCTTTTGCGATTCCACAGTCCTGTGACGACCGTGCACGCTGACGGCCATCCGGCATCCATGCCGATATCCACAATCCGCGTCACGGACTGCTTTAACTGGCGTACGAAGCGGCGCAATACCTCACGCGTGGCGCGGAAGGCACGTGCCAGACGACGCACACCGTCTAGCTGTTCGCGAGTATCGAAGCCGTGTTCCAATGCCTCTTCGATTGACTCCTCGAACACGTGGATCATGTGCATGATCCGGTTGTCGTAGACCGCGCCCGACAGCTTGAATGCGGCCACGAATACCAAAGCAATGACCAAACTGGTCCGTGTCGTGATGTTCATGTTGTTACCTCCTTATGTTTGGCTGCACCGCTGAGCTATCCCCGCGATGCTGGATATTTGAAATTAGGGAGCCTGCGGATGGGTTTTAACCAACGTAAGCCAGGTTACAAATCCGGCTGCTTTCCCTTAACGCTACGCAGGCAAAAATAAAACCTCGAGCTGTGCCGGCTACGCTGCGCTTCCGGCTTGCGCATCCTGGGGACCCGATCAGCATTCCCGCAGGGCCTCGGGTCAAGAGCGGCCCGCGCATTCATGCGAATTGGTGGAAGCGGCTGGATTTTGACCAACAATGTCCGAGGGCGCCGGATTTACAGGCCGGTGGATTAACGTTCTCCCACGCTTCCAAGTTTGCACACGGCGCACAGCATCATGCGTGCCGCCTGTATGCGTGACGGATGCAACGGCACCCGTCATGAATTAAGTCCTGGGCGAGGCGCTCGCCCACCAATGACCCTGTCATCGGCCGCACATCCCAATTGACGTGCTGTCGCCCAGGCAAAACGGTCAGGTTGTTAAAGCGCGGAGACTCGCTCCGCTGCCAGTCCCAGGTCTTTGTGTTGCGGTAAACGACAAAGCCCCGGCGGTCTTTGGACCTTCCGGGGCCTACGCTCTATGGATTTTGAGTGTGGCTATTGTCCGGGAGGTCCTGCCTCCCGACTAATAGCCGGGGGGCTATGGACTAAAAATGACGGATGTTCCTTGCGGATTCATCGCGTCTAAACATGGGCGCAGCGCTGCCCAACCCAACGTCTGGGCCTGCGACCGTGATTCGAGATTTAGATTTCTCATATTCATGTGGCAAATATACCAGATAACCGAAAATATCCAAGCGTGTTTTTGTAAAAACAATTCAGCTAATGGTAATTACAGGTTCCTAGGTCCATCCGCGACCGGCTGGCGTCCCAACTAATTGCCGGCAATACGTCGGAATCCAATGTTTATGCGGCAACACATACGGACGCCGGCAGGCATACTGAAATCCCTTTTCACATGCTTGGAAGTTCGCTATGCGCATCCTAACCGCCATCTTGTTGTTATCACTATTGCCGTTCTCGGCCATGGCCGGGGATTTTAACTACGATTACCTGAACATCGGTTACACCCGCAGTTCAGAGTCTGGACTGGATACCTACGGCCCTAACGTGGCAGTCTCGGCTCGTGTCTGCGATTATTTCGCATTCCAGGGTAGTTTTTCGTATCTCTCGACCGGGGGTTACAACATCGGCACGCTGTTTGTGGGTGGGTCAGCCCACATGCAGGTTATGCAGAACCTGGATATATTGCTGACGGTCGGGCTCATTCATCCAAATGCCAATGTGTCCACGCCTACCGGCACTACATCGGTCGGCAAATCCAGTGGTTTGGTAGGGCTTGGGCTGCGTGCGGCTCCATTCGATAACATCGAGCTCGACGCCGGCTACATCCATTACCGGACCGATATTTGGCAGCCAGGATCCTACTACTCGGTTAATACCTATTACGGTACCGCACTGTACAACCTGAGCGAGATGATCGACGAGAACATGGACGTATTCCTGTCGGCTTCGCATACCAGCGAATTTGGCTTCAGTGCAAACGCACTGACGCTCGGTATGAGGTTTAACTTTTAGAACAGATGGCCGCGGCATTCATACTGACCCTGGTTCTGGCAGCACTGGTTCTGTTGCGTATGGCAGGCGGGATACTTAGGGAGAACAAGCGCGCCCGTTTCGAAGGTTCGCATCGGACAATGAATTACAAGCCATGAATACATCACCACAGATCCTTAACGGTATAACCACCAAGGTTTGCCAATATTGCAGGCGATCCATAGCGTCCAGCGCCGTGAAATGTGTGCATTGCAATGCGATCGTCGGCCATCACGCTGATGGCAGCAAGATATTTGACGTCAGCAAAGACGACATCGTGAAGGAACCCGTATCTAAATATGTGGCACGCATGATCACCAACGGCGCTATCTTCGCGTGCATGGTGGCGCTGATTACTTCGTTAGGCTACCTGCAGTTCACCGGCAACGCATTACTGCCAGCCTGGGTTGAAATGATCATTGCATCGGTACTAGCTATCGCGGCCGTCGTTTCACGTCAGTTCGAAAAGCAGGCTTAACCGTAAGAAACTACAAGCCAAAAGGGGATATAGCATGCGCATTTTTAAATCTGATTGGACCGGGATGTTAATACTGGACTCTGGATTCAAGCGGATCTGCCTGTGGATGCCACGCTGGATCGGCCGGGCCATCCGGGTTGCATTTACCTAGGCACAAGCGGCCACTGGCTGTTATGACTAGGTCTACAGCGACCCATGCACTTAACTGGAGATCGGGCACGTGATCGATGACACCTTTTTACGGGACGACGAAATCCGGGACGCATTCAGCCCGCTTGATAAGGCCGAACGCACCGCGGCCCTGGCACTTTCAAAGTTTATGATCATTACGAAACAGGCTGAATTAACCTATAACCATGAGTGGACATCGTCACCTTCAGACGATATGGGCGGTGATCTGCCGCTGGTGGTGCTCTGGGGGGATCTGGAATTCTTCGACGGCCACTCCTGCAATATCTATATAAACCGCCTCAAAATTGAGGCTGAGTTGAAACGCCTGGAAGTGCTCAGAAAGAGCGATCTGGAGCCGATTGTCACGGCCGTGAGTGTATTACTGCGTAACGCGGCACTCCTGACAGTCGATCGCTTATGTGACCAGCACAATCTCAATCCACAGGATCTGTTTGTAAACAGGTACGCATAGCCAACCAAGGAGATAACCATGGCAACCGCATCCGAGCACGTAAAAGGCATCATTGGCACCCAGCGCGACCCCGAGGTCATCGAAGCCGCGCGCCGTCTGAAGATTTCCTATGACGAAAAGCAGGCCAAGGCAGACCCGGTGGGCGCAGCGATGGCATTCGTCGGAGAAGCGCTGAACGTCATGGCCGATTCCGGACGCGAGCCACGTACCGACCTGCAGGTAGAGCGGCTGCGTAAGCACATGGAAGAGGATGGCAATAAACATACCTCAGATGTAATCAGGCGGTATGCACTTAATGCGGAAGCCCGCGCCTTCTTCTTGGCAATCCTGACAAATTATATCGATATCGTGATCGACTTTGCGGACCTGGACAGGGCCATGAGAAAGCACAGCGACCGGGATGCACAGGTAATAACGGATGATTCCATCCGGCCCTTGCAAAAAGCCATGAAACAACTACACGCATCCGGGTTGAGTCTGCCTGGCGTATTCTCTGCAAGCGCATTGAATGCCGCCGCTTACACGTTCAAGCACGGCGCCAGCAAAGACGATCTGCTACCCCAGGCATCCGCAGTAATGAACTTCGTCTTAACCGGCGGACAAACAGACTCAGATTCAGATTAAGTAGATGCAGCAAATGGTGATGACACATCTCAATGAAAACGCCGTCCTGGCAGACCCGTCAACCCCGGGATGGCTGAAGTCCGTGATCCGGGAAACCCGCGGCAAGGATCCGGTGGATGTGCTGGCAGCAGTTGAAGTGCTGCTGGCCATCTGCCAGCAGCGCCATGAAATTTGCTACAGAAAGTTATATAGGTAAATAGTAAGTGGTATGGATGCGGCGGCAAAGCAATTCTAATGAAAGCCAAGCAATTTTACAGTTACCATAATATTATTTTGGCCACGCCAAACATGTTCGATAAGGCTCGCAGCCATACTTAAGACGCCCTTCGGCAACCATCCAGGACGCCAGCCAGGCAAATTTGATATATTTGGAAGCTGGAGGGCTACCCCAATGAATAGCAATCATGTCGTATTTAAGAAGAATCCAGATGTGGTATTCAAAAGCACCACGGAAGTGATGTGTAGGGCAATGCAAAAGCTCGGCATCCGGGAAATAACAGGTGAAGAAAAAAAGAAATGGATGCAGAGGCAAAGCAATTATTCTGATGAATGCCAGGCAATTTTACAGTTACCATAATATTATATTGGCCACGCCAAACATGTTCGATAAGGCTCGCAGCCATGCTTAAGTCGTCCTTCGGCAACCATCCAGGCCGCCAAACCCGGCAAATTTGATATATAGCGCTATAAAACGCCTATTATGTTATGTGTTATCAGCTAAATATGTTATAACTACACTTGATGTTGGCGTAAAAACCCAACAGCACAGGTGGTGGGCTTAGGCAGCCCTACGTTAATTTAAAAAACTAGGAGGCTTATCGCCCATCACAGAGAGATCAATTTATTGGAAGCTGGAGGGCTACCCCAATGAATAGCAAACATGTCGTATTTAATAAGAGTCAAGATGTTGTGTTCATGGACAACACGGATGTAATGTTTCGGAAAATGGAAAGTCTCGGTATCAAGGAGATCAAGGGAACTGATAAAAAGAAATTTATCATGGCAAATATCATGCCTTGCACGAAAGTGTTAGCACCAGCTTGATGATGCTGTGATTGTTAAGGATGTAAAGCAGTTTCTAAACCGCAACATCTTGATCAATGAATATAGGGCCTGCATCGGACTGGGGATAACAAGCCAGTCCGACCAGGCCCATATTTTTATGCCACACACATCATCAAAAAGGAATGATCCAGTGCCTGGGTACGCAGCGCAGCATGAGCCAGCCAATGCTTGAGCCACGGCAATATTTAGAAAAGATTGAAAGCCTACGTATGGAATGCACCGGTCATAATAGGGCACGGAACGCCAATCTCAAAGCCGACCTTAATCAGAAAGAAATAAATTCAAGGGAATTCGCATCCGCCAACCTTCGTCAGCTACTCCCGTCCATCCCGATGGAAAAGCATGAACGGATTATCGATGACATTAATTTCAACCGGGCCTGCGCCGAGTTGGATGAAGACAATTTCTTCTTGCTGGAAAGCACCAAGATAAACGACCCGGATTCGGTGCTCGAGAGCGCAAGAAACAAGCCAGTCATCTTCTGCACCTTCCATTTTGGTTCCTACCGGATTATCAGTCCATTACTGATCCGACATGGATTCAATTTCATCCTTCCAGTCGAAGGCAAGATATTTGCGGACCAAAAGATCAGCTTTATGGAAGGCAGTAATAAATGCCAGGCGTATTTCCATAGCGTTTCACAGTTTATGGTGGTGAATGCAGAGGAACCCACCGCGGCTCTGGCGATGGCGCGCAAAGCCCGCGCTGGCTGGTCATTATTAGCCTATATCGACGGTAATACTGGGGTTCAGGGCAGCAGCCGGCGAGATGATAAGTTGCTGACTACCACTCTGCTTGGCAAGACCATCTATGCCAGGAAGGGCATCGCGTTTCTGTCACATTTCCTGAAACTGCCAATCGTGCCGGTGATCTGCGAGATGACTGGATCCATGCAGCGGACCATCACATTCCACGAAAAAATCAGGCTGCCGGATCCGGCCGAGACCCGTGATGCGTATTGCCAGAGAGCAACAGAAGATCTGTATTCTGTGCTTGGCAGCTACCTTCAAAAGGCACCGGCCCAGTGGCTCGGATGGCTGGATATGCACAAATATCTAGAATTAGACGATTCATCCGATACTGAGGACAACACTATAAAGGTTGTCGGTTCAGATATGCTTATGGAAGACCCGGTCGATCATAGGCTGATGTTAAACCATCAGCGCTTTGGTTTTATCCACCAAGACGGCCAGCGCATCTTGTTGGATAAGGAAACTTACAAATTGCTTTCCATCCCGGAAAATATCACCGAGATATTAGAAACTTATCGGGAACCGGTGAAGGTTGTCGCTTCCGGCCACACACAGGACGATCTATATAAAATCAAGCAGCTAGTCTCCATGGGCATGCTGTCCGTCGTCGGTTAATGACGCGGGTTTTCTGCCATAACCGCTATACGTTGCTGTTCAGGTTACGTCTTTATCTAATGTAAGTTGTGAGGCTGTTGCCAGGCTTAATGTCCGGCGTGGGGTTTTCAACCAGCGCTCGAAGGAGCGCGTGGTCATGGGTTTACTGATTAAATACCCCTGATAACCATGGCATCCCAGAGAAGCCAGCGCATCCCGTTGGTGTTCGTTTTCCACACCTTCGGCGATAACATACAGACCCATATTGTGGGCCATGGCGATGATGGTGCTGATGAACTGATCAGGCTGATCAAGTCGCATCTCACTGATGAAAATACGGTCGATCTTAAGCTCGTGCAGCGGCAGTTTCTTGAGGGAAGCGAGCGCCGAATATCCTGAACCGAAGTCGTCGATGGAAAAACGCACCCCAAGCGCGCTTAGATCACGTATGGTAATGGCGACTTCTTCAATGTCCTGGAGCACGGCATTTTCAGTGATTTCGAGAGTCAGCCGCGACGGTTCTATACCAGCCAGTTCAATCGCACGTTTAACCTTGCGGGCAAATCCAGGCGTTGCAAGCTGCCAGGGACTGACATTGATAGCCATGCGCGGCGGTGCTGGCAACTTAGTCTGATTTAGCTTATTGATGTAGGAACATACTTTATTGAGTACGTAATCACCGATGATATGGATCAGGCCGGTTTCTTCAGCCACGCTGATGAAATGCCGCGGCTCCATGAGCCCATATTCAGGATGATTCCAGCGCAACAGCGCTTCGGCCCCGATAAGGTCACCATTCATATTCAACTGTGGCTGGTAATAGACTTCCAGCTCATTCTTGTCCAAGGCCGTGCGCAAGCCTTTTTCGACCACCATACGCAATCCAGCATCTTCCTGCATGCGTGCGGCAAATACCGCAGCCGTGTTGCGTCCTGAGGCTTTGGCGCTGTAGAGCGCCAGGTCTGCCTGGCGGAAAAGACCGGTGACGTCGGCCTTTTCGTTGGGAAACAGTGTGACACCAATACTGGTACCGACTGTCAACTCGTGGTGATTGATGATAAAGGGCTGTATCAGGCTGTCACGCAGCACTTCTGCGGCGCGCATGGCTGCCTTCTCAGCCTGGCTGCGGTCACTACCAAGATTGCTCATGACCACTGCAAACTCATCGCCACCCAGACGGCTCACACAACGGCTTTCAGGTAAGGCGCCGCGCAGACGTTCAGCAATCTGTTTCAAGAGCTTGTCACCCACTTGATGGCCGAGAGAGTCATTGATGGTTTTGAAATGGTCCAAATCCAGAAATATGATGGCACCGAGCTGTCCGGTGTCATGGTGGTGCTTGAGTGCGCTATTAAGAATCTCACGCAGCAGGCGCCGGTTCGGGAGATCCGTCAGATAGTCATGGTAAGCCATGTGGTGTAAACGGGATTCCACATGCTGGCGCCTGCCGGTTTCTTCCTGCAAGGCCGTTAAACTATCCTTCAATGCCTTCGCGCGCCTTCGCATTTCATCTACCAATGCACCACTCATAATAAATACCAACGTCAAAAACATGAATTGGCTAAGATTTACTGATGGAACATTGATTGCCTGGTTATATCGATCGTGTAGTACGGCGGCAAGCTGGATGAGCATATATGCACTGAGGGGAACTGCTTTATGATGCAACCCCGCATGCCACATGGCGGAACAACGCCACAGAGACCAGATAAACACGGCGTAAACCGACAGGTGGTAAAACAGCAAAAGCTCGCCAGGCATGGCATTCAAATTATAAAGAGTCTCGCCCCAACTCAATATGATTGGTTTATCCATAACGATGTTGGTATAGAACAGATTGCCGTTTGAAACGAGATAAGCGATCAAAAACGAACCAAACAAAAAGGCACTTCCAATCAACCAGCGTTTCAATTTCTGCATACGGGTATATTCAGCAATGAACCACACCGCGGCCGGATAGATGAAGCAGGACAAGGCAAACCTAACACTAAAGATGGCCCGCAATGCCACAATTGAATCAATCGAGTAATAGCCCGCTGTCAATGCGAGATCAGTACCGATCAGCAGGGCTAATACACCGAACGGAAGGAACGCGGATTCTTTTAAACGGGCACCGCCGATGACATAAAACAACCCCATCTGCAGACAGATGCCTGCGATAATGCACATCCCAAGAATTAACAAGTGCATGGTTTTCTAAAAACCCCGCCGGTACATATAAACGCTGTTAACCATATTTCATACTACGCACGACAATCAAACTTTAGGCAATAGAGTTATCAACTCTAGCGCCATGTGACATAACACATTCATGTCTTTTTACCGGATCTATGTGTGATGGTTCGCGCTGTTCCAGTATTACCCTTGCGGGCGGCAGATTTTGGCACCTTCACATTGAACGGAAGGCGTTGTTCTTTGGCTACACGCATCAGGAGCAGGCGTATGGCTTCTGAAATCGACATACCCATTTTCCCCAAAGCAAATGCTGCACGCTCCTTTGTTTTTGCATCGATGCGTGCTCGTACCATCTTGTCCATATTTTGGGGCTCCCAGGCGTTTGTGGGCACATCGTACCCATAGGCTACAGTGTAGCTACATGCCAGATTGTATGCCACCAGTCTAACCTGTACTAAGGAGCCGGTCTCACCGAGACATTGCGCAGTCGTTGATAACACTAAAGCGGGGTTTTGATATGTAAAATGTTGGCTATAGCCTACAAAGTGACACTTAGAAGCAACATTTAGTCATTTATACATACATACAGTCACTTAATAGACTTTTACAAAAAACCATCAGGTGCTAGTCTTTTACAACACTAGCTACCAGTGAATACTGCTACACGAAGGCATGTCATGAAATCAAAATCTCAGGGTGAAGGTAAGTCAGAGCAGCGAGATTTTCAGGCGCACTCAAGCGTGGTATTGCACCTCATAAAATCACAGGCAGGAACGCTCTCCAAAGCGCTTGTGGAACTTGTGCAGAACTCGCTCGATGCCGGAGCAAAAACCGTCACCATAGATATCAACGATAGCGGCTTTGTAGTATCCGATGATGGGCGTGGGTTTACGTCAGAGGAGGAAATCAAACGGAATTTTGAGGTCTTCGGTCAGCCACCAAGCGCCGAAGAAAACCGCACCATCGGATTCTTTCGTGTTGGACGCGGCCAAGTTATGGGGTTTGCAAAAACAATCTGGAAATCCGGAAAGTTCCGCATGGAAGTGGATATAAAAAAGCATATTGGCTATACGCTTGAAACCCTAAAAACAACCACACCTGGATGCCAAATCTCTGGCGAGCTGTATGCGGACGAGAATAATTTGAAAGGGATGCCGATGGGTATATGGAGGCGCCAGCTAATGGACGATCTGCGCCAGGCCGTCGCCTTCTGCCCGATTTCCGTCATCGTCAATGGCGCCCAATACAGCCACAAATCGGGCGACATAAAGTGGGACTTTGAAGATGAAACCATGTACTACAAACATGAGCTGGCCGGCGGGCTCAAGCTCTACAACCTCGGAATATTTGTCGCCGAATTCAGTCCGTCCTACTTTGGCATCAGTGGCATAGCCGTCTCAAAATCCGCGATGCGCCTCAATATGGCGCGCAATATGCCGTTGGAGAATACCTGCACTATATGGGCACACATGGGGCAACAGCTTCACAAGCTTGGCTATGAGTACGGCAGCAAAGCCGCCAACATGAGTGATGGCATGCGCCAGAACATGATTAACCGGTTTATTAGCGGTGACCTACCGTACAGTGCGGTCTGCAATATGCCTCTGGTAAAGCCCGCCAATGGGCCGCGCGTATCACTGCACCGGTTCATGTGTACGCGCAAGATCATAGTCGATGAGCCCGATGAGAGATCACAGTTATGCGATGCCCTGGATCGCAATACCTACTTCGTATTGTCTCGCCATACACGCGACGAATTTGAAAGCAGTAATGCCGAGGATCTGCACATGCAGGTGTGTGCGGAAGGTGAAGGATGGCTGGATGATCTCAATCTGTATATACAAGATCTAGAAAATGATACTCAAGGTGAAAACGAACAGAAGATCAAGTTCCTCCGGCGTGACATTTACGCAGAAGAAAGCCTGTTGGAGCAGATTGGGCAGCCGCATTTTGCCGAATTTGATGACGTCGTGCAGGGACTCAGCGTGGAAACGCGTGAGATCAACAATGAATTTTGGTCGCCTAGCATGACGTATGCGCATAAATTGCTGAACGCAGGATCGCGCGCCATGGCTAAAGCCATCAACGGCAGCGGGGACCGCCATATGCGACCGCGCATAATCAAATTTGGCATCTCCGACCATGCAGACGCATGGACCAACGGGCTCACCACCATCTGGGTCAACAAGGCCAAAGTCGGTCTCGCGAAGAAGGGCATCCCAGGGATGACCGAGCTGGCCTTGCTGTTACTGCACGAATATACCCACACCTCGGAGGATACCGGCACCCATCTCCACGACCATACCTTTCTCGACACCTTTCATGAGTCCGCGCTCCAGACAAAAAGTAGGCCGGTACAATCCGCCGTCAAGGCCATGTATACCGTGATGAGTAAATTAAGGAATGATGGGGTCTACCAGCCTACAAACAGTGAACGCTACTTCAGCTTACATCCACTAACAACCTATCAGACAGATATACTGACATCAATATCAGCAAACACCCAGGACGTTGGGGGCGCTGTATTGCAGGCCTCGATGATGGCACTAGCGGCAGAACAGATTAAGCCCGGGAAATGGCACAGTAACATTAAAATAAAGAGATATGATTCCTATAGCTATCACGAATTCTTCGGCTACTTGATAAGGACGTTCAACCTACAGGATACCTATCCTCAATTCATGCCTAAATACAGGTACTACTGGACGCCAGGCTACACCTTTAATGCAAATGCGCCTAACCAATTTGAACGGATCCCACCTGACTGGGAAGCGCTGGCGAAACTGGAATCTATATTAGAAAACATATTTGGTAAAACAGACACCAATGCCATAAAGCAAATCTTCTGGCCACAGAAACAGCCGACAACACCTGGCTTTAATGATGACGATCCGATGGGTAAATGCGCCGTCATAAACCTGTTACATGACTTAGCGGAAAGTGGCAAGATCCCTGTGATAAAGATGAAAACCACCGTAACCATAGATTACGGCAGCCACGCAATGCAGCATCTATGGCGATTCACCAAACCGGGCACGGGCCTCGAAGACCCGATGGCGTCTCCGGTGCTGATAAATGTCAACGAGCCTTCGGTGTATATCAAAAGCAACAGCACCTATACCAACAGTGAAGCACTCATGAACAGCGCTAAAGTCTTAAAGAAAATCAATGGATATATAAAAGATAAGCACATTGAAAAACGCCATGCTGCACTTCTGGCGCTGTGTGATGACAGGGAACAAAACGGACTGTTGCATGCTGAGATATCGCCGCAGAGCTTCAAATAAAGTCTTTAAGACTACTAAGCTATCAGCGACTTGGACTAATAGTTCAGGTATCCAATATGGGCTGTTCACTTTAAATAAGCTCCAATCCTGACAGTCGATCGTGCCTGGGAAGACACCCTTGACCATGAAGGATGCCTGGTTATGGTCAAACAGTTGTTTGATGTGTTGCTAGAATAAAAAACCCGCCTTGCGGCGGGTCTAATTGGAGGTTGGAGGTTTAAAAACTTATACCAACAAGATTAAGTATGGCAGAGTGGTTTAATGCAGCGAGCTTTAAAACATGCGTGTGTGCGGCACTATCAAATTGCACGCCACGCTCAAAAAAACAGGGGATTTCCTCTTTAAGACGCCCCCCGCCAGAAACCAATGTGAGCCCTGCTTAAATAACTCCCACGCTGGTTCGTTTCAAGCTCTCTAGTACGATTACATACTAATACAGTGCCGTGGATGCAGTCAAATAAAGCGAATGCCTTCAAACAACGGCCAAGAACCCATCCGCTACCTGGAATTTCTGTTTTCATGGCTTCTGGACACGAACAACGTATAAAGAGGTCATCGCACGATCAGTACTACAGCCACGCCCACCACAGCTATAGCGATCCAGATGGCTACCCGGCGCAATGCCGCGACCTGCGTTGTGAGCGCCGTGATGGCGCTAGCCGTAAGATCTTGCGTTGCTACCGGAGACACTGATGGGGGAGGATTTGGCGCCGACTCAACGTCGGCCGTATTGGACGCGGAATCGATTTCACCATCTGGGTTCGTTAAGGTCATGGTTGCCGTTTTGCGAATCATGCTAATAACGCTAACAGCTCCATGCGCAACCTCGGGCTCATTAAAAGAGTTGGTATTCTTATTAGGTCGTAGGTACCAGTTCACCGTGGGTTCGTACGATAAAAAGGAAGGATTATAATTGGTATAAATGTCACGTAACTTTAAAGATATCGCTAATGACTGTATACGATCGCGCTCAATAGCATCTGCTATATCAGCTAATGTGGTCTGTGACACTAAACATTCCACCCACCATTTTCCATCCACGTCCGATTCCCAGCCAGCGTAGTAAAACCCCAGAGTCGCAGTGGGATAAAACTGATTACGAAAATCTTCGTCCGTTTTAATGTCCTTGCGATTGTAGTTATCAATCGATTTGGCCTCCGGTGTTTTGATAATGATGGGAAGCTCGCGGATATTGTTTTCTGGGTTGCCGATGACGCTGATCATCCCACGCATGCTGGCCTTTCCGCGAATCATCAACTGTGTGTCGAAAAGCAGAGAACCATCATCTCGACTGGACATTCCAGACTTAACAACGCTCAGATCTAGGGCCTCAAGTCCCAGTGAATCGATGGGGTTGAGCTCATATTCAACATCCTTTCCACGGCTATCAACAATAACCAGACGTCCTGACTGGGCGCCGAACATGGTCATAGCTTTTATGATGGATTCCTCGAAGGTTTCGGATTTTATCCGCACCACATGTTTGTCATCGGCCATAGTGTGTTCACCTCGACTCGAAGCACGAAACGGACGCCAACCCTACATTTTCGTCACGAACCTAATGATAGGTTACGAAGTTCAAATGTTGTTGCGCGCAGCTATCAACCATATTTAGTGCGTCACTGACATACACCAATCTGTGCCTACGTGGGCCAGATTCAACCTTATTCAGGCTGTCTAACGCATCTGTTGAAACCTGCATCACTATCGTGGACAGGCTGTTGGGGTTGATCCCGTATAAATACGATTGTGTGAACACGCCCAACGGGGCATGTGCATAAAGCGGTTCGCCGTTGTATACGCCACTATAATCATATTCAGATACCGCTTGCTGCACGATCATTTGATCTGTATCGGGGTTAGAGAGATAGGGATAACCTTGCAAAAGTCTGTGTGTAATACTGAAATAACAAGTCTGCAATGCCGCCAATCTCAGGGCGACGCTGGCATCCCCGCGCGCCGTAGCCATCCAGCGCGCACGGTCACCACGTGGGCTGACGGCCAGTGCCAACGATGGCGGTTGTGGAAATTGCCTGCCTGACCGCACGCACGCGGATATTTTCTCGGTGGGCTGACAGGTAGGAACTTCCTCGACAATGGGCGCCTCAGGTGCCCTGTCTGGTGTCCAATAAATCGAAAAGCCCCTGTTACCCCCATAGATTATGGCGTTTTCGTCCTCATAAAATGTCAAAACACCGCTAGCGGTCGTTCCGTCAATATAGGTTATTGTGACATGACAATTCGACCCAAAATCCATTCCACGACTATTTTCTTTAGAAGGTGATAGCGCGATCGCATTTACTCGTTGCTGCATTTTCCCGTCTGCATTGAGTTTGGCGAGCGCATATTTAGATGTAATGTAGGGAGTCTGACAAGGATTATTTGGCAACAATTCAGTGTTAAAAGGATTGTTATTCGCGTGGTGATAACCCGCTGGTGCTGCACAGCCTGAGAGCAGGGCGGCCAGCACCACGAGACCTGACGCTAGAGGTATCAGTCGACGCTGCCACATAGAATAATTACCTCATCAATATACGGATGTTGGCAAGCTACAAAATATCAGCACCGTCCCACATTGATAGTGGGATTGACTCGACTCGAAACCGGATTTAAGCATAGTATTCAGCATAGAGTGTTCAAGTGGGTGATTCCTTGCCATCGTCCAAGTGCGGCAGTGCCACCGGCGCCTTGACCGATGCGTCCTGAGCGAGAGCCTGGCGTTGCTGTTTACGGTGGGCATCGACCCTGGCAATGGATTGGCGCAAAGCCTGCTCCTGCTCGTGGTTGTACAGCATGGTGGTGGATATATTGCTGTGCCTGGCAAAGTCCTTTACCTGCGGCAGAGTGGCACCGCCGGCGATGAGATCCGTGATGCGCGTGTGCCTCAGCCAGTGCGGCGAGGCCCGCCGAAATACCAGTTCAAGGTGCTGGTGCGACTCATCCTTGGCGGCAGCCTGGGCCACACGCTTGAAGAACCATTTGATGATCTTGTAGAGCCGTCCTGGCAGGAGTTCAGCGTGGGTACTTTCGCTGTCACGCTGTCGCGGGTCGGTTTGCCAGTATTTCTCAAGGCTCGGGATCAGGGGTGTATCATCATTCACTGACAGCGCCGCCGGCAATCCCAGGACCGAGCGGAACCTGATCAAGGCCTCAACCAGCTCCTCCGATACCGGCACCTTGCCAGGCTTTTCGCCTTTACCCACCACATTCCAAGTCCAGCCCTTTTGATTATCGTAAACCAGGCTATTGGTGGGCGAGGCCGCCATCTCCGAAACACGGGCACCAAGTTCGTAGGTGGCCAGCAGGAAAAATCTGAGCCGCGCCTTGCGAAGTTTCTGCAATGCGGTACGTTCAGCGAGCGTCTCCAGCACCTCGAGCGCGTAGTCCCAGGCCTGCGGCGTCAGCACACGCTCGGGTCCACGCCACAGCGACTTTTTGGTGAGGTCGGAGGCGCCGCCTTCCGGCGTGGGATCCGTGCGCAGATAGCCCTTGCGGTTGAGATAGCCCATCAGGTTGCAGGCCACGATGAAAGCCTGGCGCTGGGACGGGATGGAGAGTGGGCCTCGATACGGCCGCCAGTTTTTGCTCTGGCGTGAGCTGTTTGGACCACACCAATAGTCCACCGGCTTCGGGCCATCCTCTTCATTGAGAAACATGCGATACAGGTTAAGGTCCCGTTCGGACAGCTCCGTCAGGCCCTTGTGGATCTCGATGAGCGCCCACAGGCGCAAGCGTTCAACGTCTCTCTTATAGTAGCGTTCGGTGTGCGGGCTTTTCGCATGGGAGTTGAACCAGGCCTCGACCGCCGCTTCATCGGAGTAAGCCTTGATGGCGTTCTCACCTTGGGCGGCGTTCCAGCCACGCCGATCGAAGAGTGCCTGCACCTTGGGAAAGCGATTGATGAGTTCGGCCAAGGGGCGCAGCGGGTAGGGGCGCTTATGCCCATTATCACCGATGACGCACGCATCGTCCGGGAACAGCGGGGACTCAGTCATGCTGTGCGTGCGCGCGGTTTTCACAGTCCTTCGCGAGCGACAGCAGGCGCTGGCTGCAGTAGCGGGTCTCGGCGAGTTCCGCGTCGCTGAGATTGGCGCGCTGCAGGATGCTGTGTGTCGCATACCGAAAGATCTTGGAACGCAAGCGCAACGCTTGCGCTGAGGACCGCCCATCAGTGGTCTTGAGTGTGGCCAACGAGGGTGCGGCAAACCCTTTGAGAAGCTTTGCGTAGGTCGATTTACCGACGACCGCTTCCAGTCGGCCGTCATGCAGGGCCTGTTTAATGGCCGCGATCGTGCGTATCTTGTGCGTACGAAGCTGGGCGTAAATTTTTGACGCACGGGAGAAATTCTCGAACGCGCGAGTCAGCGCCTTAAGCAGCTCATCGGGCCGCGGATAGTCGATCAGCTTCTCCAGTGCGCGTGCCACGAAAAGATATACATCCTGCCGTTTAATAAGTTTTTTGATCTCGGCGGCGGGCGCGTCCTCAAAATACAGCCGCAGGCATTGCGCTTCGAGCGGAGTCAACAATGGATGGGTGGACCACAGCTTTACGTAGTATTCAGGGCGACGGAACCAGGCGGCGCCGGTGCGCAGACGCTTGAGGGACGACAGCTCACCCAGATAGACATACGCATGCGCTTCTATCGGCCTGGCCCAATCGACTAAGACCGTTTGGCGTTTGTAGCCGGCTGCACGCAGGGATTCGCAGGATCCGGTCATTATGCAGTCCGCATCGCTGAAGAATTGGTCGGGCTCTTTGAGCGTGAAGACATGGCCACGCACCACGGTGTTACGCGGTTGCCCCGGCTTGAACACTAGCGTACCACTGGGCGTTTCATACAGACCGCCAGGAACGTGAGCCCGATAGTAGCCGATGCTCCAGTCATCGATGGTGTGCTTTTTGAGCAATTTTCCTAACGGCCCGTTCAAGCCGTCATGCACGAAAAAGTTGGCCGTTTTGAATGGATGCTGCTTATTCCTAACCGTGAGTGCGATTTCCATGGTGAGTGGTCCTTAAGGCAGGTGTGGGGTATCAGCCGGCGTCGCGTTTCGGGAAAAGACGATCACGAGCCCCTCGAGGGTTATCAGCTTTTGGATTTCGACCCGGTGTTGATGACCATCGAGGCTCGCATGGAACACGAAGCCCTGAGGCACGACGGTGTTGAAGGCGATGCCGGAGGCCGCAAGCTCCGCGGCTAGTTCCTGATGCCAGGCTTGCCCCTGGGCCAGGGGATAATCCAAGGGTGGCGCGAGTGCCCCATCTATATAGTGTTGGATGACTGCGCGATCCTGCGGCTGGCGCAGATGCAGGTTGATCGCTGTCGCGTGCGCAACCTTAGCCACAAAGTCGGAGAATTGCTTGGACCACATACACGTAGTCTGAGTTTTCCTTGGATATATTTAAGAAGTCTGAGAATTGATTAGAAATACAGGCATATCGCTTGGCGGAAGTAGGGAGTATTGCTTGGATGAACACCGGACGGCGGCCGACAATAGTTCAAGCAACGACATAGGTGCCGATTGGGTGTTCAAAGGGGGCTCCCGGGGCGCTCAAAAGTAGCATGATTATTACAGTAATCATGCCACTCTGTAAACCAGGGGCTTTTTTAGCCGCTTCCGTCACACCTGGATGCGTGTTCATCCAAGCAATACTGCCGGCTTCCCCTCAAGCATTACCTCGTTTCTTCAAACCAATACTCCGACTTCGTCAATTGGATCCAAGCAATTCACCGACCTTGTGGCGGGATCCGCGGATTCGGGTACAGGCAACAAACCCTATCCCTTTCGAATAATCAGCACCTGATTCTGTATCCCTTACAAAAGGCCGTCACGTAAAACTGTATCCATTCGGGACGCAAGACTGTACCGAACTCCACCGGGTTTAATTAAACAGCCGCAACAACGAAGGGTCATCATCGATCATGTCCAGCGTCCGTCGAAAACTAGGGTCTTCCATAGGGGTATCCCAGCCATCGCGTGGCAGCATAGTCAGCATGCCAATGAACCGGTTGCAGCGTGCCGCATCCCCCAGGTTCAAAAGCGCAGTGTAGAGCTTATTGGCCACCTCCTTATTAAATTCACACATCTCAGGATCACTCAGCTTTCCTTCCGCATGGTAGCGCTCGATCACCGTGTTGCGCACGCAATGCTGAGTGATGAGCAACGCCAGTTCTTGAAGTTGAGATTTTGGAATGTTTCCCAGGTATTTTGATGCCATTTTCAATCAGCCTCCACCGTCAAAAGTAACGGTCGATCATAAATATAACGCGTTCATTGAAAATAGTAGTGCCCTGATTTATCCCCAAATGGTATTATATTTTTGCATTACATAATGTCACGATGGTCAGCGTGCCAGCGGAATCGGCGCTCATCAGCTTCAATTAAGTTGTTGCGAACGCCACTGCGTACGTTTAGCCCCATCACCGGCTTTCTACAGCCCGCGCTAGGCAATACGGATTTAAACCAGCTTAGTAAAGCTATAGGCGAGCAAAAAACCACCTAAAACGAGAGCCCCAATAACCACTGAGCAGCCCATCGCGCGTCCCATTTTCCTTTGGCGCCCGGACCGGCTGAGCGGAATCCCGATTTTGCGAGATAGCCTGCCTTTTACCGCCGAGATTCCCAGAGCTCGCTTAGCAGAGAAAGAAATACCGAACTTGCGCCCCATCACGTAACTCCTTCATACCTTTCACAGTACATGAGCCAGAAGACATGAGACCTGTGCAGACTATTCAATACGACAAGTTATGGGGAATAGCCTACAAATGCAATAGAGCATAGAATTCTAACCAGTCTGGTTTTGGAGGTTCTTTATGCGCGTTACATCAATACTATCCAGTGGCGTCCTTGTATGTGTTGTCCTCCTTTTAACTGCCTGTTTTGCGCCTCAGATCTATATACAACCGCCCAAGACCTACACGCTCACGGCCTTGAAAGAGCCACAGCCTGTGGTTGTGTCGTTAACTTATCAGATCGATGGTAAACGCCAGCCAAACAAGGAGCCTCATCTGACTCAATGGTTCGCGGCTAACCTTGAGGCCACAGGTGTATTCAAGGTCGTGGATGATTTCACCACCCATAAAAATACCGGCGAGATTAAAATCGTTGTTAACGATGTGACCTCTGGCGTCGGCGGCGCATTCCTTGTGGGGCTTACCTGGGGTATTGCGGGTAATAAAACGACCGATGACATGCAGGTCAACTTCTCCTATGAGAATGCCAATGGTTTACCACTCGTAGAAAATTACGGTGATCCGGTATTCAGCTTTCAGGGAAATGCTACCGTTCCTGCTGGCTTGATGTCCGAGCCGGATGGTCAGCACGCAGTCACACAAGTCTTGCGCGATGATATCAATCGGTTTGCCTTGCAGTGGGAACAGGCAAATAGATTGGATTAAAACTATTTCGTTTTCGCCACGTCTTTATCAAGCTGCTTCTGGCATCGCTGGATGCGTTTATCCCAGTCGCCAGCCACCCCTGTGAAAGCGCCTCCTTACATACTGCGATGGCCTGCGTGTATTCCTTCCCGTATTCATGCAGCGCCGCCAGGCGCTGAAACCCGCGATGTTCCACCAGAGGCCCTAGGTATTGTTTCCTGAATTCGGCCGCCGCCTGGGGTACGATCGCAATCAGCTGCCGGCAGGCCTGCAGGACACGTTCCCGACCTTTGGGTATATGGGAATCCCGGTACGTGGTCTCAATCTTGACCTGGTAAAGAAAATGCAGGTCCATGATCGCGGTGCCTGGGGTCACAAGCTCCTCGGCTTTCTGCAGTATGCGATAAGCAATTGGCCGGTCTGGATCCTTCTGAAACCATCCCGCTAAATCGGTCAAGAAACTCACGGCACTCTGACTGGACCCAGTTAAATGGCCATCTGTCAGCGGACTTTTCGTGCTGTCTCCACCGCCCACAGATAATGGATTGAAACGCTCAAGGATATGAAAGTGTTATACGCAAAAATTTGTATTTACTATACTTATGTCGCCTAGCGCTAACCATGTCACTTTTTGATTAACCATGTCATTTAGTCAAAATTGTTGACCAAACCGTGTCATTTCCTAGCTCCCTGTAGGGATTGGCGGTGATGCAGTAGCGTCAAAGTTGATTAATATCAGGAGGTTAGAAATGAATCTGCCAGATGACATTGTTAAGGCTTGGCGACAACTTATACGCTGTTATGATGTATATGTAGCATATACGCCATAACGATGCCTACTATCACAGGAGTATAGCATGCGATCCAGTCGCAAAAAGACCGGCGCCCGGCGCAGGAAAAAGCAGGTCATGTCAAAAACTGCAGCCATGCACCGGACCAGCCTGTTTGTGCCGCCAGGGCTTTACCAGGCTCTAATACGGGAAGGACGACGCTCGGGAGTAACCGTCTCGGAGGTCAACCGCAAAGCTCTGGAAGCCTATTTAAAGGGTAATAAAGGGCAATCCCTGGAAACCAGGATAAGTTCGGTTGAGAAGCGTCTAAAACAGCTAGGAACCTTGGTCAAGGGATATAGAGGCTAGGCTACTCTTGAAGAATGGAGGAATAGCATCTACACATTAACTGTGTGGTGCAGGTATTAGACATACCTACACCAGCGCGGGCATTACTCTCGGTACTCGTGGTGCACAAGGACAGCGACTAGATGCCGAACCTACAGTTCTTCCGGCTCGCTCACCAACTTGGCTCCATGAAGAAGGGCACACCGCCGGCGATTTAGCCACCCTTGGAACGACCGGATCCAGCCGGCATAGGCTCGATGACATCTGATACAACACACCGCACTAACCCACTCCCCTTGCACAACTTTCCAAGATAATCACAGGCCCTGTCAAGGTCGGTTTCAGCGTCTGGAATAAAGTCCACGAAAAACCTTTGTCTCGCACGAGTGGCATGATGGAAGGTGATCCGCATAGTCCAGTGTGAAATATTCGCATCCCACGCATCATCAAAGGACAGTGGTATGTCAGTCTCGCTTGAGTGATAGGTGACCTTAATAGCGGCATTCTCTCCAAATTTATGTTTAGCGATGTCGAGTAATTTGCTGAATGTGAGAGCAGCAGCGGCAACGTGGTTGCCTGAAATATCATGACTGCGCCCTATGAAATCTGGCCGCATGACAATAGCTTCGAACTTGGTGGCCTCTCCGAACTGTGCTCGTAGCGCGTCGGCAATAAGCAGCGCTATGCGCGAATCACCAAACACTGACGGAACATTGGAGGCCTGTTGGAGTGCTTCGACCGATCTGGGCTCGTTAGGCGCGCGCACGGTAACAGGCAGGTAGCGAACACATGTGCGTGCGCGAGCGCCAACCGCGACCCAGTCGAGAAGCGCTTTATCTTCACTTTCTTCAGAACACTGAATTTGCTGCTTGAACATATCTATTGGGTAGTCGATAAAACCCCTGAGGTCTTCCACTTGCTCGTAGGATAAAAGCCATTGGAGGGCGCTAGCCCAAATCTGTCTTCGCTTCGTCATGGAATCCAGAAACTCTCTAATCCAGTGCGGTTTACTGCTGTTGTAGTATTTAATGTCCGGGCCGAGGTCAATCGCAGACGGAATTTCTCTGACGATGTTCTCCGCATGTATCCAAATCGGAATGATGAGGCGCACAGTTATTGTTGGACGATAGTTCCAAAGCCGATATCTCTCCTCATAGCTGACGAACTGCTCCGCTTCGATTGCAGTCCAGAGAGCCCAGTTATCCTGTTCTTGTAATCTGCCATCCGCGCTGACCCCGGCAAATAGGTGCGTAGCGACTTCGTTAGTCCATGCCCTATTGTGTTCGTAGAGATTCTGACAAGAGTTGTAAAGTCTGACGGTCTCAAAGTCCGTGTGGTTGAAAATCGCAACCCGTTTTCTGGAGTACTCGTAATCCGGATAGTGTGGCGGAAAGTGGATATCTTCAAATCTGGGCGACAACGCCGGTCTAGCTAACAAGGGCTCAATTGCCTTTCGACATTCTTCTTCGCGTTTTAGCTGATAATCTGCGATTTCCAAAGCAATAACTTTTTCCACCCTTACCTACTCCTTTTTAGACAATGCGACAGGGATACGGTACTGCCAGTTCGTGCGCGCGCCCAACAAAGAGCCACGCTGGGTCTACCGCAGTGGTCAGTCAGGCCCTCACCACGTAGGAAATGGAAGATGACTAGGATTTCTTGTCATCGCATACTGGGACCAGCCAGCACCCACCTCTATAGCCAGAACTACTGCCCATAGAACAATTTTTCTCCATTCAAAAAAAACAGCGGCGGCAGCCGCTGTACCTTGCCAAGATCAATAACGCTTAAAGATGAATAATCGTCGTCGAGCTTAATGGCGACGAACATATAAACGGCCTGCGGCAATGGCTTTACCTTCGTCGGATCGCCACCCTTAACAACATGCAGATGGTAACTAAGAAACACCTCAGCGAGCTCCTTTTCTGGATCGAACCATTCTTGAACATTTTCTATAAATCTACACGTCGGCACAGGTTTCGGCTGCGCCTCTAAGTTGTCAGCACCCTCAAACCAAAACTCTTCAGCGAAACTCATATTGATCGCACCTTCTTCAATATATTGACGAAAACGTGAATCTAACGATAATACTGTAGCCCTGTACTTGTATTTCGCTTCGAAAGGCGAGTTAGCGTCGATAATGTACGGGGTTGCCTCATCGAGGTCACCGCGATCATCGGGCATTACCAGGTATGTCGCACATTCAACGCTCGCCGCGTGTACCTCCTTGGATTGGGCCGCGAGAGTGTTCCAATCACGCGCCCCATGGACCGACGCAATGAGCTCAAGGGATTGTGAATGGGAAACGTTGTACTGGAGTGCCTGCATAGCAGATTCCAGACGTTTTGCTTCAGCTTTGTAGATTGCAGTTGACATAGCATCTCCATCTAGGACTGGATGGGAATTACCCTTCGAGGCTCGCATTGTCGAATCGCCAGTCTGTGTAAGAGAGCTAACAAGTGATTGGAAAATACTGGATTTCACCAAACCGTTTCACGGCGCGAGCGGCACGTATCCAGTAGACGCTGGGCAAAAGCGTACCTCAGAGATCAGAAATAAGCTACCGGGATAATTAGGTAGTAAATAACGAGGAATTATGGGGAAACTGTAGTAATTCAGGATCTGTGACCGTCTTTATCCAGCCGTCGATTGGACTTGCGTTTAACTTCCTCGATTGCAGCCATTAAACGTAATAACACCCATACGAAATCACTGTGGAACTCTGGTAGAGCTCCGCGGACCATTAAGAACGTATTCCCACATACCACTTCGCCAACCATCAGGCGAGTCGTAAAGAGCATTCACATAAGAAATCCATTCAGCAGGAATCGGCCGTAGCGTCTGTTTAAGTCTTTGCCAAGCTTCAGCCGTGTAATTAGCTGATTGTGCGCTGCAGATTCCTGACAAACCCTGTGCAAGATCAAGCGAAATATCACGCGGTTCCGGATCTACCGTCCAGCGTGATTCTAGAATTCGCTGCTCATATACAGCGAGAAGCCTAATGCCGGCCGCAAACCCTCCAGGAAGATGGCCGGGACAAAACCTACACAATTCAATAGCCTTCTGAATGTCTGCGTTAATATTTTTGTCTTCGTAGGCAATCCGCGGTAGATTTACTTCATCTGGAACTCCTTGCATCGGATGAAGGTACTTTGATGACCACGCGCGCGTCAGAAAGCCTGCAAGATCATTGTATGTCTCCTGCGGATGCAGCTCCGCGTAATAGACGCCGGTATCCTGGTCAAGAGCCAGTAATGTGTATAGCAATCGTTTACTTCCACTGGTGCGCGGATCCAACACGGACTTTTGATACTTTAATTTCTCGTCCTTTAGAAGGTACAGATGCTTACTACGAGAAATGAGGATGTTTTGCGCCCTGTTTGGTCGACGACCTTGAACAAAGTACATACGCAAGGCACGATCAATGCTCATGCGGATAGCTCCATTCTCAGTACAACTATCAACTCAGAAGGAAGTGCGGCAAACGATGCTGCAATAGACGCCTCGTAAGCGTGGGCCACTAATTGCTCATCTGTTAGAGATGCGTCAGGACGCTTGTTAGCCATAGTAGCTCCACCAATTCCTATTTGTCGGTACTATTGTCACGCCAGACTATTTTGTAAATCGGCGTTAATGCAATTACATTTTAAGAATGTTTAGACAAGACCTCTAAAACCTCTTTTGCATGTTTTCTTACATACTCATCCTTGTCTTTCAACGCATTTTCGAGCCCATCACGCGCGACGGCTGCCAATGGACCAAAGGAACCAAGTGTTATGACTGCAAAGTTGCGGACATTGGCATCATTATGGTCCAGCAGCCTGTTGATGGTTGGGATCACCCTGGAGGACTCATCTCTAATGGCATCACGCTGACCTAGAGACCATGACAAAATCCGCAGAGACGTAGAAACGACTTCAGGGTTTGCGCAGTGAAGCGCTTTCTCTATCGTTTCAAGCTGCGGCGTACCAAACCATCCCATGTTGTCACGGTCCACAATAAGCTCTAGTGCGCTGGCGGCATTACTGGAGATGTGTGCGTCCGAATCGACAAATCGCTTTAGAAGCGCGGGGGCTAAGACTGGTTCATATTGTTCTATGATATCTGTGTTTGCGAGACACAAAATAAGCCAGCATGCGCCAGAACGCACTGCCAAGTTGGTTGACTCTAAGTGTTTCAGTAGATCGAGCGCTTCTCGTGGATTACCCAAAGCATAAAGCTGAACAAGCCCATCTACGAGGATATGTTGCCAAGGTTCCTGGTACGCATCTTTGTTTAGAGCTTCTGGAGCGATGAAATACAGCGCGCATGTCGCCATTTCTCTAACCATAATATCAGAATCACTGCTTGCGAGACTCAACACCGCGGAAGTCGCTGGCGTCGCAGCCAGCCCAATATTCGCAAGGACACAGACGGCAAGGTGTCGATTGTGGGCGTCTTCTTCGTCATCATCGCGGTCAAGAAGCCCAATTAAGGCGGGCACGGACATTGCTGAATCAGGCCCGAAGCGTCCCAAGATACCGAGACATGAGTTCACCAGCATCTTAGGTTCGCAGCTATCATTCACGATATCTATCAGTGTATCTAGCGCCAACATAGCATCGGTCTTCGAGAAGTACATCAGAAGTGCAGCAGATGTTTTACGCGGCTCGTCATCCATGGCTTCCATAAGAACTCGCACCAGGCATCCAACCGCGTTCGGGTCTCCGCCGGCTATCTGGCTCACTTGCGATGACAGCTCTTTTGCATCAAGACCTAGGCCCCAGGTATGGTGAGCCAACATGTCGTATATCTGCTTGCAGCTACCCTGTTCCACTTGGTCTTTAACGTTAATTTCCCTAGTCATTGACGTTCCTCCTTTTACTCTTCGTCGGCCGCTAATTCACGCGCCGCAATAAACTGCACCACTGCAGCGAGTCCCTTCCCTCTCCAATCATGTAGCTCGTCATTACTGACTTTCGTCTTACCAAGCGGTTGCGCCGGCATCATCCCAAGAGACTTGCCATCACCAAGACCAAAACCGACCCCCATAGCTTGGGCATCACTCTCCGAGCACATGCCCCATTTTGCAATGAAAGCCGGAGCTGTCGTGTGGATAATATAGCCATCTCCCCACCACTCAGCAGGCATCTCGCCCATCGTGATAACCCACTCGTTGTACGGCGCGCCTTCAGCGCCTTCAAACGACGATTCAAGTGGGTGCTTTGGATCCAATTTAGGCTTTGTGATCTTAACCATGGCAACCATCTTTCCTAAACGTTACGGCTGCGGTTTTGAAGTAGCTTTGGCTTTACTAAGCTATGGATATCAGCAGTCGCAGTTCCAATACGTAAGCGCCCAATAGCCTCACGAGCCTCTCTGCCGGTAATCCTCTCGCCACCGCGCCATTGTCGAATATATGTGTCAAATCTCATACACCACTCATCCAATGGGCCTCCGCCACTACCGCGGCGGCGCCGGATAGACGCAGGTGAGCTGGCATTTGTGCCTGAAGCTCTTTCGAAAGCAGAATACCACCGTGGCTTGCGGTACTCACCTCAACAATCCCTGGTGCCAGCTCTTCGCGTTCATAGGCGACACCCCAAGGCGTGCTGTCGCCGGCCAACTCTCGCCGGTACTTTGGAGAGTAACCAATCCCACTCATCTGGAGGGCATTCAAGATGGACCCATGCGCATAGTCGTACCCCAAACGCGTGGCAATCGCCAGGCCCATCCGCCCCTGCAATAAGGATTGGTCATCAGCGCTGAGTGAATCGAGATAAGTAGGCTCGTGCGGATGCTTGATGGCGGCTTCGAGGCTCTTCCACCCATCAGCAAAACCGAAAGCCAGAGCCATCAGGTTACGGGTCGCGATTTCAGTCAGTGGTTCCGCTGCCGTATCGCGGCAATCGCTTGTCATCCCCATTGCTTCCAGGGCGCCCTGGAGATCCTTTGCCATGCTCCGCGTTTCAGAGATATTTCCAGGCAGGATAACGACAGACGCCAGCCGCGCATCTACATGCCCATCAATGATGAGTACATTAGATACCTGTGGCCCAGTTTGTTGATTCATGCGCTATACCTATTTCTATGCAACATCTAACACTAGACGTACTTCCTAACCTGCACGTGTCGGCATAGTTATTTCTTCATATACACGTTAGCATGAGTACAGAAATATCCAAATCTAGTATTTCGTTCTTATTAATACATTTGTTACATAACTAATCCAGCCGGTCTCCAATGGACTGGCTGAGCTGTATAAATCCAAAAATAGTAATGTCATGAAACTTGAACCGCTTTAATAATGGCTTCACCAACCTGCGGCCAAAACTCCATTTCTAGTGTGCCTCCCTCTTTTGGTATCTTGAATATATCCTTGGCTCCACCAGCTCCATGTACCTGATTATTAGCAATACGCCAAAAAGCAGCATAGGGCGCAAGATTATGGTTATTTATTGAATGCACACGGAAATTCCGTTCTCCAAGCGCGCGTTGTAAATGTGCACGAATCATGACCACGGACTCGCGTACTGCGTGGCGGCGCTTGATGAATACAAGCCTGGCTTTGATTGCATCCTGGTTGCCGACGCGACCGTCCGCCAACAACAAACCTCCTCGCACGTAGAAACGAGGGTGTTCTTCACCAAATACCTGTTTATCAGTCAGTTCCATAAAGATGGTCTTAGATAGTATGTCGAATGTCAGACAGAAGAACTGGCCTTCTTCAATATTGAATCCGGTGAAAGCGCCTCTCAAGCACCAGAGGAGACGTCCGTTATACTTAACTGTCCTGACCTGGCCATCGGGACGAAGAAGCTTCCAGGCTGAGTCAAATTCATATTTATAACCAAACCTGCGTATACCAATTGAACCGCAACGACGTAAGGCACGATCATAAACTCGGCAAAGTGAGAACCTGTGTTTTTCTGGTTCATTCATATAAACAATCCCACTAGGATCGCGTTTCGCTGTAGGTATTATTTTTCCATCTACAATTCCTAATTGTGCAACCACATCACCACCCACCATCGCATAATGATCTTTGGCAATACGATGCAATAATGGCGAAAATGACATGCCTACAATTGCTGTGTTTTCACTACATCCATATTCGATAGCAGCCGTAATAACAGCATCACGCGTGAGAACCCGCCCACCACCCAACTCATCAATAACCGCTCTTTCAAACGGTGTAAAAAATACCTTACTTTTAAAGATATCATTGGAATGTACTCGGCCATCACGGATAAATAGATAATCATATTCTGCGAGAATTAATACAAATAATTCATGTGGCCATGTTGGACGCAACATGTTGCGCCCTAAAGACCTGATTACAGCTTGCTCAAGCTCTCCTATGGGCAGGTCGCTTACGACGGAAAATATTTTGCGGAATACGCCGTTAAACCTGGATCTCTTAACAGCATCTTTGTAGAAAAACCACGTGTCACCGTGCGTATTCGTATACTTCATTATGTTTGGTAATGAAGTTAACATGCGCCTGACTACACCATCATCTGCATTTTGGCGCATGGCTGAAGGTAATCGACAGATCACCTCATCAACGCTGGCTGGCCCAATCATGCGATTTAACTTTATCAAGCACCGCCTAACCTCCGATGCAGTAACCAGACATTCTAATGGCTTAACCAAAACAAAAAGACACGCCCCATAATCAAGCTGTTCCATTGTGTATGGCGAAGCGGCGCCGATTAAACGAGCCGCCTCAAGAAGTCCTTGAGCCGAAACGGGGCGTGATGATAATTGCTTCTCGATGAGAAGTGACCCTACGTTTTCGGCAGCTATCGGTGCGCTGTCGGCTACACAATTAAGTGCTATCTGTAATGTTGCGCAGGTTTTACCCTTGTTCCTAATATCGGTTTCAAACCTGGCTTGTAGTTGACGCATGCGTTCACGTGTAACACCGAGGAGGTTCCCGCTTTCCTGGAGTGTGCCAGGTTCCTTCCCATCCCAGCCATAGCGGCGCAAAAAAGCCGCTTCACGCGTGCTATAAAAAGAATTCCATGCTAGTAAACCTCTCAGCTCATCTGATAGGTCTATCTTTCTAGTTTTATATGGCTGGTTCTCGATCATTTCTATGACATTGAATTAAAACCATTACAGCAGTGGCACTCTGTCTTGTTGGCGTTAACCAGTACGGCTTTCGATGAATGCCGGTCGTGTGTCCTTTCTACCTGCACCAACCTGCCACCATCTAGAACAGTTCTCTCCCTGCAAATGCTGTAGCCCAACAACGATCATTCTGTGGCTGCGGCTACCTTGAAGATGTCAGAACCACAATTGTCCATACAAATCACCGACAGTGGTTAGATGGATTTAGTAGGTTCATTACGAACTTAGCACGGCTTGGATAAAATCGATTGCCGCACCGATGACGATCAGCACCAAACCGAAGCAAAGCATTCGGTGATTAGCTTTATCCCAGACAGCGCGTGGACGGAGGACCGCTTCTTCAAGGATGTGCGCGAGGGCCGCCATTCCTCCTTGATGTTGCTCTCCTGATTCGTGCATCACGCCGGCAATAACATTGCCACGGCTGATACGATAGGCCGGGATCCATACCAGCACGGTACCGGCGAGAGTCAGCAGCGCCGAGTAGCCGTGAAGCGTGATGGTCATCAGGCGTGTGCCCGCGGCGGCGCTATCGGCAAGAGCTTGAGCGGAGACTCACCTTTGATCTTCTTCGCCGGGACGAGCTGCATCACGAGCACGTAACCCTGAGAGCTCACCTGATTAACCAACGTGCTGACAGTTGGACCACGAACTCCACCGCCGCTCTCCAGCCTGGCAACGTCGCCCTGGTCGATCCCGGCGCGTTTAGCCATCTCCTTTTGTGTGAGGCCGGCCTCTTCACGCGCCGACCTCAGCCAGAGGCCGAGCTCAGCCCTAAGAGCGCCAAGCTCGAAGCCGATGGCCGTTTCTGGAGTACGGACGATAGCCTTTTTCAAGGTCTCGAACGGGACCGTCTTGGATTTCGTCTTTCGCTTCATGTCACTCTCCTTCGCTTTGCAATATGGCAACCGCGGCACCCAGCGCCTCTTCATACGTCATTAACTTTCCATCTGTCCAGCTTGCCCACAGCCATCGTCCGTTGTGCACACCTATATAAGCGGCCAACGGCGCGTCAAATAGTTCGTAAACATGCCAATCCTTTGCGAGCGTCACGAGCGGCTTCTCCTTGCTGACGTCATTCATAGCGAAGCACTTAGACACCATGCCAGCAAGCGACGCAGCTTGAAATGCGGTGGCATGGCTCGATTGCGCATAATCACTAAGAGAGCAAACCACGCTCTCGGCAACATCCAGCGCCGACAGCAATTTTGGTTTGCGCCGATGTGTGGGGCGCCTGCCAGCCTTCATGCGACCAATTATAGCAAAAACACCATATTGGGGTAAACCCCATATAAACCCGGCCGCCGCCGCCAGCTAAAACGCTGGCCTGGTGGCTGGGAGACATGGCAGCCCAGGGCTAAATACATAAG
>Ga0307373_10002349_pt1 | contig 34185 bp, 28 predicted proteins | sample OX2MG_FD_202534 | JGI IMG/M metagenome (GOLD analysis project Ga0307373, IMG submission 202534) | Soil microbial communities from Risofladan, Vaasa, Finland - OX-2 | ecosystem: Environmental > Terrestrial > Soil > Coastal area > Acid sulfate soil | place: Finland: Risofladan, Vaasa | collected...
TCTCCGCCGTGATGTGGGCGATCACGAACTCGTCCCCGCCGAGCCGGGCGACGACGTCTTCGCCGCGGACCGCGCGCTCCAGGCGGCGTGCGAGGGCACGAAGGACCTCGTCGCCGATGTTGTGGCCATGATCGTCGTTGGTCGTCTTGAAGCCGTCGAGGTCCAAGTAGATGAGCGACACGGAGCCGCCGCGCCGCGCGAGGCCGTCGAGCATGCGCTCGAGGGCGTCGTGCAGCAGGTAGCGGTTCGCCACCTCGGTCAGCGGGTCGTAGAGCGCGAAGTGGGTGAGGTGCTGCTCGCGCGCGAGCTCGGCGGTCACGTCGCGCAGCACCGCGATCGCGCCGCCGTCGCCGTCGATCCCGAGCGGGCGCGCGGACACGGCGACGCGGAACTGTCCGTCGGGAAGGTCGAGGAGGAGCTCTGTCGAGATCGGCACCCCCTCGCGCATCGCGCGCACGAGCGGGTGGTCCCTCGCGGCGAGCTCCCCTCCGTCGGAGGTCCGCAGGAGCGTGGTCGCAGGGAAGGGGGCGCCGACGACCAGCTGCTCGTCGCTGAGCCCCTGCAGGTGCCGGGCGGTCCGGTTCGCCATGACGACCGTGCCGGCGGCGTCGCAGCACACGATGCCGTCCTCGACGTGGTCGAGGATCGTCTGGATGCCGAGCTGCTCGTCGCCGGCGATGAGCGACGGCCGCTGTGCTCGCACCAGCGTCACGAAGGAGTCGCCGGCGAAGCGGCTCGCGACCCTGCGGCCGGCGGCGTCCAGGCCCACAGCGGTGCCTGTGAGGGCCCCGACCCTGATCGGTACCCCGGGCTCGGGACGGCCCAGCACCTGCCGCAAGAGGTTGGCCCGGGCCGCGTCGTAGCCCGAACCGTGCCAAGCGCGAAGCTCCGCCTCGTCCAGTCCCACTCCCTCGGCGGGCTCGAGCACGGCGGCGACGTCCTCCCCGAGCACGGCGTCCATGCTGAGGCCGGTCATCGCGGCGAAGGTCTGGTTGGCGAGGACGATGGCGCCGTCCGCACGCGTTACGAGAAGCCCGTCGGGCAGGTTGTCGAGCACCTCTCCGAGGAACGGCTCGCCCTTGGCACCGATCGCGGGCTCGCCGGCCGGCCCCGGCGGCGCTCCTGGGGCCTGGCGTGGCGGCAGCGAGACCACGGGTCTCGCCGTGCCGGCGGACCCTTCGCGCTCGCCGAGCTGCGCCGCCAGGCCGAGCAGCCACGCGCGCTGCTCCTCGTCGAGCTCGGGGAGCCACACGTCGACCACGCCGAGGAGCCCCGTCCACTCCGTGCCGGACCACACCGGCGCGACGATGCAGGCGAGCGAGGTGTCCGGCAGCGGCCCCGCCGCGTCCTCGACCGCCTCGGCGCTCAAGAACAACGAGGTGCCGCGCGCGGCCGGATGGGAGAGGCAGCTCCGCGCGAGCGCGGCAATGTGCTGCTCGAGCTGCGCCGGCCCCGAGGCGTCGGCCGTGTTCGAGAAGACGCTGCCGGCCGGCGTGACGAAGAACGCGCCGCCGCCGAGGCACAGATCGCGCGCGAGGCGCAGCGTGTCGTCTATGGAGGGGTCCGCATGCACCTGCGCACCCTACGGTCGCGGAGTCTCACCGGCGTCCCGCCCGCGCCTCGTGACGCGCGCCCGGCTTGCGCCGCGTGTCTCGCCCGCGTCCAGCGTCATGCCAGGACGTCGGGTGAACGCGGGTTTCCTACCGTGGCGGGCGATGATGATCTCGTACGTCGTGCGGCTGCGCAGCGACGCGCTCGCAGAGGGCTGTCTCGTCGGTGAGATCGAGGCCGTGGCGAGCCGACAGCGCCGCAGCATCGCGTCGATCGACCAGATCGCCGCCTTCGTGTCCGAGACCGTGCAGGCCCAGGTCCGCGCTGCGGCCGGGGCACGCTGTCAGGCGGAGGACGACCCCGTCACGCTCGACTTTCCCGAGGCGGCAGCGTTGCAGGACTCCCGGTGGGCCGGCGGGGCGGGGAGGGCCGGCGGGGCCGGCGAGCCCGGCGAGCCCGGCACATGACCACGAACCCCGCGCCCCCGCTCCTCTCCCGCCAGGGGTGGGAGCCCGGAGACCTCGCCGAGGTGCTCGACGCGGGCGCGCTCAGGTCTCTCTCGCTCCGGCGCGCTCGCGGCGGCCGCCGGGTCCAGCTCGCCGCCGCTGCCGGGGACGCGCTGGGTGCGGCGGTCGCCAGCCTCCTCGCGGCGTCGTCCTTGCCCTGGGTCCCCGGGCCTGCGCCGCCCTGGGAGCGCTACCGGTTCGCCCTGTTGGCCTGGGCGGTCACCGTGGCCGCGCTGGCGCTCAAGGGCGCCAACGGCGCTCCCGCCCGCCGGGTGGTCCCCCGGGTGGCCGATGACCTCGGCCCCTTGGTGGCCGCGCTGGCCACCGCCGCGCTCGTGCTGCTCGCCGCCGACAGCGTCGGCCCGTTCCTCGGGCGGATGCCGCCGTCGGAGACCGGGATCGTGCTCGGCGCGGCGGCCTTCGTCGTGCCGGCGTTCCGCCAGATGGCGCTCGTGGTGGCGAGCCGCGACCGCGCGAACGTCGCGCGGGTGCTCGTCGTCGGCGCCGGCCCGGTCGCCGACGACCTCGAGACCCGGCTCTCCCGGTCGCCGCTCGTCGAGGTGGTCCGGGCCGTCGACGACTTGCCGCGGGGCGTCGAGGACCTGCCACGGCTCTGCGCGTCCGAGGGCATCGACCGGGTGGTGATCGCGTTCTCCGGCAATGCACCGGCTCATCAGGCACGCGCTCTTCGGGCGTTGCAGGGGGTGGTCGACATCGACGTGGTCGTCCGCTACTACGAGCTGGTGAACTGGGACAGCCGGCTGACCGACGTGACAGGGCTCTGCGTCCTCAGCGTCGGTCAGCCGGCCGGGCCGATCGCGGCGGTGGTAAAGCGCTGCCTGGACCTTGGGGTGTCGGCGATCGCGCTGGTACTCCTCGCACCGCTCTTCCTCGCCATCGCGGTCGCGGTGCGCTGCGACTCTCCCGGGCCCGTCTTCTTCCGCCAGACGCGCGTCGGTCGCGCGAAGTCGACCTTCCGGATCTTCAAGTTCCGGACCCTGCAGGCGTGCGACCCGACGCGCGCCGACCGCGCGCCGAGCTGGCGCGCGCCGAGCTGGCGCGCGCCGAGCTGGCGCGCGCCGAGCTGGCGCACGCCGCTCGACGGCGGGCCGGACCCGGCGCTCGTCACGAGGGTCGGGCTGCTCCTGCGGCGCAGCTCCCTCGACGAGCTGCCGCAGCTCCTGAACGTGCTGCGCGGGGAGATGTCGCTCGTAGGCCCGCGGCCGTTCGTGCCCGAGGAGTGCCTCGCGCTCGACGCCTCCGCCGAGCGCCGCTTCGACGTGCGGCCCGGGATCACCGGCATGTGGCAGGTGTGCGGGCAGCACGGGGTGACGTTCGAAGAGCTCTGCCGCCTCGACGTGCAGTACGCCACGTCCTGGTCGCTGCGCGGCGACCTCCGCATCCTCGCCCGCACTCCGGCGAGGGTGCTGCACGGCAGCACGCCCGGCCGATGAGCGCCGGCGCCGGCTCAGGTGCGCCGGCGGCCGCCCCCCGTCGCCGCCGAGGAGATCCGGTCGAGGAGCTCGCGTCGCTGGTCTCCCCAGCGCTCGAGCTGCAGGGCGTGGGCGGCGGCGCCGGCCCCGGCGAAGGAGCCGTAGTCCGCGTCGAGGTCGCGCAACGCGGCGGCGATCGACTCCGGCGTGTTGTCGACGTGCAGGGCGAAGGGGAAGGCCTCGCGCCCGGTGGGCCACCCCGAGACGACGAGCGGACGCCCGGCCCAGACGGCCTCGCACGCGGCGCGCATGACCGATCCGCCGTCGGTGGTGAGCGCCACCACCGCGTCGGCGCCGTAGACGGCGCGCCGGTAGGCGTCGCGGGCGAGGTACCCCAGGAGCTCGACGTTGTCCGGCAGCGACGCGGCGTCGAGCGCGACGGCCGTCGGGTCGCCGGTGACGAGCACGTCGACTCCGGGCACCGTGTGCGCGGCGCCGAGCACCGCCTCCCAGGGCTCGTCGCGGGCGAAGCGACCGACGTAGAGAACCCGCAGGCGGTCGTGGCGCTTGGCGGGGCGGAGCTCCCATCCGCCGGGGGCCTCGTGCACGACGACCGCCCCGGCGCCCCAGCGCTCGACCACCTCCCGCCAGCTCTCGGCGGCGACGATGGACAGGTCGGCGTGACGCGTCGCCCATCGGTGCAGCGGCGCGAGTCGGGCGGCGACCCGGTCGCCCTGCGCCCCGAACGCGCCCGGATGGCTGTCGAGCACGACGACTGCTCCCACCGCGCGGCCGGCGGCGAGCCCGACGAGGGCGGCGGGGCACGGCGGGTTCGTGACCACGAGCACGCCGGGCCTCCGCCGCAGGACGTGGACCGCGGTGCGCAGCGACGAGATCGCCCAGCGGACCAGGACCGGCGGGCGCGGCTCGTGGGGGGGGAAGAAGCAGCGCGCTTGGCCGCCGAGCGCCGCGGCGAGCTCCTCGGAGCGGCCGGGGACCGCGCCCCAGGCGACGAACTCGAGGCCGCCGGAGACGCTCTGCGCGATCCCAACCGCTGCGATCGGGCGTCGGTCGTCGTCGCCACGCTCGGCCGTCCCGAGCGCCTCGAGCGCCTCGTCGACGCCGTGCTCGCCGACCCCGCGACCTTCGAGGTCGTGGTCGTCCTCGACGGGCCGGACCCCGAGTCCGCGCGCGTGCTGGGCGAGCTCTCGGCCGCCCGCCCGCGGCTGCGCCCGGTGCTCGGTCGTCACCGCGGCCACCTCGGCGCCCTCGAGGCCGGCGTCCGCACAGCATCGGGGGAGGTGGTCGTCCTCCTCGACGACGACGTGGTCCCCGCTCCCGGGACCGTCGCCGGGCACCTGGCCCACCACCGCGTCGGTGGGCTCGTCGTCATGGGGTTCATGCCCGTCGGCGAGCAGCCCGGGGCGCCCCCGAGCCTCGGGACGCGCTTCTACGCCGCCGAGTACCTGCGCCACGTCGCGCGCATCGAGCGCGGCGAGCTCGACGTCCTCGACGGCCTGTGGGGCGGCAACCTGTCGATGCGCCGCGCCGACTGCCTGCGCGCCGGCCTCTCCTCGAGCGAGTACGGGGTCTTCTACCATTCGGACCTCGACCTCGGGTACCGGCTGCGCGCCGCGGGCATGACCGGCGTGTTCGACCGGGCGCTCGGCGCCGCGCACCTGCACCGCCGGACGAACCGGGAGTTCCTCCGCGACGTCCGGCGGCAAGGAGAAGGGCGAGTCGAGCTGCACCGCGTGCACGCCGGGCGGCTCGGCCCGTTCCGCTTCGACGAGCTGGTCGGGGACCTCCCCGGCGCGGCGCGCCTTGCGGTGCGCGTGCTCGGCTCCACCCCGTTCGCCGGGCGCGGTGCGGGCGCGCTGCTGGCGGTCGCACGTGCGATGGGCGCCGTCGGGCGCCCCGACGCGTCCCTCCTCGCTGCCAAGCTCGCCCGCCGGATCATGCAATGGCACGGCGCGCGCGGGAGGCTCCGAGCGACGGGGTCCGGTTCTCCAGCCGGAACTGCGACGCCTCGACCGGTCTGACCCGCCTCGACGCGGCGAGCCAGACCATCTGCTCGTCGAGCTGCTCTGCCCCGCAGGTCGTGGCGAGCCCCCGGCGCGCGAGCTCCGCGGCGATCTGGGTCTGGTGGTCGTCGACGTGTTCTGTGTGGTGCTTGCGCCTGGGGACCAGGAGCGGCGCGATGCCCGCCCGCATCGCGGCGAGCGCCGAGCCGGCGCCCGCGTGCGCGATCACGAGGTCCGCCTCGGCCATGGCGCCGAGAAGCTCGTCGTCGCGCACGTAGGCCCGGGCGCGGATCCCGAGCCCCGAGACGTTCGTGGCCCCGGTCTGCCACAGCACGTCGCAGGCGGGGGGCAGGACGGCGCGCAGGCGCCGGATCAGCCGGCGGAAACCGTAGGCGCTCGTCCCGACGGTGACCACCACCCGGTCGAGGCGGGGCGCGGCGTCGGGCGCCCTGCCGTAGCCGTCGAGCACCGAGCCCCGGTACAGCCACGACGGCCGCGTCCACCAGCGGTACGGGCTGTAGCAGCGCACGCCGGGCAGGCGCTCGAGGAGCTTGGCGCTGAGGGAGGGCTCCTCGACGCGCGCGAGGCTCTCGACGAAGTGGCAGCGCAGGCCGCGGGCGCACGCGAGCGCCAGGAAGGGCACCGCGACGAGCGGGCCCGTGCTCACGACGTCGGTCCAGTCGTCGAGCGCCAGGATGTGGCGGGCGAAGCGGAAATTGGCCACGGTCGCCTGGGCGTCCCTGGGCCTGGCGGGCGGGGCGAAGAGGCGCTGCTCGCCCTCGAGGAGGGACCTCGCCTGCAGGGAGTCGGTGGTGACCCAGGTGACCTCGGTGCTCAGGGGTACGAGGCGCGGCCGGAGCTGCCACAGCTCCTCCAGATGGCCACCGGCGGCCGCGACGAGCAGGGCGGGCACCCCCACGTCTTGCCAGACGCGCATCCCGTCGGCGTCTCGCGCCCCGGTGAGACGCGGCGCGGACTCCGCCGGCTCAGCCGCTCCGGAGGCGCTCCCGGAGCTCCTCCACGCCGGGGGACGGGCCGACGCCGAGCTCCGCCAGCATCCGTTCGGCGCGGCCGAGGGCGCCGAGCGCGCTGCCCCGATGGCCCGCGTCGAGGTGGATCCGCGCCGCCCGCAGGTGGTGGCGCTCGTCGTAGGGGTCGGCGTCGGCGAGCCGCTCGAGCAACCCGAGCGCCTCGGCCTGGCGCCCGCCTTGCACCGCGTCGTCCACCATGAGCCCGAGGAGCTGGAGGTGGGCGCGTGACGCCGACTCGCGCTCGGCGGTGGCCCAATCGGCGTAACGGTCGCCGGGGAGCAGCTCCCCTCGGTAGCGCTCGACCGCCGCCCTGGCTGCCTTCGCCGCCCGGCCGTCGCCCGCGTCGGCGCCGAGGATCGCCGCGTCCGCCAGCGCCCGGAACCGCTCCAGGTCGGTCGCCGCCCCCGCCGCCAGCCGCAGGAAGCTCCCGTCGCGCACCACGAGGTCGCCGCACGCCGAGCGGATCCGCCACAGCACGTTGCGCAGGCGCCGGGCGCCCACCCCCGGCTCGGCATCGGTCCACAGCAGCTCGATGAGGTGGTCGACGGTGACGCGTGGGCGCAACGCGAGGACCTTGATCGCCTGGGTCGCCAAGCTCGCGCGCAGGTTCACCGGCTTCCCCCGGTGCCGGATGGAGAACTCGCCCAAGAGCGTGATCTCCCACTCCGCCTCGGGCGTGCGCTGCGCGCCTGCGACGGCCGGGCCGGTCCGGGCACCCGCGGACGTGGTCGTGTGCACCGGCGAGCCCTCGGTCCCGTCGGCCCCGGGCAACGCGGCGCGCTCCCGTGCCGCCAACGCCGCGAAGCCCGCCGCACCGCGCTCGGCCATCCGCCGCTCGATCGCCGCCAGCCGCACTCGGGCCTCGTCGGGCATCCCCGCCTCGGCAAGGCGGACCGCCGAGCAGATGTCGACGAGGCACTGGACGAGCGGGGAGCCGTCGTAGCCCGCGCTGGCTCGTGCGAGGTCGTCGAGGGCGGCATGCGGATCCTCCCGAGTCACGCCGCGCAGCCACGCTTCCCACGGGGCCGCCGCGCCCTGACGGGGCTCGGCCACAGGCCTCGAGGGCCCCAGCCAGCGCTCGGGGTCCGCCCGCTCCCCGGCGAGGAAGCGCACCGTGGCCCCCAGCGAAAGCGCCATCGGCTCCCCGCCCCCGCCGCACAGCTCGTGCTCGCTCGCCGCCACCATTGCGACCGCCGCCGGGCCTCGGCCCTGCTCGAGCTCGAGGAGTGCCAGGGCGACGAACGTCCGCAGCCGGGCGCCGGCACCCGCGGCCGCGCCCATGGAGAAGAGCCTGGCCGCGTCCCGAAGCCCGTGCGCGTAGTCCCCGGCAGCCGCGTGCACGCGCGTCGCGAGCTCGATCCCGTACGCCGCCATCGTGGTGCTGCCGGCGTCCTCTGCCGCGCGCACCGCGGTGACCACGGACTCCCGAGCGCTCTCCACGTCCCCTTCTGTGAAGAGGAGCGTGGCGTCGAGGAGGGGCGGCACGACGGCGAGCGTCACGTCGCCGCTGCGCGCCGCGCAGGCCATGATCCAGTCCCTCCAGCGGTCCGCCTGCCGGCGCAGTCCTCGTTGCACCAGGCTGCGACCGACGACGAGCGCGGTCTCGGGCGACGAGGGGAACCGGTCGGTCTGCCCGATGAGCAGTGAGACGTGGCCGCGCTCGGCGGCCTCGTCCACCTCCCCCGGCCCGAGCGCCGCCGCGCGCACCGTGCGGGCGAGGACCTCGGACTGGGTGCTCAGCCGGCCGGCGAGGTCGACCGCGCGCGAGGCGATCGTCACCGCCCCGGCGGGGTCGTCGCCGAGCACCCGGAGCGCCGCCGCGTCGATGAGCATGCCGAGCGCGCGGTGCGGGCGGAGCTCGGCGCACGTCTCGGCGGCCGCCACCATGCGGTCCGACACCGACACGCTGACGTCGGACGCCAGGCGGGCGCCGCGGTAGGCGAGCTCGGCGGCCACCGGGGCGCTCGGGTTCTTCCGCCGCCCGAGCTCGACGCAGTACGACGCCCGCTCGCGCTCGCCGGCCGACAGCCAGTGCCCGGCGGCGTCCGTGAGGTGCTGGCCGGCGGCGTCGAGGGTCGCCGCGCAGCGCGCCGCGAGCTCGCAGTAGCGGGCGGCGGCGGCGGGGTCGCCGCGCTCGAGGGCGACGTGGGCGGCCTCGACGAGGCGCCGCGCCGCCACCTCGTCGGGCGCGACGACGTCCACGGACGCGTGGTACGCGCTCGCCTCGATGGCGTTCGTCTCGGCGAGCGCGTCGCTGAGCGCCCGGCGCACCGAGCGGCGCTCCTCGGGCGGGGCCCGATGGAAGGCCACGCTGCGCACGAGCGGGTGGAAGAACTCGAGGCGCGGGCCGTCCCGGCAGACGATCCCCGCGTCGATCGCCGGCTCGAGGTCCGGTGCCGAGACGCTCAGGCGCTTCATGGCGGAGAAGAGGACATCGGTCGGGGCCCTTCCTGCGGCCACCACGGCGAGCGCTCGCCTCGTCTCCGCTGGCAGGTACCGCACCACGTCGAAGGCCTCGAGGATCCCCTTGCCTGCCGGCAACGGGTCGGGGAGGGGGTGCCACCCGGCGAGCTGCGCCTCGGTGAGGCGGCTGCACAGGTCGATGAGCGCGAGCGGGTTGCCGCCGGTCCGGTCCACGAGCTCGGAAAGCGTTCGCGCGGACGGGACCTGGTCGCAACGGGACCCGAGCAGGTCGCGCGCCTGGGAGAGCGTGAGGCTGCCCAGGACGTGCACCGGCACCGCCGGGCCCCCCAGCTCGAAGGGCTCCAGGTGCGGGGTGTCGCGCCAGGCGAGGATGAGGCTCACCGGCTGGTCGGCGAGCGGGCCGAGCACCGCAGCCGTGATCGCGGCTACGAGGGCGGGCTGGAGCTCCTGGCAGTCGTCGATGGTCACGAGCAGCGGCCCGGCGAAGCCGTCGAGCATCCGCCGCAGCGAGGAGGCGGCCGCCTCGACCGCCGCGCGCTGGGGATCGGGCGGGCGGCTCGCCCCGTCCTGGACGCCGGTGCCGATGCGCACGCCGGGCACCGCCGGGCGCAGCCGGGCGGCGAGGTCGTTCAGGCTCTGGTCCGGCCACTGGGGGAGCGGCGCCGAGGTGTCGTCGGCGAGCCGGCCGCGCACTTGGACGGTGTGGAACTCCGTCGCCCGCGCGACCGCCGAGTCGATGAGGGCGCTCTTGCCGACCCCGGGCTCCCCGCGGAGCGCCAGCGCCCCGCTCCGGCCCCTCCGGGCGTGCCAGAGCAGCTGGTCCATGCGGGCGTGCTCGCGGCTCCGAGCGACGAGGCCGACGCGCGGCGTGCGCGGCTGCCAGTCGACCGAGCGGGCGCGCGGCTCGTAGGAACGGGGAGACGGCCGCAGGCTCAAAGGACCGCCCCCCTCTCCAGGAGGGTCTCCGACGACACGGCACCCGACCGCACCGCGGCCGACGACGACCGCCAGACAGGAGAACTCGCTCGCCTCAACTTCGTCACCGCGCTCTCTTGCACCTCGAATGGAATCGAGAACCGGACTCTAGCCCTCTTTGAGCTTTCCGCAAGGTGGGTGCGACCACGTAGTACCCGCGCTCCACACCCGTGACACGCACGCGTCCACTGTCGCGCCGCGGGTCGAGACCGCGTCGTCGAGCGACTCGTGGGTGTGCGGCGCGCAGGCACTATCGCACGATCTCCATGCGGAGCCCGAGGTTGTTCCATTCGGGGTGCTCCGGGAGGCGGGCGACGGCTCTCGCGAGGATCCGCCGCGCGGTCCACAGGCAGGCGGCGGCGTCGTAGAGCTGGTAGCGGTACACGCCGGGGAGCGACGCGTCCAGGAGACGCTCGACGCCGGGGAGGCGCTGGACGAGGAGCTCCTTTCGCTCCTCGGACCCGAGCGGGGTGCGCTTCCTGAGCCGGAGTGGGGCGTCGGCGTTCAGCTGGAAGAAGGTCAGCTCCGGGTGGACCTCGAAGACCGTGCGCTGCCAGTACGGGGCGATCGCGTCGTCGATCTCGAGGATCCGCCGCCGCTGGCGCCACCGGATCGGGCTGAGGCCCCCGCCGTTGGCGAGGGCCGCCTGCTCGTAGTCGTCGCACGAGAGCGCCGCCCTGGTCGGGGTCGACGCGATGGCGTTCGACCTCGGGAGGCCGAGGAGGCGCCGTGCCTCGTGCTCGCACGCGCGCCCTCCGGGTGACGGCTCGTCGGGGAGCCCGATGGGGAGGGCGACCGCGATGACGCGGTAGGCCGGTTTGTAGTCCAGGACCTCGGTGAACGTCGACAGCACCTGGGGCTCCTCGGGTGCGATGGTCGCTCCGTGGGACTTCGCGGTCGCGGTCAGCCAGCCGCGCCGGGACGGGACGATGCCGGCGATCACGTCGTAGGGGAGCTGTGGGCCGCTCCTCATCGGTCCGCGCATCGTCATCGGAAGTTCCTCCCGGGATTGCGCTCGGGGCCTGAGAGCTCATCGGACTTCGGTGGACGCATTCCCTTTCATGGCCTTTGAGGACATTCTTCTCCGGGCGGATCCCGCCGCTCGTGATCTTTCGTCCAGGAACGCGAACGGGCCGGGGCGTATGCCCCGGCCCGTTCTACACGTTGGGTCGGTAGACCTACGCTCCCTTGCAGGCTGCTGTGACTGTTGTGGCTGCAACCTTCTTCTTTGTCTTCTTTGTCTCGACTTTGAAGGTCCCTGTTGTCTTCTTGTATGTCACGATCGCCCACCCGCTCTTTGTGGGCTTGATCGGTGGGAGCTGCTTCAGCCACGGTCCGTTTGTACCTGTCTTCTTGGTCAGTGTTGTGAGCTTTGCAGGGTATGTCGCTGTCGCGCTCTGCGCCTTGTACGCCTCGAGGGCGGTCTGCACCGTCTTCACTGTGGTCTGGCAGGCCGCCGCGGCGGCGTTCTTGGTCGTCGTGCCGACGGCGAAGATCACGATCGTGGCGAGGATCGCCAGGATGATGATCACGATGAGGAGCTCGATGAGGGTGAAGCCCTCGTCTTGCCTCCGCTGCTTCAGTCGTTCCTTCATGGTTGATTGCCTCTCCTTGGTAGGTGTGTTGGTACTACGCCCCGTCTGGAATCGGGGCGAACTGCCTCTTCGATATGTGATTGCTTCATGAAGCTGTGGCCGACACCTCCCTCCGCGCCGAACAGTCAAGACCTCGTCAGGCGATGTGCACCTGGCGGTAGATGCCGTACATCGCCGAGATGAGCGCGACGGCGACGAACCCCACGATCAAACCGACGAACACGATCACCGCCGGCTCGAAGAGGGACGTGAAGCGCTTGAGCTTGTAGTCCAGCTCGCGATCGAAGTACTTGGCGGCGGTCGCGAGCTGGTCGTCCATCGTCCCGGTCTGCTCGCCGACCTTGAACATATGGCGGGCGGCGGCCGGGAACAGACCGCTCGACGCGAGCGGGGCCGCGAGCCCTTCTCCGCGGAGCATCGCACCGCGCGCCTGGTCGAGTCCACGGCGGAACACGAAGTTGGTCGTGGTGTCCATCGTCACCTGAAGGGCGTCGGGCAGCGGGACGCCCGCCGTCACCATCGAGAAGAGGATCCGGCAGAACCGCTCGATGATCGCCGTTCCGATCAGATCGCCCACGACGGGAAGCTTCAGGAGTAGCCGGTCGCGGGCCTCGCGCCCCTTCGGGGTCACCGAGGCGAGCACCACCAGCAGCACGAGGATCGCGACGGCGCCGACGATCGGGACCCAGTCGTTGGAGAAGAAGTTCGCCACGGCGAGGAGCATCCTCGTGACGAGCGGGAGCTTCGCTGTGAGGGAGGTGAAGAAGGTCTTGAAGCGGGGGAGGACGAACGCGGTGATGACGACGACCGCCAGGATCGCGAAGACGAACACGATCGACGGGTACATGAGCGCGGAGCTGACCTTGCGGCGGGCTTCGACGTCTCGCTCGATGTAGTCCGCCAGCTGGTCGAGGACGGTGTCGAGGGTGCCCGTGAGCTCCGCCGAGCGCAGGATCCCCAGGTAGTACGGCGGGAAGGCCTCCGGGTGCTTGGAGGCTGCGCCGGCGAAGGTGTCGCCACCCCGCAGATCCTCCGCCATCCGGGCGAGCACGACGGCGAACCGCTTGTTGGCGAGCTCCTCGGTCATCACCTCGAGGGCCTCGAGGACGGGGATGCCCGAGCGCACGAAGACGGCCATCTGCCGGGAGAAGTGCATGAGCTCGCGGCGCGGGAGCTTCTTCTTCGTGATCTCGAACTGCAGGGCGTTGCGGCGCTCCTTGACGTCGACGGGCGCGAGGTTCCGCGCCACCAGGGAGCGGCGCGCCATCCCGAGGGTGAGCGCATCTTCGACGCCCGACACCGTGGCGCCGGAGGGGTCGATGGCCGTGTAGCGGAATTTGGGCATTGGAGTCGTTCCCCGGTTACAGCGCGTAGATGGTGCGGAGCACTTCGGCGACGGTCGTGACGTCGTTCTCGACGAGTTGGATGGACTCGTCGCGCAGCGTGCGCATCCCCTGGGATGCGGCCATCCTCTGGAGCTCCTCCTGGGTGGCCCACCCCACGAGGAGGCGCCGGATCTCGGGGGTGACCCGCATCACCTCGAACACCCCGATGCGGTCTCGGTAGCCCGTGTGGGCGCAGAAGTTGCACCCCTCGCCCCGGAAGAACGTCGTCTTGGGGTGCCCGCCGCCCTCCTCGTAGAAGGCCAGCTCGTCGGCGCTCGGGGTGTACGGGACCTTGCAGCTCGGGCAGGTGCGCCGCACGAGCCGCTGCGCGACCACGGCTACGACGGAGGATGCGATGAGGAAGGACTCGATCCCCATGTCGAGGAAGCGGTGAAGGGCTGCCGAGCTGTCGGTGGCGTGGATCGACGACAGGACGAAGTGACCGGTCAGGGCCGACTGGACCGCGACGCGCGCGGTGTCGACGTCGCGGATCTCCCCGACCAGGATCACGTCGGGGTCCTGGCGGAGGATCGACCGCAGGCCGGTCGCGAACGTGATGCCCGCGGTCTCCTGCGTCTGGATCTGGTTGATCGAGGGGAACGTGTACTCGACCGGGTCCTCGATGGTCATGATGTTGCGGTGGGGCTCGTCGATCTCGGCGAGCGCCGCGTAGAGGGTCGTCGTCTTGCCGCTGCCCGTCGGTCCTGCGCACAGGATCATCCCGAAGGGATGACGGATGAGCTGGTCGATGGCGGCGCTCGTGTCGGGCGGCATTCCGAGCTCCGCAAGGCGGAAGAGGGTGCGCCCCTTGTCGAGGATCCGCAGGACACAGCACTCCCCGGAGATCGTCGACACGGTCGAGACGCGGACGTCGATGTCACGCCCGTCGACCTCGATGGTGAACTGCCCGTCCTGGGGGCGACGGCGCTCGACGATGTTCATCCCCGCCAGGATCTTGAAGCGGCTCGTCAACGCGGCGGCCATCGAGATCGGCAGCTCGAGCGCGTCGTGCAGCGCGCCGTCGATTCGGAACCGCACGCGCAGCCGGTTCCCCTGCGGCTCGATGTGCACGTCCGAAGCCCGGTCGCGCAGCGCCTGGGTGACGATGAGGTTGCCCACCTGGACGATCGGTGCGTCGTCGGGGATCGACGTCGAGCTCGTCTGCTCGACGACGCGACGGGGCTCTTCGGTCGCCTGGAACGCCTGGATGTGCGACTGGATCTCGCGCAGGGCGGGGTAGGCGGTATCGATCGCGCGCTGGATGTCCGAGCGGGGGGCGATGACGAAGCGGAGGGGACGTGCGGTCGCGTTCTGCAGGGCGAGGGTCACCTCGGGGGTGGGGTCGGCGACCGCGACGACGACCGACCCGCCGTCGGAGCTCAACGGCACCGCGAGGTTGTTGCGCGCGACGCCCTCTGGGAGGAACTCGCTCGCGTCGGCCGCGGGCTCGGCGTGCGAGAGATCGACGAGCTCGATGCCGAGATGCTCGGAGAGCGCTGCCGCAAGGTCGCGGTCGCCGAGGACACCCTGCTCGACGAGGACCGTGCCGAGGCGGCGGCCGGACGTGGTCTGCTGGACGAGCGCGTCCGCCAGCTGCGTGTGGGTGATCATCCCCGAGCCGATGAGCAGCTGCCCGAGCTGGGTGCGCGATGCGCCATCTCGGCTCGCCGGCGCATCGTGTTCAGTCGTCACGAGCACCGGGTCACTCACGTCGGTTTCCATGGTCCGCCCCATTCCCCTCATGCCGCGCCTTCCCCGTCTCCGTCACCCGCGCAGCAGAGCCGCACAGGATTGTCGCGGAGGGGGGTCACAGCGACCTCCATCGAATGCCAATAATACGTCAACGTTGCAGTCGCGTTGTTACTCATTCGTCTTGGATTCGGTTGACCTCTCTGAAAGCAGTGTGCAACCTTTCCGGGTTGTGCCCGTCGGACCGGGTTGTGCGGGTGGTACCGGGCCGGGCTCGTGGCCGAGCACGGCGGGTCACTCGAGCGCCCGGCGTCCGGCAACTTGCCCTGGTCACGTGCCACCTCAGGTGAAATCAGGCCCCCCGGACGAGCCGACCGGGGCCGGCGCCCGACGCGCTCGTTGGACCCGGGGGGGGCCGGGAGCAGCCGTAGCCCGGCGAACGGCCCCCCGTGCCGAGGCCGCCACCGAGGGGAAGCGCCGGGGACGCTGAAAGCTTGGATGCACGGGGGTTGGGCATGATTGGTGCCATGACCCGCGAGCGCTCCACCCCCAGAATCGAGGGCTTCCAGAGCCTGGTACGCCCGGCCGTCCTCGGCGACGACGGCGACGTCGCCGTCGTCCGCGAGCAGCAACGTCTGCGGCGCCTGAGAAAGCTCGCCTTCCTCCTCCTCGTCCCCCTCGTCTGGCTGGTGTGGCGGGGGGTCACCCATCAGTCGTTGGTCTGGTTCCCCCACCTCGGCGCGACAGTGGCCAAGTACGTCCCGGTGGTGATCCTCATCGGGTTCCTGGGGCTGATCCTCGTCGTGCAATTCGTGGGTGGGGGCGCGTCGCCGCACACCCTCTACCGGCCGAGTGACATCGAGGTCGGGCTCGACGACGTCGTCGGGATCGACAGCGTGAAGTGCGAGGTCGTGAAGACCCTCAACCTGTTCCTCGGCTACAAGCGCTTCCAGGAGCTCGGGGGGATCCCGCGGCGCGGGATCCTCTTCGAAGGACCCCCGGGGACCGGCAAGTCCTACCTCGCCAAGGCGATGGCCAAGGAGGCCGACGTGCCGTTCATGTTCGTGGGGTCGAGCTCGTTCCAGTCCCACTTCTACGGCATGACCGGCCGGAAGATCCGGAGCTTCTTCAAGGTCCTCCGCAAGTACGCGGTCTCCGAGGGCGGGGCCATCGCGTTCTTCGACGAGTTCGACGCCCTCGGCGCGCAGCGCTCGGGCATGGGCAACGCGAGGGGCGACGGGATCGCCGGCGTCGTCAACACCCTTCTCACCGAGATCCAGTCCTTCGACCAGCCGCGGCGAGGGCGGCGCCTCGCCCGGCGCCTCTTCGTCGAGCCCGCGAACCGGCTCCTCCCCGCCGCGCATCAGCTGCACCAGAAGCCGCTGCAGCCGGCGAACGTGCTCGTCATCGCGGCGACCAACCGCGCCGACAACCTGGACCCCGCCCTCCTGCGGCCGGGCCGCTTCGACCGCTCGATCCACTTCTCCCTCCCGTCGCGCCGCGCGCGGCACGACATCGCCCGCTACTACCTGAAGCGCGTGTCGTGCGATCCCGGTCTCGACGTCGACGAGGTCGCGGACCGCGTGGCCGCCATGACGACCGGGTACTCGCCCGTCGCCATCTCGCACATCATCAACACAGCGCTCCCGTTCGCGCTCGTCCACGACAGGACCGGGGTCACGCTGGCGGACATCACCGAGGCGAAGCTCGAGTTCGAGACCGGCGAGAAGGACCTCTCGACCACCTACACCGACGCCGAACGCCGCCGCGTGGCGTGCCACGAGGCGGGTCACGCGACGGTCGCCTACTTCCTCGGCGAGGGGCGCCAGCTCGACGTGCTCTCCATCGTGAAGCGCCGGGACTCGCTCGGCATGCTCGCCCACTCCGACGCCGAGGAGCGCTTCACCCGCACGAGCGACGAGTACGAGGTGCTCATGCAGATCGCGATGGGCGGTATGGCCGCCGAGGCGCTGTGGTTCGACCGGGTGAGCTCGGGACCTGCCGGCGACCTGGTCACCGCCACCAAGGCCGCCGCGCACATGGTGGGCGTCTTCGGGTTCGGCAAGTCCTTCGTGTCGATGGCCGCCGACGACGAGTCCGGGCCCCTCGCCCAGGGGCTCGTCGCCAAGGTGCTCGGCGACCGCCAGATGCGCGCCGAGGTCGACGCGCTCTTGAAGGACGCGTACGCGAAGGCGCGCGCGGTGCTGGAGGAGCACCGCGAAGTGGTGGACGCGTTGGCCGCGGTCCTGGTCGACCGCGGCGAGCTCCTCGGCAACGAGATCATCGAGGTCATCGAGCGCGCGTCCCCCGCGGCCGTCGGCAAGGCGGTCGGGAACGCCGCGCTCGACGTTCTGCACGCCGACGAGCCCTCGCCGCGCGCGACGCAGGCCGCCATGCCGTAGCAGGCGTTCGCAAGGCGCGCTCGCGGCGCACGGTTCGGCGGACGGCCCTTTGGCCGGTGGAGGCGTGCGCGGAATGCTCCTCGTGGGGATTGAAGAAGTAGTGCGCATGCCCCCGCGTTGCGGGGGATCGCGAATGGGGACGCCGGTCACGGCCGGTGGGGGAGTTGATGGGGATGGGCCATGCACGGTCGCGTGGTGGGACGCGCTGCGCCCCAGCCACGACGCCACGGGGTCGGCGCGCTCCTCTTGTCGATCGGCGTCTCGGGCCCCGCTGTCGCGGCAGGGGTCTCTGGCCCAGGGGCGCGCGACGCGTCGGCCGCGTCGTCGGTGCCGCCGCCGGCCACCGAGAGCCCGTCGTGGTCGGGCGAGCTCGCGTGGGCGTCCAAGAACGGGACGAGCGCCTTCGACCACGTCACCGGCGCATGGGTGCAGCCGGCGGTCGCCGCCTCCTCGAGCCCCGAGTACGCCGACACTTGGGTGGGGATCGACGGCTACGACAGCACGCTGCTCCGGGCCTGCACCACCGCGTCGAGCGGAGGCGGCACCGTGTCTTACCAGGCATGGTTCGTCGCCTGGACCGGGGCGCCGTCGGGGATGCGGTCCTGCGCGAGCCCGTGGCCCCCGGCGACCACCTCGGGGTGGCGATCGACCGCACCGCGACAGGTTCTTGGCGCGTCGAGCTTGCCGACGCCACCGCGGGCTGGACATGGTCGGCGACCGTCGACTACCCGGCCACCGGGGCGAGCGCCGAGTGGATCGAAGAGGCGCCGGGTACATGGGCGACACCGTCGCGCTACCAGACGCTCGCCGACTACGGCTCGGTGACGTTCACGACAGTGCGGGTGGACGGCGCGGCACCCGCCTCGGTGACAGCCTACGAGGTCGCACAGAGCGGCTCGGTCACCTCGTACCCCGCGACATGCGACCCAGCGAGCGCCTCCTTCGCCATGCACTACGGCGCGCCGCCCGCGATCAGCTCGGTCAGCCCGCCGACGGGACCGTCGTCGGGCCGCAGCATCGTCGAGCTCTCGGGACAGAACTTCGGCGCGTCATCGGTCGTCCGCTTCGGCGGCGTCGACGGCGCCGTCGTGTCGAGCTCGACATACTCGATCGTCGTCCGCCCCCCCGGGAACGTCCCGGTGACGGTCGACACAGGCCCCGCCGGCACGGCGGCCGGAGGGGCCACCTTCGACTACGTCGGCGGCGCGAGGTATGTCGTCGCCTTCTCCTCGGGGAGGATCGACGCCTTCACCGGCGCGCAACCCGCCACCGTCACTCAGGACGCCGGCGGCACCGTCGTCGGCGTCGCGAGGGACGTCGTGACCGACGGCTATTGGGAGGCGAAGGCTGGAGCGGGGTCTACGACGTCGGCGCGCCCGACCTCGGGACACTCGCCGCGTTGGTCCAGCGCCGGGCGATCGGATCGGTGGCAGGCATTGCCGGCACGCCGACAGGGTCGGGGTACTGGATGGTCACGAGCCTCGGCCACGTCTTCGGTACCGCCGGCCCGTTCGGCACACTGGGCGCCGAGCACCGCGCGGCACCCGTCGTCGGCATGTCCGCCACGCCTACAGGGAAGGGTTACTGGCTCGTCGCGTCCGACGGCGGGATCTTCACGTTCGGCGCGGCGCGCTTCTACGGGTCCGCGGCCGCCGCCGGCCATCGCTCCGCGTCGGTCGGCACCCTCGCGGGCTGAGGCCGGGCCCCTGCGGAGGGCCTAGGAGCGTGGGTCGCAACCGGCCATCAGGCCAGCTCCGGCGGTCGGACGTGAGGGGATCATGAGGCTGGTGTCACGGTGGAGGACCGTGCCGTCCGAGAACCAGGTCGTCGAGCGCGTGTAGCGCGCCATCACGCCGGTGCCACTGCCCTGGCGTTGGCCAGCTTGCGCAGATTGTGGCAGAGGACGTGGAGGGTCCACTCGCCCTTCGCACCTTCGAGACCGCGAAGGCGCAGGAAGCCGGCGTGCTGGCGGACCTTCATCTGGCCGAAGGCGGGTTCGACGATCGCCTTTCGCCGCGCGTAGTCGGCCCGGCCCCTCTTCGTCCTGAGCCGCCGGGCCATGCGCTCGCGGTTGGTGGCGTCCTTTGGGATCGGTCCGCGTGGCGCGTCGAGGACGCGCTCTGTGTGCTTCAGCCTCCCCGTCGCGATGAGCACGTCGGTCTCGGTGTCGGTCGCTTTCGCCAGGTTGTCCTCCGAGCAGTAGCCGGCGTCGGCGAGGACGACGTCGGGCCGGTCGTCGACCCCGGTGGAGGCGAGGTTCTCCTCCATGCGATCGGTCATGGAGAACAGCTGGTCGACGTCGCCTGCGGCCTGGACGACATCGGCGGCGAGGACTACTTGGGCCTCTTCGTCGACGACGGCCTGGGCGTTGTAGGCGTAGTGGAACCCCTCGGTCGTCTTCATCATCCGGCTCTCGGGATCGGTGAAGTTGCGCTGGGAGCGTTTGTCCGGCGTGGCCTTCTGCGCTGCTCGTTCGGCCGCCTCGTGCACCTCGGCGTCAGCCGCTCCGGCTGCTCTCGCCTTCTCGGCGGCCTTCGTTGCCGCCTTCTTCCTCGCGTCGGTCTCGATGGCCTCCTTGGCAGCGCGCAGCTTGGCGAGGCGCGTCGTTCTTCTGGCGAGCTCTTCTGGGAGCTCGTCACCTCGCCGGTCGCAGCCGTTGGCCTCGTCTTGTGCCTGGTCGACCGCCTCTGCTTCTTCCAAGAGCGCCTTCACCTGCGCCTCGTAGTCGGCGATCTTGGGGCCCAGGCGGTCGTAGCTCATCGCCTTGTGACGTGAGGCCGACGCCCGGAGCTTGGTCCCGTCGAGGGCGACGCGTCCGAGCTTGACCAGTCCGGCCTCGGCGCACAGGGCGAGGGTCTGGACGAACAGGGCGTCCAAGGCAGACAGGTGGCGCCGACGGAACCGGGCGATCGAGCGGTAGTCGGGGGCCTGGTTCGCGCTCAAGAACCGGAAGGCCACGTCGGTCGCACACCGCCGCTCCATCTCGCGCGAGGACGTCACTCCGCTCGAGTAGCCCCAGAGCAACAGCTTCAACATCATGGTGGGGTCGTAGGGCGGCGCACCGTCTGAGACGACGTAGGAGGCGTAGATCGCGTCGAGGTCGAAAAGCTCGTCGACCGCTTCTGCGATGAACCGGGCCTCGTGGTCCTCGGGCAGCCAGTCGTCGATCGAGGGCGGCAGGAGGAACTGCTGGTGCGGCTCGTAGGCGCGGAAGGCTCGCTGTCGTCCGACAGGCACCTCGGGCGGGATGCTGGCTTGCTCACCTTGGTCCACGACGAAGAGCTGATCGCTGGCAACGGTCATGGGCAAATTCTCGCCCATAACCACCAACTTCGCGAGTATCGCCGGCTGACGAACGCGCTGGTCGTGCGCCTTTCACACCTCCGGCCAGCGGCTTACCCTGGCGCGGTTCTGACCCACGCTCCTAGAACAGGGCGGGCCACCCGCGGCGTCGTGCAGACCCCGGGCCGGAGCACAGCCACCCGGGGCCGGGGCCCGTCTCGCGCGTCGACCTGCTCCAGCGCGCCGTTTCTCCTCGGCAACCGCCGATGCGTTTCGTGCCCGTCGCGGTTGACGTTGACAAAGTGTTGATCTCGCAGCGACTTTGAAGTGACAAAGCCGTCGTAAAACCGCGGGCGGAGAAGTGGTGGACGCGTGCCACCGGGAGCGGAGATCGGTCACCTCGGGATGTCCGTCATCCCGTGCGGCTTCTCCGCTCGGAGAGGGCGGCCGATGGGAGCATGCCGACGAACGGCCGTGGAGCTGGGCGGTTCGGCGCCGCTGGCGCCACGTACGATCCCCGCTCCCGACCTACCACTTCCGTCGCTCCGCGAACGATCGTCGTGGGCTCGTCACGCAAGAGCCTGTCGAAGAAGCCATTCATCGGGAGTTGGAGGCGGCGAAACACCATGGACCCCCGCAGCGCGCGTCTTCGCAGGTCAGGGCGGTTGTCGGGGTGCCTGGGTACGCAATGATGATTTCTTCTTGCGAACTTTTTGTCCTTCTCGGTATCAGGGTCGACCCGCGGTGACTCGTCCGGGCAGCGATAGGCGCGTCTCGCAGGCGAGGGTGTCGGTCTTGACTTCTTCATCGGGAGTTCTTCGGTCTTCGGTCCCAGGCGGAGGTTGGTCACAGACTGTCGCTTGCCAGTCCCTGGCGGGTGGACCGATGAAGGTGGCCGGTGAGGTCGGTCAGAGTGCCGCCGCGGGAGCCCCCGCTCGTGCGGGAAGCCGGGATGGCACCCCCGTCTCACCGGCCACCCCTCTTCGGGGGTCGCGGCCAGATGACCCAGGTCTCCTACCAACCCGATGGCGGCGTGGTGGTCGAGCTGCCGACGGAACCTCCGCCAACCCCAGTGGTCGAGCAATCGGAGTTGCGCTGATGGCAGGGGACGCTCCTCTCGGCCTTCGGCCTTCGGCCCTCGGCCCTCGGCCCTCGACCTCATAGGCATCTACGGGAGTGCGAGCCAAGCGCTGTCGCCGGTTCGCGGGGGGAGTCGACAGAGGTGGCCGGGTGGGGCTGGGACGAGTGCCGCTGCGGGAGCCCCCGCTCATGCGGGAAGCCGGGATGGCACCCCCGTCTCACCGGCCACCCACTTACGGAGGGACCGGATGATGACTGGCGCTTCTCACTCGGCAGTAGGGACGATCGCCAGCCCCGAGGCCCCGCGCCTCCCAAGGTCGAGGTCCGTCGCTCGCGCTGGCAGAGCTTCGGCATCGCCGTGGGCAGCCTCGTCCTCGTCTACGGGCTAGGGGCTCGTCGTGATGCTCCTGGGCGGCGTGATCATCCAAGCCCTCGACCCCCAAAGGGTCTTGAACATCTTCGCCTCCCTCCACAACCGGTGGGGGCGCACTTCTCGGGATCACGGTGCTTTGGCTCCTTCCTCCACACCCGTGGGAGAAGCGCGTCATCGCATCGTTGCCCCGCGAACTACCGGCACGGTTGCCGGTGGGAAAGGGGACGGTGACGAAGGAGTCGTCACCACGGTGTGGGGGCGGTTAGTCAGCTAATCGCAGCGTCACATAACCAACCGCCCACCGGCCGCACAGATATCAGTCCGACCGGGGGCGAACCAAGAAAGGAACCGAATGATGATACGACTACCCCGTCGATTCGCCCTCTGGGGTGGAGCGGCGGCCATTGCCATGGGCGGCTTCGCCTTCATGGCCTCGAATCACGTCGACGCCAGTAGCGCTGGCGCCGGTGCTGGAAAGGTGAGCGGTTACACCGTCGCCAACCAGAGCTACAGAATCACAAATCGCTGTGCAACAGGAACAACGAGCCCGACGTGCACGGCGACACCCTACATTAAAGGCTTCACCTTTACTTTGACCGCGAATAGCGCGACAGCAAACGCAAAGGTGCAGCCCACCACCGTCCTGGCCTACCCCGAAACCAACACAGGCGGGCGCCCGTGGGGGCACACCACAAGTTGCACGGTTACCACGTGGAATGCAACAACAGGTACTGGGACCGTCACATGCACAGCAGCAGCCCACCCATCACAGGCGCCAGTTGCGACATTCGACCGACTGTACGTCGAGGCGAGCCAGTAGCGACCAACTAGCACAAGTTGTAGAAACCGAGCCGCTGCTGCCGGGGTGGGGTCAACCACCCCGGCAGCAGTCCTCGAACACGTGAGAGGAGGCCCGTGAACTGTGGTGCATCTCGTTCCCCGTCAGGGGATACCGGGGCCGATGAGAAGAGGGGGTCGGTTATTGGCAGCGTTGGCGGTCGTTCTGCGCCGTGACCACGCCTGACGTCGATCGCACACGAGCCCCATGACCGCCATCGAAATCGAAAGACCAGCGGACCCTGCTGGCGCTAGCACCGATGCAGTGTCGCAGTCGCCGTCAGCACCGCAGCGAATCAGGGGGAGTCGATCTCATCTCGTCTCCAAGGTGGTCCTCGCTGGCGTGATCGCCCTCGTCGTGCTCTTTGCCGGACTCCTCCCTCAGCAGCTCGGAGGTCGGATGTCCTATGTCATCACGGACGGCATCAGCATGCTGCCCAACTTCCACGCGGACGACCTCGTGATCCTCCGCCGGGAGCCGACCTACCACGTCGGCGAGGTCGCCGCCTATCACAATCAGCAGCTCCACGTGATCGTGCTGCACCGGATCGTCGCCATCCGTGGCGACCACTACGTCTTCAAAGGCGACAACAACGATTACGTGACACAATACGAACCCACGAAGTCCCAGATCGTTGGGGCCGATTGGGTCCACCTGCCTGGCGCGGGACGCATCGTCCTCGACCTGCGGGTGCCGGTCGTCGCCGCGGCCCTCCTCGGCGCACTGTGGCTGTACTCGTTCTGGCGTCCGCGGAGCCGACGGCAGCGAAGGAGACACCGACATGCCAGATGACCCTCGATCTCGCGCTCCCAAGCACCGCGCGCCGAGTTCGAGACCGGAAGTCTTCTTCGCATTCACCATCGTCGCGCTGTGCGCCGCGGGTCTGGCCGCCTTGTCTTGGACCCGGCCCGCCACGACGACCTCTTCGGTCGCGTACGAACAAGTCGGACAGCTTTCCTACAGCGCCAAGACGGCTGCCTCCTCTCCCTATGGGACCAAGGGCGTCGTTACCGGCGAAGGGGTTGATCTGAGGTCGGTCCCGGTGCTCTCCATCTCTTACTCCTACCGGCTCTTGGCGACCGCCCCTAAGACGCTGCAAGGGACGGAGCAGCTGGTGGTCAAAGTGCGCGAACCCATCGGGATCGTCCGCGACATCCCCCTTCAAGCGGTCGGGCACTTTTCTGGTGACGGGTTCTCGACGACGGCGACCGTGACGTTCTCGTCGATCCAAGCGATCATCGCGTCGTGGACGCCGATGTCAACGGGAGCCGCATACACGGTCTCCATCGTGCCCAACGTGAGCGTAAGTGGGAATGTCGCAGGAGAACCCGTCAAGACTGGCTTTTACGCCGCGACGGGCTTCACGCTCAGCCCCACGCTCTTCGAGCCCTCGGCGTCGCCGGGGGGCGGGACGGCAGCGATCACCACGAAGCCGTCGTCCGTCGGACATCCTCTCACTCAGCGCACCAGCGGGTCGGTGCCAGGGCCCAGGCGTCCGGCCACGCTGTTCAGTCAAGTCTCGGTGCGCGACGTCCGCTACGGCTCTTTGGTCCTCCTGGCCGCGGCGCTCGTTGGGATGGCCCTCTTTGGCCGAAGGTGGTTCAAGGACGCGACCAGCGACGACGAGCGGGTGCGGATCGCGACGCGCTTCGGGTTGTCGCTCCTCTCGGTGGACGCGCTTCCCGCCTTATACGACCTCGCGGTCGTCGAACTCAGCTCCTTCGAAGGTCTTGTAAGGGTCGGGCAGCGCCTTGAGTGCCCCCTGCTCCACCTGGAGACCGGAGTCGCCGACGAGTACGCCGTCGTCGACAACGGCACCCTCTACCGCTACACGCTCGCAGAGCGCCACGTGCGGGGCGGCGTCGCCGCGATCGGAGCCGCGGAGCTTGGACCGACGTCTCATACGCGATCGCGCGCGATCGCGAACGGGTCGTCCGTCCTGGGGGGATCGGTGGGACCTGATGGACCGTCGAGAGTCGGCGCGCATCGTTTCGGAGCCAGTCGATGACCGGTGACGCGCCCGGCCTCCCGTCCCGGGGCGAAGTCAGCGTTCTCGCCAGAGGCTCGGGAGGGAGTGAAGCCTTGATCGCGTTCGAGGACTAGGTCTTGTGACGTGCACACCCTGCGCCGAGTCCTCATGGCGCGAGCAGCGTCCCCGACCGCGTCAGACAGATCGTGCCGGAAAGCCGCAGGGAGCAGCGCAGGTCGTGCCACACGACACCGTTCTTGATGACCGACCGCGGTGTTTGTCACCGTCGACGTGTTTGTGGACTTCACGACCACGTCGTAGGTGATCGTGGTGGTGCCACCGCTCGCCAGCGTGTGGGTGGCCACGAGCTTCGAGCCTGGGACCTTCACCGAGCAGGTGCGTGCACAACGGCGCAGCGCTCGTCGAAGGTCACAAACCCGGTGATGGTCCTGAGCGTGGTCAAGTCCTCGTTCCCCGCTTGCGGCTCGATCGTCCCCCTCACAACCAAGGGCACCTCACGCTCACCGACTCTCGGATCGAGGCAATGCACGACGATGGCTGCTGATCAGTTCACCTACACGACACCGGCGCCGGTGACCGCGTCGGATGGCACGTCGGGCGGTACACAGTGAGTGCGACCATGAGCCGCGACCTCGCCACCTATCTCGACGCCATCGACGCGCGCATCGACGCCGACCACGAAGTGGACCTGGAGCGCTCGGATGACGACCTGCGTGAGGTCCGGCGCTGCGCGGTCGCCCTGCTCCGGGGAACCATGATCCCAGAGAAGGTCCACGAGGACTGGCCGGACTTCTTCCGCCTCGTCCTCGCCGTCGTCCTCGCCCACGGCTCACTGCGGCTCTGCCACCTCCAGCAGGAGTCCTCCCTCTTCGAAGGCTGGGGCGACGACCCGCTCACCGACTACGACCGCGTGTTCCTCGAGACCTTCATGGACGAGGTGGACGGCGTCCTTGATGAAGGTGGCGTCTGCACGCACGGTGGTCTTGCGAGGCGTGAGGTGGAGGGGACGAGATGAAGGTGAACCGCTTGGAGCAGGTGCGACAGGCGCTCACCACCGCAGGAATGGGTCCTCCTCGTCACCGCGTTCTCCTACACGGTCTCGGGGATCCTCGTTTCCCCCCGGCCCGCCTCGGTCCGCCGACCCCCCTCGGCGCGCCGAGGCGCTCTCGCGTTCAGGGCTCGGAGAACGCCTGATCCACCGCGTCGGCGAGGTCGTCGTCTGAGAGGTGGAGGTAGCGCTCGGTGGTCACGAGCTGAACGCCGGCTCACGGAGCTCCCGGTAGCGGGCGACGGGCTTGCTCACCGAGTCACCTCGGCCTGCGACCGGGGGATGCCAGGCCGGTTCGGGAGGACCGGATGCCGAGATAGTAGGACAGTAGAAAGAGGCACCATCGTCTTGGGGTCGTCGGCACGCCGTTGGCCGAAAGATCGTGGGCACGGCGAGTGCCGAGGAGCTCGGTACTGTCGGGAACCTCATCTTCGACTCGTCGCTGCGGCGCGTCGGCGCGGTCGCCGTTGGTCGCGGGCGTAAGGCGACCATCGTCGAGTGGCACGCGGTGAGTGGCTTTGGGCCGGATGCGGTCATGGTCGCCGCAGACGCCGCGCTGCGCTCACCCGCCAACGACCAAGAGCGCTTCGCCGCTGGGAAGCTCGACCCCGTCGGCAAGCGAGTCTTGAGCGCACAGGGGAACGAGCTCGGCGTCGTGGACGATGTTACGTTCGACACCGAGACCGGTTCGGTCCACGAACTGCTGGCTGGCGATCGAGAGATCTCGGCCACCGCCATTCTTGGGTGCGGCACCTATGCCGTGGTCCTGGAGGCAACGCAGGATCCGAACCCATCAGCCCCCCCTTCGACGGCTCGGTAGGGCACGCCGACCGTGCGCCCATCCAACCACTCCGGAGACCATGAGGGCCCGTTCCACTGACGCGCGGCGTACGCGTCACGCGTCGAGCGGATGAACCCACCGGAGCCCGGGGAACCTCGCGAACCCGCGGTCCGCTGACACCCAGCTCGCCCCCGCCTCCATCGCCAGTGCGGCCAAGAACGCGTCGGGGACCTGGTTCCCACGCGCTCCCGCATGCCTGCACAGCTGGGAGAAGATCGCCCAGTGGCGCGGGCCCGGCTCGAGCGGCATCACCGCCGGTGAGGACCTGACCGCGTCGACGAATTGCAATGCGGCATCTACAGGCGTCGGGTCGCGGAAGACCCTCGGATGGGTCACGATGCGGAGGAAGCCGCTGAACACGAGACCGCTCAGGCCGAGCGGTTCGTCGCCACGGTTCGCTTCCTCGAGCCAGTCCCGGTACTCCGAGTGACGTTCCGCGTCGGCCCGATGCGCGAACACAAGAACGTTGACGTCAACGCCTCGCATCGACCGGAACGCCCTCGTCCAGCAGCTCGCGCGTGGTGGCGTTGTCCGTGAGGTCAACTCCGGGCATGAGGCCGCCGCGACCGAAAGTCGGGAGCGGGGGAAGTCCGCCCCTCGGCTCGTCCGGAGTGACGAGACTGCCGCGAATCGCGTCCTCGATCACCTCTGCGGCCGGTCTCCCGCTGCGGGCGGCCTTCACCTTCACCTGGCGGTACAGCTCGTCGTCGAGCTTGATGGTGGTTCGCACAGCGGCATCTTAGCATCAAGCGGTCGCATCAAGATGTGCATCTTTAAGTCTACGAGCTGCTGTCCTCTCTTCCTTTGAGGGCGGCGCGCGGCGGTGGCCGCCGGCCACCATGCGCCGCATCGTCGAGGCCGCCGGCGTGCGCCGGCCCTGCGTTCGGCTCAGCGCGCCAGTGGCCCTTCACCTCGGTGCCATCTCCGCGCCGGTACGGCTCGACCCAGACGTCGCCGCCTGCCGAGCGGGGCCCGTTCCCCGTCGCTGAGACCGCGAAGGTCACGACGGCGCCGGCGACGCGCTCGCGCAACGCCCGCGCACGGGCACCCAAGAGCTCGACGAGCTCGGGCGGCGACCAGGGCGACGCCACGGCCTCGGCGTCGATCGCGTCGGGCAGCACCTGCGCGACGCTGCGAACCGCCTGCCACGCCGTGGCCTCCGAAAGCCCCCACGACACCGCCTCTGCGACGAAGTCCTCCGGGCGGACCTCGTCCACCGACCGCCTGCTGTTCACGAACATCCCGGGGACAGACGACACGTGCGGGTACCCCCGCGTGGACATGACGTCGTAGAGCGGGGCAAGACGGATCGATCCCTCCCGGTCGTGGAGCACGCTCACGTTCTTGCCGTGGCGGTCGGCATCGCCGAGCGTGATCGTGAACACACAGGCACGGAGCAGCTCGACGACGTCGTCGCCCGGCGCGCGCCAGCGGCGGAGGACGCCCGCCACCTCGCGGAGCGACGGGCCGCCACGCTCTTCGTACTTGCGCTCGGTCGGGACCGAGAGCGCCTGGCACATGTCTTCCTGATGGACGCGGGAGACCTCGCCAGAGGACGTCGCGCGGTCGAAGCGTTCGACGACGAGCACGCGTCGACCCCCGATGACCGCGACCTCGCAGTTTGCCGCTCGCAGGCCGACGCGCCGGGCGAGTCGCATGCAGAAGGCTTCGTTCTCGACCGAGCGGTCCAGCCCGGGGATCGGCGGCTTCAGGAGGTGCGTCGACGGCACGCCGCCTGCTGGCAGTGCCCAGCCGCCGTTTGCGAGGCGGGTGAGGAGGAGCTTGTGCTGGAGCCCGGGCAGGGAGAGCCGGACCAGGTCGTCGACGCCGAGCGGCGCGACGCGCAGCTGCTCGATCCGTCGCGCCACCTCCCCGTCGTCGACGGGCCGGGCGTCGTCGAGGCGCGCGTGCCGTGGCGGAGGCTCTGTCAGCGGTTGGATCACGAGCGCGCCCGCGCAGTCACGCCCGAGCGCGCCGAGGAGGCCGAACGTGTCGGTGTCCCTCAGGCCGAGGTCGAACGCGACCATGCGACGGACCTCGCCTTCGGGCAGAAGCCCGTCGAAGAAGGGGAACACGCGTCGGTGCCGGTGCGGTCGGAGGCTGAGCGGCAACGCGAGGGAGACGAGCGGGGTGTTGAGCGGCCATCGTCGCCGGGCGATCTCGGTGTAGGCGAGCGAGAGCTCATCGCGGCGCGCCTCGAGCGTCGCCACGTGCTCGCCGTGGAGCCAGACCGCGAGCGGCACCGCGGCGGCCACGGGTCAGCTCCCTTCGGCGACGAGGAGGACGTCGACGCCGAGTTGGTGGAACGCCTCGAGGAGGCGGGCGAGCTGCTCGGTCACGCGCCCGCGCTCGAGCTCCGAGAGGTAGGAGCGGTGGACGCCCATCGCCTCGGCGAGCTGTGCCTGCGAGAGGTGGCGCGCCGCCCGGAACTCGCGGACCGCCGCTCCGAGGGAGGCGGCGTCGTTCACCCGGAAGGTGAGCGGCTGTGGCATGGACCCTGCACCTCGTTGTCTGGATCTCCCGACATCCTATCAGATACGGCCCGACGTCGGGATTCTCCGACATAGTGGCTCAACCGGGGAATTGTCGGGATTCGAAGACGAGCGGGCCGCTGCGGATGCCCGTCCGGAAGTTCACCCTGATCGCGTTCGCGGTGCCCGAACCGGGGCACCGCCGCACCGGCACCGCACCCCATCGATCGCGGCACGGCGGGTCACCGGCTGGTCATGAGCGGGTAGCGTCGGCACGGAGGCGGCGACCGCTCACGCGCGTCGAAGGGTTCGACGTCGGACGAGACCTCGTCGGCATCGACCGCCCCGTCCAGATCCTCACCCCCGAAGGAGAGCGGACGCGCACGGACTGCCCAGCCGGCCTCGGTCCGGATCGTCGCCGTCGCATGCTCACCGACATGGGCGTCTCACCCGCCGGCTCGACACCGAGCTCGTGAACCTGCAGCGGCAGGGTCAGCTGGCCCTCTACGCCTCGTGCCTCGGGCAGGAGGCCGCGCAGGTGGGCGTCGCCTCCGCCATGTCGGAGCAGATCGACCTTCCGGTCGTCGTGCGGATCCCGTCGTTCGGGGGGATCGGGTCCCCCGAGCACCACTCCGAGTCGCCCGAGACCTACTACGCGCACACCGCCGGATTGAAGGTCGTGACGCCGTCGACCCCTGCGGACGCCTACTCGCTCCTGCGAGAGGCGATCGAGCGCCCGGACCCCCGTCATCCACCTCGAGCCCAACCCGCGCTACTGGGCGCGCGAGGACGTCGACCTGCCGGTGCGGACCGTCGATGGACCGCGCGGTCGTGCGGAGGGCCGGTGGCGCCGTGACGATCGTCGCCTACGGGCCGACGGTCGCCACCGCGCTCGAGGCCGCCGACCTGCGGTCGCTCGCGCCCCTCGACCTCGACGCCGTGGTCGAGTCGGTGCAGAAGACGGGACGCCTCGTCGTGGTCCACGAGGCGCCGAGGACCCTCGGCGTCGCAGCCGAAGTCACGGCGGCGGTCCAAGAGCGCGCCTTCTACCACCTCGAGTCGCCCATCTTGCGGGTCACGGGGTTCGACACCCCCTACCCGCCGGCGCGGCTCGAGGACGGCTGGCTGCCGGGCGTCGATCGCGTCCTCGACGCCGTCGAAGAGGCCTGGTCCCACTGATGCCCGAGGCGGGCGTGTAGTGGAGCGGGACCTCCTCCTCCCGACGTGGGCGAGGGCCTCGAAGACGCCACCGTGGTCGAGTGGCACGTCCGCGAGGGCGACGCCGTGGCGCTCAACCAGCGACTCGTCACGATCGAGACCGCCAAGGCCGCGGTCGAGCTGCCCGCGCCCGTTCCAGGGGCAGATCGTCCTCCTCAATGCACGGCCCGGGGAGAGTTTGCGCGTCGGGGAGCTGCTCGCCCGGTTCGACATCGACGGCGGAGCTCCTCCTGCGGGACCCGGCCGTGAACGTCCAGCGGCTGCGCCCGCCCCGTCGCCGCGGGGTGCGGTGCCCGCCGCCGGTCGGGAGGCCGGCGGACGTGCAGCCGCCACCGCCCCGGCGTCCCCCGGAGCGAGCCAGGGGACCGAAGGCCTCGACGGCGGCCAGGAGGACCGGGTGCACGGCGCCCGGTCTTCGTCGGCTACGGCGTGAACGACGACGTGCGGGCGGCACGAGGCGGTCGCCGGTGGCGCGCCGAGCGCCCGCCGGGGACGAGACCCGAGCCGCCGCCGGAGCGCCCGCCGTTGCCGGGGACCGAGGTGCCGGCCGCGCCAGTGCATCGGGACAAGCCCCTGACCAAGCCGCCGGTGCGCTGGCTCGCTCGGACTCTCGGGGTCGACCTCGCGCAGGTGCGCCCGAGCGGGGGCCGCGGCGAGGTCACGCGCGAGGACGTTCGTGCCGTGGTGGAGGAAGGGCGGGGGACGGGTCGCCTGCGGGCGGCCGGCGAGGGCGACGCCGGGAGGGCGCCGGCGGCGGCCGAGTCCCGCGAGGAGGTCGAGGAAGTCGAGGAGATCGAGGTGGTCGGCATCCGGGCACGCATCGCCGAGCGGATGAGCGCCTCCCGTTCGACCATCCCCGAGGCGACCTGCGGGCTTTGGGTGGACTTCGAACGGCTTCTCGAGCTGCGGGGGACCCTCCGGGACGACATCGGTGACGCCGGCGCCGACTTCCTCACCCCCTTCGCCCTCCTCGCGTGGATGGTGCCCGCCGCCCTGCAGGCGTCGCCGCTCCTGAACAGCACCTACGACGGCACCCGCAAGGTGATCCGCGTCCACCGTCACGTGCACCTCGGGATCGCGACGAGCACCGGGCATGGCTTGCTCGTCCCCGTGGTCCGCGACGCGGACGCGCTGAGCCTCGTCGAGTTCGCATCCGAGCTGGCCCGGCTCGGCAGGAGGGCGCGTGACGGAAGCCTCGCGCCGGGCGAGCTGATGGGTTCGACCTTCACCCTCACCAACTACGGAACGCTCGGCCTCGACGACGGCAACCCGGTCATCAACGCCCCCGAGGCGGCCATCTTGGGCGTCGGGACGGTCCGCGAGCGGGCCGTCGTGTGGGAAGGGAATCTCGCCGCCCGCAGGACGGCGAAGCTCATCTGCGCGTTCGATCACCGCGTGGTGGACGGCGCCGAGGCGGCGGCCTTCCTGGGCCGGCTGCGGGCGACCGTTGAGCGCCCGGAGCTCCTGCTCGCCCGGGGCTGAAGCCTCGGGCGGGGCGGGGTGGCCCTGACCTGATCTGGGACGGTCTGTCCTCCCATCGTTCGAGGGCGACGACGTGAATCGCCGACCAGCAGTCATGGCGCGCCCGGCTACGCCAGCTCAATCCCCTTCGAAGGTGTGTGGGGCATCGTGAAGGCCGAGGAGCTTGCCAATCTCTGTCCCGAACCGTCGACGACATGGAGCAGGTCCGCCGATGACGGGCTGTGCCGCATCGAGGCAAGGGGCGTCCATCTTGGTCCCGTCGAGTGCGACGAGGCCGACGCCGGTCATCCCGGCCTTCGCACATAGCGGAGCGACGTCGTGAAGAGGGTCTTCAAGGCCTCTTCTTGACGTTCACGGAACCGGCGGATCGCGTGTGGTCCGGGAACGGCCCGGTACAGATCACAAGGAAGGCGACGTCGACCTGGCAGGCCTGCTCGATCTGGCGGGAGGACGGGTGCAGAGACAGTAGGCGAGCCACCATCGTCTTGGGGTCGAGCGCTGCGCCGCCTCAGCCGTCGTCGAGGTACCCCGCGTAGAACGCGGTGAGGTCTGTCTCTTCCTCCGCGTCGAGGACGAACCACGCCAGGTGGTCTTGGTCAAGTCGCGCACTTCCCGCGCGCGCTGCCAGGGATCATGCAGATCGATCCGGGGGTTCGTGCAACAGCGTCGATTGACAGGAATTTGGCCTCGCAAAGATTCTCACGTGACATACAGACCGTAGAACCTTTTCGGAGCGGTGGACTCGTGCCACCGGGAACGGAGATCGGTCAACTCGGGCGCTGCTTCCCGTGCGATCTCGCCAATCGGGAGAGGGCGGTCGATGGGAACACGGCGACAGGGGGTCGCGGGTCTGCGGGGATCGGCGACGCCGCCGATCCGCGCGGACGCTGCCCCCGACGTGCACCCCTCCCCGTCCTCCCCCAAGGGCCTGCGACGGGTGCTCCTCCGTCGCCGCAACGAGCGGACCATCGGCGAGCAGGCGCTCGTCCAGGTGCGCCGGATGCCGGTGTGGAAGTCGATCCTCGTCGCCGTGGCGACGCTCGGCTTCGTCCTCGGCATCGCCCTGGCCGAGATGGTCGGAGTGGGGGCGATCCTCCGCACGATCAACCCCGCCAGGCACGTCGACATCTACCACGCGCTCCACAACCAGCTGGTCGTGGGGTCCCTGATCGGCATGTCCCTCCTCTGGCTGCTCCCGCCCCACCCGTGGGCGCAGCGGCTCGTCGAGGCGACCCACCGAGAAGAACCGGCGCAGACCGCCGGCGCGGCGGGAGAAGGGGACCGCAAGGTCGCCTCGCTCTCGGTGTACCCGCGGGGGGACATGCCTCCCCGGCGAGACGAAGCACAGGGGGTCGGCGGATGAGATGACGACCTCCTGAAACCGACTACGCAGCACACGCAATTCGAACAGCACAGCAATCGAGCAACACGAACATCCAAGTCAACCGAAAGGAACATCGAGTGAGACTTCCGAAGTTCAGCAAGAAGGTGATGGCCATCGGCGCAGCCGCTGGCATCGCGATGGGTGCGGCCGGCATCGCTGCGGCGTACTTCCCGACGACGGGAAGTGGCAGCGGTACAGCAACCGCCTCGATCCAGGGAGTGAAGCTGGCCGTCAACGGGACCGCGACCGTGCCGGTCGGGACAACGATCCACGTGCACATCAACGCGTACAACCCGAACCATGCGAAGGCGACAATCGGCGACGTGACGCTGACCAACCTGGAGCCCGTTAAAGTTACATGTCCTCCAGGGTCGTTCACGACCACGGCAGCGTCCAACCCGCTCTTGGTCACAGCCGGGCCCGGGAGCTTCAACTACACGACAACAACGGTGACGCCGACCATCACCCTGAACACAATCACAGGGCAGACACAGGCGAGCTGCCTCACAGGCGTCACGTTCACAATCACAAGCTGAAAGGTGTTGCCCGGGCTGGCGCGAGAGCGCCTCGCCCGTCGAGCTGGTCACACGATCGGGTCACGGAGGGTCGGCTCCGTGGTCCGGTCGACCAGCAAGTGTGTGAGCACAGCGTCGAGTCCCGGAACACCTCCGGGGTTCGCCGGTGTCCTCACGATTCACAGGGACAGGAGAAGACATGAGGTTCGCGAGAAGCGAGGAAGGGACAGAGTGGACGGCGGGCATGGCTGCCGCGCTCTCCACCCCGTTCGCCTCGACGCGCCCCGTTCCTCGCCCTGAGGACCTCGACGGTTGCGACGAGCGCGGGAACGGCAACTGATGGGCAGGACATCCCTTTGGGCCGACGCCGTGCTGCGTGACCGTGCTCCAGCCGACGCACACGGACGAGACCTGCGCCGGGCACGGCGCAAGCCAAGCCATGCAAGGCCCGCACGACGTATCGGTGCGGTTCGGCTCGTACCGGTCCTCGTCGGAACCCTGACGCTCGCCTTCGGGGCCTGTGCAGGCACCGCGTACGCATACTTCACGACGACTGGCTCGGGGAACGGTCAAGCGAGCGCTCGCGGACTCACACCGGTCGTCGTCGAGCAGGCGACGGTCGTGCCGGGCTCGCTCTTCCCGGGGCAG